>Ga0209443_1000694_pt1 | contig 22587 bp, 23 predicted proteins | sample LauGreBMM110DCMD_2_FD_187571 | JGI IMG/M metagenome (GOLD analysis project Ga0209443, IMG submission 187571) | Freshwater lake microbial communities from Lake Michigan, USA - Su13.BD.MM110.DCMD (SPAdes) (version 2) | ecosystem: Environmental > Aquatic > Freshwater > Lake | place: Lake Michigan... | reverse complement strand
GTTCGACTGCAGGGATATTCAGTGCGCTCGACAGCCAATTTGGCCGATAGCGGCATGGCGTGGCAGGTTGCGCGCAATGTGGCGGTTGAAATATTGTCTAACCCCGCGCCACCCACTTTAGGCGAAAGGCACGGCGAAGAGGTCAATGGCGGTCAGAAGTGGATATGGACAGCAACCGCCAGTCCAACCGACGACAGTCGTCTCGTGATGGTTGAAATTGTGGTCACAGGCTCAGGCAACGCCGCGCTGCGTAAGGCCCGCTTATCCATCGCAAGGCCAATTGAGCAGTGACCAATGTCCGCAGCACAGAAGCTGGCTTCACGCTGATTGAACTGCTGGTGGCGCTGGCTATTTTTGCACTGATCTCCGTTGCAGGCGTCATGCTTCTGCGTTCCGGCACTGACACGCAAATTGCCGTGAAAAAGCGCTTGGAGGAAATGGCGTTATCACACCGTCTAGCCAACAGCTTGGAAGGCGATCTGGCGCAAGCTATCGCAAGGCCAGTGCGCGATCAATCAGGACAAGCTGTGCCGGCTTTCACGCAAGGAGATGCGACCGTTACCGGCGCATTATTTGGATTTGTTCGGGCAGGTTGGTCCAACTATGATGCAGCGCCAAGGGCAGGCCTGCAGCGCGTGGCTTATGTTTTGGAGGACGGGGCGCTTAAGCGGTTAAGTTGGCCGATGTTGGATGGTGCTGCCCCCGCAGATGCGGCAACTTTGCTCGAAAATGTTACGTCCGCGAATGTCGAGTATCGCGATGATAAAGGGCAGTGGCGTGGTGACTGGAGCGCTGCAGATGCCAATGCTTTGCCGCGAGCGGTTGCGTTGCGCGTGACGGTGAAGGGCAGGGCAGAGGAACGTTTGCTCTTTCTCGTCGGGCCGCAAACACGCGTTCCGCCGCCCAGCATTGAAACAAGCCCTAATCAATGATGCCAGCTAAACCCTCGGAACGCGGTGCTGCCTTGCTGTCGGTATTGTTGATGGTGGCGGTGCTGGCTGTGATTGCCGCTACAACGCTTGACCGGCTGACGCTGTCGAGCAAATTGACGTCAAATGGTAACGCTCTGGCGCAAGCGCGGATGTTTACCTACGCCGCAGAAGCAATTGCGGTCGCACGGATTGAGGACCTGCTGGCGCGCGATGCGGCACAGACTACGCTAGAGGGTGACTGGCTCGGTAAACCGCAAAGCTTACCTATTCCTTTGGGTTCAGCGACCGCGACGCTACGTGATGCCGACAATTGCTTTAACTTGAATAGTCTGGTGACCGACGCAGATGGGCGCTATCTGGCAAACGCAACTGGCACGACACAGATGACATCGCTTATGGTCGCCTTGGGCACTGATGAAAATACAGCGCGCAATATAGCCTCAGCGGCTACAGATTGGGCGGACAGTGATACCACGCCAGTTACCAATGGTGTGGAAGATGACGCCTACCGGTCCGCGACAACACCCTATCTGGCTGCCAATAGGCTATTCGCCCACCCGAGTGAGCTACGGGCAGTGAAGGGCGTAACGCCAGCTGTTTATGCCAAGCTTCAGGACTGGATTTGTGCACTGCCTAAGTCAGCTTTATCTCCGCTGAACGTAAACACATTGCTGCCCGAGCAAGCACCATTGTTAGCGATGCTATTCGCGCCGGGTAAGATGAACCTATCGACCGCGCGCAGCTATCTCGCCAAGCGGCCTTCGAATGGCTATGGCAGTCTTATTCGATTCTGGGCCGCACCTGAACTTGCGGCACTTGAGCCGACTTCTCAGGTGCAAGGGCAAATTAAACTGACGAGCAACTATTTCCTTTTGAACACGCAAGTTTCATTTGGCGAACTGACCCTTGCTGGACAATCGATGATTGTGGCTTCTCCTGTGCCTGCGCCTGCGCGTGTTGTCTGGCGCAGCTGGGGGGATGAGGAGTGACCCTTATGCTCACGCGCTTTCCCACGACAGTGGGTGATGACCCTACCATTTTTCGGGTATCCGAAGGCGTGTGGGAAGCGGCGGGGCTTTTGTCAGAGTTTGAGGCTACAGCCGACGATATAACGGTAATGGCGGTTGTGGCGCCTCAGGATGTCCGAAACAATTGGTTCACCTTTCCGGAACTTGAAGCACGTCAAGCCATTACTGTTTCCAAACTGCGTGCGTCCGAACAAGCCCTTGGTTGGGTTCATTGCAGTGCCGGGGTGGATTTTGACGGGTCCTCGGTAACCGCGGCCATCGCACCAGACGTCATGCAATATGGCCTAGACCGGCTTGCAGCGCGGCGTATAAATCCTGATATCGTCGTTCCTCTCGCACTCGTTTTGAACACCGGTCCGGATGGCTTTTTCAAGGCGGAACTGGACGGCGTTTCGGTATTGCGCGGTTCCGGAATAGCCATTCCAGATGAACAGGTTCTTCGCGATATATTCGTTGGTGCCGACAAGGCGATCGACATAGAAACAAATGCCCTACGGTCTATGCTGCTATCGGCAAGCGCCGCACCCGTGCTGAACATGCGCGAAGGAATATTTGCAAAAAGGGAGCGAGCGGTTTGGACAACCGAACCGCAACGCACCTGGTTACAGCGGATATTGATAGCCATCGTTGCTCTTACGGTGTTGATTACTCTGGTGACGCTGTTGAAATACTGGATCGCTACCAAAACCGAAAACGACACCGCATTGGCGGCTGCACAGAAAATTGACCCATCTATTCAAGACATAAACCAAGCCGAAAGTGCGCTCACCAACGCGTTAAATCGAAAGGGTATTGTGCAGGGAAGCTTTACACCGCTTTCCGCCGCCTTGTGGCGTAGTGTTAAGGCTTCGCCTAACGTATCGGTACGAGAGATGCGTTTCACGCCTGACGGCATTTTGTCCGTTGTTCTCGCAGCCCCCACAGCGGATAACATCAACAAAACGCTTCTGGGCATTCAGCAAGACGGTTTCCGAATAACGGCGACCCCGCGCCAAGATGCAAGCGGTTCAACATTCGTAGATATCACCATGAGGATGCCATGATAGAATCGGTTCGTTTATGGTTTGCAGCCCTGACGCAGCGAGAGAAATGGCTGGTGGCGACAGCCGGTATCTTGGCGGGGTTGTCTATCGCTGTTTTCGCAATCATTATGCCAGCACTGTCCGTTGTAGAAAAAGCTGCGTTAGACCTTGATGAGGCGGTGCAGCGCCGGGGCCGAATTGTGGCCAAGGTCGCATCGACACAAGGTCAGCGGTCGGTTGCGCCCATGGCTGCTGCCGCGGACATTGGCCTGTTGGTTACTCAGAGTGCAGCTGAAAAAGGCTTTGATGTCATAAAGTCTACAAACGCAGCGCCGGGTCAGATCAGCATTCGTATTGACCAGGCGCGAGCACCGGCTTTTCTGGCTTGGGTAAACGAGTTGGAGGGACAAAATATTGTCGTGCGCACGGCCACCTTGCGGTCTGGAGCCAATGGAACCGTGACTGTTGAGGCCCAAATGCAGATGGGTGCACAATGAAACGTGGATACGTCATTGCCTTGGCTGCGATACTCGGGGTTTTCCTTGTAATTTTTATACCCTTGCGTGCGGTTGTCGGAGGCGAAGGCGTAACAGCACGTAAGGTTGAGGGCATTATCTGGGATGGCTCGGTACGCGATCTGCGCTTGGGCACCTTGCCCGTTGGTGACGTCAACGCGCGCTTGTTGATATGGCCATTGTTTCTGGGTCGTGCAGAATTTCTGGTATCGCGCGGCGATGCACCCTTGGCTCCCGGGATAACTGCTTCTGTTGCGCGCGGGATTGGGGGTATGTCGGTCCATGATCTTAATGCCACTTTGCCAGTCGGTTCGCTTTTGGCGCCATTTCCGGCAGAAAACATCGAGTTTGAAGGCTTCTCGGCACGTTTTGCTGCAGGTAGATGCATCGAAGCCGAGGGACAAGTGCGCCTGACCCTGTCCGACAGTGTACCAGGGCTCAACCTGCAAAACGGGATGCTCGGCAAACCACGCTGTGATGGTGCACGTCTGTTGCTGCCACTGGTCAGTCAATCGGGTATGGAGCGATCTGATATCCGTCTGTCAGCTGACGGGACATACACCATTGCAGTAACGCTTGATGCCAACAGAGGCGACCAAGCAGCGCTTTTGAACCTCTCGGGATTCCGTCCAGTGGCAGGTGGCTACCGGCTTGTCCAAAAGGGTCGGTTCTGAGCAAGCTTTTGTCGTCATTGGGTGAGGTGCAGTTCGCCCTGCCTTTCTGGTATCAGCTGATCTCGTTCGTCATCTTGGGCGCAATTTGGGGCAGTTTCGTTGCTGCCTTGTGCAGCCGCTGGCCATTTGGAGAGCAGATATCAAACGGACGGTCACGGTGTGATGCATGTCAGACGACGCTTGCGCCTAAGGACCTTGTTCCGATTTTCTCCTTTGCTCTGCTCAGGGGCAAATGCCGATATTGTCGCCAAAGCATTGGTGTCGGCGCTTTATATACCGAGCTAATCTCCGCTGCGATTGGACTATTGGCGATACTTTTGGTTCCGAGCGAGTCAGCTCTGGCTATGGCCGTGTTTGGTTGGCTGTTGCTGCCATTGATCATATTGGATTATCAGCGATTATGGTTGCCTAACCGGCTTGTGATCGCCCTTGCAGGGGTAGGAACTGTCGGTGGTTATTTTCTTTTACCCGATAGTATTTGGACAGATCGGGTCATTGGCGGTGCTTTGGGGTTTTTATCGCTGGAGGCCATCCGTCAGGGGTTCCGAAAAATCCGGAGCGAAGAAGGCATGGGCGGCGGCGATCCCAAATTATTTGGGGCGATTGGTATCTGGCTGGGCTGGCAGCTTTTGCCGATGACGTTGCTCTTGGCGTGCCTAATCGGTTTCGTACATGTCACTAAGGCCTATGTCCGTTATGGAGCGCTTCCATTACGCCTGCCTTTTGGGACGTTCCTGAGCGTGGCAGCTTTTTTGCTGGCCGCATTCCACTAAAAGAATTCTGGCTCAAGCATCTGCGATGGGCACGTCTAGGCGCACGCATAGGTCTCTTTTGGTTCCGCTGTGCTCAACATTGGCACCAAATTGCTGGATGTAATGGCCAATCGGTCAGCAATGGCCCGAAGCACCTCCGCACTGAAGCCAAAACCGCAATGGGCGCAACGCACGGGGATGTTTCGCACACTTGGCGTTTCTGGCTCAAGACAGGCTTGCCACGACACAATGCCGTCGCTTTTTGAATAAAATGAAACCGCCGGTACGGGCAGGGGAAGCTTACTTTCGGCAATCTGTATCTGCGCGATAGGTGCTTTCAGGCTATGTCCGCTAAGGCGTTCATAGACTTCAAATGCGCTGCTTGCGAATGGATCGCCCGCAAATGGCAAACCAAGCGAGATGACTTGAGATATCAGTTTTGGGTGACGTCTTGCAACCATACGCGCCATAATTCCGCCCATGCTCCAACCAATCAAGGTCACTGGCCTTTGCGCCGCGTTGTGAACGGATTTTACCCGTTCTATTAGCAGCTCATTGCGCAAGCCAATTGTTTTGGCACCAAGATTGCGGCCCAGTTCCCAAGCATGCACCTTATACCCTAGAAAGCCCAGATAACGCCGCAGAATAAGCGTCGACCGGTCCGTCATGCCAATCCCGGGAATAACGAAGACAGGGCGCTGATCCCCCTGAGGAGCAGAGGAGAGCTCTGTCCAGTGATATGGCAGATTAGCCATAGCGAACAATGCGCGGGGCACTTCGGCCCATGCGAGCCAGCGTTGCGGTACGTGTTGGTTGATCATATCAAACCAACGCGGATGTTAGGATATCGTTCCTAGAAACTATGCGCGAAAGTAGGCAAGCTGCAGCCTCTTGTGTTATAAGAATCTGCGAAGAGGGGACTCAAAACCAAGCACTTTAGGTTATTGCGCAGGTTCCGTTGCGGTTGGCACTGCCGCCTCAATTTGGGCCTTTGCGTCCGCCTCAACCAACTTGGTTGCTTCTGCGGCGGCCTGCTCAATTGTCAGCTTCTGCTTAGCCAGTTCGTCCTGCTGCGTAAATACCGGAGCGCCACTTTGCTCAGTGGTGCCTTCTGTGGCCGCTGGAGTGCCATTACACCCGGTGAGCATTAATAAGGATAGCAATAAGGCTGGGCTATAGCTCATTGGGCAGGCTCAGGTTTCAATTCGCCTTCATAATTGGCAATATAGGCCAGGGTCGCGACCCATGCGGCCACATTTTGACGCAATTCGGATCTATCAATCTTGTCCAATGTGTCATCGGGCGTGTGGTGCAGGTCGAAATATTTTGTGCCATCCTGTTGCAAATCTATGATGCCAAGCTTTTGCGCAGCAATGATGGCACCCACATCCGCGCCGCCGCCTGCGGTATCCTTGCGAGGCACAACGCCCAATGGCGCGAGCGCTGATGTAACTTTCATGCGCAGGGCGCTAGCGCTGTTAGGAAGGTTGAAGTCAACAGCCCAAACCTTACCTGCTCCAAAATCGGATTCCATGGCAAAGGCATGTGGCTCGCTTGCATGCTTTTCGCCGTAATCGCGGCCACCCCAAATCCCGACTTCTTCAGCACCGGCCCAAAGCAGGCGGACGGTACGTTTTGGTTGGCCCATTGATTTCAGATGCTTTGCAGCAGCGCCAATAATGCCGCAGCCTGCGGCATCGTCAATTGCGCCCGTGCCAAGGTCCCAACTATCCAAATGACAAGCAATGACGATGATTGGTAAATCGGGATTAGAGCCTTTTACTTCAGCCAGCACATTACCCGAGGTCTGCATACCAACATTCTGTGGCGTCAGTTTTAATTTCATGCGCACTGGCTTGCCCCGTGCGATCATGCGTTCCAGATTTTCGGCATCGGGTATTGATAGGGCGCCAGCCGGAATTGGTGTTACACTGGGTTCGAAATTCGTGTTTCCAGTGTGCGGATTGCGATGGTAGTCGGTCCCAATGGAGCGAATAACGATAGCCGCCGCGCCCTTTTTTGCGGCAATGTTCGGACCGACAAAGCGGGCAGGGCCAAATGCGCCATAGCTGCTTCCGTCCTGCGTTGCCTTCATATTATGGCTCACAAATGCGATCTTGCCCTTTAAGCTGCCATCGGGCGTCGCGCGCAAATCGTCGATTGTTGGGAAATAGACGATCTCTGCATCAATGCCGGCGTCGCCCGTGCTTGCGCTATTGCCCAGCGCCGCAACGGCCATCTTCTGCGCGAATGGTGCCGTTATTTCAGCTGTCTCGCCGCCGCGGACCCATGTTGGCATCTGATATTCTTCAACCCGCACATTCTCAAAACCCAGCGCCTTTAACTTTGCCACTGCCCAAATACGGGCACGCGCTTCTGCTGCTGTACCACCCTGTCGCGGACCAATCTCGGTCGTAAGGCCTTCGACAATCTCGTAAGCAATATTATCAGCTTGAAGCGCATTGTCGCGCAGTCCGGCGATTATCTCATCATTGGATTTAGCTGGTGCAGCGGATGCAAGCGAAGGGGTCAGGAACAGCGAAGATGCTGCGGCGAGCAGGGTGATGTGTTTTTTCATGGCGACAAGACTTAATCCCATCACACAGTTTTACAATCCCACCTTGCGAGGAATCGTGCAGATAGCTAGGGAAGCGGCCAAATCAAAGTAATGCAACACAGGAACTGATCCCCATGGCAGCCCAATATAGCTTCGTAATGAAGGGAATGACAAAAACCTTCCCCGGCGCAAGCAAGCCCGTTCTTAGCAATATCAATCTGCAATTCTACCCGGATGCGAAGATTGGGATCGTTGGCCCGAACGGCACGGGTAAATCTACGCTGATGAAAATCATGGCTGGGATGGACACTGAATTTACCGGTGAAGCATGGCCTGGCGAACATATCCGCGTTGGTTATCTGGCGCAGGAGCCAGAATTGGACCCCAACAAGACCGTGCGCGAAAACGTTATGGATGGTGTCCGCCCGGTTGCTGACTTGGTGGATCGCTTCAACGAGATTTCGATGATCATGGGTGACCCACCCGAAGATGCCGATTTTGACGCGCTCATGGAGGAAATGGGTACGCTTCAGGAAAAGATTGATGCCGTTGATGGTTGGTCGCTAGATAGTCAGCTTGAGCTTGCAATGGACGCTCTGCGCTGCCCTCCAGGTGATAGCCCCGTGACGAGCCTTTCTGGTGGTGAGAAGCGTCGAATCGCGCTTACGCGTCTGTTGCTTGAAAAGCCTGATATACTGCTGCTCGACGAACCTACCAACCACCTTGATGCAGAATCAGTGGCTTGGCTGGAAAAGCATCTGGTCGATTATAAGGGCAACGTCATACTTGTAACCCATGACCGCTATTTCCTCGACAATGTGGTTAGCTGGATACTTGAGCTCGATCGCGGTCGTTATTTTGTCTATGAAGGCAATTATTCGACCTATCTGGAAAAGAAGGGCAAACGGCTCGAGCAGGAATCGCGCGAAGACGCTGGAAGGCAAAAGGCGATCAAGGACGAGTTGGAGTGGATTCGGCAAAGCCCAAAAGCCCGACAGACCAAGTCAAAAGCGCGGATCAAATCCTTCGACCAATTGGTTCAGGCTCAGGAAAACCGTACACCTGGCAAAGCGCAAATCGTCATTCAGATTCCCGAGCGTCTTGGCAGTAAGGTTATCGAGGTGAAGAATGTCACCAAAGCTTATGGTGACAAGCTTCTGTTCGAAAACCTCTCCTTCACCATCCCGCAGGGCGGCATCGTAGGTGTGATCGGGCCGAACGGCGCAGGTAAATCGACGTTGTTCCGTTTGATTACAGGCCAAGAAGTGCCTGATTCTGGCGAGGTAGACATTGGCGAAACCGTAAAGCTTGGATTTGTCGATCAGAGCCGTGACGATTTGGATCCCAACAAGAATGTTTGGGAAGAAATCTCCGGCGGAGCGGACTTCATGAAGCTTGGTAAGCATGAAACGCCGACCCGGGCCTATGTTGGTGCGTTTAACTTCAAGGGCACGGACCAGCAGAAAAAGGTTGGTTTACTGTCGGGCGGTGAACGTAACCGCGTGCACATGGCAAAGATGTTGAAAGAGGGCGGCAACGTACTTTTGCTCGATGAGCCAACGAACGATCTTGACGTAGAAACCTTGTCCGCACTTGAAGAGGCGCTTGAAAGCTTCGCTGGTTGCGCTGTGGTCATCAGCCATGACCGTTTCTTCCTTGACCGACTGGCAACACATATCTTGGCTTTCGAAGGTGACAGCCATGTTGAATGGTTCGAAGGCAATTTTGGTTCTTATGAAGAGGACAAGATTGCCCGCCTTGGCGACGAGGCAACGCGTCCGCATCGTGCAACTTACAAGAAAATGACGCGTTGATGATGGCATGAAGCGCGAACTCCTTGCTTCCGTGTAAGAGGATGCGTTGGCGCGTAACACGTTCGTGAATTCAGCCTGTCTGGAAAAATCTAGCGCCTCAGGGGACGAGCCAATTCCCTTGCCATGATTTCTGTGCATCCTGCCACTGCCAGCGCGCCCGGCGGTGGCCGGGGTTTGCCAAATACAGCCATTCGACGGATTGGATTTCCACCAGCATAGTCGAAAAATTTTGACGGTAATCGGCCAACTGGGCTTCATCGGGTTTCTTACCTTGTATCCATTCGGGCAGGCCTGATGAAGGTCCTGCGATGGGCAATCCGGGTGCAGCCTCCGCCATGTAACAACGCCGAGCAAATGGGGTTGATCTGCTCCATGCTGTGTCCGCAACGTCGCCAATGGGCAACAACTGCGTCTGACCTGTCATCCGAATTTGAAGCTTAGCCGACATGTCGTAAAACAGAACGCTGGTTGCGCCATTGTTGCGGACTTGCGCAGCCTTGATGGAACGCAAATCTGTATGGAAGCGCAGCGTTCGCGCAACGCGCGAAGCGTCACGCAGGATCATTATACGCAGTTGTGGCGCGCCTGTTTCATCGACGGTTCCAACTGCCGGCATATGTGCAGGACTGTGCCGATCGGTGCTGCCAGCTTCGACGATGTTCCATGCTTCTTCAAAGCTCAGTCCCAGATCGTCATAATATGCAGGTTGGCTGATTAAATCCGTCATTGTACCTCGAACATGTCGTTCTCATCATTCAGAACGTATAGGTTTCCGTCGGCAATACCAAAATAGGCGCCGTGCAGTTTCAACTGCTCTGATTGCTCGCGCGCCGCAATAAAGGGAAAACTACGCAGGTTAGCTAGGCTTACACGAACCGCGTCTAGTTCAAGATCGCGCTGCGGATCCTGCGAAGATGAACCGAGTATTTTGTCACGGGCAGGACGAATGATGTCGACCCAGTTGTCAATGAAGCTATGGCTACCATGGCCGAGGTTCGCACCCTCTAGTGACGCTTTTATTCCGCCGCATTGGGCATGCCCAAGCACAACGATATGGCGCACTTCAAGGCCCAAAACACCAAATTCAATGGCTGCCGACACGCCATGAAGACCGCCGCCAGTCTCATATGGAGGCACAAGGCTTGCGACGTTGCGCAAAGCAAACACTTGCCCAGGCGTGGTGTCAAAAACCGTGGCCGGATCGACGCGGCTGTCACAGCATGAGATAATCATTATTGGCGGTGACTGACCGTCGCTGGCAAGTGCGTCGTAACGCGCTTTCTGGCGAACATAGCCGTCAGATTTGAACCTTTGATAACCCTCTACGAGAACTGCAAATTCGGGCATTAAAAACGCTCGCCTCTGACAACCTGAACGTCACCTACCGTGAGCATCATGCCATAGCTATCAAGCAATGGCGCAATTGCGTCCATTAACTGTGCCGTTTTTGTGTCGGATGCGATAGCCAGCACGATTGTCTTGGCACTGGCACCGGTAACGTCGTCGTGCTGCCATTCGCCGCCACGCCCTCCGCCGGAATCCACATGAATGACGCTCCACCCTGAAATATCTACAGCCTTCAACTTGCTGACAATACGCGGGACAAGAGGTGAATCGACCAAGATTTCAATACGTTTTCGTGGAACGGTCTGTACCATATGTCATCCTAAACTTTGAGCGAGTGCGGCAAAAATACTGATGCCGAAGATGATGTTGAAAGGGAAAGTAACGCCAAGTGACATGCTAAGATAGATGCCTGGATCAGCTTGGGGAAGGGCAAGACGCATTGCCGCAGGAACGGCGATGTAGGAGGCGCTAGCCGCCAAAATACCTAATGCTGCTGCCGAAGCCACATCAAGGCCTATGACGGTGCCGACGACTGTTCCGATGGTCCCGTTCAATAAGGGAAGCAATATTGCAAGACACATCAGCCGCAATGTCATTTTACGTGTTTGTATCAGACGACGTGCAGCGATGAGGCCCATGTCTAGCAGGAACAGGCACAGCACCCCGCGAAAGCCCGTGTCAAAAAGCGGCTTAACGGCCGCAAAACCCTTGGCCCCCGCAACGGCTCCTATGATGAAGCTGCCAACCAACAGCATGACAGACGCATTTGTGAGAACTTCATGCCAGGGCGTTGAATTTTTCTCGTCAGAATTTGCGTCGTCGCGGCGTGCAAGCGTTAATCCTGTTATGATTGCAGGGGTTTCCATCAGCGCAAGAACGGCCACCATATATCCCGCCGGGCTAAGACCTTCACCAGTAAGCAGCTCGACCGCCGTTACAAACGTCACGACACTGACTGAACCATAATGTGCGGCAACAGCGCCTGCATCGACTTTGGAGAGCTTCCCAATGCTTCTCAACAACGCGAACGCCAGCAACGGCAATAAGAAACTTAAGGCAAGGCCAGCAGCAGCTGCGATTAATATTTCGGGGGTGATACTGGTTTTAGATACCTCAACTCCACCCTTTAGGCCGATCGCCGCCATCAAATAGATCGACATGGCCTTGGCAAACGCTTCCGGAATACTTAGGTCTGATTTCAGCGCGGCAGCGATAAATCCCAGAACAAAGAACAATATCAATGGCGATGTGAGAGTATCTAATATCATTTTAGCTCCCTGACAGACTTTGCAACCCTTAGCACGCAAGTTGCAGTTGGCAACAAGCTGCTCGACGGCTATTCGAACATCATGAATGCACCTATTGTCTTGCCAGAACGCCCCGTGAGAGAACGCAAACCTGACTGGATCAGAGTGAAAGCGCCGATTGGGGATGGTTTTAATGAGACGCGCCGCTTGATGCGCGAACTCAATTTAAACACGGTGTGTGAAGAAGCGGCGTGTCCCAATATCGGCGAATGCTGGACGAAGAAGCATGCTACAGTGATGATCCTCGGTGATGTTTGCACACGGGCTTGTGCGTTCTGCAACGTTAAAACAGGGATGCCACGCGCGGTTGACCCGCTTGAACCAGAGCATGTGGCGATTGCAGCGGCCAAGATGGGCCTTGAACATATTGTCATTACGTCCGTTGACCGCGATGACTTGCCCGATGGCGGCGCCAGCCAGTTTGTGAAGGTCATTGAGGCGCTGCGCCGCAATACGCCAAACACGACGATTGAAATTCTGACGCCTGACTTCCGTAACAAAGCGCAGTCTGCGATTGAGGCGATCGTTACCGCGCGCCCTGATGTGTACAATCACAACCTTGAAACCGTGCCGCGGCTGTACCCAACAATACGGCCTGGCGCGCGCTATTATGCGTCGCTGCGTTTGTTAGAAACGGTGAAGCGGCATGACCCGTCTATCTTTACAAAATCTGGCGTGATGCTTGGATTGGGTGAAGAAAGAATGGAGGTGCATCAGGTCATGGATGACATGCGAAGTGCCGACATCGATTTCCTGACAATGGGCCAATATCTGCAGCCTACTCCAAAGCATACCAAAGTTATGGATTTTGTAACACCTGCCGCCTTTGATGCGTATGCAGCAATTGCACGTGCCAAAGGCTTCTTGTTGGTGGCGTCGAGCCCGTTGACGCGCTCAAGCTACCATGCCGGGGATGATTTTGCCAAGATGCGCGATGCCCGGGCTGCCCAACTCGCTAAGGCGCGCTAGGACCAAAGCGACCCATGCCGCATCATCACGAACGCCGCAGCCTTCCGCATAGCGCGGCGCAAATGTATGATCTGGTGGCCGACGTGAACCGCTATCCAGAGTTTCTGCCTTGGGTGAGCGCCATTCGCATTCGTAAGGACGCGGAAGACGAGATGCTGGCGGATATGATCGTCGGCTTCAAAGCCTTGCGCGAAACCTTCAGCAGCAGGGTAGTAAAAACGCCGAAATCGTCCATTGTCGTCGATTATCTCGACGGTCCAATGAAGCATCTCCATAACGCGTGGACATTTGAGGATGTCGATACTGGCGGCTCAATCGTTGACTTTACGGTGGACTTTTCGTTCCGCAACCGCGTGTTTGAGGCGCTTGCAGGCCAGTTCTTCGATGCCGCGCTGCGCAAGATGACAACCGCGTTTATTGACCGTGCGAATGCCCTTTATGGTGTCGGCGGTAGCAACAACCCCAACGCATGAAGCGTTGCGAATGCACGGATATCGGCGCGGCTTTTATCTGATCCAAAGGATTTTTGATCCCCCACAACCTCATTCGGGTTCTGGCCCTTCACCGCAACGGCAAAAACCACCGTGCCAACGGGCTTCATCGCGCTTCCGCCGTCCGGGCCAGCCACACCGCTAATCGCCACAGCAATGTCCGCGCCGCTTTTCTTCAGCGCGCCTTGCGCCATTGCCCATGCAACGCCAACCGATACGGCACCAAATGCATCAATGATGTCCTCATTGACGCCGAGCAGCTTTATCTTCGCATCGTTGCTATATGTAACAAAGCCATAGCCCAACACGGCACTACTGCCTGGCACCTCGGTAATGGCGGCGGCAACAAGACCACCGGTGCAGCTTTCAGCAACAGCAACGGTGCGGCCCGCAGCCTTGTTTTCGGCAACCACACGCGCAGCCAGTTCGGCAATCTCGGAAGGTAAAACAGAATCCATTTTAGATTTTCTCAAAAGTTGCGGTGGCTTGTGCAGCAATGCCTTCGCCTCGGCCAGTAAAACCAAGCATTTCGGTTGTTGTTGCCTTTACCGATATACGGTCCACATCAACAGACATTATTTCAGCCAAGCGCGCGCGCATTTGTCCACGAAGCGGGCCTATTTTGGGCTGCTCGCAAATAATCGTCACATCGGCATTTGAAAGTTCAAAGCGGCCTTCGCGCGCCAGTTTCATGGCGTGCGCGAGAAAGCGATCGGATGAGGCACCGCGCCATTGCGGGTCGCTTGGCGGGAAATGGTCGCCAATATCGCCCTGTGCGATGGCGCCCAAGATCGCGTCAGTCAGCGCGTGCATGGCAACATCGGCGTCGCTGTGGCCAGCAAGACCACGGTCATGCGGTATCTGCACCCCGCACAACCACAGTTCAGCATCGGGCACTAGGCGATGAACGTCGAAACCATTGCCACTTCTGAATGAAGGCATATCATATCCTGTAAAATCGCTTGAGAATGTGAATTTATTCAGCGTTTCCGAGCCTGAAACGATGCGCACTTCGCCAGCATGCGCCATGAGCATCCGCGCATCGTCGCTGGGCTCTTCACCTGTCCACGTCTGGTGCGCTGCGTAAATATCCTGAAAGGCGAAGGCCTGGGGCGTTTGAATGCGCCAAAGATTTTCGCGCGCAACGGTTTCGGACAGCACATCATCCCCGCGTGAAAGGCTGTCAACAACGGGGAGGGCAGGGACGGCGCCCGGTGCCAAAATGAGCGCGGCAAGCAAATCATCAATGACGTGAGTGGGAAGAAATGGCCGCGCAGCGTCGTGAATAAGAACCTGTTCCGCCCCGCCATTTGCGGCTATCGCTTGAAGCCCATGAAACACGCTTTCACGCCGTGAAGCGCCGCCTATAACAAACATCGGTTCGTTCAAACCTGCGATTGCGGACCCTGCTTGACCCTCTTGCCCAGCTCCAATGGCTATATAGACCTGATCAATAGCCTTATGCCCCGACAATGCGGCATAGCTGTGCCACAGCATTGGCTTGCCGCGCACAAGGCGATATTGCTTCGGCTGCGCCCCGCCAGCACGGCTGCCTGCGCCTGCGGCGACGATCAAAGCGACAGTGTTTGGACGAGAAGCCATTTGCGCGCTCTAGCGACAGCAGACTTGCTCGCCAAGCTGAAAGCGGGTAACGGACTGCCTAAATTTTAGGCAGTATTTGAAGATGCAACTTAAACCCATTCAGATCGGCAATATCGATATTGATTGCCCTGTCATTCTGGCGCCTATGACGGGCGTCACGGATATGCCATTTCGCAAGATAGTGAGGCAATTTGGATCGGGGCTAAACGTGACCGAGATGATCGCCAGTCAGGCTATGATCCGCGAAACGCGGCAAAGCATTCAGAAATGCGAATGGGACGCAATTGAAGAGCCTGTTTCCATGCAGCTTGCCGGTTGCACACCCTATGAAATGGGTGAGGCGGCGAAGCTGAATGAAGATCGTGGCGCGGCGATAATTGACATTAACATGGGGTGCCCCGTTAAAAAAGTTGTGAATGGTGATGCTGGCTCGGCTTTAATGCGCGACTTGCCCTTGGCGGCAAGCCTTATTGAAGCAACAGTAAAGGCTGTATCGGTACCAGTTACCGTCAAAATGCGCATGGGCTGGGACCATGGATCCCTGAATGCGCCAGAACTTGCCCGGATTGCAGAAGATTTGGGCGCAAAGATGATTACCGTTCATGGTCGCACACGGAACCAAATGTATAAGGGGTCAGCTGACTGGGCCTTTGTGCGCAAGGTTAAGGACGCTGTGGCGTTGCCCGTGATTGTAAATGGCGACATTTGCAATATTGCCGACGCGCAGGCCGCTTTAGCGCAAAGTGGCGCCGATGGCGTCATGATTGGTCGCGGTGCTTATGGAAAGCCCTGGCTTTTGGGGCAAATGATGCACTGGTTCCGTACAGGTCAAACCATTGATGATCCGAATATAGACGCACAGTTTCATCTGATCATCGACCATTATCGCGCAATGCTTGATCATTATGGCAGTGAGGTAGGTGTGCGCATCGCCCGAAAGCATATTGGCTGGTATACAAAGGGCTTGAATGGCTCAGCCGAATTCCGGAATTTTATGAATCGGATAGATGACCCCAATGTCGTCATTGACGAGCTTACAAGGTTTTATACACCATTTTTGACAAGAGCGGCAGCCTGAGATATGTCGGAAGACACGCATCGTCCCGATTATGGTCAGATGCTGGCGAGTATTTCAGTCCCAGTGCTGCTGATTTCTCCCGATCATTGTATCGATTATGCCAACGACGCCAGTGAAGCGTTCTTCGGGCGGAGCAAGCGCCGGCTTGAAGGCCAGCGGGTCGACGAAACCCTCATCTTTGCAAGCGAGCGGATGAATGCTGCTCTGCGCTCGTTTGATAGCGATATCTCTGCACAAGATATGGAGCTAAAAACCCCTCACGGGCTCATTACAGTCGATATTAGCCTATCTTCGGTGTCCAAGGACCCAGATTGGAGAATAGCCATCATATCGCCGCGCAATGGCGGTCGTGAGCATATTGGGGATCAACGTGACGGCGGGCAACAACAGGCCATGGGGGCGCCAGCAATACTGGGCCATGAAATCAAAAACCCCTTGGCCGGTATCAAAGGCGCGGCGCAACTGCTTGCACGGCAAGTTGATGAAAAAAATGTCGCGTTGACAGATTTAATCGTCAACGAAGTGGACCGCATCGCGCGGCTGCTGGACCAGATGCAAAAGCTTGGCCGTTCGGAACCGGCGGAACTTGCGCCCGCCAATATCCATTTGCTGATTGAACGCGCTATCCAGTCCCTGCGCGCCGCAAATCGCGCAATGCCAGAAATTTCAATAAATTATGACCCGTCCTTGCCAGATGTGCTGATTGATGCCGACGGGATGGTGCAAGTGCTTATCAATCTGCTGCAGAACGCGACAGACGCGTTGCAGGGGCGCTTGGACGGCGTCGTCGGGATATCCACCCGCTTTGTGATGAGTGGCGCTCTACGTGATGCAGACGCCGACCGTCGCTCGATTAAGCTACCGGTCGAAATCGCCATTTCAGACAATGGACCCGGCGTGCCTGATCACATCGTCGATGAGCTGTTTTCGCCCTTTGTCACCACCAAGCGCGACGGGCAGGGGCTTGGCCTAGCGATTGTCCGCAAACTGGTGCAGCAGATGAACAGCCGCGTTTTGTTTGAGCGCGACAGCGCACAGGGGCAGACTATTTTCCGCCTGTTGCTGCCGGTTGCATCAGGGAAAGTAAACGTATGAAGCTGCCACGGGTACTTATCGTTGAGGACGATGTGTCCATTGGTCTGGTGGTCAGTGCAGCACTTCAAGCCGAGAATATCGAAACGCAGTTATGCGATTCTGTGGCCGCACGCGATACAGTGCTGGCCAGCGGGCATTTCGACCTGATGCTGACTGACGTCATGTTGAAGGACAGCGATGGTTTGACGACGTTGAAAGAGGCGATGGAAAAATTGCCCGACATACCTGTCATCATCATGTCTGCGCAGAATACATTGGAAACTGCCGTGCGGGCCAGCGAGATTGACGCATTCGAATATTTCCCAAAGCCGTTTGACTTGAACGACCTCGTTCTCGCGGTAAAACAAGGCATCGAAAAACGGCGGTCGACGTCAGCAGATCCATTTGAATCGCTCACCGAAGCCAATCTACCAATGATCGGTCGCAGCGCAGCTATGCAGGATGTTTACCGCATGGTCGCACGGTTGCTGCGGAACGACCTATCCGTCTTGATCTCTGGTGAAAGCGGCACCGGCAAGGAATTGGTGGCCGAGGCTATCCACAATCTTGGCCAGCGTAAGACTGGCCCGTTCGTCGCCGTCAATATGGCTGCAATCCCGAGCGAGTTGATTGAGGCAGAGCTTTTCGGTCACGAAAAAGGAGCGTTTACCGGCGCTGTTGGCCAGTCGATTGGTCGGTTTGAGCAGGCGCAAGGCGGAACTTTGTTCCTCGATGAGATCGGCGACATGCCGATGCATGCCCAAACGCGTTTGCTACGCGCGCTACAAAGCGGTGTCATAAGCCGCATTGGCGGAAAGGCGAGCATTCGGCTTGATGTGCGTATCCTCGCTGCGACCAACCAGAACTTGCCGGCCTTGATTGAAAAGGGCCGCTTTCGGGAAGATTTATACTATCGCTTGAATGTCGTACCTATCCAGATGCCGCCGTTACGCGAACGCACCGAAGACATCGGCTTACTCGCGCAGCATTTCCTGATCATGGCGGCGAAGGATGGCCTGCCTATCCGGAAAATTGATGACAATGCCGTTAGCCAGTTGATGGCGATGCCGTGGCGCGGCAATATTCGCGAACTGAAAAATCTTATCTACCGGCTTGCATTGCTGTGTCGCGAAGACGTCATCACTGACGCCACTATAATGCAGTTTATTGAACCTGCGCAGGATGCCGAGCCGTCTATCCAAGGCGCAAGTTTTGAGGCGGCGGTAGCGCAATTTTTGCGCGATCATCGGCAACGCGGTTCAACACGTGAGAATTTATATCCGCGCGCGCTGGCGCAATTTGAAATTCCGCTGCTTCAACATGTGATGCGGCAGGTGAAAGGTAATCAGTTGAAAGCGGCGGCCTTGCTCGGGATTAATCGCAACACACTGCGCAAGAAGCTGACCGATTATGGGATTGGTCCCTCCGGTGGGCGCTAGAATGAGCACTTAACGCGACACGTGGCATTTGGACCATAATTTTGTGCTTTTCAGGCAACGCAAGGAATGCCACAGTGACTTTATGGCAACAAATGGACTAACGAAGGATACGTCAATACCTTCCGCCCCCCGTCGCCTTTTTGAATGGCTTGCTGACCTGTTGGGTAACGGCCAGTCGATAAAATTTCTCGAAATCGCAAGCGCAGTGATGATTGTTCTCGCTGGCGTTGTAACCGCGTCGCTTTTGATCGGGCAGGGGCAGCAGTCAGAACCCCTTGCACCAGCTGCATCCGCAACGATGTTGGTGGGTAATTTATTGCCAGCAACATTACTTCTGGTGTTGTTCGGGCGGCGTGTTGCACTCAAGCGGGCGGAGAATAGCAACATAGGCAGTAAACAATTACTGCATGTGCGTCTGGTCGCCATATTTTCCGCAATTACTGCAGTGCCAACTGTCTTGCTGGTTATTTTTGCATCATTGCTTTTTCAAAGCGGGGTTCAGTTCTGGTTTTCTGGATCCGCACGCGGGATGCTGCAAAATGCAGGCGAGCTAGCGAAGGGATATTATGACGAGAAAGTGCGCGATGTCGGGGCCGAGACTGTTACGATGGCTGGCGATATCCGGTACATTCTGTCGCAAGTCAAAATCGACAGTTCAGAATTTCTCGAAATTGCATATCCCCAGCAGGTTTTGAACCGTAAGCTAAGTGAATCCGCGATTGTGACAATCAGTCCCAATGGGCAGCAAAATACAGAGGCTGTGTTGGCGGAAAAACCGCGTGGTAATTGGATCAGTAGCGAAGCGTTGCGAAAACTTAAGTCCGGCGAAAATTTCGTTGTGACCGTTAGCCCTAACAATATCGATGCAGTTGTCGTGTTGTTTGTCAGTCCAAGAACCTATTTATACGTCAGGCGAGCGGAAACTGTCCCTTCATTTGCCTTGGGTGCGCGCGCGCAATCCGTGCTTGAAGATTACGACAAGATGGTTGCGCGTTCACGCGCGCTTCAAATCCAGTTCAATCTCGCGCTCTATTTTGTATCGTTGATGATTATTGGAATTACGTTGTGGGTAGCCCTGCGGGTCGCTGATCGCCTCGTGCGTCCTGTGAACAGCCTCGTGGATGCGGCCCAGCAAATTGCGGATGGTGACCTGTCTGCGCGGGTCAGTATAGACGAGTTTCGCGAGGACGAGGTTGGGTTTCTGTCGCAATCGTTCAACCGCATGACTGAGCGCTTACAGGCACAAACCGGCGTGTTGCTTGCAACAAACCATCAACTTGGCGAGCGACGGTTGTTCATCGAGGCGGTCTTGGAGTCCGTTTCCGCTGGCGTTATATCAGTTGATGGCAATGGAGTTGTCGAATTGGCCAATTCGACCGCTGAAAAGCTTTTGAAGAACGCATCGACAACTATCGTGGGGCAGCAATTCGCCTTGGTCGCGCCAGCACTGGCCGCTTTGGTAAGCGAAAGCGCGCGCGGCGTTGTGCAGCTCGGCGATGGGCCAGAGCCGGTTACAGTCGCAGTCACGGTTTCGCCGCGTGCGCAGGGCAATGTGGTGACGTTCGAAGACATTAGCCAGCAATTGGCTGACCAACGCCGTGCTGCTTGGTCGGATGTCGCACGCCGCATTGCGCATGAAATCAAAAATCCACTGACACCCATCCAATTGGCCGCGGAACGATTGCAACGCAGGTTCGGTAAGAACATCCCGCAAGATCAAGCGATATTTGAACAATTGACCAGCACAATTGTCCGTCAGGTGGGAGATTTGCGTAATATTGTTGATGAGTTTTCGTCCTTTGCACGTATGCCAAAGCCTCTGTTTCGTGCCGAGAATGTGCACGATATCGTCGGCCATGCGGTATTTCTCTTTGAGGTGGCGCATCCCGATATTGTGTTTAACTACCGCCGAGAAGGGCAAATTTCGCCACTTATTTCGGACCGCCGGCAGTTGGGGCAAGCAGTTACCAACATTCTTAAAAATGCGGCTGAATCTATTGACGAAAAACGGAAAAAGATACCGGTTGATGGCGCGATATCCGTTGATCTCTTGATGGAGGACAAGGCGTTAATCATTCGAATAGCAGATAATGGCATTGGTTTGCCATCGGACAGGCAGCGGATCATGGAGCCTTACATTACCAATCGTGCTACCGGATCTGGTCTTGGTCTGGCGATTGTAAAGAAGATTATTGAAGAGCATTTTGGCGAAATTTCGCTTTCGGACAACGAGCCGGCAGGGGCAATTGTCACGCTAAAGTTTCACCCCGAAAACGTTGCATCCAAGGTGGGGAAAGCGAAATCCTCCTTACCTCCTTCCAATTCAGATGAGGTTATGGGCTGATTATGGCACTCGACATACTGATTGTAGACGATGAGCAAGACATTAGAGATCTGGTCTCCGGTGTTTTGGAAGACGAGGGCTACGGCACCAGAACTGCATCTTCGGCGGATGATGCACTGGCTGCGCTGGATGAGCGTTTGCCATCCTTAATACTGCTCGACGTTTGGTTGCGGGGTTCATCAATGGACGGCATCGAACTGTTGCGCGTGATCAAGGTTCGCGACCCGCAAATTCCGGTTATTGTGTTCTCTGGCCATGGTAACATCGATACCGCTGTGGCGGCTATTGGCCAGGGCGCCGTTGACTTCATTGAGAAACCTTTTGAAGCTAGCAAGTTATTGCACTTGGTGGCGAAGGCAACCGAAACTGAACGGCTTCGAGCCGAAAATGCCGTACTGAAGGCACGGGTTGGGCATTCGGAAGAACTGACAGGGTCTTCGGCGTCAATCAACGCGGTGCGTGCGACGCTGAAAAAGGTTGCAGGCACGGGCAGCCGGATGCTTATTACCGGACCTGCAGGGGTTGGAAAAGAAGTCGCGGCGCGTTTGCTGCATAGCTGGAGCCCGCGGGCAGGGTCTGCCTTTATATCGGTTAGCGCCGCCCGTCTTTCGCCGGAACGGTTTGACGAAGAACTATTCGGTATTGAACGAGATGGGCACCTTTTTCAGGCAGGCATGCTAGAAAAGGCCCATGGCGGGACTTTGTTCCTCGACGAAGTGGCGGATATGCCACTTACAACACAAGGCAAAATCCTGCGCGTCCTTACGGACCAAAGCTTTGTGCGTGTAGGCGGTGACCGACAAATTAGGGTGGACGTTCGCTTTGTGTCCGCAACGGCGCGCGATCTGGCGGTTGAAATTTCGGAGGGTCGGTTTCGTGAAGACCTTTTTTACAGGCTAAACGTCGTTCCTGTTGAAATACCACCATTATCTGGGCGGCGTGAAGATATACCCGACCTTGTCCGCCATTATGCCGCCCGTTTTGCATCCGAGCAGCGCATTTCGCCGCCAAATTTTTCCAACGATGCCTTGGCGGCGCTACAAGCGTGCGAATGGCCAGGCAATGTCCGCCAGTTGCGCAACATCATAGAACGTACGATTATAATGGCGCCAGCTGACGGCATTGTAACGATAGAAGCCGACATGCTTCCGTCGGAAGTTATCAATAGCTATGAAGGCGCAGAGCATAATGTGACGTCTTTGATGGGCGCGCCATTACGGGAAGCACGCGAAGCGTTTGAACGGGAATATCTTCGTGTGCAGATTAAGCGTTTCTCGGGGAACATCTCGAAGACGGCTACCTTTGTTGGTATGGAGCGCTCGGCTTTGCACCGGAAGCTTAAATTGCTTGGTATTTCGGTGCGTAAGAACGCCTTGGACTTTAATGATGAGGGAGACGTTTGAGCACAATTGCGGAATTGATGTCATTCGTGTATCGCTAAGGCCGCTTTTTCATCCGGCTGTTTGACGGACCTTCAGTTTGATAAGGCTTAACAATAAATATAATCGGACACTAATAATGACTGAAAAAAATAACGGACTTCAAGACCTCTTTCTGAACTCCCTCAGAAAATCGAAAACACCCGTGACCATGTTTTTGGTCAAAGGGGTCAAACTTCAAGGCGTTGTAACGTGGTTTGATA
>Ga0209443_1000693_pt1 | contig 22587 bp, 21 predicted proteins | sample LauGreBMM110DCMD_2_FD_187571 | JGI IMG/M metagenome (GOLD analysis project Ga0209443, IMG submission 187571) | Freshwater lake microbial communities from Lake Michigan, USA - Su13.BD.MM110.DCMD (SPAdes) (version 2) | ecosystem: Environmental > Aquatic > Freshwater > Lake | place: Lake Michigan... | reverse complement strand
ATCGGGGACTACGCGTTCGCTAGCTGCACCCGCCTGGCCAGCGTGACGATTGGCAACGGCGTCACCAGCATCGGGAACAACGCGTTCGATAAATGCACCGGCCTGACCAGCGTGACGATTGGCAACAGCGTCACCAGCATCGGATACGGCGCGTTCGATGGCTGCTCCGGCCTGACCAGCGTGACGATCCCCAACAGCGTCACCAGCATAGGGCCATACGCGTTCGAAGGCTGCACCGCCCTGACCAGCGTGACGATTGGCAACGGCGTCACCAGCATCGGGAACAACGCGTTCGATAGATGCACCGGCCTGACCAGCGTGACGATCCCCAACAGCGTCACCCGCATCGGGGACTACGCGTTCGCTAGCTGCACCCGCCTGGCCAGCGTGACGATTGGCAACGGCGTCACCAGCATCGGGAACTCCGCGTTCTCTGGCTGCACCGGCCTGACCAGCGTGACGATCCCCAACAGCGTCACCCGCATCGGGGAAAACGCGTTCGATAGCTGCACCCGCCTGACCAGCGTGACGATTGGCAACGGCGTCACCAGCATCGGGGACTCCGCCTTCTCTCGCTGCTCCGGCCTGACCAGCGTGACGATCGGCAACAGCGTCACCAGCATCGGGCGCCGCGCGTTCGATGGCTGCAAAAGTTTGAACTATATACATTTCTTGGGGAATGCGCCTGCAATCGAAGAAGATGCGCATCAAATCGGCGATAACTCATTATTCAACCCCCACCAAACCATTATTTATTTCGAACCCGGAACAACGGGATGGACCCTCATATTTGGTGGTCGGCCAACAAAAATGTGGATTCCTCTGACACCACCCAGTGTTGCAAACCTCGATTTTAAGTCCGGGCAGTTTGGATTCAACGTGACCGGATCTTCCGGGCTTTCCTTCGTAGTTGAGGCGGCGACCAACCTAGTTCAACCAATTTGGGTCCCAGTGATTACAAACACATTTGTCAACGGCGCCGCTTCCTTCAGCGATCCGCAGTGGCAGAATCATCGAACCCGCTTCTATCGTATCACGACGCCATGAGACCGGGGAGCGTTGGTGGGCCATCCATCCGTCCGCCTGTTCTCCCTAGGACAGCCGGACGGACGGACGCCGCACCTCACTCCGGCACGTCGCCATTGAACTCGTCCTGCTGGCCCCGAAGATAGAGGCAGTCGTCATCCGGGGACTTCCCCAGCAGGTCCGCGAAGCGCCCGTTCAGCTTCAGCGCCTCGTAGGCGGCGGAGCGGCCGACCTTGGCGGCGACCATCAGCGCCTGAGCGGCGCGCGCTTGGGGCAACCGCTTTCGGCCCTCGTCGAAGATGGCCCGCAGATGTTCCGCCTTCACCTTGGCTTCCGGCGCAGCCTGTCCGCCGTCGTGCGCCGCCCAGTCGAAGTCAGGCACGGCCTCGAAGCCTCCGTTCGCCCGACGCCAGACCGTCCGGGGGCCGAGTTCGCCATCGTTGTTCTTGGCGGGCGTCACGATCACCCGGTCGTCTTCCGTGTCATCGGTCGCCGGTTGCATCACCAGGACGGCGCGGGCGACGGACACCAGCACGTAGCTGCCGGCCAGGAGGTTCGCCAGGCCGCGTCCGCGATGTTTGTCGTCCGACTTGGGTTTCCGCACATGGTGCAGGATGAGACACGCCGGATTGCTGTCGGCTTCGGCGAGGATCTCCCGGAGCCGGGTGAGCGTCTCGCTCAAGTCCTTCTCCATCGAGTCCCGCGTGGTCGCGTTGAACGGGTCCACGATCAGCAGGTCCGGCTGGAACTCCCGGACCATGGCCTTGAGTTCGGCGCGGAACAACGGGTTGTGGATGGCCAGTCCCACGACCGGCGGGGCCGAGATGCGGACCCAATCCCGGAGCAGGGTCAGGTCCAGCCCGCGCGGCACGTCCCGGTGCAGCCGGGCCAGGCCGTTCTCGTTTTGCAGGATGAGCGTGCGGAACCGGCAATGGATATCAAGCCCCGGCCAATTGCCCTTGCCCGCGGCCCCGGCCAGCGCCAGTTCCAGCGATGCTCGTGACTTACCGCAGCCCGGGGGGCCGCCGAGCACGGTCAGCGCGCCGCGCTGGAGATGATATTCGCCCGCCATCTTCTGGTTCGGCGGCTATTCATAGGCCGCCAGTTGTTCGAGCGAGTAGAAGCGCAGCATCGGCTCGCGCGGCGGCTTTTGCTTCGCGCCGCTCAGCCTCACCGATGGCGTGGCAAGTCCATCCGCGGACAGCGCCTCCGTATCGTCTGCCAGCGGGTCGAACACGCCCGGCGACGTGGGCAGATATTCCATGGCTGCATCGTTCACGGCAGCACCTCCCAGAACTTTCGATCCTGCTCAAAGCAGTCGGGATGGATGAGCGCCACATCCGCGAGGTCTTTGCCCTCGTGACCGTCCGCCCGCACCAGACCGGAGAAGTCGAACGCTTCCACACGAGCCGCCCCTGCATCCTTGAGCTGACGCGCCCACCGCCGGCGATGCGCGGCCGGACTGGACCTTGAAGAACCTGAAGCAGGCGGCGGCGATGGCGCGGGACGGCCGCATCGCCGTGCTCCAGTTCCACGGCGTGCCCGACCGGGACCATCCATGGGTCGACACGCCGCGCGAGCGGTTCGCGGAGTACATGGCCTGGCTCCACGCCGAAGGCTACAAGGTCATCGCGATGCGCGACCTGTCGCGCTACGTCGATCCGTCCAAGGCACCGGCGAACCCGATGAAAAACATCGAGCACCGGAAGCGGGAGATCGCGGAGAAGGCGGCGGCCGAAACGAAGCCGTGACACGGCGCGCTGAACGCCCAACGCCCAACGCCCAACGCCGGGACGTGGGACCTTCGACCCGAGAACTCGGACGCGCGCCCCTCACCGCTCCATCCGGATATCCGCGATGAGGCGTTCGAGCTGGCGGCCGTATTCCACGAAGTTCGCGCGCAACGTGTCGTCCTGGGCGTCCGCGGCGGCGCCGTGGAAGACGGCGACCATGTGCGGCTCGATGCTGATGCCGCCCTCATAGCCGCGCGCCAAGGCGTCGGCCAGGATCTGCCGGACCGCGCCGTCGCCTTCTCCGGGCCAGGCGTAGTCGGCGTCGTTCTTCGCCGGGTTCCACCGGGCGTCCTTCACATGGATGTGCGTCACGTGGTCGCGGACGTGGGTCCAGAACTCCCAAGGATCCTGCCGCGGCCACGGTTTCGGGCCGGAGCGGTCGACGTTGAAGACGGGGTTGGCGGTGTCGAAGACCCATTGGAGCCCTGGAACGGCATCGAGAAGTTCCAAGGCATGGCGCCAGCTCATGCCGCCGTGGTTCATGCAGTTCTCGTGCACGGGCTGGAGGCCGGCGTCGAGGAACAGGGCGGTCACCTCGCGGACGCGGCGGACGACCTCGGCGGGCAGCGCCGCCTCCTCGTCGTCGGGCTTGAAGCTCATCACGCGGACGAACCGGGTGCCGAGCCGCTGCATCCGCGGGATGCACCGCCGCACCTCGCCGAGCGTGACCTCGTGCGGGTCGGCGACCTTCTTGGCCCAGTTCATCACCGTGGAGCCGAAGCAGTGGACGGCGATACCGGCCTCGGCGAGCTGGGCGGCGGCGAGGTCGAAGGCCGCGTCGGGGATCTCGTGGAGATTGGCCTTGGGGAACCCGGGCACGAGGACGTTGCGCGCCTCGAGGTGACGCCAGCCGAGCTCGCGGGTGGCCTGGATCTGGGACGCGAGGGAGTTGCCCGCCTCGTCGCCGATGCCGCAGAGAATCATGCCGGCAGCATCGCGCGCAGCGGCGATGCTGGGAACGAAAAAGCCGCCCGGTGGGGCGGCTCATCGGTGGGGTGCGGCTCCGATCAGGCCTTTTTGCCTCGGGCAGCGGTCGCGGCCTTCACGCGCAGCTTCTTGCGCTTGATGTAGGAGGAGCGGCGGGAACGTTTCTGGACTTTATTGGATTGTTGACCCATAGCACTTTTCGTTTACGAGAATGAATTCGAAACAGGGGACTAAACTGCGGAGTTGGCGGGCCGCCATCAACACCTTTTTCCCGTGCCTCTTGGCGGCCGGGTGGGTCGCCGGCTGCGCCACGACGCCGGAAGCGAAGCAGGAAAAGGAGGAGGACAAGGAGATCGCGGCGATCCGGCTGCACCTCGAAGCCAAGGACGACGCACCGAAATCGAGGGTCGTCTCCGTGCTCCGCAACAACCCCGTCACGCTGTCGGTCGACACCGAACCGTTCCTCGACGAGCGTGACATCGTGCGCGCCCGGTTGGTCGATGCCTTGGGCGGGACCGCCATCGCCATCGACTGCACCTTCCACGGGCGTCTGGCCTTGGAGATGACCAGCGTGTCGCGGCTCGGCCGGCGCATGGCGGTCGTCAGCACCTGGACGACCGGCAAGGACCTGAACGAGACGCGGTGGCTGGCGGCGCCGATCTTCCGGGAACCGCTCCGGGACGGCGCCTTCAGCTTCATCGCCGACTGTTCCCGCGAGGAGGCGGAGCATATCGTGCGCGGCCTGAACAACGTGGCCATCAAGCTGGAGAACCAGCCCAAGCCGCCGAAGGCCGCGAAGGCGAAGGCGAAGGCGGGCGCGAAGCCCGCCGCCCCGAAGCCGGACGAGGACCCGATCAAGGCGTTCAAGGAGGCCCGTTGATGCGCCGGGTCCTGCGCGCGGCGATGGCCGCGCTTTTCCTGGTTGCCGCGATCTCCGGTGCCGCCGAGACGTTCCTCTTCCCGACCGCCAACCGCGCCCTGCTCGAACCGGGCGCGGAGGAACGTTTCTTCGTCGGGACCGCCGGCAAGCCATGGACCAGCGGGCAGTTCGGATGCGTCCGCAGCGACGGCAACCAACTGCACGAAGGCCTCGACATCCGCAGCGTCCAGCGCGACCGCCGCGGCGAGCCCGTCGATCCGGTCAACGCCACTGCCGACGGCGTCGTCGCCTACGTCAACAGCAGGTCCGGCCTCTCGAACTACGGCAACTACGTGGCGCTCCGGCATTCGATCGAGGGGTTGGAGGTCTATTCCCTCTACGCGCATCTCAGCGCCGTCCGGTCCGGCCTGAAGATCGGCGACCGCGTCCAGGCCGGCGAGCGCATCGCCACCATGGGTCGCACCTCGAACACGCGGCAGCGCATCACGCAGGACCGGGCGCACTGCCACTTCGAGTTGGATCTGGTGGTGAACGACCGTTACGCGCGGTGGCACAAGGACCGCCTCGAAGGGCAGCGCAACGACCACGGAAATTTCAACGGTCGCAACCTGATGGGTTTCGACCCCGCCGCCGTGCTCCGCGAACAAGCCAAGCTCGGCGCGGCATTCAGCCTGGTACGCTACCTCCAGTCGCAACCGGAGATGTGCCGCGTGATGGTCCGCGGGAAGAGCCTCGGATGGGCGCGGCGATATCCGCAGTTCGTGCAGCGCAACCCGGTCGCCGAGCGGGAAGGCATCGCCGGATACGAACTGTCGCTCACCTTCAACGGGATGCCGGTCCGCGTCATCCCCCGGGCGGCATCGGAGATGAGATCATCGGCCAAGGTCACGCTCCTTTCCGTCAACGAAGCCGAGCGCGAACGCCGTCCGTGCGGCAAACTCGTCTTCAAGCGCGGCCAGGTCTGGACCCTGCTCGCCCACGGCCAGGACCTGTTGGACCTACTGACCTACTGACCCTCTGGCCCACTGGCCCACTGGCTCACTGGCTTACCGGCCCACTGGCTCACGGATTCGCCCGCTTCCACTGGCATAGCACGCTGAAGGCGCGCCCCAGATGCTCCGGATGCGTGAGCGTCTGGAATTGCCGGACCCGCGATGCGTCCCAGGCGGCGAAGCCCGCGTCCGGGGCGAGCGTCTCCGCCATCGCCTCGGTGAGCCATCGTCGTTGGCTGGTGAAGCACTCGGTCGTCGCCCCCGACTGCTCGCCGGCGGCGACGAGCGCCGAGAAATCCACCTGCGAGGTCAGGTCCTGATCGCCAGGACCGGCCAACAGATCGGCCGCGGACCGATGGCGCTGATAGCCGCGCAGCGTTCCTCCCGCGCGTTGCGGCAGGAAGAATTCCTCGGCGCGCAGCCCGTAGTCGAAGGTCAGCAGCCGGCCTTGGTCCAAGGCATCCATCGCGTCGCGCCACCAAGCGGATGCCGCCGGGCAGACCTCGGTGGTGAACCCGTCGGGCAAGGCGTCGAGCAGACTTCCGGGAAGACGTGGCCACGCCGCCTCAGGCACCGTGCTCATCCCGGAGGCGACGCGCGCCCATCGGAAGCCTTCGCCCACCGGTTCCACGCCCCATTCGAACCAGCGGCCGGAGGCGGCATCCCAACCGAGGCGATGCACGGCGAACGCGTCGAGCAACTCGTTCGCGAACACGACGCCGCGGATGCCGCCGCGACCGGACCGCGCTTCGCGGATGTCGCTGATCCAATCCACTTGACCGCTGAACCCGGCGAGCGTCTCCGCCTGCCACGCCCGCCGGACCGGGGACGGTTCGCAGAGGGTGTAGCGGATCCGGCCCGCCAAGGCCGGCCTCCAGCTCCGCAGCCACGCCAAGATATCCCTCGCCAACCGGCCGTCGTGCGCTCCGGCCTCGATGATCTGGGACGCGCCCCCCGCAGGACCGTCATCCTCGGCCTGCCAGCGGGCGAACCGGAACGCGAGCAGTTCGCCGAACACGGGCCCGACGCTGGCGCTGGTGTAAAAATCGCCGCCGCGACCGACGACCGCTCGCCCCCGCTCATAGTAGCCGAGCTCCGGCGCGTAGAGCGCGAGCTCCATGAACCGGACGAACGGAAGCACGCCGCCGCACACCGCCGCTTCGCTGCGGATCTGTGCGCCGAGGGCTTCGGAGGCTGCCGTCCCGACCATGGAGAGAGATGTTGGACCCAGGCTTCCGACGACGCCAACAGGAACGCGCCACGGCGAGGCATCGGCCCAGCCCGATCGAGGGGGCGACGATCAGGATCTTTGGGGCAGGAGCGGACGCAAAAGCGTTCCCATGACTCCTTGGACTTCCGGACCGCCCCTCCCGCTGCACTTGTACCGGCCGCAGGGCTTGCGCACGCATGGCGATCATCGCGACGTTCCGTCTTGGCGACCGTGGCGCTTTGGCTGGAGCTGACCAAGCCGGCGTTGGAGGAGCTCGGGGACGTCGCGGCGCCGGTGAAGATGCGCCTCGTGGTGCCGCTGCCGTGCGGTCTCGCCGTGGCGGGCGACCGCTGGGTGGGCGTGCTGCCGGCGGCCTGGGAGCAGCTCTGGTCCGGCCCGAGCCCGGCGGTGGCCCGCCACACGCCCTTCAAGGTGCGGCAGCCTCTGCTCGTCGAATCCACGGTGCGCTTCGCGCTGCCGCCCGGTTATGTGTGGAACGACGCGCCGAGACCGGGCGCGAAAGCGGTCAGCGATTTCCTCAGCGCCACTTTGGTGACGACCGACGCCGAAGGCGCGACCGCCTTCACGACCCGGGCCGAGCGCTTCACCGGGCTCTTCCCGGCGTCGCGCGCCGCCGAGGAACGCCAGGCCACCGTCGATGTCTCGCGCCTGCTCGCACCGGCGCTGGTCCTGGAGCGCGTCACGCCGAAGTGAGCGCCGCGCCTCGGTGCGGAGGAATCGCCTCCGTGAGGGTACGGTCGGAAGTCGCGGACTCGGCCGGTAAAGTAGCACAGACCGGCAGTCTGCTGCATCGCGGGTTGGCAACCCGCTAGGCGTAGATTTTTCCAGGGCCGACGGATTGCTGCCGCCCTGGCCGGCTACCAGCCGGCGGCACTGCAGACTGCCAGTCTGCGCTACATATGCCCGCCACTTCTGATCGCACCCTTCCGCGATCCGCCCTTGCCCGAGCGCCGGTCGTGCCTACGCTCCGTTGGCAGAGACCTCCCCACCATGACCACCGAAGAAGCAATCCACCGTTTCCGCGAGATCTACGCCGCCGTCCGTTCCGAGATCGGCAAAGTCATGGTCGGACAGGACGCCATCGTGGACGGCACGCTCACGGCCATCCTGGGCGGCGGCCACGTGCTGCTCGAAGGCGTGCCCGGGCTCGGCAAGACGTTGCTCGTACGCACGCTCAGCGAGGTGCTGGAGCTGAGCTTCAGCCGCATCCAGTTCACGCCCGACCTGATGCCGGCGGACATCCTCGGCACCAACCTCGTGATGGAAGGCGACGACGGTCGGCGGACCTTCGAGTTCCAGAAGGGCCCGATCTTCGCGCATCTCGTCCTGGCCGACGAGATCAACCGCGCCACGCCCAAGACGCAATCGGCCATGCTCGAGGCGATGCAGGAGAAGCAGGTCACCGCCGGCGGCGCGAACCGTCCGCTGCCGAAGCCGTTCTTCGTGCTGGCGACGCAGAACCCCATCGACCAGGAGGGCACCTACCCGTTGCCCGAGGCGCAGCTCGACCGCTTTTTCTTCAAACTCATCGTCGGCTATCCCACGCGCGAGGAGATGACCGAGGTGCTGAACCGGACGACCGAAGGCGAGAAGGTCACGCCGTCCAAGGTGCTCGACGGGCCCGGCTTGGTCGCGCTGCAGCAGCTCGTGCGCGAGGTGCCCATCGCTTCCCACGTGAAGGATTACGCCGTGCGCCTCGTGCTGGCCACGCATCCCAAGACCGACACGGCCGCGGCCATCACCAATCAGTACCTGCGTTTCGGTGCCAGTCCGCGCGGCGCGCAGGTGTTGACGCTCGCCGGCAAGGTCCGGGCGCTGACCCAGGGCCGCTTCAACGTGAGCTTCGACGACATCGCCGCGGTCGCCCCGGCGACGTTGCGCCACCGGTTGATCCCCAACTTCGAGGCCGAGGCCGAAGGCGTGACGACCGACGCCGTGATCGCCCAGATCCTCCGCGACGTACCGCGGGACGCCGGGTCGATGGGGTGAGGCGTGGCGGAGTTCCGCCGGGCCGAGGCCTCCGATCTTCGGTCAAGCCCGCTTAGGCCGCCGCCGGTTCGGCGTCGACCCACTTGCCGTGCTCCTTGATGAGGTCCACGAGGCGCTCGACGGCTTCGACCTCCGGGATGTTGAACTTCACCGGTTTCTTGCCGACGTAGAGGTTGATCTTGTTCGGTGCGCCGCCCACGTAGCCGAAATCCGCGTCGGCCATCTCGCCGGGCCCGTTCACGATGCAGCCCATGATGGCGATCTTCACGCCCTTGAGGTGGGCGGTGCGCGACTTGATCCGCGCGGTGACGGTCTGGAGGTCGAAGAGCGTCCGGCCACAGCTCGGGCAGGCCACGTAATCGGTCTTGAACGACCGGCATCCCGCCGCCTGGAGGATATTGAAGGCGAGCCGAAGCGATTGCCCGGCACCGGATTCCCCGCGCACCAGAATGGCGTCGCCGATGCCGTCGGCGAGCAGCGCGCCGAGGTTCACGGAAGCGCGGAGCAGCGCGATCTCCGGCGTCAGCGCGTCGGGGCCGAAGCCGAGGCAGTCCTTGAGCAGGATGGGGTTGTCGCGCCCGAGCCGGCGCAGATGCGCGGCGAGCAGCCGGAAGGCGGCGATCGGCGGCAGGTCCACGCCGTCGGCGACGGTCACGAGCTGGGTGCGGCAATTGATCTGTTCCGGCGCGATCGGTTGCGTCGGGTCGAGCTCGAGCAGGTTCAGGTCCTCAAGGATGCCTTCCGGCTTCACATCGGCCTTGGGCAGGATGCGCGGCGCGACCTTGTCGAAGGTGGCCCGGGTGACGACGACGCGGACGGTCTGCTCCCCACCGGCCTTCACCGCGCCCAGATCCGTCTCCGCGGAGACGCGGCGCTCGTAGTGGAACGGATCGTAGGAGTGTTGCAGCTCGGGATCCAGGGGCCGCAGGTTCGCCAACGTCGGGATCTGCGCGAGCAGGTCGTCGCAGACGGCGATCTCGCGCGGGCTGTCCTCGGTGAGGGAGACGCGGATCGTGTCGCCGATGCCGTCGCAAAGCAGGGAGCCGATGCCGATGGCGGATTTGATGCGGCCGTCCTCGCCTTCACCGGCCTCGGTGACGCCGAGGTGCAGCGGATAATTCCAATCGGGGCCTTCCTGGTCGAGGCGGGCGACGAGCAGCCGATAGCACTCGATCATGACCTTCGGGTTCGACGACTTCATCGAGAACACGAAGTCGTGGAAGCCGTGCTTGCGGGCGATGCGGGCGAACTCGAGCGCGCTCTCGACCATGCCGAGCGGTGAATCGCCGTAGCGGTTCATGATCCGGTCGCTGAGCGATCCATGGTTGGTGCCGATGCGCAGGGCGCGGCCGAGGCGCTTGGCCTCGAGCACGAGCGGGGTGAACTTCTCCTCGATGCGCCGCAACTCGTCGGCGTAGGCATCGTCGGTGTACTCCTTGACCGCGAATTTCTTGGAATCGGCGTAGTTGCCGGGGTTCACGCGGACCTTTTCCACCCACTTCACGGCCTCCATCGCGGCATCGGGCTTGAAATGGATGTCGGCGACGATGGGCACGTGGCAACCGGCGGCACGGAGCTCGCGGACGATGTGCTCGAGGTTGGCCGCGTCCTTCACGGTCGGGGCGGTGATGCGCACGATCTGGCAGCCGACGGCGACGAGGTCCAACGTCTGCCGGACGCAGGCCGCGGTATCCATCGTGTCGCAGGTGATCATGGACTGCTTCACGACCGGCCGGCTGCCGCCGATGACGACCCCGCCGCGGGACGGGTCGCCGACGGCGACTTCGCGGGTGGGACGGCGCGAGAAGGTCCAAGGGGACGGGCGATGCTTCATCTTGTCGGTGGATCCTAACGCCGGCCGGATGCCGAGGCGACAACGACGTTGGGAACGACGGGAGGACGACGGTCCGTGCGCTTCGACGGGCTCCGGTCTCCGGAAACATTCTTCCGTGAGTCACACTCGCGGCTCAGTTTCTTGAAGGGAGGGGGCGTCAACGTCGCAAGCCGGAGGCTTGCCAGCGAATAGCCGGGGGTTGAGCGACAGCGACACCCCCGGTGACCGACGAGGAGACAAGCACCCTGGAAGGGTGCCAGACCACGACCTGGTCGACGGATCCGCGACCCCTGCCGGGGTCGTGGCGCTGGCCCACGGGATCCGGGGGTGTCGTCGCTGCGCTCCTCGACCCCCGGCTAATGGCTGACATCGCTCCGCGATGTTCTTGGCGGATGGATAGGCTGCAAGAAAAGGAGTTGCGCCCATGCGCCCATTCGACTGGAGCGATTTAAGTTCCTGGGTAGCCGCCGACAGGCCGGGAATGCCCGATCTTTGGAGGCATGTGCGATTGACGATTGCGGCTACCGTTTTCATCAAGATTCCCTAGAAGTGGCGGGACGACGACGAAGGTGGCGCAGCAAGATTTCCAATCTTGTGTCGCGGATTTTGAATCCGCAGGCGATGCGGCAGTTGGGCACTTCGGGATTGTCGCGGCCCGGCCGAGTACAGCTCGGCGACACAGCAAGATTGAAAATCTTGCTGCGCTACGAGTGTCCGCCCCTTCAGATCGCACTGGTCGGCCGCACCGGGTCCCGCGGTCCGGTCACTTGGCCGGCGAAGGGACCGGGGCGGCGGATTCGACCAGGTTGCGCTGCTGGAGCAGGGCCTTGAAGAGCGGCACGCGGCGGAGGTCGAAGAAGGTCACGTAGAGCATGAACGAGATGAGCAGCAGCGCGAAGCTGGTCGTCGCGTACTCCTGGAAGCGCAGGCTCACCTTGCGGCGGGTGACGAGCTCGAAGAGCGCCATGGTGATGTGCCCGCCGTCGAGCACCGGCAGCGGCAGCAGGTTCAGCAGGGCGAGGTTCAGGTTCAGCATCACGAGAAAGCGCAGGCCGAGGCGCAGGTCGGTCTTCAGTTCGACGGCGAGGCCGCCGAGGATCCCCACCGGACCGCTGAGGTCTTTGGCGCCGACGCCGGTCTCCTTCGAGTGGGCAAGCGCGGTGAAGGTCTTGCCCATGCGGGTGAACACCTCGTCGAACTGCTCCCATGGCGTCGGACCTGGGCGCTGGACCTCGTAACGTCCGCCGGCGAACCCGATGCCGATGAGGCCGCGCTTCTCCTTGGCGTCGTACACCGGGGTGACGGTGAAGGTGCGGCGCTGTCCGGCGCGCTCGACGACGATGTCGCACGGCTTTCCTTCGCCTTTGCCGATCAGCTCCATCAAGTGCTGCTGGTTGAGGACCGCGATGCCGGCGAAGGTGAGGAACTTGTCGCCGGTCAACATCCCGGCCTTGGCGGCGGGCATGTCGGGCCGGACCAGGCCGATCACCGGCCGGTCGAGCGGATCGAGGTTCAGCCACTTGAGGCCGAGCAACGGGCTGGAGCGGGTCGCGAGCTGGTAGGTGGTGCGGACGCCTTGGTGCTCGATGACGACGGGCAACACGTTGGTCCGGGCGGTGATCACCTCCATGCTCACCTCTTCCCACGATTTCACCGCGTTGCCGTCGACGGCGACGATGCGGTCGCGCTCCTGGATGCCGAGCTTGGCTTCCGGCGAATCCTTCTCCACCGGCCCGATGAACGGCGGGTTGACGAGCATCGGCAGGCCGCTGACCCAGATCAACGAGGCGATGGCCAGCGCGAAGAGCACGTTCATCGCCGGGCCGGCGGCCGCGACGAGGATGCGCGAGACCGGCGACGCGGGCGGGATCTCGGCTTCCGCTTTCCCTTCGATCGCCTCGCTGGTGATCATCTGCGGCAATTTCACGAACCCACCCGCCGGGATCCAACGGATGCTCCATTCCACTCCTTGGAACATCCACGAGAAAGCCTTCGGCCCGAGACCGATGGAGAAGCCCTCCACCTTCATCCCGCGGCGCAGGGCCATCCAGTAATGGCCGAGCTCGTGGAAGAAGATGCTGGCGCCGAAGAACAGCACCACGGCGACGGCGATGAAGAGCCAACGGAGATATTCCATGCGAATCGCTGCCAAGCTAGATGCGCGACGGCGGCAAGGCAACCGGCGGGGCGGGCGGGAAGACGATTCATCGAGCGCGATCGTCCCGGATGCGTGTCGACACCACGGGCGGTCCATCCTACCCGCCCATCCGTGATGAGCAGCAGCCTGGGCTCACCTGCCTTCCTGCGGGTGGTCACGGGGGAACCCGATTCCCGGCGCAAGCCGGGATGGGGCGCACGGGGCCGGGCAACCGGTCCCAAGTCCACTTCCAAGGACAAGCCCGTCGGCGAACCCCGTCGGCGATCGGGAGCGCGATTCTCTAGGTCCGCAAGTCGCCAGCCACCCACTGGCCTCGTCGCCCGTGACAAAGTGCGCGTGCCGTGGATCCGTGCCGTCACCAGGGACGAAGTGGTCACCGAGAAAACCCGGCGACGTGGGCTGCCCGACCATGGGTCGCGCTCCTTTTTTCCGTCTCCGTACGCTTGCGCCTCCGTCCGCCCCGTCGGTTACTTCGCCGCGCGATGAGCGACGAGATTTTCGATGTGGTGGATGAGAGGGACGAGGTCGTGGGCGCGCTGCCGCGCCGCGAGGTCCATCGGCTGGGGCTGCGGCACCGGGCGGTCCACGTCCTGGTGTTCAACGCCCGTGGCGAGCTGTTCCTCCAGCAGCGGTCCATGCTCAAGGACAACTGGCCGGGCGTCTGGGATTCCTCCGCGTCGGGCCACCTCGACCAGGGCGAGACCTATGATGATTGCGCGCTGCGCGAGGTCCGCGAGGAGATCGGGCTCGTGCTACCGTCGGTGCCCGGGCGTTTGTTCAAGCTGGAGGCCTGCGCCGGCACCGGCATGGAGTTCTGCTGGGTGTACCGCGTCGGGCACGAGGGGCCGTTCGTGCTCCAGGAATCCGAGGTGCGCGGGGGCGGATGGTTCACACCGGAGGCGATCGACGATTGGATCACCCACCGGCCCGGCGACCTCGCGAGCGGCTTCCGGGTGATCTGGGAACAGTGCCGGCGCACCGCGGTCCTGGGCCTTTGATGCGGTGGATCCTGGAAACGAGGGCTTGCTACCTCGCGGGAAAAGGCTATCTCCATCGCCTGCCACGGTTCCGGAGACGGGACCGTTTCGCTTTCCGGCGTCCCTGTGGACGTCTGGAGCGCGGAGCCCGGGAGCCCGGGACCGCGTTGTTGAAAGGACGTGAAAGTGATTTGAGCGAAGTCAAATTGAAGAAGGGCGAACCCGTTGATCGTGCATTGCGCCGCCTTAAGAAGAAGGTGGACCGCGAGAACACCATCAAGGATGTCCGTGCCCGGAGAAGTTTCGAGAAACCCAGCGAACGGCGTCGCCGCAAGCTGAAGGTCGCGAAGTTCTCCGCCATGCTCTCCGCCCGCTACGCGGACGTCTGAGCATCCATATATTCCTGTGCTACAGGATTGAACCCGCTTGCGCCGGATGTTGTCCTTGCTGGACGCGTCCGGCGCTTTTTTCTGCACCCATGTATTCGCTATCATCCTGTTGGAACTCGGGCCGCCACACGTGCGGCCGCGAGATGCTCCGTGAGATCCGCGACCTCGGCTTCGGCCACGCCGAGCTGAGCCACGGCATCCGCCTCAGCCTCATCCCGGGGATCATCGACGCGGTGGAGGCGGGCGAGATCAAGATCTCCACGCTGCACAACTTCTGCCCGCTGCCCATCGGGATCAACTATCCCGCGCCGAACATCTTCAAGTTCTCCGCCAGCGACCGCCGGGAGCGCGAGTACGCATGGAAGCACTCGCTCAAGACGATCGACACCGCACAGCGCCTCGGCGCGAAGCTGGTCGTGCTCCACTCCGGGCAGGTCGACATCAAGGACTACCAGGCCAAGCTGGAGGAGATGGTGCTCGCCGGGCAGAAGGAGACGCCGAAGTACCGCAAGCTGGTCGAAGAGATGGAGACCAAGCGCGAGCGGAAGAAGGACGAAGCGGTCCGGCTCTCGCTCGAGATGATCGGCGGGCTCGCCCAGTATGCCGGCGAGCGCGGGTTGCTGCTCGGGGTCGAGAACCGCGAATCGGTCGAGGAGATCCCGTTCGACCACGACATGTCGTCGTTCCTGGATTCGTTGCCCGAGAACGTCCGCTATTGGCACGACTGCGGCCACGCGCAGATCAAGCAGGGCCTCGGCCTCATCGACCATCGGATGCACCTGGAGAGCCTCGCGCCGCGCCTCGGCGGCCTGCACATCCACGATGTGAAGGTCGACGGCGAAGGCATGCACGACCATTGCCCGCCCGGTTCCGGCGAGATCGATTACGCGGCGCTCAAGCCGTTCGTCGGACCGGGGCACATCAAGGTCATCGAGCTCAGCCCCGGCGTGCCGCCCGAGGACGTCAAGACCGGCTTCGCGCACATCAAGTCGGTCTGGGGCGAGGAATGAGCCACCTGCCGTGACCCGCGCCCGCCTCATCAGCCTGGTCCGGACCGTCGTCTGCGGACTGCTGCTCGCCGCGATCTTCCACGTCATCTTCTGCAACGAGGTCCAGCAGCAGGCCGCGTCGGAAGGGCGCGCTTGGAACGACCTGTCGAAGTGGGACCAACGTCGTCTGGCGTGGACCCGGGGACCGGCGGGCCTTTGGGAGACCGTCCAACGTCTCGACGCCGGCAGCTTGGCCGTCTCCGCCGCCGCCTGCGGATCGCTCATCGTCTTCGGCGGGCTGCGTTGGCGCGCGGCGCTGCGTGTGCAGGGCCTCGACCTGCCGGTGCGCGAGGTGCTGCGGATCTCGTTCGTCGCGCACTTCTTCAACGCCTTCCTGCTCGGGACCGCCGGCGGCGACGTCGTGAAAGCCTGGTACGCGGCGGGCGCCACGGCCGACAAGAAACCCGAGGCCGCGCTCACGGTCTTCGCCGACCGGTTGTTGGGCACGTTGGCGCTGCTCCTCTTCACGGCGTCGCTGCTCGTGCCCAACCTCGGCCTCGTGCTCGCCTACCCGCGGCACATCGCCGTCGCGGCCCTCGTCCTGGCGATGCTCGCCGTCGCCGCGGCGCTGGTGGTCGCGGGGTTCTACACGGATGCCCTCGGACATGACGGCCGTCTCGCGCGCTGGGTGCGGCGGCTGCCCAAAGGGGACTCGTTGAGCCGCGGGTTGTCGGCGTGCCGGAAGTTCGGCCGGCATCGCGGCTTCATGGCGGAGGTCGCGTTGTGGTCGGCCCTGATGAACGTCTGCGTGGTCGTCGCCTTCACGGCGCTGGCATCGGGGCTCGGCATCATGGTTCCGGCAGGGACCCTCTGGTACATCGTGCCCGCGGTCGTGTCGGTCGCGGCGCTGCCGGTCACACCGAGCGGGCTCGGGGTGCGCGAGAACCTCTTCGTCTGGCTGCTCACCGTGCCGGCGCTCGGAGTGAAGCCCGGTGCGGCGCTCTCGCTGTCGCTGCTCGGCTACACGGTGAACCTCGCCTGGAGCGCGGTCGGCGGGATCGTCTACCTGCTCATGCCGGACCGCGCGAAGGTAGCAGCCGCGCGCAGCCGGGGTGTCTGATACCAACTCCTTGTGGATCCTGGCAGGACCCGGCCTCGCGATGTGTGCGGCTTGCCCTGCAAGCCGAGCGGTTTGCTGGGCAACCCGACCACGATTCTACCGATATCCGCGCCGACTTGGTAGCAGGCGGCGGGCGGACTCCGCGAGGTCTTGGACTGCGGCAGTCCTCTGCCGCTTTCGAAGACGGGACCCGCTTCGATCAGCGGCGTCCTTCCCGGTTGCGGCCCCCGGACCCAAGCGCCAGAGGACTGGCGCAGTCCAAGACGCCACCGCGATTCCTTATACCAACTCCTCGTGGATCCTGGCAGGACCCGCCCTCGCGATGTGGGCGGCTTGCCCTGCAAGCCGAGCGGGTTGCTGGGCAACCCGCCCACAGTTCTACCGACGATCACCCCCACTTGGCATGAGCGGGCCCGCGGATCCCGCGCGGCGCCTCACTTCGGCTTGGCGGCGGCGATGATCGCGTCGGCGAGCTCGTCGGCGCTCCATGCGTTGCCGATGAAGACCTGGGCCACCTTGCCCTGGGCGTCGACGACGACGGTGCGGAGGTTGTGGTTCTGGTCCGCAGGCGGCAGGTCCCGGCCGAAATAGAGCCCGAAATGCCCGGCCAAACGCTCGATGGGGTCGAACGCACCGCTCACCAGGCTCCAGCGCGACGGGTCGTATCCAAAGCGCCGACCGTATCCGGCCAACGTCTCCGGCGTGTCGGTCGCGGGATCGAAGGAGACCGAGAGCAGCCGCCAGTTCTTCGGCGCGGCGGGATCCGATGCGAGCCGCTTCTGCACGGTCGCGAAACGGTCGCTCATGCGGGGACAGAAATCCGGGAACGGGCAGCGTGTGAAGATGAAGCTGAACGCGTACGCGTCGCCGCGGAGATCGGAAAGGCGCATCGAGCGGCCGAGCTCGTTGGTGAACCCGTAGTCCGGCAACAAGTCGCCCGGGTTCAGGGCCGGGACGTCCGGCTGGATGCGGATCGCGCTCGCGGCGTTCGTCGCCGGGCGTGGAGCCGGTCCGTGCGAGGTGACCCGGACCTCGTCGATCCATCCGTCCTTCTCGGTGACGCGCATCCGGAACTCGACGGCATCTCCCGGCTGGAGCCCGCGCAGCTCGTTCGTGTCCTTCACGTCGAAGGGCATGGTCATCGCATCCATGAAGCCGGGGATCGCCTCGTGTTTGATGACGACCGTGCTGCCGTCCGGCCGCAGCGCCTGCACGACGCCGCGCACGGGATAGTTGGTGACGGGGCCATCGGCGGAGGACCCGACCGGAGCGGTCGGGTCGGGTCTCCCGCAACCGGCACAGGCCGCGAACAGCGCGAGGTAGCAGAGGGCGAGGAAGGCGTTTTTCATCGGCGGACGGACGATACCGCATCGGACCGCCCGGGCAAACCTGGCGCGACCGGCCGCGCATCCGGAACCCTTCGCGCGGATCCGGCTCGCGCGATCGGGGCTGGGGCGCTCGCCCGGGATATGGCAGGCACCGCATCGTCGCCCCATCCGTGAAGTGGCTCCAGGACATCCGCTCCGCTCAAGGACACTCCCGACCCGATCCCTCGTCCGGCCCCTCGGTCCCCCGACGGGCATCCCTTCCGCTTCCACCGGCCGCACCTGCATCTGGCGTCGACGTTCGGCGCGGATCGGTTCGCGCTGAAGGCCGAGGCGTTCGCGCGCTTCTTCGGCACGCCGCTCTTCCTCGTCACGCAGACCGCGGTCGTGGCGGTCTGGATCGGTCTCAACGCCGTCGGGATCGTGATGTTCGACGCGTATCCGTTCATCCTGCTGAACCTCGCCTTCAGCCTCCAGGCGGCCTATGCCGGCCGTTGATCCTGTTGGCGCAGACGCGCCAGGCCGACCGCGACAAGGCGCATGCCGAGGCCGACGCCCTGCACCGCGAAGACCTGGCGCGGGCCAGCACGGAGCGTCAGGTGCTCGCCTCGGACCAGACCGCGCTGCGGGTGGACCTGATGCGCCAGAACACCGGGTTGACCACCGCGACGAAGACGCTGACCGAACGCGTCGAAGCGCTCACCGCCGAGCTCCACGCGCGATTGGTGGAGGGCACGGATCCGGCGGCACGCGGATCGGGTCCGGGAGCCTGACAAAAGGAGGCGGAGCCGGCGCCCCCGGACCAAGGGTTCGATCAGAAGTGGCGGACATAGGTGGCGCGGAGCGGCCCACGGAAGAGACGCTCCCGTTGGTTCCGGGGGGAACGGCCAACTTGGCCGTGCTCGACGGCAACGTGCCGCCGAGTCTCGGCACCGGCCGCGCACCTTCCCGAGGGAGCGTTCCCGGCGCACCTGGGGCGGCGGGCGAGTCATCCGCCCCGACCGGCAGTCGACCCGTTCCACCCGGACATCGACGGGATGATCTCGGCCCGCCAGGGCCACATCATTGTCCGCCACTTCCGATCGCGCCCCCGGGCCAACTCCAAGTTGCGCCCGGCGCGTCCGGCCCGCTAGGTTCATTCCCTCTGGTATGACGCTGACCGAAAAAATCCTCGCCCGTGCCGCCGGCAAGAGTTCCGTCCAAGCCGGCGACAACATCTGGGTCGATGCCGACGTGCTGATGACCCACGACGTGTGCGGCCCCGGCACCATCGGCGTGTTCAAGCGCGAGTTCGGAAAGACGGCCAAGGTCTGGGACCGCAAGAAGGTCGTCATCATCCCCGACCACTACATCTTCACCGCGGATTCGCTCTCGAACCGCAACGTCGACATCCTCCGCGCGTTCGCCCAGGAGCAGGACCTCCCGTACTTCTACGACGTCATCGACGATCCCGCGGGCCAGTGGAAGTTCGACGCGACGAAGGGCCTGCTCCAGAGGCAGTACGGGTCGAACTACGCCGGCGTCTGCCACACCGCGCTGCCGCAGAAAGGCCACACGCGGCCGGGCGAGATCCTCTTCGGCACCGATTCGCACACCTGCATGGCGGGGGCCTTCAACCAGTTCGCGACGGGCATCGGCAACACCGACGCCGGCTTCGTCATGGGCACCGGCAAGCTGCTCATCAAGGTGCCCGAGACGATGCGCTTCCGCATCGAGGGCAAGCTGCTGCCGGGCGTGATGGCCAAGGACGTCATCCTCCACTGCATCGGCGAGATCGGCTTCGACGGCGCCACCTATCGCGCGATGCAGTTCGACGGCCCGGGCGTCGCGAGCCTGTCGATGGACGACCGCATGACCATCGCCAACATGGCCATCGAGGCCGGCGGCAAGAACGGCATCTTCGAGTTCGACGCGCGCACCCAGGAGTTCGTGGAAGGCCGCACCCGGTTGAACGGCACGAAGTCCTCCTTCGAGCCGGTGTTCGCCGACAAGGAGCAGAAGTTCGTCTACGAGACGGTGATCGACCTCGACCAGTTGGAGCCGACGGTCGCGTGCCATCCGGATCCCGGCCAGCGCAAGAAGGCCAAGGAGATGGGCCACATCAAGCTCGACCGCGCCTACATCGGTTCCTGCACCGGCGGCAAGACGAGCGATTTCGTCGAGTTCGCGCGGGTGCTGCACGGCCGCAAGGTCACCATCGACACCTTCGGCGTGCCGGCGACGCCGGAGATCGTCGGTGATCTCCAGAACACCCGCTGGGGCAACCAGACCCTCTGGCAGATCCTCGTGGATGCCGGCGTGCGCATGACCGAGAACGCCGGTTGCGCCGCGTGCCTCGGCGGCCCGGAGGACACCTTCGGCCGCATGAACCAGCCCGGGCTCAAGTGCATCAGCGCCACCAACCGCAACTTCCCCGGCCGCATGGGCCACAAGGAATCCCAGGTGTTCCTCGCCTCGCCCGCGACCGTGGCCGCCAGCGCCATCGCCGGCCGGATCACCGACCCGCGCGAATACGTGTCGAACTGAACGCCTGCCCCACCTTCTCCAGGCCCCGCCGATCCGGCGGGGCCTTTTTTGTTCCCGGCCGTCGATGAGATCGACGGCGGAAGGAACGTCGTGGGTCCACGACGACGCGGGGCGGAGGATGATCTCGGCCCGTGGACCGGGGTCCGTCCGACGTCCAGCAACATCACGATCCCCATCTCGGCCCGATCCACACGTGGAGGGTCGGCGACGGCTTCGTGGACGTCCATGACCTCGTCCACTCCCGCACGCCGGAAGGTCGGAAGCAGAGCGTGAGCTGCTATCGCAAGCGGCGGCTGGACTGGATCGCGGTGGCCGCGGACCTCGTCGCGGAGGGGTTGGACCTCGTCCGGAACGACGTCGAACGCGGCCTCGTGACGATCCTGGCGCGGCGGAACAGCGGACCGAGCATTGGCAGCGGACCAAGGACGGGCTAGTGGTTCCGGCACGGCAGCGGCCGAACCCATGCAGAACAACCTCACCGAGATCGTCCCTTTTCTTCAGACCGCCATCGGCCCGGTCATCTTGATCTCCGGGGTCGGCATGTTGCTGCTCGTGATGACCAACCGCTTCGGTCGGGCCGTGGACCGGTCGCGTCAGCTGATGGTGGAACTGCGGAAGGCGGAAGCCGGCGGCGCCGAAGACCGTGAATCGTTGCGGGACCAGATCCGGATCCTGTTCCGGCGCGCGCGGCTGTTGCGGAGGGCGATCGGGCTGGCATCGGGCAGCGTCCTGTGGGCGGCGCTGCTCATCGTCACGTTGTTCGTGGCCGCGTTGGCGGGTTGGCCCGCGGCGGGCCTGGTCGAGGCCCAGTTCATCGGGAGCCTGCTCTCGTTGATCGGCGCGGTGGTCCTGTTCCTCCGCGACATCCATCTGTCGCTGGTCGCGCTCCGCTTGGAGCTGCGCGACAGCGGCGTGGTATGAGCGGCGGCGCGCGACGCCGTCCGTTCAGAGCGGTCGGCCGGTGAGGAGCTCGTAGGCCTCGAGATATTTGGCCTGGGTCCTGGCCACGACCTCGGCCGGAAGGGCGGGCGCGGGCGGCGTCTTGTCCCAGGCGAGCGTCTCCAGGTGATCGCGGACGAACTGCTTGTCGTAGCTCGGTTGGCCGCGTCCCGGGGCATATCGGTCCACCGGCCAGAAGCGCGATGAATCCGGCGTGAGCACTTCGTCGATGAGGATGAGGTTCCCCTCGAAGAGGCCGAACTCGAACTTGGTGTCGGCGATGATGATCCCTCGCTTGCGGGCGTGGTCGCGGGCGAAACCGTAGAGCTTGAGGCTCAGGTCCCGCGCTTGCTCGGCGATGTCGGCGCCGACGAGCTCGGACGCTTTGCTGAAGGGGATGTTCTCGTCGTGACCGGTCTCGGCCTTGGTCGCGGGCGTGAAGACCGGCTCCGGCAGCTCGCTGGATTCTTGCAATCCGTCGGGCAACGGGATGCCGCAGACGGTCCGGCTCCGCTGGTATTCCTTCCAGCCGGATCCGGCGAGGTAGCCGCGGACGACGCATTCGATCGGGAGAGGTCGGGCCTTCTTCACGATCATGCTGCGGCCCCGGAGCTGGGCCTCGAACGGAGCCAGCGCCGCCGGCAACGGGTCGCCCGCTTGGGCGAGCCGGTGGTTCGGCAGCCACGGATCCGTCAGGTCGAACCAGAAGTGCGAGAGCTGGGTGAGGACCTCGCCTTTGCGAGGGATCCCGTTCGGCATGACGCAGTCGAAGGCGGAGATGCGGTCGGTGGCGACGAAGAGCAGGCGATCGCCGAGGTCGAACACCTCGCGGACCTTCCCGCGCTTGGGCGGCGGGAAGCCGGGAAGATCGAGCGTCAGGAGCGGTGTGACTGGCATGAGGCGAGGCTAGAAGGAAGCCGGGCCGGGCCGAAACGAAAAAGCCGCGCCGTCGCCCGCGGCGCCGGCTCACTTCTCCGCGGCGACGAGCAACGTCTCGAAATGCGGCGGCTGTTCTTCCCGCGCGACGATGCTGATCTCGATGCGGCGGAAGCCGGCCGCTTCGAGCCAACCGTGCAGGTCCGATTCCGAGAAACCGAGCCATTGGTCGCCGTAGAGCTCGTGCGCCTGCGCGAACCGGTGCTTCGCGAGGTCGAGCAGCAAGAGTTGTCCGCCCGGCTTGAGGATCCGGTGGGCGCTGGCCAGGGCCTTGGCAGGGTCCGCGGCGTGGTGGAGCGCTTGGCTCAACACCACGAGATCGACCGAGGCAGGGTCGATGGGCGGGGTCTCCAGGTCGCCGAGGCGGAAATCGAGGTTCTTGAGGCCGTTCTTCTTCGCCTTCTTCGCACCGAACTCGACCATCTTCTCCGAGTTGTCGACCGCGATCACCTGTTTGCAGCGGCGGGCGAGCAACTCGCTGAGCAGCCCTTCACCCGAGCCGAGGTCGGCGACCACCAACGGCGGGAGCACGCGCAGGAGCAGTTGCCCGAACGCT
>Ga0209443_1000691_pt1 | contig 22622 bp, 27 predicted proteins | sample LauGreBMM110DCMD_2_FD_187571 | JGI IMG/M metagenome (GOLD analysis project Ga0209443, IMG submission 187571) | Freshwater lake microbial communities from Lake Michigan, USA - Su13.BD.MM110.DCMD (SPAdes) (version 2) | ecosystem: Environmental > Aquatic > Freshwater > Lake | place: Lake Michigan... | reverse complement strand
CTGTACTTACCTTATCGAGCACCTTTTTGAGTTGCGCTGAAGCTATATTGGGTAAGAAAAAACTTGCAAAAAAGAGCCAAAAGCAAATCGGAAGAATGCGGAAATTCATAGCAAATGTTTTAGAAGTTAGGGATGTGGTATTGCTAACGAAAATAATGACTCGAAAGGTTTATTTCTGAGCTTAAAAATCAAAGAAGGTTCTTCTTCTCGAAACTTTCAAGTCCTGCAAAATGCTGGATTTGACACGAATATCTATGTTGTAGGAGGTGAATCTTCCAAACGGAACCCAATTGACATTCATTTGCCAGCAGTGGAGGTCCCTTGCAATGCCGATCATGGTTTGTGTGATTTCCTTCGAGTCAAAATTATATCCTGTATTAAAATTGACCTTCCATTTTTCAGAAATAGAAAGATCACCACTGACATTCATCGCCTGGGTGATATTGGTAGTGTTGTTGACTTGGCGGGCATAAGCAAGGTTATAGCCCACGGTAAGGTTCCACGGAATGTCCCAATCGATGTATTGGCTCGGATCTGCTACGATGCGATTGATTTCATTTTCGACAAAGGCATTCATGGCACCCCCTCGCTGGATAAAATCCTGTGTTAACTCATCACGTACCTCACCAGGATTCTTGCCATTTTGTGGATTAAGTGATGCATTTAGGTTTAAGGAGGCACTTCTAATGGTTCCAATTCCCTGTCCCTTCTTCCAAGCAAATTCCTTGCTACTGCTGTAGCGCACGGTTCCATCGGATTCAAGGGAAGAAAGCGTAGCATAGGGATCAATGGTACTATTTACGTTGACGGATAGCTTTTGCTCAAATAAGGTCGTTCGCGCAGAGATTTGAATTGGAGAGAGCTGGAAAGAGTCTGCAGCAAAGTTGTAGGCGGTATTGAAGTTGAAGGATTCCAACAACGGAATTTTCTTGAATTCCCCTTCTGTACTGTCCGTCTGGGTTTTGATTTTGGCTTCCACTACATTTCGAAGACCCAAGCTCAGCGCCCTAGACTCTCCAAGAGGTGCATCTCCGAAGATTAAGCCTTGATGTCTCGAAAATCGAGCGATTCTTCCCGATTTATCTGTCTGAATTTCCTGGTAGTAGCCATAGGCGGGATCTGAAAAGTCAGGATTAAAATTGAAACCAACGGTAGGGGCCATGTGGTGGCGGATTGTCTGCAATTTGCCCGATGGCTTGAAGTTGTAAAAGCCATAAAAGTTGGTGTTCATCGCAAAGGAGGTATTGTAGAAACCTACCCGATTAAAACCATCCTCCTTCACCTGCCCTACCTTCTCAGTAGTGGAGTTGTAGCTGTAATTGTAGCGCTGCATGTACCAGAGTTCGGTATAGTTGGCAGAGGCAGTGCCAGTAAAATACTTAAATAACGAGAAATTGGAACTTATCGGGATGGTATTTCTTGCTCCATTGTTGCCATTTTTTAAGAGTAAACCGAAGTTGTCCAAGTTGAAAGGGATGGTTTCAGGGCCATCCACAGGAGTGGCTTGACCAAAGGTATTTACGCGGTTCGTAATGGAATTTTGGAGGTTAAAATTCCAGGCAATATTTAAGGTTTTTAAAGGTTCAAACTTTACGTTTTCAAAGGGATTTTGTCGATTCATGTTGATCCCGATGGTAGGCAAGTCTAGTCGAACCTCCCCAGTCTGCACACTTTGAGAGTGGCGGAGGTTGGCCGACATGGAGAAGGGGGTGCCTGCAAAAGTTTTGGAGTAGGAAATATTCGAGCTTAGATCCCCTGTGACATTATTGGCGAAGTTGTTGGGGTTGATGACATTATTAAAGTAGCTCGTGGAGCCAGCATTCACCGAAGCAGAGAATCTGCCTGTTCCTCGTGTAATTGGGCTATGGTTCCACTGTACCCGGAAAGTATTGTAGTTGAGCGGAATGAGTTCCGTCTCTGGACTGATAAATTTTTGAAAGTCCATGTTAAACCCACCGCTGTAGCGGTATTTCTTGGTGTACATGGATTGGGATTTGATCCCCCAGCCTCCTTTGGAATACACGTCCCCTGTCACACGAAGGTGGATGTAATCGTTGAAAGCAAAGTAATAGCCTAGCTCTCTCAAGCTCAATCCACGAACTTGCTCTCGACCATAGGAAGGAAAAATTATCCCTGACGCCTTCTCTTCGGGGGTGTCAGGAATCAACCCAAAAGGCAATCCGAGTGGGGTAGGAATGCCATTGAAGTACAGATTGAAGGGTCCTGATACGACTTGCTTTCCGGAGATGGATTTTATTTTGGAAGAGGAAATGTGCCAATGCGGCTTGGTCAGCTTACAAGTGGTGTAGTAGCCATGTTCTAGAAAAACGCTACCATCCTCAGTTTTCTTGATTGTCTCTCCACGAAGCACGCCATCTTGCTGCTCAGTGACCACATCTTTGATGATCGCTTTTTGAGTTTTGAAATTGTAACGCATCTCCTTTCGAATCTCATAGACCGAGTTGCCATCCTTGAAGAAGGGATTGCCGGAAACTACTCCCACGCTATCTGCTATGCCGTAGGCGTAGAGTTCTGAATTTTTCCAGTCGATGACGATGCGGTCAGCATCTAACCGCATTTTTCCATATTCAAACCAGGCTTTTTTGTAGAGGTAAACTTTGTTTTCTGTAAAGTCTGTAATTATACTATCCTCTGCGTAATATAGAATTTCAGTTTCAATATCACTTTTAGGCACATTTTTTGCCGAGTCAAGAAGTGCGAGCGTATCTTGCTTTGCCAGGGTGGTATCTCCCCTTGGCGCTGAAGCTGCGATCGAGGAGGTAGCCCTCCTTTCTCGCTGAGGTCGAGTAGTTTGCTGCGCTGATGCGCTAAGGTTGACGCACCAACTTGCAATCAGGACTAAAAAAAGAACTCTGAAACTCGTCACCCGTGCTTTCGCTTTTAGTATTTTTGAAATTAATTTCGTGTAAAGTTAACTCGATTGCCCTCATGGAAAGATTTAATACCAAAAAAAATCTGTTAAGGTTTCTTATCCTACTTCCTTTTTTATTCGGCGGATTTATTCCGAATGAAACAATGATGCCAGCTTTTCGGATGCGTAAAATCGTATTGGATGCGGGCCACGGAGGAATTGACCCCGGAAATATTGGTTCCAAAGCAAAAGAAAAAGACATCAACTTAGCAGTAACCTTATTGGTAGGTAAGTACATCAAGGAAAACATGCCTGATGTGGAGGTGATCTACACACGCAATGACGATAGCTTTCCTACGCTCAAGCAGCGGCCCAACATTGCCAATGTTAATAAGGCAGATCTTTTCGTTGCTATTCATTCCAATGCAGCGGAAAACAAAACTGCATTTGGTACAGAAACTTTTGTGATGGGAACCAAACACTTTGATGCCAATTTTGATATTGTTAAGAAAGAAAACTCAGTAATCCTGCTTGAGGAAAACTACAAAGAAGAATACGAAGGTTTTGACCCCACCTCTCCAGAATCCTACATGATGTTTAACTTGATGCAGAAGGCCTATGTGGGCAATAGCATTGCCTTGGCTGACCGTATTGAAAGTCAGTTCCGTGATAAGGTAGGCCGCAAAAGCCGTGGAGTGAAGCAGGGACCATTCTACGTCTTGTGGACCCCATCTATGCCAAGTGTTTTGGTAGAACTTGGATTCCTGTCCAACACGGAAGAAGAACGATTTTTAATGACTAAAGAAGGTCAAGAGTACATGGCTTCGGCGATTTATCGTGCCATCAAAGACTACAAAAATGAAATCGAACTAAATTGATTTTTTCTGTAATCTTGCAAAAAACCTTCTTGGATTCAGGAAGGTTTTTTTTATAAATTGAACCAACTATTCCGGTAGCAAATCTTCTACTCGGGACATCCAATCCACTTGATTTTAATCCATGCTTTCCCCTTCTCAACTTGATGCATTGATCTCCCTCCTGGACGACTCGGACTGGGAGGTGAAGCACCATGTGCGAGAAAAATTGATTGCCCTGGGTGCAGAGGTGATACCTGTACTCGAACAAAAATGGGAGGAAAGCTTTAACCCGGTACTACAGAAGGAATTGGAGGATCTCGTCCATGACCTACAGTTTGGATTGGTGAAACAGCGATTGCAAGATTGGAAAGATTCCGAAAATCAGGACCTGCTGGAAGGGCTCTGGATCCTCAATACCTACCAATATCCAGATTTGGAATTAGAAACCTTGACGGCATCTATTCATCAACTCTATGTCGAGGCTTGGACCTATTTTTCTCCTGACTTGCAGGCCTTAGACCAGGTGAAAATCTTGAACCATGTCTTGTTCAAGCAGCTCCAATTTTCTGGAAACACCAAAAATTTCCATTCCCCGAGCAATAGCATGCTTTCTATGGTGCTGGAATCAAAAAAAGGAAACCCCATCAGCTTGTGCAGCATCTACCTGCTGGTCGCTAAGAAATTGGATTTACCTATTTATGGGGTCAATCTCCCGAACCTTTTTGTATTGATCTATACTCAAGAAGATTCGGGTTTCTACATCAATGCATTTAACAAAGGGGTGATTTTTTCAAGGGAAGACATTCAAAATTTCTTGGAACAACTAAAAATTGACCCACAGCCCGCTTTTTTTGAGCCATGCAGCAACTTGGCGATTGTCTTGCGCTTCCTAAAAAATCTTGCCACTGCTTTCGAAAAATTAGGTGAAAGCGATAAAGTAGATGAAGTTCAGGAGTTGTTGGACATTCTAGCCCATTAGTAGGTTCGGATATTGCATCCTACCGCTCTCACTTGGGGAACCGCAGGTTTTTCTCCCCGCAGTACTTGAACCAACGCCATTTCAAGGTATTTTTCAGTTACAGCCCCTTCTACTTGTGGATTATTGTCAATCGCACCTTTGTAGACTAGCTCTGGACCAGTTTTGCCTGGCACCAGCAGAATTACCTCCGGAATTTTACTCACTTGGAAAAGTTGGGCCCACTCTTGCTCTCCATCAATCAGATAAGGCATGTTAAGTCCGCTTTCATCTATGTAGGTACGCAGGCGGCTTTGTTCAGAATCTGTTGGTTGTGCCTGTGGATTGACAAGTGCAAATCCCATTCCTTGAGTTTGAAATTTACTTACTAGCGATTTGATGCGGTTTTCGTACAGTTTGGCAAATGGACAGGAGGGATCATGAAAAATGAGGACAACTCCTTTTTCATTTGCTAAGCTGGGCAAGGTTTGAAGAATACCGCTAACTGCATCCGTAGCAGAAAGTTGGTTGTATGTTTGACTAAAGGAAACCGAGTTGAGTCCAAATATGAGAAGCAGGAAGGCAAAGACTAGTTTCATTTGCATTGGGAATAAATCCATACTACCAAATGGTATAAGTTAAGATATGGGTTTCATTTCGTTCTATCTGCACGTTGTAGTGGTGATCTTTAAAATCTGTCCCATGAATTTTGCCCTTGATCAAGGTTGCATCTGGAGCGAAAGGTTCCAATAAGATGTTGTCGCGTAAGGATACCCCTTTTTTTCCATGACATTTAAAGATGGATTCCTTTGCGGACCAAGCCATGGTGTAATGGGCAGGCTCCGGTTGAAGAAACTCCAACTCGCTTTCTGCTAAAAAGCGGGTCCCGATCCGAAGGATTTTTTCTCGGATTACTTCTATATCAATTCCCACTGGAAGCTCTCGGTGGTATATAGCTGCTGCATAGCCACGGGTATGAGTTAAAGACACAAATCCTTGCCCATTCATGGGGTGTGATTTCCCGTGCTCGTCCTTAAAAAAGCCTGGGTAGGGGATCTGGAGGAGTTCCAATGCTTCCTGAATGGCAAGTCTAGCTGTGCCCCATTCCTTTTTTCTTTCTGGGTGAGAAATATTGGCAAAGGAAAGTTTTTCTCGAAAACTTAAAAATTCTAAATCCTTTTCTGACAGCGAATCGATTATCTTCACTGACAAGGCTGAGGAAGAATCAATTTTTCCTATTTTTGTTTGCATAGGCCTTGAAGGCACAGCTAAGAGTGAATTTCGAAGATATGTCAAAAATCCTAGTAAAAAAATTAAATACCCTTACTGGACATAATGACTGCATATATGCCTTGAAAGAAGGCGCTGATCCTCGCTATTTTTATACGGGTGCCGGTGATGGGATGGTGGTAGAATGGGATTTAGATTACCCAAAAGATGGGGTCTTGCTAGCCCGACTTCCGCACTCGGTCTACGCCTTAGAAGTAGATCCAAAGCGAAATTTTTTGATTGTAGGTCACAATTATGAGGGCATCCACGTAATAGATTTAGAAGAAAAGAAGGAGAGCTGGAATTTGAAATTGAGCTCAGCTGCTATTTTTGATTTAAAGGTCTTTGGAGACGAACTATTTGTAGCGACAGGGGACGGGGTTCTTATTGTGGTTGATATGCAAATGAGGGCAGTGAAAAGACAGGTGAAGCTTTCTTCCAAATCCATTCGAGTACTTGCCATTGCTCCTGAAAAAAAACACTTGGCCTTGGGCTTTAGTGATCACAGTATTCAGGTGCTAGATCTCGCTGCTGATGCTGTACCCATTGCCCGTCTTGAGAGTCATAGCAATTCGGTTTTTGCGTTGGGATACAGTCCTGATGAGGAAATTCTCGTCTCAGGGTCAAGAGATGCCTGTTTAAAATTTTGGAGCACAGACCACTATTTGCTCGAGGAAAATGTAGTGGCACATTTGTATGCTATTAATTATTTATCTTTCCGTGAAGACGGCAAATTCTTTGTGACTTGTTCGATGGATAAATCACTAAAAATTTGGGAGATGACAAGTCGCAACCTAGTTAAAGTTATTGATAAGGCTAGGAATGCAGGTCACGGAACCTCTATAAATAAAGTCTTTTGGAGTACCTATTCTGGTGTTATTGTTTCGGTTTCAGACGACCGAGCTATAGCTATTTGGCAAATTGAAGCACAAAACCTATGAAAATTTCCCCTACGGCCATTCGGCAAAAAGCATTTGAAACCTCTTTTAGAGGTTATGAAAAAAAACAAGTCGCAGAATTCCTTGAGGAGATGAGTGTGGCTATGGAACAGGTCAACCAGGAGAACTTGGAGTTGCGAAGCCGCTTGCAACAAGTAGAGGGGGAATCTAAGCGTCTCAAGGATGTGGAAGATTCCCTATTTCGAACGCTTAAGACTGCTGAGGATACGGGGGCTGCCATCATTACGGAGGCTACCGAGGCTGCTGATCAAATAATTGCAGAGTCGAATCAAATTGCTGAACAAACTACCAAAGAGGCACAGCGCTATGCTGAGCAATTGGGAACCTATTCCCAAGAGCAAGCGAGATTGATTACCCAGGCAGCAGAAGAAAATGCAAAAGAAGCCATGCGGGCATTGTCCGAAAACCTAAAGGGACTAATCAAAAGTTATGAAGGCCTAGTTGAACAGCGTGAGGCCTTGGTTAAAAGCTTACGCCGGTTGTCAGAAGACGCTTTAAATCAAATTGAACTATCTGAAACACACTTCTCGCGAATTGATGCCAAATCCTACCTTCGCACTGCTGAAGAACTAACTCGCTCCAATTATTTTTCCGCAGCAAATTCCGCAGCGCTTGGAATAGCAGTCAATCTAAGCGCAACTCAACCTGAAGAAGCGGTAGCAGAGCAGGAAGAAGAAGCTGAGCCGGTGCTAAGTGAAGAAAAAGAGGAGCTTGCGAGCAACTTTTCCGAGGAAAACAGTTCTTTCCATGAAGAAGAACTTGTTTCAGAAGTTCAAGAGGATTCAGTTGAAGAATTGGCATTCGAAGCTGATGAAGACGAAGAATTTGCAGAGGAGGAAGAGTTAATTGAAGATGAGCTAGTTGAAGAAGAAAATGAAGGGGTAGAAGAGGAGTTGGAGGAGGAAGATGAGCCTGAAATGCCCTCTGAAATCCAAACTGAAGTAGCAAACATGGAAGCACCTGAGGAACCTACCGCTGAGGTAGAGGATAAAAAGAAGCAAGAGGAGGACAAACCTTCCTCAGGATCATTTTTTGATCAATTTGACTGATGGGAAAAGTAGTGCTGGAGGGAATGGAGTTTTTTGGGTACCATGGTGTGTATCCTGAGGAAAATGTGCTGGGAAACCGGTTTACGGTAGACTTAGAACTTCATACCAATTTTAAGGTGGCCATGGAGACTGACCGTCTCGAAGGAACCATAGACTATGCGCAACTCTATAATCTCGTAAAAACTCGAATGGACCAACGTGTCAAGTTGCTCGAGCATCTAAGCTACGGCATCATTCAGGATATCCGAGCAGCTTATCCTGAGGTACGCCAACTCCGAATAACGATCAAAAAGCAGCAGCCTGCCATTGGAGGCTTGGTTGATTTTTCTGGGGTAACACTTTCCTATCCGGAAGATTTTTCCTGAATAAGTCATGTATACCCGAGCGGAACTCTCGAAAATTCGAACGGAGTTTTGGATAACTTTTGGGCAATACATGAAGCCCGTTCCCAATGCGCAAGGGAGGAGAACCAATTGGCCTAATTACAAGACAGGAGTGAAGGATATTTATTTCCGCATGCGTGCAGAGCGAGATTATGCAGCGATTGCGATCGAATTGGGACATGCTGATTTAGAAATGCAGGAGTTGGTGCTGGATCAATTTGGTCAACTTAAAAAAAAATTTCAAGGATGCTTTCAGGAGGAGTGGTCCTGGAAGTTGCATGCAGCGAATGATATGGGTCAAATCACTTCCAAAATTGAATGTGTTTTAGAAGGGGTCAATGTCCTCAATTCAGAAGATTGGCCTCGAATCATTTCTTTTCTCAAACCGAGAATAATTGCCTTGGACGACTTTTGGGATCAGGTAAAACCCGGATTTGAAGAGTAGTAATTTCTGGTAGCCGCAGGGCTTTAAAAAAGTAAATTAAAGGTCGTGTCGCTTGGGAATACTTGGGTTGGTAAACGTGAATCCTCTCGCTTCATCGCCCTCAAAAAAATCTAATTGCATCCCCATCAAAAACATGAGGTGTTTTTTCTCAATGAGTACTGGAATACTTTGAATTTCAAAGCGCTGGTCTTCAGGCTTTAGTTTATCAAAACCTAGGGCAAAAGCCATCCCACCACAACCACCACCTTTAACGCCTACCCGCAGAAAATAATCTTCGGGAATATTCTTGGTAGCCATGATGTGCTTGATTTCAAGCTCCGCTTTGGGCGTTATTTCGATGGGAATCAACATGTGATTTAAAGCAACAAGTGTGTGGATTAGTTCAACTTGATTTGTAAAATTACTCGTTTACTCAGTTTTTTGGCAACAAAGAATTGTAGATATTCGAATTAAAATTTAGCCATGACTTACCTTCTAGAACTTTTAAAAATACTTCTTCCTGCTGCTGCAGTTCTATATGGGATGTATTTGGTGGTAGTTTCTTTTTTATCCAAGGAACAGGAAAAATTAAAGTTGGATCTACGAAGCCAGCAAGCGAATCTGGTTCTTCCCATTCGGCTTCAGGCGGCCGAACGGCTTTGCCTCCTGCTGGAACGTATTACGCCAGCTCAAGTGATCCGAAGGGCCATTCCTGGACAGTTTTCTGCGGAAGAACTGCATCATCACCTCATCTCAGAAATCAGAGAGGAGTTTAACCACAATGCCAGCCAGCAGGTGTACTTCTCTGAAGATACCTGGGATGCAGTACGAATTGCAGTAGAAGAGGTGATCTCCCGCATCAATGTGAGCCGTCAACAATTGAATGAATCCGCTTCCGGTGTAGACCTAGCAAAGGTGGTATTGACCCAGTCCTTTGATCGGAAAAACGACCCGATTGCCTTGGCTATTCGCAAAGTGAAGACGGAAGTCAGTGTCTATTTTTAAACTATATTTCACCAAAAAAATACGATTAAGTACTTCGGAATTGGCGTTAGTACTGTGAAAACACGATTTTTTAAACCAATTCCAAAATACCTGATGGATCAGCATGCAGCCTTTAAGAAAAATTCAGAAGGCCGATCCTATTCAGATTTTTTGGAAGAAGTGCATCTTTGGAATGCCGAAAACAAACAGAAAGCCCTCGGAAGTAAAATCTATCCTTTAATTTCTTCAACTTTGATTCCATGATTATTGCTTTGATTTCTGGAACTTCGGGATTAGTAGGGATGCAGCTCCTGCATCAACTCCTTCGTAATTCTGCATATAGCTATGTGATCAGCGTAGGGCGAAGGAGCCTTGCCTTGAAGCATGAGAAATTGCTCCAAATAGATGGGGATTTGCCTAAATTAACTACTTGGGCTTGGGAAGATAAAATCAATGCGCAGTCTTTGGGAGGAGCATACCAGACTTTGGTGTTGGCTTTGCAAGAAAAAAAGGTGACCGTACATGCTTTTTGTAGCTTGGGCACGACCATTAAGCAGGTGGGCTCCAAGGATAAATTTTATGCAGTAGACCACGATTTGGTACTTGAATTTGCTTCTTGGTCCAATAAAATAGGGGCTTCAAAGTTTTTATATGTCTCTGCGATGGGAGCTAATTCCCAATCTTCTATTTTTTACAACCAAGTAAAAGGCAAGACGGAAGAGGATTTAAAGGCAATTGGATTCCCATATTTAGGCCTATTTCGTCCTTCCTTATTATTGGGAGCTCGCCATGAATTTCGTTTTGGTGAACAAGTAGCCACCTTTTTTATGATGCCTTTGAGTTGGCTGAAGCTTGGAAAAAATATTCGCCCCATTCGGGACCATGTAGTTGCCAAATCTTTGGTTAATGTGGCGCTAAGTGATTCAAAAAGCAGTATGGACTGCTTTTTATCTGGTAAAATGCAAGAATTAGGAGCATGATTGCAGTGATTCAACGAGTTTCAGAGTCCTCGGTGACCATCGATGGAAAAGTCAAATCCAAAATTGGAACAGGACTGTTGGTTCTTTTGGGAATCGAAGAGGCAGATGGAAGGGAAGACATCGAATGGCTCGCCAAAAAAATAGTCAACCTTCGCATTTTTCCAGACGAGCAAGAAGTGATGAACAAAAGTCTACTCGATGTGGGCGGTGAGCTATTATTGGTATCGCAGTTTACCTTGCATGCAAGTACCAAAAAGGGCAATCGTCCATCTTACATTAAAGCAGCACGGCCTGAGATCGCCCTACCCTTGTACGAGGAAGCGATCAGGGTCATCGCCGTAGAATTAGGTAAATCCATCAGCACTGGAACCTTTGGTGCAGATATGAAAGTGAGCCTGATCAATGATGGGCCCGTTACCCTGATCATGGATACCAAAAACAAGGTTTAATACAACTCCAAATTTTAAGGAAGTGAGGCCTTAGGTTAGAAGTGCTTCCAGCCCTGGGCTTTGATTTGTACTGCAGTACCGCTTTTGGTAACCAGGAATTTCCCTTCTTCTGCTTTTGTGATATGCCCAATAAAATGCACATCAGGATGCTTTTCTAGTTTGGCAAAATCCTTTTGGTCAATCGTAAACAGTAATTCATAATCCTCTCCACCATTCATCACACAGGTGATGGGGTCGAGGTTGAGTTCGACGGCGGTATCAAAGGTTTGCTTGTCGATAGGCAGCTTATCCTCATAAATCATAGCTCCAACATTTGAGGCCTTGCAGAGGTGAAAAATCTCAGAGGCCAACCCATCGGAAATATCGATCATGCTGCTTGGTACCACGTTTAGTTCTCGAAGCTCATGGATGATGTCCATTCGGGCATCTGGACGGAGTTGACGACCGGTCACTACCGTATATTTATCCAGTTCGGGCTTCATTTCTGGATTGGAGAGGAACACTTGCTTTTCTCTTTCTAGAACCTGTAGCCCTACCAGTGCCGCACCGAGGTCACCGGTCACGCAGAGAATATCATTTACTTGTGCACCTGAGCGGTAGGAGAGTTGTTCTTTTTTGGCCTGGCCCATAGCTGTGACGGAAATAACAAGCCCAGAACGGGAGGCTGTGGTATCGCCTCCAACCAAATCCACCCCATACTGCTCGCAAGCGGCATATATTCCCTCGTATAGCGCTTGAACTGCTTCTATTGAAAATCGGTTGGATAGGGCAATACTGACCGTAATCTGGGTAGGAATGGCATTCATAGCAGCAATGTCGGAGACATTCACCGCTACAGCCTTGAATCCTAGGTGAGGGAGGGGCGTGTAGGCAAGGTCAAAATGTACCCCTTCCAAAAGTAAGTCGGTGCTTACGACGGTCACTTGATCCCCCGCATCGAGTACTGCCGCATCATCACCAATTCCCTTAAGTGTAGATGGATTTTTGATTAACGCACCTTTGGCAAGCTGGTCAATTAAACCAAACTCTCCCAATTCACTGATTTCAGTTCTTTTCTCAGACATACTTTTTGTAGTTAAAGCCGTAAAGGCTCTTTATAATTTGGAGGTGTCTTTAGGGTTGTTCTGAGTTGGGACCTGCTTGACACAATTCCACTAACACACCGTTGGTACTGCGTGGATGCAGAAACACCACGATTTTATTATCGGCACCTTTTTTGGGAACCTCATTTAAAATCTCAAAACCTTCAGCTTTTAGTCGGGACATTTCGGCATAGATGTCTTCCACATCAAAAGCGATGTGGTGGATGCCTTCGGATTTTTTTTCGATGAATTTGGCGATGGGAGAATCAGCTCTGCTAGCTTGAAGCAATTCGATTTTGGTCTCGCCAATTTGGAAAAAACTTGTTTCAACACCCTCAGCCGCAACTGTCTCTGATTTATAAGGAGGGTTTCCCAGGAGCCGCTGAAAGAGTTCGTTGGATTTTTTTAGGTCAGCGACCGCAATTCCAAGATGTTCGATTTTCCTCATGCCATTAATTAGTATCTTTGTTTGAATCTTTTTCTTCCGTTAGCAGTTTTACGTGGAAGAAGGAACAAATCAAAGTGTAAAGATATAAAGATATGATCACCGTTTCTGACAAAGCCAAAGAGAGAATTCTTGAATTGAAAAAAGAAGAGGGGAGAATGGAGCAAGAGAACATTCGTGTCTCTGTGAAAGGAGGAGGCTGTTCGGGTTTGATGTACGAGTTGGGCTTTGATGCGCAATTGGTAGAAAGCGACCATGTATTTGAGGACAAGGGCGTCAAAATTTTGGTAGACAAAAAAAGCCTCTTGTACTTAGTGGGTACGACTTTGGAATTTTCCGATGGGCTAAATGGCAAGGGATTTCAGTTTGTAAATCCCAATGCTAACCGTACCTGTGGATGTGGTGAAAGTTTCTCCGTCTAAGCGATCAAAAATAGAATAACAAAAGCAGCTTCCACGAGCTGCTTTTTTTGTGTCTGGCCTCAAAATATATCTGTTTGGCGACCCCATTTTTTAGGGCATTGCTTACCTTTACTCTCGAATAATTCGACATACCCCAATGGAAACACCCATCAAAACCATCCCTTTAAATGATCTTCACGCGGCTTTAGGAGGTAAAATGGTGCCTTTTGCAGGCTACATGATGCCTGTGCGTTACAGTTCAGATATGGAAGAGCATCTTTGCGTTCGTCAAGGAGTGGGCGTTTTTGATGTTTCCCACATGGGTGAATTTTTTGTTGAGGGACCTCAGTCTTTGGCACTGATTCAGAAAGTTACCTCTAACGATGCGTCCACTTTGGTGATCGGTCAGGCCCAGTATTCCTGCTATCCCAATGAAGTGGGCGGAATTGTAGACGATTTAATCGTATACAAAATGGCAGAGGAGAAGTACATGTTGGTGGTCAATGCCTCCAATATCGACAAGGACTGGGCTTGGATCAACTCACACAATACCATGGGTGCAATGCTTCGCAATGCCTCCGATCAATACTGCCTTTTTGCTGTGCAGGGACCAAAAGCTGCTGCAGCAATGCAGGTTTTGACGTCGGTGTCGCTATCAGATATCAAATTTTACCATTTTGAGATCGGCGACTTTGCGGGCATCGCGGACGTGATTATCTCAGGAACAGGCTATACGGGCGCTGGAGGATTTGAGATTTATGTAAAAAACGCAGACGCGGAGCGGGTTTGGAAAAAGATTTTTGAAGCAGGTGCTAGCTATGGCATCCAACCTATAGGCCTAGGTGCTCGAGATACGCTGCGCTTGGAGATGGGCTATTGCTTGTATGGCAATGACATCACCGATACCACTTCACCCATTGAAGCAGGATTGGGTTGGATCACCAAATTCACCAAGGACTTCACGAATTCCGAAGCGTTGAAGCAACAAAAAGAAGCAGGAGTAAGTCGCAAGTTGGTGGGATTTGTCATGCAGGAGCGTGGTATTCCTAGAGGCCATTACCCCATTGTTACTGATGCAGGAGAGGTGATTGGCGAGGTAAGTTCGGGTACTCAATCTCCGAGTATGGGTCTTGGAATTGGGATGGGTTATGTTCAAACCGCCTACAGCAAGGTTGGAACGGAGATTTACATCCAGATCCGAAACAAAAACCTAAAGGCTCAAATAGAAAAATTCCCTTTATACAAAGGATAATGCGATCCATTGAAGTTTGCTTTAGTCCAGAGCTGATCCACTTACACGAGGTAACCGGTAAGTTGGTCGTGGTTGTGGATATTTTTAGAGCAACTTCTACCATGGTAGCTGCTCTGGCGCATGGGGTAACGGAGATTCTGCCTTTCGCAGACTTGGAAGCCTGCAGAGCGATGCAGAGCCAGGGTTATCTTATTTCTGGAGAGCGTAATGGACTTACTGCGCCGGGTTTTGAACTGGGTAATTCCCCAGTGGCCTATATTGATGGAAAATATGCAGGCAGGAAACTGGCGATGACAACTACCAATGGCACGGTAGCCCTCGAAAAATCTAAAGGTGCAGCAGAAATTTTGATTGGGGCTTTCCCGAACCTTCGAGCCACAGTAACCTACATCCAATCTCAAGATTTGGATGTGTTGATCCACTGTGCAGGCTGGAAGGGACGATTTAATTTGGAAGATTCGCTTTATGCAGGTGCCTTGGTTCAAGCGCTAGGAGAAAGCCATTCGAACCGAGAAGATGGAGCACTTGCCATGGAATCCTTGTTTACTCAAGTCGGTGGAAACTTAGCAATTTACTTGTCGCAGGCTTCTCATGCCAAGCGCTTACAAAATCATGGTATTGAGGCTGATATTGATTTTTGTTTGAGTCTCAATCTGTGCCAGCTAGTGGTAAGGGTAGCTGAAAATGGGGCCTTACGCATAATTGAAGGGTAACGCATTAATTTGGTTACCGCAATTTTTCATTTTCTTGGTGACGGGTTAAATCTCGGCTATTTTTCTTCTCCAAGTTCTTCATCAAAGCCTCCGTTAAGTTAACGCCTGTTTGGTTGGCAAGGCAAATCAGCACCCAAAGTACATCGGCCATTTCGTCGTCGAGTGCGCGGCCCTTGTCCGACTCCTTGAAGGACTGTTCCCCATAGGTTCGAGCCATGATTCTTGCCAATTCCCCCACTTCCTCCATCAGTAAAGTCATGTTGGTCAGTTCATTGAAGTAGCGTACGCCCACAGTCTGAATCCAATTGTCTACTAATTTTTGCGCTTCATTGAGCGTAAGATCATTTTTTTCCATAAGTTCAGTCATCTATTCAAATATAAAGAGCCAGCGCCTATGAATCCCAAACCTAGCAGCGTGGAAGAGTATTTTTCTAGGTTTCCCCCAGAAATCCAATCCAAATTAACCCAAATAAGAGTGCTATTGAAGCAGACCTTACCCGAGGCAGAAGAAGTCATCAGTTACCACATGCCAGCATTTAAAACATGCGAAGTGTTGGTGTACTATGCAGCTACTAAAAGTCATCTCGGTTTTTACCCTACCTCCTCTGGAGTTTCCAATTTTAAGGAGGAATTGGCCGGCTACGTGACTTCAAAGGGCGCAATTCAATTTCCGTATGGGGAAGATTTGCCGGAGCAACTCATTGTTGCAATTGCTCAGTTTCGTACTCGTGAGGCCATAGAAAGAGCTGCTGCAAAGAAGAAAAAGAAACTCAAGTAAGGATCTGCTTCAAAGCAACTACAAACGCGTCTAATTCATCTTTGGTATTGTAGACATGGGTAGATACCCGAATGGCATTTACGCCTCCTTCAGGTACCTGCCGAATTCGAAATCCAGCTTTACCTAGTGCATTGCCACAGGTTTGGTAGCTCATATTTTTTGGCCGGAAAGAAAGAAGTGAGATTCGTGATTCCTTTTCCACAGGGCTGAGGATATCCAGTTTGGAATTCATTTCAGAAAGCCCATCAAATAGGTATTGGTTGAGGGTCCTGAGTCGGCTTTCGATATTAGTTTTCCCAATTTTGTCGTGAAATTCGGCGGCGGCCACCATGCCTACGGCTAGGGATCTGCTTTGGGTGCCGTAGTCAAAGCGCCTCGCGGACGGTACATAGCCTGCTAGGGTAGGGGGATTCACAGTCATGTTCCAACCTGTGTCCGAATACCCTCCAATCATGAGTGGGCGAACTTTTTCAAGTGCGGCCTCTTTAACATATAGAAATGCGGTGCCACTTGGACCCAACATCCATTTGTGGAAGCAGCCTGCATAAAAATCACAGCCCAGTGCATGGAGGTCTAGATTAAAGGTGCCAGCCCCATGTGCCCCATCTATCGCAGTGAGAATCCCGTGAGTTTGGGCCAGTTTGCAAATCTCCTGAATAGGAAATACCAGCCCTGTGGTACAGGTCACATGAGGCAGGGCAATAACTTTAGTTTTGGGGTTAATTAATTTTTGAACCTCAGTCAAATTCTCCTCTTGTGTCGCTTTAGGTTCAAGGGTTCGAAGGACAATGCCATCGTATTTGGCTCTATTTAGCCAAGGGAGTGCATTTCCAACATGCTCATGGGTAGTGAGTATGACTTCGTCTCCAGGCTGCAGCGGTATACCCCAGGCCAGGATATTGATTCCTTCCGTGGTGTTGTGTGTGATGGATAATTCCGTGGGTTGGATGCCGAGGAATTGAGCAAGCTGGATTCGCTCTTGATCCGAGTTTCCATATTCCCCACTGGTATTGATGTCTCGATTACTTCTTTCTAGGGCATCGAGTACCGAAAAGGGTGCAGGGCCAAAGGTACCGTTGTTGAGGTAGATGCGGTCAGTGGTGAGGGGGAATTGGCTCCTTATTGCTTTCCAATAGGCTTCATCCTGCACAATACCCGAAGGAAAAGGCGGTCTTTCCTCTTTCGGAAAGGAAAATCCAGTTAGGGAGGGTAGGCTTAATCCTAGCCCTAGGTGTTGGATAAAGGTTCTTCGGCTGCTCATGGGTCGCTTCTAAAGGAGTAAACTAATGAATATCAGCCGAATTTGGAATCCGTTGATCAAGTTTTCTAGTTTCTCAGGTTGCGCGTTAGTTTGAGGCTGTATTAACCCAATCGCTCTGGATCGGCCTTACTGCTCTTATTCTCCAAGTTTAAGGCAATGATCGATGCAGGCAGGCACATCCTGATCGTAGTGACTGACATAGATCAGGGTCATCGGCGAATGAAGTAGGATCGCTTGGAGGGTTTCTCGAAAAAGTTCGCGCTGCTGTTCGTCCATTCCCTGAGAGGCCTCATCTAGGATAAGGAGTTGTGGGTTTTTGATCAAAGCCCGGGCGAGGAGGGCCCAGCGCTGCTCGGCAAGGGTTAATTCGTAAAAATACCGATCGGCCAGGTGCTGTAGCTTAAAGAATTCCATCCAGGCCTTTGCTTGGCTTTCTTCCTGCTCACTTACCTTTCTATACAATCCCATGGTGTCCGTCAATCCCGAGAGGATGACTTTCTGTAGGCTTTGGTTTTTTGGAAAGAAGCGTCCTAGCTCGGGAGCTACAAATCCTATGGGCCGCTTGAGGTCCCAAATGCTTTCGCCCGAACCTCTTTTTTTACCAAATAGCGCGAATTTTTGGGAGTAGGCTTGCGGGTTTTCTCCGATCAGCAAACTGATAAGCGTGGATTTACCACTCCCATTTTGTCCAGCAAGCCGCCACCGCTCCCCGGCTTCCACTTTCCAACTGAAGCTGTCTAGGATTAGCTTATCTCCATAGCGGATGCTTACCTGATCTAAGTCCAAGACAGTACCATCTAGGCGAGGGATAGCAGGAAGGAGCAGGGGAAGTAGGGATAGGTCCCAAGGCAAGTTGAATTCGGATGCAATGGGGAGGATGTAATCCTTGCGCTTCCAGGTAGTGAGTGTCCCTGTTTCCTTTAGCCGAGCCACGTGGGAGATTTGGGAGGGAATCTCTTGCGAGTTGGTCGTCAGCAGGATATGTATGCCTTGGTGGATACATTCTTCCAAAAAATCCCCAAAGGCACTTCTACTTTCTTGATCTAGTCCAGTTAGGGGCTGGTCCATTAGGAAAATTTTCGGCTGTCTTAATAAGCCTAAAGCGAGAGATAAGCGTCTCGTTTCCCCATTGGAAAGAGCTAGTACGGAACGCTCAAGTAGCGGTTGTAATCGAAGGAGTTCTGCTACTTTTTTAATTGTCCAAGGCCCAGGAATGGAGGGGCTGTTTTTTTGGAGGTAGGCGCTTACCGTTAGCGTATCATCTACTGCTTCACTGTTGAAGCGCTGTTGGTAGTAAAAATTCTGGAGGCCAGCCGTGTTTCGAATTTGGTAGTCTTGTGAGATCAGTGCCATCAAGTCACGGAAACTATAGACCTGACCCTCCTTATTTTTTTGTTGAGTATACGTTGCCGAAAAGGGCCTGTCAACGGTTCCTTTTTGGAGGAGGGCTCTTCCAAGTAGGGTTTCTAAGAATCCTGTCAATGCTCTCCCTGAATCCCCAAAAATTGCCCAATGCTCGCCCTGCTTCCAGGTAAACTCGAGGTTTTCAAAGAGTGGGGCTCCTCGATAATGGACCTGCGCAGCTACGACTTGAAGGAGGGTTGGGTCGGACATGGAGTGGAGGAATGCGGAGAATTAAGCTAGTAGAATCAATGATTTTGATTCAATTTAATTTTTAAAACTACTCGAAGTAATTTTATATTATATACTGATTTTTAATTAATTATTTATTTGTAATTCAAGTAAATTAGAATCTTATTTAATCAATTGGATACGGAATAAAGACAAAGCTGGTAAATGCACCATCGATGACAAACAAGGAGCAAAACTCATCAGGATCTTTGTAGGCTTTGGTAAATTCTTCCAAGGCTTCTTCGGCTACTAGGCCGCGTTGTACAAATTCATCTACATAGGTGATGAAGTAGTTCCAATCCAAGTCTTTCTCGGCTTTGCCGATAAAGATTTTTCCGATGGGTTGCATGTCTTTGCAAATAGGGAAAATAGGAAAGTCAGAAAATCCCTTGGACCGTACTTGGTAGGAGGCCTCTTTGAGTATATCGCAGACTTTGACAAAGTCGCTGGTGATCGTACCTAGGTATTTCCCACTCAGTTCGGGGTCATTGAAATCAGAGATCATGGCTTTAGGGTTAGTCGTACCACATTTTCTACATGGTAGGTTTGAGGGAACATGTCTACAGGCTGCACCTTTTCTACCTGATAGCGCTCTCCCAAAAGGGCTAGATCGCGAGCCTGGGTGGCAGGATTGCAGGAAACGTAGACAATTACTGGGGAAGCGATTTGAAGAAGCATTTCAATTACTTTTTCGTCCATCCCTGCTCGAGGAGGGTCGGTTATGATCAAATCTGGTTTGGCATGGTTTGCTATAAATTCATCCGTCAATATAGCCTTCATGTCTCCCGCATAGAAAAGGGTGTTTTCAATCCCATTCAGCTTGGAGTTGAGCTGGGCATCTTCAATGGCTGCAGCTACATATTCCACCCCGATAACTTGTTTTGCCTGCCTGGCCACAAAGTTGGCAATGGTACCCGTGCCGGTGTAGAGATCGTACACCACTTCATCTCCTTGGAGCTGTGCGAAGTCCCGTACGACCTTGTAGAGTTCGTAGGCTTGGTCAGAATTGGTTTGGTAGAAGGATTTGGGCCCGATCCGAAACCGTAATCCTTCCATTTGCTCCTCGATGTAGGGGAGGCCTGAAAAAGTGACTAAGTCTAAATCATGGAAAGTTTCATTGCCTTTGGTATTGATCACATAGAGTAGGGAGGTTATTTCGGGGAAAGTCTCTTTCAAAAAGGTCATCACCTTAGAAATTGACTCTGGGTCATTTTCTCCAAATTGAACAATGACCATCGTTTCTCCCGTACTGGTGGTACGAATAATCAGGTTACGAAGTACTCCTTCCTGATTGCGGATTGCGTAGAAGGAAATTCCATTTGCTCGGGCAAAAGTTCGAAGGCCATTCCGTACTGCATTGGAAATACCACCCTGCAAGTAGCAGTGCTCGATATCGATGATTTTATCAAACATCTTGGGGATATGAAAGCCCAAAGCGTTGCGTTCAAATTCTTGGTCTGAGTCGATTTCCTCGCGAGTGAGCCAGCGGGAGTTTGAAAAAGTAAAATCTAGTTTGTTGCGGTAGTACTGGGTATTCGCAGAGGCTAGGAGCGGAGCAACTTCCGGGATAGGTACTTTGGCGATCCGTTCAAACTGATCCACCACCTGTTGCCGCTTGTATTGCTGTTGAAGTTCGTAAGTGATGTGCTGCCATTTGCAGCCACCACAGGTCCCAAAATGAGCACAAAAAGGTTCGATGCGGTCTTTGGAGTAGGAGTGGAACTTCACCACTTCCCCTTCCATAAATGAGCTTTTGCCTTTGGTGATCCGCACATCCACCACATCTCCAGGGGCGACTTGATTCACAAACACCACCTTTCCCTCGTGGTAACCTAGGCACTTGCCTTCGGTAGCAATCCGTTCGATGGTTAGGTCGGTGATGACCTTATGTTTCATTTTTCTCGACATGGCCGTAAAATTAGGAAAAAAGGGACAGGTTTGGGCCACATTCTCCAAGCGAGGTACGCTTAGATCTCACAATTTGCCTGCTTAGGCCTTTGTTTCTAGCAATTTTCTATCTTTAGGATCAAATATCGGGTATGAACTATACGAATAAAGTGGTACTTATCACAGGAGCCACCTCAGGAATAGGAGAGGCCTGTGCAGCTGCCTTTGGTGCAGCAGGCGCCAAACTGGTCATCACAGGAAGGAATCCACAAAAGCTCGAGCATTGTGCTGCTCAGCTGCGCTCCAAAAACTATCCCGTACTTCCTATCCTAGCTGATGCAGGTTCAGAAGCCGACAACCGCCGCATGGCTGAGGAAACGCTCGCGCACTACGGTCAGCTTGATATATTGGTCAACAACGCAGGAATCTCCATGCGAGCCTTGTTTCAGGATCTGGATTTGGAAGTGTTTCGAAAGGTAATGGATACCAATTTTTGGGGAACTGTCTATGCAACCAAGTACTGCTTACCCGCCATTTTGGCATCCAAAGGCTCTATCATTGGGATTTCCTCCATCAACGGGTACCGGGGCACACCCGCTCGCACTGCCTACACGGCCAGTAAGTATGCGATGAATGGATTTTTTGAATCCTTACGTACCGAGGTGATGAAAAAGGGAGTTCATGTGCTGGTGGTAGCACCGGGATTTACCACTTCCAATATTCGAAATACGGCTTTAACTGCCTCAGGAGCTTCCCAAGGAGAATCCCCACGCGATGAATCCAAGATGATGCCTTCCGCAGAAGTAGCAGCCCACATTCTCCGGGCTACTTGGAAAAGAAAACGTGACCTGGTACTTACCTCACAAGGAAAGCTGGCAGTGTTTTTAAATAAATGGATTCCAGGAATCTTAGATGGAATTGTTTACAATCAGATGGCCAAGGAGAAAGATTCGCCCTTTAACTAATTTCAGGCAATAGATATCAATTGTAACCTACTAGCCGGTATACGACCAGACCAATCCATTCGCGCACCAATAGTTGCCAATTGACTAATGCCTCAGGTCTTGGATAAAGTAGCTCAGGGAGATCATACTTAACATCGTGGCTGTAGTAATCTACTGGAAAGGGGATGGTTTTGATCCCTACTTTGTCAAAGCATTTTTTCGATCGAGGCATGTGAAATGCTGAAGTAATCAACACAAACTCTTGGTCGGTTGCTATTCCATTTTTCTCCAGAAATTCTTTTGTAAAAAGTGCGTTTTCGCGTGTATTCACACTTTTTTCTTCAATTAGGATGTCGGTTTCAGGCATACCCGTCATGATCAAAAAGCGCTTGAGCAATTCTGCCTCGCTACTGGAATTTGTTGGATTCAAGCCCTGCCCTCCAGTAATGAGGATTTTTTTGATTTTACCCATGCGGTAGAGCTGTAAGGCCTGCGTGATGCGATCGGCACCCTTGCCAAAGAAGGTCCTATCCGTTGCTGTTTTGTTAAGATTAGTTACCCCGGTGAGGACAATGCCGATTTCCTTGGTAGGAATTTCTTTAAATGATTTGTAAGGGGGCTCCCAAGCGAGTAGGGCTAGGTTGGAAAGAAAGGGATTGGAGAAAAATACCAAGAGCAGGATCCCTGTCCACAAGATTTTCTTACCTCTTGATTTGGGAGTGAAAATGGCGGCAATCAAAAGCAGCAGCAACACCAAGGTGAGGGGCATGGCCAAAAAACTTAGGAATTGAGAGAAGTAGAAAAACATAGTAGCTGGGGTTGAAATCTAAAAACTGAAATCTATTGGCGAGCAGTGCTTTCTGACTCTTTCAGCTTTACTACCAGCCGCAAGATTTTTACCCTTCAAATGTGCATATTTTTATGTTTTATTCATGAAAATTTGCTGTAGAAAGCTAATTTTGAATATGCCTTCAGACCAGTCCAATCTTATTCCTTTTTTAGAAAATTTAGCCACTCAGTTGGACGGTACGCTCCACTGGGATTTA
>Ga0209443_1000690_pt1 | contig 22636 bp, 20 predicted proteins | sample LauGreBMM110DCMD_2_FD_187571 | JGI IMG/M metagenome (GOLD analysis project Ga0209443, IMG submission 187571) | Freshwater lake microbial communities from Lake Michigan, USA - Su13.BD.MM110.DCMD (SPAdes) (version 2) | ecosystem: Environmental > Aquatic > Freshwater > Lake | place: Lake Michigan... | reverse complement strand
AGCTGCAAAAAATGCCTTTTGACACAGAAACGGCGGTGCTAAAAACTATTGAGTATTACGATTCAATTAAAATTTAAGCAGCGTTTCTGCAAATTGCCTAAACATAAAAAAGGGAATCTATTTTATAGACTCCCTTTTTTATAATAAGTTACATAAAGATTTATTTAAATACCGCCAATAATATACCTGCTAAACTAGCTAGTACACTAGCAATTCCAACAATTTCTCCTGTGCTAGCTTTTGTTTTTTCTGGTTTTTCTGGGACTATAATTTTACTTCCTGCAAAAACTTTTGGGTATTTTCTAATTCCAAAAATAGAACCTGATGCACTAGCCGAACCGTTAGCATGCACTACGTAAACCTTTTTCATCCAACCTTTTTCTGCAGCACCACCTGCATTTTTAATATAATATTTAGCATTTTTGCCTTTTCGATAAGGCACTTCTGTATTAAACATAACGCCACCCGAAATGAGCACGGTTGACTTCTTATTTGGAATGATAATATTATCACCAGCTTCAATAATTAAATTGCTCGAGCTATTTGGTTCTTTAGATATTAATTTCCAATTAATTGGAATAACTAACTGATTTCTAATCACGTTAATGGCTTCTTTATCCGCTTCTGAAGATGCCCCTCCCGCTCTGGTAATAAAATCTAAAACACGTTCATCTTTTTTAGATATGGCATAACCACCTGGGTACAATATTTCACCTGTAACACTTACCATTTGAGGGGTTTCGAAGGTAACAATTCGTCTCACTACTACTTGATCTTGTGGTTCTAATAAAAAACTAGACGCTTGTTCAGGGTTTTTTGGGTCTATCGTAAGATTAAAAGTGATTATTTTCTCTTTGTCATTTGCGTCATAAACAATATCTTTTTTGTTTCTAAATATGGTAACATCACTAGCTGCTAAATCAGTAAAAAATTCAGCTTCTAATAACAAATCATACAAACTCATGCCAGAGACATAAGTATAATCTCCTGGTTTACGAACTTCGCCATCTATGTATAATTTATAACTATCCAATAATTGTTGATTGTAAAATACGACTACCACATCTTCTTTTTGAAGCGTCATATTTGCCGCTTCATCACCATTAAGTGCGCTTTGTAAACTGAAACTAATGTATTCTTTTGTTAAATTTTCTTTTTGACGTATTAAAGAGGCCTTTTCTAAAAACACATTTTCAGTCACGCCATCTGCTTTTTTCAATAAATCTTTAATGGTCATGGTACCGTTAGCTGGAAGACTATATTCTCCAGGGCGAAATACTGCGCCTTTTATCTGCACACGATTTTCATAACGATCTAAAATTTTATCTACACTAATCATATCACCAGCTTTAGGAAGATACGAAGCGTAAGTCATTTCATTTAAATCGGTTATTTTTAATTCAGAAATGGTTTTTTGTTTCACCAAAATTCTATTTTTATAGGCATTTTCTGTAAATCCAGAAGCATAAGAAATAACTTGATTTAAATTCTCACCAGCAACCATTTCAAAAATTCCCGGGCGTTTTATTTCGCCTTTTAAAGTAACACGCGCCTCATAACTTGGGACACGAATCATGTCGTTATCCGTAAGCGAAACATTATCACTTTGGTCGCCTTTCGTTAAAAAACGGTACAAATCAATGGTGTGAATTATTTTATTATTTCTAATCAATTCAATTTTTCTATAACTTCCTATGTCACTTGGTCCTCCGGCTACGTGTAAGGCGTTATATACAGAACTCATAGAACTTAAACGGTAATTTCCAGATTGTTGTGCACCAATTATAGTTACTAAAATGGTTCGGTAATTAGAAACACTTACAGATAGTTTGCTCCCGTTGCCGGCTAACGAGCTGTATATTCTTCCAATTTGTTTTTGTAATTTGTTTTTTGCGGCTTCAAAAGCGAGTCCGCTTAAAAACACTTCACCAATATTTGGAATATTTATCGTTCCATTTTTTGAAATGGTTCCGGAATAGCCAAATTGCTGCACCCCATAAACATTAATATCTAATTGGTCACCAGGCCCTAAAACATAATTAGGCGGCGTAGGCATGTTTTGATTGGGTTCAAAAGACAAACTTTTGCTTGTAAATAACTCTGAACCAAAAACAACTGCATTTTTAGAAGCTAAAACGCTCCCATCTTGGGTAGTACCAGCGGGTTTTTTTTGTTCTTCTTTAACTTCTGTAGGCACAGCGCTATTAGATTGCAATCTAACTTTTAATTGGGTAAATTCAGTGGCCGACATACCTTTTGCAAGCGCTAAAGGTTCCGCTTGTTCCAAAGTTATTTGATTGGCTTTCAGTTCTTTTCCAATTTGAGCAATCTCTGCTTCACTAAATTGTGCCGCTTTAATTTGGCTCAAATCTTTTCCTTTTAAAAATTCTTGACCAAATGACAAAAGTGTAAAAAGTGTAAAACAACTAACTAGAAAAATGCGCTTCATAGTATAACGTAATTAAATTTATTTGGCAAAGGTATGAAAAACTTTATTGGAAACATATTCTGGAAAAAACAGGTGTTGGTTATAAAGTTAAAGGCAATTTAAATAAATAAAAATTCCTGATTTTTGAAGTTTATTTTTTAATTTAATGATTCGCTTTTTTTTAAAATGGATTATTTAAATAACACAAACATTTACCTAATAAATTACTTTAAGGGGTCTTATAAAAATAAAAAGCAAAAAGAATCAATCAATACCTAAAAAGTACTCAGCGCATCAATTATCATTTAAAAAACACATCTAATTTTTAGTAAATTCTTTTTTTAATTAAAAAAAACGAGTACTTTTGTTATTCAAAACTTAAAATTTGTGTTAGCGAATTTAATTACATCAAAAACCAGAATGCGTTTATTAGTGAAATTTTTCATTAATACCGCAAATGACGGCTATTTGAGAGGACTAGCAACAGAAATGCACGAAAACACCAACGCCATTCGAAAAGAATTGAACAACCTGTCCGAAGCAGGGTTTATTATTCGAAAGGAGCAAGAATCAAAAGTTATTTATAAAGCAAACAAACAACACCCATTTTTCTCATTATTGCAACAAATAGTAAGAAAACACATTGGGTTAGATGATATTATTGAATCAATTGCAGACAGAATTGGTACGGTTAACCGTGTTTTTTTAATAGGTGATTACGCCAAAGGCATCGATTCGGGCCAAATAGATGTGGTGATTGAAGGCGATGTAGTTGACCAACTGTATTTATCACAGTTGAAACCAAAAATTGAAAACGAAATACATAAAACCATCACGTTTCATATTACCAAGTATTATGAAGGCGATGGCGTATTGGTTTTTCAACAAGAATAAATAAACCAAATAGGTTTAATAAATAAAATTGTTAGCCCAAAAATGGGACTGACCAGGCGAAGCCGTTTAGTTAATGTGTCAATGAGTCAATTAGTCAATGTGCCAATTAGCAGATGAGTCAATTAGTCAATGTGCCAATTAGCAGATGAGTCAATTAATCTATAAGTAACAGATATTTAAATTAAAAATTTGAAAATTTGACCCGAGGCACAGCCGAACAAAGCTCAGCTAAAATTCAAAATTCCTAGTTAAAAATAATAAAAGTCAAAAGTAATTCATAAAGACAAATAACCCGTAAATCCAAAATCGTAATTCGTAAATTTAAAAACCCTTTACCCAAAACCTCACACCTTATACCCGTTCATAAACTTGAAACCCGAAAATAACATTATAGTATCAGTAACCGGACTTGGCTATGTAGGTTTGCCCTTAGCGCTTGAATTTGCTAAGCAATACAAAGTCATTGGTTTTGATATCAATAAAGAGCGAATTGCCTTAATGCAACAAGGTATTGATCCTTCTAACGAATTATCAGTCGCCGCTTTTGAAAACACAAATATCACTTTCACTTCTAATTTTGAAGAAGTTAAAGAAGCCAATTTTCATATTATTGGTGTTCCCACAGATATCGATAAAAACAAAGTACCTGATTTAAAACCTTTGTTAAGCGCCTCAAAAAGCATTGGAAAAATATTAAAAAAAGGCGATACAGTTGTATATGAATCAACTGTTTATCCGGGTTGCACAGAAGAAGATTGCGTACCCGTTTTAGAAAAGTACAGTGGTTTACAAGCAGGTATCGATTTTGATTTTGGCTACAGTCCAGAGCGAATTGTTCCAGGCGATAAAGTAAAAACAGTAACTAAAATTTTAAAAATTGTTTCTGGAAACAGTCCCGAAGCACTTGAAAAAATTGCGGCTGTGTACGGTTCCATTATCGAAGCAGGTTTACATTATGCACCTACCATTAAAGTAGCTGAAGCCGCCAAAGTAATAGAAAATACACAACGCGACATCAACATTTCATTAATGAACGAATTGGCCATCATATTCGATAAAATGAATATTGATACCCAAGCCGTCATTGAAGCAGCAGGCACAAAATGGAATTTTCACAAGTACCAACCGGGTTTAGTGGGCGGCCACTGTATTAGTGTTGATCCGTTTTATTTAATGCACAAAGCCAAGAAAATTGGTATCGACCCACAAGTCATTGCTGCAGGGAGAAGAGTAAATGATTTTATACCGACATTTATTGCAAAAAAAGTCGTACAATCACTTATTGAGCAAGATAAAAACCCAGGAAAATCTCGTGTTTTAATTATGGGAATTACCTTTAAAGAAGAAGTATCAGATATTCGAAATTCAAAAGTAATCGATTTAATGAAGGAATTAAAAGACTATTCTGTTGCAGTAGATGTAATTGATCCCAACGCCAGCGCGGTAGAATTGAAAGAACATTACAATGTAAGTCTGCAACAAAACCCAATAGGAAAATACGACAGCATAGTTCTAGCAGTAGGTCACAAAACCTATCGCAACATGACACCAACAGATTTCGAAAAACTATCCAACGGACCTGTATATCTATTCGACATTAAAGGCGTGATGAATAAAAATGATTTCAAAAATTATTGGAGATTATAGTTAATTAGTCAATGTGCCAATGTGCCAATGTGCCAATGAATTTATTTGAAAATTCCACAGTCGTCACTTCGAGTGTTTTTTATAAAATTGCCTAAGCTATTTTGTAAAAAATGTATCGAGAACAACTGTAAATAATTAGTCAATGTGACAATTAGTCAATGTGCCAATTTTATTTAGGGAAAAAGTAAAAAACAATAATTCAAAACCTCTTGCGACCTTTGCGAAATCCTTTCGAACCTTGCGGTTAAAAACAAAAAACAGTAAAATTCGTAATTATAAACTATCAATTGTCAATTATCAATTAATAATCAAAATATGGAAAACGACGAAATCACCTTAAAAGAACTCCTTCTTAAAGCAAAAGAATGGTATGTTTTTTTACTTTCTAAATGGAAAACAATTGTTTTAGCCGGAATCGTTGGCGCCCTTCTAGGTTTGGGCTACTCGTTTTACAAAAAACCAATATACACCGCCACATTAACCTACGCTTTAGAAGATGGGAAAGCCGCAGGTGGAGGCTTAGGAAGTTTAGCCAGTTCATTTGGATTAGATTTAGGAAGCGCAGGAAGCAACAGCGGTGCGTTTGCAGGAGCCAACTTAATGGAACTCTTCAAATCGCGCGCAATGGTAGAGCAAACTTTATTGGCACCCGTAACACAAAACAATAAAACCATTTCCTTAGCTGAAATGTTCATACAAGACAAAAAATGGCGAAAAAAATGGGAAGAAAAACCAAAGTTGAAAAGTTTACAATTCCTACCTAATGCCGATAAGACCAAATTCACCAGAGCACAAGACAGTATTTTCGGGATTATTTATAACGATTTATCTAAAACCGCCCTTGTTGTAGAGCAAAAAGACAAAAAAGTAGCTATTGGTACCATCACTTTAAAAGGCACTAACGAATACTTTGCCCAACAATTTACCTTGGCACTAACCAAAACCGTTATCGATTTCTACATCGAAACCAAAAGCAAACGTGCCAAAGAAAATATGGACATTTTGGTACGTCAAACGGATTCCATTCGTGGAGAGCTAAATGGCGCCATAACAGGCGTAGCGGTAGCTAATGATAACACATTTGGCCTCAACCCAGCTTTAAATGTAAAACGCGTACCATCAGCCAGACGCCAAGTAGACGTGCAAGCCAACACCGCCATTTTAACCGAAATTGTCAAACAAGCCGAGTTGGCCAAAGTAACCCTTCGTAAAGAAACCCCATTAATTCAAGTCATAGACCAACCTATTTTACCGTTACCAAAAGAAAAATTCGGAAAAGCAAAAGGAATTATATTAGGCGGCATCTTAGCCGGTTTTTTAACCGTTTTAGGTTTGATAGTGAGAAGGATATTTAAAGAGTTAAGTCTTTAATGTGCCAATTAGACAATTAGTCAATGTGCCAATTAGACAATGTGCCAATTTGATAATGCGTCAATTTGAAGATTTGAACCTATTTGCATCATAATAAAACAATTGATTAAAGATAAAATAATATACCAACCTAATCATCATTTAGTATCATCTATAGAAGTATGGATTCAATAGATAAAATAGTTTATAAAGAAGAAAGCTTTAAAATTATTGGCGCTTGTATGAAAGTACATCGTTCATTAGGTGCAGGTTTTCTGGAGGCCGTTTATGAAGAAGCCCTGGAAAAAGAATTTCAAATTCAAAATATCCCTTTCAAAAAACAAGTGAAATTGGAATTATTTTACGAAAATCAGAAATTAAAAAAACAGTATAGAGCAGACTTCGTATGTTATGATACGATCATTTTGGAAATAAAAGCAGTTGCACAAATTCCTATTGCTTTTAACGCACAATTGAAAAATTATTTAAAATGCACAAAAATGGAATTGGGAATGTTGATTAATTTTGGCACACCCTCTTTAACTTATAAAAGAATATTAAATTCACCCAATTCGTAATAATTCGCATAATTTGTACTAAATGAAAAAAGCCATCATAGTCTCCGGATATTTCAATCCCATCCACAAAGGCCATATTGAGTATTTCAATAATGCTAAAGCGTTGGGCGATTACCTTATTGTAATTGTCAATAGCGACAAACAACGTGCTTTAAAAGGCAGTAAGGAATTCCAATTAGAAGACGAACGTGTATTTATTGTGTCTAACATTAAAAGCGTAGACCAGGTATTTCTCTCTATTGACGAAGACCGCACCGTTTGCGCTACCATACAACACATACACGAACAATTACATAACGAGTACCAATTGGCTTTTGCCAATGGTGGCGACCAAAATAACAACTCAATACCCGAAGTACCTATTTGCGAAAAATTGGGGATAACATTACTAGATGGGTTAGGGGACAAAATTCAATCATCAAGTTGGTTGTTGAAATAAATATATGAAAGTAGGAATTACCTTTAGCGCTTTTGATTTATTACATGCCGGACATGTAAAAATGCTCGAAGAAGCCAAGCGAAAATGCGAATACTTAATTTGTGGCTTACAAACAGATCCAACGATTGACCGCCCTGAAAAAAACAAACCCGTTCAAACAGTTGTGGAACGATACATACAATTGAAAGCATGTAAACATGTTGATGAGATTGTACCCTATGCTACCGAACAAGATTTAGAAGATATATTACGTGCCTTTAAAATTGATGTGCGAATTGTGGGTGAAGAATACAAAGATAAAACATTTACAGGTAGAGCATTCTGTGAAGAAAACGGAATTGAACTGTATTTCAATAAACGTAATCATCGTTTTTCAAGTAGTGGTTTGAGAAAAGAGGTAATTAATAATATTAAATAGATTTAATGTCCTCAATCAAAAAAAATTTTTTCTACAACATAATTCTTTCAGTAACGCAAGTTTTATTTCCGTTAATTACATTTTCCTATGTAGCTAGAGTTATTGAGCCTGTTGGGATTGGTACTGTTTCATTTGTTGAAAGTATTTGTAGGTATGCTATATTAATAGCAGCATTAGGCATTCCCGTCTATGGAGTTCGAGAAGTAGCTAAATTGAAGGGGAATAAAATTGAATTAAGTAAATTGTGTAGTGAGTTATTAATAATTCATTTTGTTGCTACTTTAATTGTTTCTGTTGTTTATTTTATTACAGTTTTAAATGTTCAAAAATTATATGTTAATATAGAATACTATTTACTTGGTTATATGTTGGTCTTTTCTAATATATTTATTTTGGAATGGTACTTTCAAGGTGTTGAAGATTTTAAATTTATTACAGTAAGAACTTTATTTGTCAGGATAATTACAACGGTTTCAGTATTTTTTCTAGTTACTAATAAAAATGAAAGTTATTATTTCTTTTTATTAACAGTATTTGCTAATGTAATTAACGGGATAATAAACTTCTTTTATGCCAAAAGAAGTTTAAATCTTAGTTTGTCGTTAAACTTTAAAAGTTTAAAAAGGCATATATCCCCCCTTTTTTTTATTTTCAGCACCACTATTTCAATAAGTATTTATATTCTATTAGATACAATAATGTTGGGCTTTTTAGCTGATGAAAAAGCTGTTGGATTTTATTCTACAGCATTAAGAATAAGTAAAGTGCCAATGTTATTTGTAGGCGCACTAGGTTTGGTCTTAATACCTCAATTGTCATTTAGCTTTCATCAGAATGATTTAGAAAAATTTAAACTTCTAATTTCAAAATCTTTAAACTTTGTAATAACATTTTCTTTTCCTGTAATTTTTTTTGTACTTGGAATATCAAATCAATTGATATATGTCTTTGCCGGTAAACATTATACAGAAGCCGCTACGACATTAGAGATTTTAAGTGTTGTTGTTTTATTAATTGGATTGTCAAATGTTTTTGGATTACAAGTTCTTACACCAATGGGGAAAGATAAATACCTAACTTTTGCAGTATTATTAGGCACTATAGTAAGTCTCATTTTAAATTTTATTTTGATACCATTATATCAAGAAAACGGGGCTGCAATAACGAATATTATTGCAGAATTTTTTGTTACAATAGCTACTTTATATTTTGCTGCAAAATTTATTAAATTAGACTTTGATTATAACTTTATTTTAAAATCATTAGTCTTTTCTATTCCAATCTGTTTTTTTTCTAAAGGATGGAGCTATTTGAATGCTAATTTTTTATTCGTATTAATAGGTACTTCGGTTATGACTGGTATCTATTTTGTAATAGTGCAAGTATATATTATCAAAAATCAAATTATAGTAGAACTAAAAAATAAATTAATTCAAAAAATATGGCCCAATACGATTATTTAGTAGTTGGTTCTGGATTATTCGGAGCTGTTTTTGCACATGAAGCTACAAAAAAAGGAAAAAAATGTTTAGTGATTGATAAAAGAAATCACGCTGGAGGAAACGTATTTTGCGAAAAAATTGAAGATATAAATGTTCATAAATATGGTGCGCATATTTTTCATACTAATGATAAGGCTATTTGGGATTATGTCAATCAATTTGTTGAGTTTAATCGATATACTAATTCACCAGTAGCGTTTTATAAAGATGAGGTATATAACTTACCTTTCAACATGAATACTTTTCATCAATTATGGGGAGTTAAAACACCCGAGGAAGCTAAGGCAAAAATAGAAGAACAAGTTAAGACGTCAGGGATTACATATCCCCAAAATTTAGAAGAGCAGGCAATATCTTTAGTTGGAATAGATATTTATAAAAAATTAATAAAAGGATATACCGAAAAACAATGGGGGCGTAAAGCGACAGAACTACCTGCATTTATTATTAAGCGTCTGCCGGTACGTTTTACTTATGATAATAATTATTTTAATGATAAATACCAAGGAATCCCAATTGGAGGATATAACAAGTTAATTGAAGGATTATTAGAAGGTATTGAAATAAAATTAAATGTTGATTTTTTTGAAGATAGAGAATTATATACTCAACTAGCTGATAAAATCGTATTTACTGGTAAAATAGATGAATATTATAATTATCAATTTGGGACTCTAGAATACCGTAGTTTAAAATTTGACACTCAATTAATAGAGAAAGAAAATTTTCAAGGTAATGCAGTTATTAATTATACGGAAAGAGATGTCCCTTATACTCGAATTATTGAGCATAAACATTTTGAATTTGGCACCCAAAAGAAAACAGTAATTACTTATGAATATCCAGATGAATGGAGTATGGGGAAAGAATCTTATTATCCTGTTAATGATGATAAAAATAATGCTGTTTACAATAAATATAAAGCATTATCAGAAAAAGACACGAAAGTGATTTTCGGAGGAAGATTAGCTGAGTATAAATATTATGATATGCATCAAATAATAGGTTCAGCACTAACTAAGTCCAAATTATTACTTTAAACAATAATTAAATATTCTAGGAAGTATGATATCATTAGAATCAAATACAAAAATTTATATGTTTTGTCCTGCTAATTTTGAAACAGGTGGAACAGAATTAGCACATCAATTAGTAGATTATTTAATTACTAATAATAAAGAATCATATATTGTATATTACGAAAATAATAAAATTATTAATGCAAATATACCTGAAGGATTTAAAAAATATAAAATACATGTTAAAACTGAAATAGAAGATAATATAAATAATGTTATTGTATTACCTGAAGTTTCATTTTCTTTCATAAAAAATTATAATAATATTCAATTTGTTTTTTGGTGGATGTCAGTAGACAATTTTTATTACAAATCAACTTTTTTAGATTATTTTAAATTTTTTAATTTATATAATTCATTGAAATTGATTTATTCTCGACTTAAAAATAATCAAAGTATATTTAAAGGATTTTCCCTTAAAACATTAAAACAGATTAAAAATAATAATCTTCATGTTTATCAATCTACATATGCAAAATTATTTTTATTAGAAAATGGTTTTAAAGAAATATTGCCATTATCTGATTATATTAATTCAGAATTTACTACAATCGACAAGTCTGACATAACAAAAGAAAATATTATTTTATATAATCCTGCAAAAGGACTAAAAATCACAAAAAAAATAATAAGAAAATTACCAGATTACAATTTTGTTCCTTTAGCTAATTTGTCTAGAAATCAAATGACTGAATTATTCGTTAGGGCAAAAGTTTATATTGATTTCGGAAATCATCCCGGTAAAGACAGAATGCCAAGAGAAGCAGTAATTCATAATTGTTGTATAATTGTAGGAAATAAAGGATCTGCTAAATATTTTGAAGACGTACCAATATTAAATAAATATAAAGAAAAAGCGTCTAATATTGAAAATATAGTTGCGTTAGTTAAGTATAGTATAAATAACTATTATTCAATTAATGAAAATTTCGATTTTTATCGTAAAAGAGTAATGAATGAGAAAATAAAATTTCATCAAGAAATTAATGAAATATTTGAGATTAATCATTAAATAAAATTATTTAATAATTACTATAATAGAATTATGATTTTTGATGCCTCAATAATTATTGTCAATTACAACACTAAAGAATTATTACTAAATACTATTCGTTCAATTTTTTCTTTTTCTTCAAGTTTTTCATTCGAAGTAATTGTAGTTGATAATGCTTCTGTTGACGGTTCCCAAGAAGCCGTTAGACAATACTTTCCAAATGTTTTACTTATTGAGTTAAATGAAAACATTGGATTTGGGAGAGCCAATAATGTTGGCGCAAAAGAAGCAAATGGCGATTTTTTGTTTTTTTTAAATTCAGATACTATTTTTTTAAATAATGCATTAGATTTTTTTATAAATTTTTATCAAAAAAATAAGGAAGTAAAAATAGGCTGTATTGGTGCTTTTTTACTTGATGAAGATTTAAAGTTAGGCCATTCTTTTGGTGTTTTTCCAACACCAAATTATATTTTAAAAGACGCCTTTCTAAGGTTAACAAAATTAAGTTCAATTCTAAAGAAAAAGTATAAAAAAGAGTTTTTATCTTTTTTAAATGTCGATTATGTTACAGGAGCCGATTTATTTGTTGAAAGAAAAGTGTTCTTTGAAACAGGTGGGTTTGACAAGGATTTTTTCATGTACTTTGAAGAAAGTGATTTTCAATACAAATTATCAAAAAAAGGATATAAGAATTTAGTTATTGACGGTCCTAAAATTATTCATTTAGAAGGCAAAAGCTATTCGGCTAATCAAAGAAGAAGATTAAATTATACAAAAAGTTTATTTTTATATATTAAGAGGCACCATAAAGAATCTTTTTTAGTATTTAAATTATTTTATTTCATCCTTAAAATACCGGGAATTTTTAATTTCAAGTACACCTTAAAAGAAAGAGTTAATTTTCTTAAATTTTTATATAAGTTAGATTGATTTATTTAGTATTTATTTTAATTCTTTTCACACTATCAATCTTTGATTTATCAAAATCAAAAGATCAAAAGTTATTTTTTTATTTAATTTCTATCTCTATAATTATTGCTTTTTCTGGATTACGATGGAATACTGGTACCGATTGGGAGAGCTATTTTGAATATTTTAATACAGAAGATAATTATCATTTGTTTGAACCTGGCTATGTTTGGTTGGTTAAATTTTCTAAATTATTATATAATAATTATACTTTTTTTTTAATTTTATTATCAATAATTATACTTGCTTTTTTTGGAAAAGCAAACTATAAATTATCACCTTACCCAATTTTTTCTGTCTTTATTTTTATTTCTTTAGTATTACCATTTTGGGTTAGACAATCTTTTAGTTTAGCGATACTTTTTTTTGCGTTTTATACACTCACAAATAATAATAAGAAGTTTTTTGTTTTTTTAGTATTTATTGCTTGTTTGTTTCACTATTCGGCATTAATAGCTTTACCGCTTATTTTTTTTTATGATTCATTTTTAAGTCCTAAAAAAGTTTTTCTATTATTAATTGCTGCAGTGGTTATTTCTAAACTTAATTTATTAAGTTTTGTTTTAGATTTTTTGATTCAGATTTTAGGAATTTCTGAATATTTAGGTGTTGCAAAATTATCAACGTATCTAACATCTGAAACAATTAATGAAAACATAGACTATGGTTTAAGAAACTTGGTTAGCATGATAAATATTTTTGCTTATGTAGCATTATTTTTATTTTTTAGAAATAGGTTAGAGAAAAACAAGGTTGTGTTTAATATTTTTCTTAATATATATCTATACGGAGCAATTATTAATTTATTATCAATGGGTGATGTAGATACTTTAAGACGTTTTTCGATGTTTTTCTCAATTGCTCCCGTAATCCTTTTTCCAATTTTAATTCAGAATGTAAAAGATAAATTTTTGAAAATCACTTTTGTCTTGGTAATAACTGTAATTTCCTTTGGAAGATATTACGGAAATTTAACAAGTTATTGGTCTGAATATTATCCATATATTTCTACATTTAATAAAATTGAAAGAAGATAAAATAGTAATGATTGATTTGAATATGACTGGATTTGGTCATTTCGAATTTAACAAGAATGTTATAAATCATATTTCTAAAAATAGAAGTATGATTTTTTTTGGTGAAAGTAAATTAGTTGATATTATATTTAAGAATTGTATTTATAAAAATAATATTAAATTTAATAAGTTTTTTTTTCCTGAGGCAAATAGTAAAATTAAGTTATTGTTTAGAGAAATACTGGCAATGATTTATATTACTTTAATTTTTATTTCTTTGTCAAATAGAAAAAAAATAATTGAAGTTTATTTTTTATCGGTTATACCTCTCACACATTTTTATGTCAAATTAATAAATATATTTTTTTCTTATAAAGTCACAATTTTTTTACATGGCGAATTAGAAGCTTTTAAAAAACAGGCGAATCTACCTTCTTTTAAGTATTATTATTCAATTGCTTGTAAAGCAATTAGAATATTTAATAATAATTTTAAATATATTGTATTAGGAGAATCTATTTTTAAAAAATTAAATATAGTAATCAATACAGAAAAAATTAGTTTTATTGATCATCCTTACAGTTATGATGAAATATCTCATGTTGAAAAAACTAATAAAGTAATAAACTTCGGTAGTGTTGGAAAAGCTATTATGGGTGAAAAGAACTCACATTTAATATTTAAATTAGCAGATTTTATTAGAAACAATAGTGTTTCAAATTTAAATAATTCAAAATTTACAATAGTAGGAACATTATCTAAAGATTTACTTAGTTATTCAAATAATTATGTTGATTTTAATGAGCAGACAGGAATGTTATCTGATGTTGAATTTGAAACTAGAATACTAATGTTAGATTTTGTGCTATTTTTTTATAATTCTGATTCATATAAATATACTGCTAGTGGTGCATTTTTTGATTGTGTAAAGTATGAGATTCCTTTTATTGCGATTAAAAATGATTTTTTTAATTACTATCAAGAAAAATATGGTCCAATAGGTTATTTGGAAGATGATTATGAATCAATAGAAAAGAGAATAGTATTAATACTAAATGCTTCTGAAGAAGATAAGTTGAATGAAATTAAGGTTTTTAAAAACAATTTAAAAACAATGAAAGCATCACTGAAAAAACACACCAATAATTTCTTCGAAAATATTAAATGAAGATAGCATATATTTTACCATCAATAATTAATAAAGGTTCCATAACAATTTTTAAGGATCTTATAACTGGTACTAATAATTTATATCCAGATATTCAAATTGATGTTTTTTATTTTAAAAAACATGACATAAATTTTTTTGATTACAAAAATGTTAAAAAAATATCTTTTTTTAAAAAGATAGAATTAAATGAATATGATATTATTCATTCAAGTGGTATAATTCCTAATTTTTATACTTTTTTTTATAAAAAAAGAGTTAAATCCACTTTTGTAACTACAATCCATAGTTATTTAAAAGAAGATTTATCTAATTCTTATAATAAGATACAGGCAAATATTATCAATTTTTTATGGCTTAAAATATTATCAACTCAAGATTGTGTCGCGGTATTAACAAATGATGCAAAAAAATATTATTTAAATAAAATTAATACTAAAATTAGTGTTGTAAATAACGGTCGTGATTTTAATAAACAAGATTCAGTATCAGATTATGATATTGAAATAGAAAAAATAATTGAAATCAAAAAAAAATATACAATTATTGGATCAAATGCAGTTATTTCTAAAATTAAAGGAATAGAACAGGTTTTATATAGTCTTGTTTATTTAAAAGATTATTTTTTTGTATTGGTAGGTGATGGAAATGAAAAAAAAAATTTAATTGATTTGTCAAAATCATTAGGAGTTTATGAAAGATGTTTATTTGTAGATTTCAAAAATAATATAAATAGTTATACTGAATTATATGATTTATATGTTATGCCATCAAGAAGTGAAGGTTTCGGGCTTGCACTTATTGAAGCAATTTCATTAGATATTCCATGCTTATGTTCAGACATTCCTGTTTTTAAAGAACTTTTTAATGAAGAGGAAATTATTTTTTTTGAATTAGACAATATCGAAGATCTTGTTTTAAAAATGAAAATTCTCGAGAATCAAGATATTGTTCAAAAATTAATATTAAATGCAAAAGCAAAGTATTTAACTAATTTTACTTCAACAAAAATGACACATAATTACATCAGTTTATATAAAAGTTTGATTAGTTAACTATGTTCTCTATAATTACACCACTTTACAATTCTGAACAATTTATTTCAAAAACTATTGAGTCTGTAATTGCACAGACATTCACAAATTGGGAAATGATAATTGTTGATGATTGCTCTACAGATAATTCAAAAAAAATTGTCCAAGAATTTTGTAAAATAGATCCTAGAATTAAATATTATAATACTGAATTTCCTTCAGGTTCACCAACAAAACCAAGAAATATTGCAATTGAAAAAGCACAAGGTCGTTTCATTGCTTTTCTCGATAGTGATGATTTATGGGAACCAGAAAAGTTAAATAGTCAACTTGAGTTATTTAATAATGAAAAAGTTGCAATAGTTTTTTCAAATTATGAAAAGATTAATGAAAAGGGATTTTCAAATAATAGAATTATTACAGCTCCATTACTAGTAGATTATAAAAAATTATTACAAGGTAATGTGATAGCTTGTTGCACTTGTGTTTATGATACTTATAAGGTTGGGAAAAAATATTTTTTTAAACAAGGTCATGAGGATTACGCATTGTGGTTAGAAATTTTGAGAAATGGTTATATTGCTAAAAATTCTGGTTTTATTTCTGCAAAATATAGAGTAAGAGATTCATCAGTTTCAAGCAATAAAATAAAAACTATTCGTTGGGTATATAACATATATAGAAATAATGAAAATTTATCTATTTTGAAATCTATATTTTATACTTCAATTACGTTGATAAAATCGTTTTATAAATATCTAAAATGAAAATATTAATAACAGGTTCAAATGGGTTTTTTGGAAAATGTATTCTTAGAAAACTTTCCATGTTATCTAATGTAACAACTTTAAGCAGAAATAACAGTGATTTATTATTTGATTTGGCTAAAAATATTCCGAATTTATCTAATTTTGATATTGTTATCCATGCAGCAGGAAAAGCACATTCAGTTCCAAAAAATGATTTAGAAAATGATGCTTTTTTTGATGTCAATGTTAAAGGAACTCAAAATTTGTTGCATGGTATTGAAGCGAGCGGTAACCTACCTAAAAGTTTTATTTTTATTAGCACTGTAGCAGTTTATGGCCTAAATCAAGGCAATAACATAAACGAAAAGGCGCCTTTGTTAGCTAAAGATCCTTATGGACTAAGTAAAATTCAAGCAGAACATTTAGTTTTAGATTGGTGTCAAAAAAATAATGTTATTTTTACAATTTTACGACTTCCTTTATTAGTAGGAGAAAACCCTCCTGGGAATTTAGGAGCAATGATTAAAGGGATTCAAAAAGGGTATTATTTTAATATAGCAGGGGGGCAAGCTCGAAAAAGTATGGTGTTGGCTAACGATGTTGCTACGGTACTACTTAAAGCCTCTGAAATTGGAGGTATTTACAATCTCACAGATGGTTATCATCCAAATTTTTATGAATTAAGTACCGCAATAGCTATGAAAAACAGAAAATCAAAACCTATTAATATGCCTTATGTTATTGCTAAATGTATTTCTTTTATTGGGGATGTTGTAGGATCAAAATTCCCATTAAATTCAAATAAACTAAAAAAAATCACCTCAGATTTAACTTTTGATGATAGCAGAGCAAGAGAAGTTTTAGATTGGAAACCAAGTAAAGTAATTGATTGGTATAACAAATAATTTAAAAATACATGATCCGCTTTTTCGATTTTATTTTTTCTTTGTTAGGAATTCTTTTCCTATTTCCTATTTTTATAGTATTAATTATAGTAGGTTTTTTTGATACGGGCGCACCTATTTTCGCACAAGAACGTGTAGGCAAACACAAAAAACCGTTTAAATTATACAAATTTCGTTCCATGCATGTCAACACGAAATCTGTAGCCACACATTTAGCCAGTCAAGCCTCAGTGACCAAGTGGGGGAGCTTTTTACGAAAATCAAAGCTAGATGAATTACCACAATTGTTTAATGTATTGATAGGCGATATGAGTTTAGTAGGACCAAGGCCTAATTTATTCAATCAAGAAGAATTAATTTTAGAAAGAGATAAAAGAGGCGTGTATAAGGTAGTTCCTGGAATTACTGGAGAAGCACAAATCAATAAAATTGACATGTCTACTCCTAAGTTACTTGCCGAAACAGATGCCGTTATGACACAAAATATTACCTTTCAAAAATACATTTACTATATTGTAGTTACTGTACTTGGAAAAGGTTCAGGGGATCGGATGAGAAAATAATTTGAAGATTTGAAGATTTGAAAATTAAATCAATCAGCTTTCAGCAATTAGCTACTACAACTTGTTATCTTTAAAAATATACGAATTGAAATAAACATCATCTTACTATTTCAAAAACGTTGTATTTTCTTTATACTGCAAAGCACCTTTCTTACATTTCCTTATATGACTTAAATGGTCAATTAAATAGTTCAATTTTCAACATTCCATATTCGTTATTCAAAATTTATAAACTTAATTTTTTGCGTCCGTTGCGAAATCTTTGCGAACCTTGCGGTTAATAAAAAAATTGTCGATTGTACAAAATGACACAAAACAAAATCTGGCTTTCCTCTCCACACATGGGAGGCACTGAACAAAAATATATCCAAGAGGCCTTTGACACCAATTTCTTTTAAAATTTTAAAAATTTTTCTATATTTGCACTTTAAATTATCATAATATTTTAAACCAATGCTTTAAATATACGTGATTTTTAATATAAATAAAATGCTATGTTTATAAGAAAGCAACTATTGGAAGGTTCGGGTAAGGAAAGTCTTTTTCTTTGGGGCGCTCGTCAAACAGGGAAAAGTACTTTATTAAAACAACTATTTCCTGACGCACTATGGTTTGACCTTTTGAAGTCGGATGTATATAGAAGGTATCAGAAAGAGCCCTCTCAATTTCGCGAAGTAATTATTGCCAATACTACTTCAAGTATTGTTATAGTAGATGAAATTCAAAAAATACCCGAATTACTGGATGAAATACATTGGCTTATAGAAAATCACCAAGTACGGTTTATATTAAGTGGTTCGAGTCCAAGGAAAATACTCCGATCAAGCGCCAATCTATTAGGCGGCAGAGCACTAAGGTATGAACTTTATCCTTTAATTCAATCCGAAATTCCAGAATTCAACCTATTGAAAGCGCTTAATAATGGATTATTGCCAAGGCACTATTTGGCTGAAAAACCAAAAAAATTAATAGAAGCCTACATAGGAAATTATCTGAGAGACGAGATTGTTTCGGAAGCAAAAATACGAAATGTCAATGCCTTTAACCTGTTTTTAGAAGCGGCAGCTTTTTCTAATGGTGAAATCGTAAATTATACTAACATTGCTTCTGAATGTGGCGTAAGTTCGGTTACAGTTAAGGACTATTTTCAAATTTTGGAAGACACTTTAATTGGTCGTTTTGTCCCATCGTTTCAGAAAAAACCAAAACGTAGGGTAATCTTAGCGCCAAAATTTTACTATTTTGATATTGGCATAGCTAACTTTTTACTTAAAAGAGGCAATATAGAAGTTGGTAGCGAAGCTTTCGGAAGTGCTTTCGAACATTTTATTTACCAAGAACTTTATGCCCATAGTAGTTATTCGGGTCTTAATTATTCCATTTCCTATTGGCGAACCACTTCGCAAATTGAAGTTGATTTTATTTTGGGAAATCATGAGATAGCCATTGAAGTAAAAGGAACAAATAATGTACAACCACGACATTTAAAAGGATTGAAAAGTTTTTCGGAAGAGTATAAAGTACAAAAATTAATTGTTGTTAGTAATGATCCAATGGAAAGAAGTATTGGAGATATTGCCGTTTTGCCATGGAATCAATTTTTAAAAAAATTATGGGCTGGAGAAATAATATAAATGAACTATTGGAACATTAAAATATGAACCTATCCAAAATCTGGCTTTCCTCTCCACACATGGGAGGAACCGTACAATAGGTCTTTGATGCCTTTTTGTTTTAAAATTTTAACAAGTTTTCGGTAAGCTTCTTCAAAAACAGTTCGTTTTAAAAGTAGACAAAAGTCTTAACTTTATAAATAAGCAAACTTAAAAATGCACAACAAAAAACCTTATAATTGCACAACAAAAAATCTTATAATTGCACATTTGTAATTTTATTACTATATTTGAATTAAATAAAAAGCAAGTTGATGAATTATATTAAACGAGTAGTTGAAGATGATTTAATGGCAAAAATGGCAGCTTCTGGTGCTATACTTATAAAAGGGCCTAAATCTTGTGGGAAAACGGAAACGGCTTCACGATATGCTAAAAGTGTATTGAGAATGGATCGAGATCCACAAGTTTCTGTGATTATGGCAACCAATCCACAATTATTATTGGAAGGAGAAACCCCAAGATTAATTGATGAATGGCAAGAGCAACCAGAAATATGGAATTACGTGAGGCATGAAGTTGATAAACGTAAGTTAAAAGGTGTGTTTATACTGACAGGTTCCGCCAATCCCCCTGAGCATGCGAGACTCCACAGTGGGGCTGGTCGCTTTACTGTCTTGCAAATGGATACCATGACTTGGCTAGAATTAGGGTATTCCAGTGGTACAGTAAAAATGTCTGATTTACTTCTAGGAAATGACATTAATTATTACGAACCCGCGATTTCATTGGAATCTATCATTGAAAGAATATGTGTTGGCGGGTGGCCTACTTTGATTAATGAAGACTATAAAAATGCCTTGAATATGAATCGAGGGTACATTGATTTGCTTTGTGAGGTAGATATGAGTCAAGTGTCTGGAGTAAAGCGAAATCCTAGTAAAGTTCGAAGTTTATTGCGCTCTCTTTCCAGAAACGTTGCGACTTTAGTGGATAATAAGACCTTAGAGAAAGATGTAAAAATCAATGAAAACGGTGAACTATCGAGAAACACACTTTCTGATTATTTAGATGCATTAACCAAATTAATGATTCTATATGAACAACCAGCTTTTAATCCTCATATTCGTTCCTCTGCATCATTGCGTAAATCTCCTAAACGGCATTTATGTGACCCATCATTAGCAGTTGCAGTTTTGGGCTTGGATAAAGAAGCCTTATTAAAGGACATTAAATATACAGGTTTTCTTTTTGAATCATTGGCAATCCACGAATTGAATGTGTATGCTAAAGTCAATGATGCGGTTGTATACCACTACAATGATTCTTATGGTTATGAGGTAGATGCCATTGTTCAGAAACGCAACGGAGATTATGCTGCATTTGAAATAAAACTAGGCGTTGGTTTTATTGATGAAGCGGCTAAAAATCTTAAAAGGTTTGCAGAAAATATTGACACTGAAAAAATGGAATTGCCCAAATCACTAAATATTATTACAGGAACAGGCATGAGTTATAGTCGACCCGATGGAATCAATGTGATTTCGTTGTCTGCTTTGGGAGTGTAACCAGAATTTATAATTTAAGAAGTACAAATTACGGATAACGTATCTAAATAGGTAAACCAGTTTTGTTTAGAAAACTATACAAAAAGTAAATATATTTGTATACTGAAACAAACAAATTTGGATGCTATAGTGGGTAATTTTTATGGTAACCTTGTGATTACTAAAAAGAAATTGGAGTAAATATATAATGACACAAAATAAAATATGGCTTTCTTCTCCCCACATGGGAGGTACCGAACAAAACTACATACAAGAAGCCTTTGATGAAAATTGGGTAGCGCCTTTAGGACCAAATGTAAATGGTTTTGAGCAAGATTTAGAAGGTTATTTAGACAATCAAGTTCATGTAGGCGCTTTGAGTTCAGGAACAGCCGCCATTCATTTAGGGTTGATTTTATTGGGCGTGCAAGCGGGTGATGAGGTAGTTTGTCAGAGCATGACTTTTTCAGCATCGGTGAATCCAATATTGTATGTAGGTGCAACGCCTATTTTTGTAGATAGCGAAACTTCAACTTGGGGACTATGTCCTGAAGCTTTAGAACAAGCCATACAAGATAGCATTCAAAAAGGGAAAAAACCAAAAGCGATTATAGCCGTACATTTATTTGGTGTACCGTATCAAGTAGCCGCAATAAGAAAAGTAGCCAACACCTATGATATTCCTGTCTTAGAAGACGCCGCTTCCGCTTTAGGGAGTACCTACAAAGGACAAAAATGTGGTACGTTTGGTGATATAAGTATTTTGTCATTTAATGGCAATAAAATCATTACAACTTCAGGTGGTGGTGCTATAGTAACCAACACGGCAGCACTAAAAGACAAAGCCATTTTTTACGCTACGCAATCAAGAGACAACGCGCCACATTACCAACATAGTGAAATTGGTTATAATTATCGCATGAGTAATATTTGTGCAGGTATTGGTAGAGGGCAAATGGAAGTCTTAGATGAACATGTTACCTTACGCAGACAAATGCATGATTTTTATGTAAATGTATTTGCATCGATTGAAGGTGTGGACGTATTTTCTACTCCAAACGACGATTATTTTGCCAATTATTGGTTAAGCGCCATTACCATAGACGCAAACAAAACCAAAGGCATTACAAGTGAAACCCTTCGTTTGGCCTTAGAAGCCGAAAACATCGAATCCCGTCCTTTATGGAAACCGATGCATTTACAACCCATTTTTGAAAAGTATCCTTATTACGGCAAAAAAGTAGCCAAAACACTTTTTGAAACCGGATTGTGCTTACCCTCTGGTTCTAATCTTACCGATGAGGATCGAACCCGAATAAAAATAGCAATACATACTATTTTCAGACACCAATAAAAAAACCGCAGTATGGCGGTTTTTTTATTGTCTATTTCATTTTTTATTTCAAAACTCACGTATAAGTTAATTCCCTTTGCGTTCCTTGCGTAAAACTTTGCGAACTTTGCGGTTAAAGCATTAAGTTTTCGTAAATCCCAAATCGTAAATCCCAAATTTCACTCAATCAATCCAAAAATCTAACACTCTAAAGATCTAACAATCTAACAATCTAAACTAAATTTTCCAAATCAAATTCACTCCACCACGATACGGCAACCATTCCCCGCTTTTATTAAATTTGTCAGGATCTTCATAGCGCAAACCTGTTGTGCTATCGTATCCTTTATAAAAACTTTGCACAGTTCCGCCACCTAAAAAGGCTTCCAAAGCAAACTTCTCTGTGA
>Ga0209443_1000689_pt1 | contig 22669 bp, 22 predicted proteins | sample LauGreBMM110DCMD_2_FD_187571 | JGI IMG/M metagenome (GOLD analysis project Ga0209443, IMG submission 187571) | Freshwater lake microbial communities from Lake Michigan, USA - Su13.BD.MM110.DCMD (SPAdes) (version 2) | ecosystem: Environmental > Aquatic > Freshwater > Lake | place: Lake Michigan... | reverse complement strand
TTGGTGACTTCCAAGATGTTAAAAACGTATCGGAGACACTCCATCGTAATTATATTAATTGTTTCGGCAATTATTACTCCCCCAGATGTGGTCAGCCAGCTGTTGATTGCCATGCCTATCCTGGTACTGTACGAGGTGGGGATACTCATCGCCAAGCGTTTGGAGAAACAAAGAGCGCTTAAAGAAGCTGAATTTGACCAGAATAAAGACGCTTAATAAATAAATGGCAAAGCGAATTGCAATCGGAGGCGACCATGCAGGCGTAGGGTATAAGGAGCAGCTAAAGCAGCACTTGGGCAAACTTGGCTATGCCGTGGAGGACTTTGGCCCCTATACCACTGCTTCTGTAGATTATCCTGACTATGTACACCCACTTGCTAAAGGAATAGAAGCTGGAGAGTTTGATTTTGGAATTGTGATTTGTGGGAGTGGAAATGGGGTAGCCATCACGGCCAATAAGCACCAAGGCATCCGTGCAGCACTCTGCTGGAATGAGGAGTTGGCCGCCTTGTCACGACAGCACAACGATGCGAATGTGCTCGCCATCCCTGCTAGATTTATTTCCTATGAATTGGCCGAAAAGATGGCAGAAATCTTTTTATATACCCCATTTGAAGGGGGGAGGCATCAAAGTCGGGTAACAAAAATTGCCTGCTCGTAAAAAAGGGTCTTGATTTTTAAAATCAAGACCCTTTTTTTAGGCGGTCTTTGGATATTTATTTTTTCCCTGCTACTTGGTCTGCAAGCAGCAAGGCGCCGTAGAGATTGGCAATTTTTCCTGAAGTACATAGGTCCTCCAATGTAAGCTCTTGATCACCTACCCGAACTTGGAGGGGGATACTGAGCCCCGAATCCAAAATCACGCGCTTCACCTGCACAGCTGTCAGTTGAGGATAGAGTGACCGAATCACCGCTGCCATGCCTGCTATAGCAGGAGCGGCCATAGAGGTGCCTCCTTCGAGGCCATAGGAATCTGAAGGCAGCGTAGAGTAGATTTTATCTCCAGGAGCAAAAATATCCACACTCCTCTTTCCATAATTAGAAAACGAGGCAATCATGTCAGGGCCATAGTTTGGTGTCAAAGCGCCTACAGTCAAGTAATTGTCATTCATCGGAGAGGCCAACTTGCTGTACTCATCATTTGGAAAATTGCTGTTCTCAGGACTATCCAAATCCAGCCCATCGTTGCCTGCAGCATGGACGAATAGCACATCCTTTGAAGCCGCATACTGCAATGCTTCTTGCACCCAGGAGGCATTGGGTGAGAGTTTTTTTCCAAAGCTTGCGTTGATCACCTTGGCCCCCTGATCTACGGCATAGCGAATGGCCAAGGCAACATCCTTGTCGTATTCATCTCCATCGGGGACGGTCCGTAACGCCATCAGCTGAACAGACTGAGCAACTCCTTGCACCCCTTTTTTATTCGTACGGTTTGCTGCCAAGATCCCTGCCACATGGGTTCCATGGCTTTCGGTGTCTTTGCGATTGCTTGGATTTCCGTTCCCATAAGTTTGATCTTTGATGTCATAAGGATTGTCTCCAACTGGTTTTCTCCCGTCAAACTCGAGGTTCAGATTGAAGTCCAACCGAGACTGGTAGTAGGCAATTCCTTCCTTTAATTCGGCGAGGGCAGCGGGAATATCCTGTCCCGCAGACAAAACCTGAGTTAATAGCCATATGGCCCTTTCTTCCTCCTCGCCTTGAGGGACATATTTTTCAAGTTCGGCGAGCGTATAGGACTCCTTGCCCAGCTTCTTCTGAATGTTTTGATACGCAGCACCGATAACTTGTTCAATTTGTTGAAACTGAGGAACTGAAGATTTAGCCTCTGTAACCTGGTCTTCATAGAGTGTATTCGCCTTTTTTTGAAGGGTAGGATCTCCCAAATTTTTGGCTAAGATTCGTACAAACTCAAGTTGTTCATAGTACGATTCACCCAAAAAATTATAGCCATGAACATCGTCTACGTAGCCATTTTTGTCATTATCAATGCCATCACCAGCAATCTCCTTCGCGTTTTTCCAAAGTACATCTTTGATATCTTCATGGGCAAGGTCGATGCCAGAGTCAATAATTGCAACTAGTACGGGTTGCCCCGTTCTTTTTTTGACTAAGTCTTTGTAAGCTCGATCCACACTCATTCCTGGAATAGTATCTTTGATTGGATCTAAATGAGCCCAGCGGAGGGTTTCCTTTTCCGTCAAAGGCCTTGTTCTTGAAACAGTGCTCAAGCCAGCCGTATTTGGTGTCTGGGCAAGGGTATAGCCCATTCCTAATAGGCTTAGGGTCGCGATCAAGAGGGATTGTATCTGGCAGATTTTCATAACGAGTAAAATTGGGATGAGTAGGGATTTTAGTGTTTAGGTAGCTGCAGAGTTCCTATTTTATGGAATATACTCCTGGACTGGTTTCTATGTAAAACTCTTTTAGAGCAGGTAATTCATCTAATAAATCCTTAAAAAGGCCATTCTTATCCAGGACCTGTTGAGGTTTTTGGCGCCGAACCATTTGGAATACCTGCGCTTTTTGCTGCAAGGTTTTTTCTTGCTTGAGGTACCTCATGGACATATTGTAATTCAAAAAAGGTCCGTCCAAAGTTTTATAGAGGTAGGGAGATGGATCTTTTTCTAAAACCATTACTCCTGTTTTCTTGGGGAGCGTAATTTCGTCAATTGCTGCTACAAAGTAGGAGGTATCTACAGCTGTTCGAGTGGTCCAATAGTTCAATGTCCAAAGAGGCAATACCAAAACCAAACCAAAAAATGCAGGCTTGACTAGAAGAGTCCAGTTGAAAAGTAGAAAAAACTGGCTGATAAAATAGGTCATTGCAGGTAGAAACACGACTAACTGGTAGGAGGCATTATTTTTTACAAGAAAAAAGAGGCCAGCAGAAAAAAGTAGCCAGATGATAATAAGCTGTCTTTGCTTTTGTTGGTTGATGGTCGCTCCACGAAAAAAGGAGCTGATTGCGAATCCAATCAAGGCGAGTACTAGTGGAAAGGCACCAGGTGCAAGCCAACTGAGGGAGGGCTGATATCCATAATTTGGGTAAGAGAATACCATCGGCCAAACTTGTAAGGCATGTTCCAAGCCGTCATTCCAGAAATAGAAAACTAAAATGAGCAAGATTGGGAGCAAAAAACCCATGATGGAGAGAAACAGTTGGCGTACCGTAAAGCTGGATATAGCCAAACCTGTTAAAATTAGAAAGGGAAGAAAAAAAACAAAATTCCAATGAAATCCCGTGGCTAGCCCTCCATAAATCCCGATTAGAAGGGTGGATTCACTGCTTTCTTTTTGAAGTACAGTATGGGAAAACAGCTGGCCAAAAGCCAAAAGTAAAAAAGTACTCCCCAGCAGCGTTGGGGATAAGTACATGAGATCGAAGGAAAAATGAAACAAGGCGGCCATAACGATGGCCGGCAAATAGGTGTTTTCATCAAATACACGGTACTTGATCAAGGTGCTGTTCCAATAGTAAATCTGAACTAAAACAAAAATTTTTCCGAGAAGGATATAGGCAATTGGGCTTCTTCCAAATAGGAGGTGGAGGCCAGTGAATACCCCAGCGGAAAGCGGGCCTGTGTCATCGATCACATCCACATAAAGGAGATATCCTTCACTCAAGCGTTCGCCTAAGACCATCCACATCAAGGTAGGGGTAGTGCTTGGAAATGAGAAAAAAACCCAAGAGATTACACTAAACAAGATTACGTAGAGCAGTATTCCAACTAGGCGAATGGGGTCGTTTACTCTAAAAAAACTGAACAAGGTGGATAGGGGGTATTTGGTTTTAACTCGAAATTAAAGCATGCCCAAGTATTTCGCTAAATTTGCATCATAAATACTTCAGATGGAAAGCAAAAGACAATTAAAATACGCAAAATTAATTCAAAAAGAGCTGGGCGACATTTTCCAAAAAGAGGCCAAGCACTTGGTGGGTTTAACTCTGGTGACCATTACCCGAGTAATGATGAGTCCAGATCTAGGTCTTGCCAAGGCCTACCTCAGTTTTTTGTTGCAAAACCCCAAGGCACAATTTGATGCCATCAATGAGAACAAAAAAGAAATTCGCCATGCTTTAGCGAAGCGTATCGGAAAGTCTGTTCGCGTGATTCCTGAATTGGCCTTTTTCTCAGATGAATCAGCCACCTATGCCCAGCACATGGATAAAGTAATTTCTGATTTACACATTCCCCCTGCTCCCGTTGAGGAGGAGGAAGAGGATTACTAATCGATTGAGCTCGTGAACACAAGTTCTTTTATTGCCGGCAGATATTTCCGTAGCAAGAAGAAACAAAACTTCATTACCATCCTATCGCTGATCTCGATGGTAGGTGTTGCCATCAGCACGATGGCTTTGGTAGCAGTTATGTCCGTGTTCAATGGGCTGGAGGATCTTATTCGCGGTCTTTTTTCAAGTTTTGACTCCGAACTTCAAGTGACGCCCGTTGCAGGGAAAACCTTTGTTGCAAGTGAGGAATGGCTAAATGCGATCCGAGAAGTGGAAGGGGTTGAGGTCATTACCGAAGTGATCGAAGACAATGCCCTTCTCGAGTATCGAGGCAACCAACATATAGCCCGAGTTAAGGCAGTATCCGACAATTACTTTGACCACGAGCGCTTCTCAAAGGGATATTTTTGGGGAGATACCACCTTGGGAACAACTATTCGTCCTGGCGCTATCCTTGGGCGAGGAGTAGCCTTTGCACTATCTATCAACTTAGACGATATCAATTCCATCCTTACTATTTATTATCCTAAAGCACCAAAATCTGCAGCAACTCTAGATCCAAACCAACTCTATACGGCTGGGCAAGTAGAGCCAAGGGGCTTTTTCAGCATTGAACAAGGAGTGGATAACGAATACATCCTCGTGCCCCTGGATTTTTTTAAGGAGATGCTGAGCTACGATCAAAAGCGTACCGCCCTAGAGCTAAAAGTTGCCTCGGGACATTCCATTTCGAGTGTGCAAGAAGCATTGGAGGCGCATTTGGGAGCTGAGTTTGCGGTAAAAAACGCGGATGAACAGCATGCTACACTGATTCGAACCGTGAAGCTAGAGAAGCTAGTCGTGTTTTTGACGCTCACCTTTATACTTGCGCTGGCCTCCTTTAACATTTTCTTTTCTTTGAGCATGCTGGCAATTGAAAAGAAAAAGGATCTCGCAGTACTGAAGTCCATGGGCGCAAAAAACTCCTTGATACGAGGAATATTCTTGAAGCAGGGGGCTTTAATTGCCTTCTCGGGAGCTATTCTGGGTTTGATTTTAGGTCTCCTACTGGTAGGGGCACAAGAAAAATTTGGGTTGATCTCCTTGGGAATTGCTTCTGGAGTGGTGGATGCGTATCCCGTGCGAATTCATTGGCCTGATTTGGGATGGATTAGTTTGGCAGTAGTAACCATTACTCTTCTAGCTTCATGGAGGCCAGCATGGATTGCTGCTCAGGTGGATCCCCTAGAGGAACTTTAGTCTAGGAATCAGATTCGCTGACGCTACCGCCTGCTCCAATCCTTTTCTTTCATTTATTTTTTGTAGTAATATGGCTTTATGAATAAATCTAGTTTCGATGTCGTTGTCGTAGGCTTGGGTGCAGTAGGGAGTGCAACCTTGTACCAGCTGAGCAAGCGAGGAATAAATTGCTTAGGGATAGATCAGTTTGAACCGCCACATACCCTCGGTTCGAGCCATGGAGAAACGCGCATTACTCGTCTGGCGGTAGGAGAGGGAGAGGAGTATGTTGCCCTAGCGAAGCGGTCGCATGAGATTTGGGCTGAACTTGAAGCGGTATCTGGAAAAAAAATCCGAACAAAAACGGGCGGTATCCTTTTAGATTCTGGGGTAGACCCTTGGTCCAAACATGGAGTGGAAGGCTTTTGGGAGCGCACCCTTCGATTTGCTCAAAATCAGGAGATTTCTCACCGTGTTCTGGAATCCAAAGAGTTTAAAGAAAGCTATCCCACCTTTCTGCTCCCTCCCACAGGAAAGATTTATTGGGAAGAAGAGGCAGGCTACCTTTTTCCTGAAGTAGCGATACAGACCCAGCTGGACCTTGCCCAAAAACAAGGGGCTACACTGATGACCTCTTCCAAGGTGACATCCATCCAATCTCTTGGGGAGTATTTTCGGATTCAGGTGGAAGGAAAAGAAATTCTAGCCAAACAGGTAGTGCTTTGTGTTGGAGGATGGGTGAAGGATTTTTTACCGCTACCTACCCAAAAGAAACTAAAGATTTGCCGCCAAGTCCTGTACTGGATAGCGCTTGCGGAGGGATACCCCGATTGGAAACAGTATCCGGTGTGGATGTGGGGTTATGGTCCTGCACCGGAGGATTTTATTTATGGCTTTCCGTCTTTGGATGGGAAGAGCATCAAAATGGCTTCTGAATCTTTTGTGGAAGTAGCTCATCCAGATGACTTGAACCGGGAAGTATCCGAAGAGGAAGAAGAAATTTTTTGGCATACCAAGGTGGAAGGGAAATTGATCGGATTGAAAAAGCAGATTCTCAAGACTTCGGTATGCTTTTACACGGTTACCGAAGACGCTCGTTTTGTCATTGAACTGATGAATGGGGATTCGAATTTTCTTTGGGTGTCTGCTTGTTCGGGTCATGGATTCAAACATTCCGCAGCTTTGGGTGAGGATTTGGTCAAAAGGCTGGGCTATTGAATGGGTTGAAGGGGATTCCTTTTATTTTTCTCATCAAATCCGCCCCTAAAACTGTACTTTTGTAGTCCAATAGCTACCTAAATTATGGCAAAGCAACGAGGGACAGTGCTAGAGCCCGAAGAAAAAAGAAGGATCAACAAGCAGAATCTAAGCAAGTTGAACCAGATTTTTCAATTTCTGATTCCCTACAAAGGGACGTTTTTTGCAGGGCTAGTATTTCTATTGTTTTCCTCGCTTACCCTGTTGAGTTTTCCGTATGTAGCCGGAAAATTGATCGATACTGCCCAAGGATCCGTTTGGATTTTTTCAGACATCAACCACATTGCCTTGTTACTATTAGGCATCTTGGCTTTGCAAAGTGTTTTCTCCTTTTTTCGAGTTTGGCTATTTGCCTTGGTCTCTGAGAAGGCCATGCGCGATATTCGTCTTGCAGTGTATGGGCGACTGGTGCGTCTGCCTATCCCGTTTTTTGACAAGCGCCGAACTGGTGAGCTCATCAGTCGCATCACTTCAGATGTAGGCTTACTTCAGGACACCTTTTCCACGACGCTAGCAGAGCTTTTTCGACAGGTAGTGACTTTGGTAGCTGGGGTTGCCTTTCTGTTGTTCAATACCCCTAAGCTGACTGTTTTCATGTTGGCGACTTTTCCGGTGCTCGTGCTGTTTGCCTTGATTTTTGGAAAATTTATCCGAAGGTTATCTAAGAAAACTCAAGACGAACTCGCCGCTGCCAATGTCATCGTAGAAGAGACGCTGCAGTCCATCAGTACGGTCAAATCTTTTGTAGGGGAGACCTATGAGGTGAATCGCTATGGCAAGGGTTTGGAAAAAGTAGTTCGCGTAGCGTTAGCGGCAGCTAAATACAGAGGGGCATTTATTTCCTTTATCATTTTTGCCCTTTTTGGAGGGATTGTAGGCGTGATGTGGTATGGCACAAGCCTGGTTGCTTCCGGAGAAATGAGTGTTGGGGAACTGGTGTCTTTTGTGCTGTACACCACCTTTATTGGTGGGTCCATTGCTGGTTTGGGCGATATTTACAGCCAACTGCAAAAGGCAATCGGTAGTTCCGAGCGGGTGGTGGAGTTATTGGCAGAGGAGGAAGAGGCAGGAATTGGAGCCCAGATTACAGGGATTAAAGGAACAATTGACTTTGATGAGGTAGGCTTTGAATACCCCACTCGTCCTGAGGTAAAAGTATTAAAAGGAGTATCTTTTCAGATTCAATCTGGAGAGAAAGTTGCTCTGGTAGGGCCTTCGGGGGCTGGGAAATCTACCATTATCCATCTATTGCTTCGTTTTTACGAAGTCACTACAGGTCAAATTCGGATTGATGGGGAGCCGATAACCCATTGGAACTTGGCTTCCTTACGAAGTAAAATTGGGATTGTCCCCCAAGAAGTACTCTTGTTTGGAGGAAGTATCCGAGAAAATATTTCCTATGCTAAGCCTAATGCCACTGAAGAGGAGATTATCCTTGCTGCAAAAAAAGCAAATGCCTGGCAGTTTATATCCCAGTTTCCTGAGGGCTTGGAAACCTTAGTGGGTGAGCGTGGGATTAAACTTTCTGGAGGGCAGCGGCAGCGGGTAGCCATTGCTAGGGCAATATTAAAGGATCCTGCAATTTTGATTTTGGATGAGGCAACCTCTTCCTTGGATGCAGAATCGGAGGCTTTGGTGCAAGAGGCCCTCAATGAATTGATGAAGGGCAGAACCACGCTGATTATCGCACATCGACTGGCGACAATCCGAAAGGTGGACCGAATCTATGTGTTGACAGATGGGAAGATTGTAGAGCAGGGAAGCCATCAAGAATTAGTACAAGACTCTTCTGGCATTTATGCGAATCTTGTTCGCTTACAGTTCGCGGACTAAACTAGATTGTGTGCAGTGATGGATTTGGTAAGTCCAAGCACTTTTTCTTTGAGAAGGGATGCTCCGGGAAATAACAAATTCATTTCCTTTTCATTCAGGAGCCGGATTTCATCTTGGTATTGATTTGCTTCGGCTGCACCCCATCGCTTCAAGCGGCTGAGCTTCGTTTTGGTCAAGATAAAATGAAGGAAAGCTTTGGGGTAATACTGCGCAAAAGGCAAGGCATAATGCGCTTCAATTGGAAAATAAGCATTGGGGGTTTGAATGAAATAGCTTTTCCCCACACGGCGAATCTCTGAAGCCATTTTTTGTTGCTGCTCTAGGGTATACAAGTGCTCAATTACCGAATTGGAAAAAACTAAATCAAAGCTATCCTCTTCAAATTCGCGCATATCTGTGGCATCGCCCTGAACAGCATGGATAGCCGGATGGCTAGTTTCCACAGGGTAGAGGTTGAGTAAAGTAATGCGAAGGCCAGGGTAGGAAAGCAGGGTACTATTTTGCCAAAAATAACTCGTGCCTCCCACATCTAAAATTTCAATTTTTTCAAGCCCCGAAAAACGAGTAAAAAACATTTTTTCGAATTCCTGAAGCCTTTTTTTGCGAAATTTATAACCTAAAGATTTGGGATTATCGGAGGATGCTAAAAAATTAAAAAGGGAGGACATGTACTTTTTGTTCCTTGGAAGGTGAGAAATTTATCCAAAAGTAATAAGCCTTGAGAATTTCTTTCTTAATTTTACAAAGTTTCCTTCCTCAACTCCATTTTTTGTCAAATTTTTTTGACGGAAAAAGGTTGAATCAGTTTTAGATTTTTATGAAGAGAAGATTTGATACGTATTTTCCCTGGTTGTTTACGATCAGTGATTTTTTTGCATCCCTACTTTCATTGGCGGCAGCTAACTTTTTTCTACAGCGTTTCCATGTTTTGGGAGAAACTGAATTTTCTGCTTACCTGCCTTTGGCGCTCCTATGGATTTTGATTTCTATCCTCCGTAAAGATTATAAGATTGGACGTACAGATGAGTATGACGATACCTTAAGTAGGTTTTCGGTCACGCTACTTTGGTTTTTAGGAGCAACTGCGATCCTGTGGACCCCGCTACAGGCAGGAAATTACCGTTGGATTCAAATTGGAGCCTTAGGGGTTACGCTAGGTCTCTTAATGGGGATTTTCAGGGTTGGCATACAATTGATTCTTAGGAAATACAGGGCATTGGGAAATAATTTCCAAAATGCCATCATCGTGGGGAAGGGGGCAACCAGTCCGAAGTTGGTGGATGTCCTTCGAATTCGTAAGGATTTTGGCATCAACTTTTTGGGATACTTTGACGATCAATCGGATTGCGAACAAACCAGAGGTGGAATTGGAGACCTATTTGAGATCGCCCCAAAGATGAATCTTGATTTGATCTATATCCATGAAAAGCTGGAAGCTAACCTTGTGAAGCGAGTGATAGACTTTGCTGATGAGAATTACATCAAGGTCAAGATGATTCCTGGGAAGAGTCTTCAATTGGAAAAAAGCCTTTCTTTCTCACGCTATGGAGATTTCTTTGTCATCAATGTCAATGAAACTCCCTTGGATCATCCCTTGAATAGCTTTGCAAAGCGAATTTTTGACCTTGCATTTGCAAGCCTAGTGGCTGTATTTATTCTTTCTTGGCTTATTCCTTTGGTGGGATTGTTAATCAAGTTGGAGTCCAGAGGACCTATATTTTTTATTCAGGATCGAAACGGACTAAACAATAAGGTATTCAGCTGCCTGAAGTTTCGTTCCATGACCCCAAACGATTATGCGGATTCGAATCAGGCAATAAAGGGTGATCCACGTGTGACGCGAATAGGGTCCTTTCTCCGAAAGACCTCCTTGGATGAAATGCCTCAGTTTTTGAATGTAATCATGGGTAGTATGTCGATTGTAGGCCCTCGTCCACACACCTTGCCGATGAATGACACCTTCAGACCCCAAATTGAACGTTACAATTCCCGGCATAAAATTAAGCCAGGAATTACCGGCTTGGCTCAAGTAAGGGGTTACCGAGGAGAAATCGAAAACTCCTTTCAAATACGGTCCAGAGTGCGATTGGATTACTTCTACATCAACAATTGGTCTTTTCTTCTAGACATGGAGATCATGGTCAAAACCGTTTACGAGTTGCTATTCAATCGTGAAAATGCCTATTGATTCGGCGTACACTTGCCACTACTGCCATTCAACTCAGGGAACAATTTTTTTAGCAACAGAGCGCATGCTCGGACTTGGAGGAGAGTTTAGGTATGCCTCTTGCACTTCTTGTGGTTCAATCCAACTTTTGACCATCCCAGAAGATTTGGGCCCCTACTATCCTCGCGATTATTATTCCTTTGGCTTACTTCAGCCTTCGGGCCTACTTCGAAATCTTCTAAAAAAAATTCGAATTCGAACTTTTTTGGCTACTGGATGGAAATTCTTTTTACCTCCCTTTGGGGGGTATTGGCTCAAAAAACTCCATTCCAAGTTCACGGATCGAATCGCAGATGTCGGCTGTGGCAACGGACAGCTTTTGTATGAATTGCATGTTTCCGGATTCAAGGACTTGCATGGCTTTGACCCCTTTTTGGAGAATGAAAGCCGGTTAGGTGCTGGTCTACAGCTTTGGAAAAAAGAACTTGAGCAGACTGATCTCTACTTTGATGTGCTGATGATGCATCATTCATTCGAACACATGGCAGATCCTCAACAAGTCTTTAAGACTTGTTTTGAACGATTAAATCCCGGGGGGAGGCTTTTGGTCCGCTGTCCGGTTGCGGATGCAGCAGTTTGGAAAGAAAAGCAATCCCTTTGGGTTCAGCTAGATGCTCCTAGACACATGTCCATACCAAGTACCCAGGGTTTCCTTGCTGCAGCCCAACGCTCTGGCTTCGAGGTTCAAGAAATTATTTTTGACTCTACCTCCTTCCAGTTTTGGGGTACAGCACTCTATGAGCAGGGAGAGAAGCTGGACAGCGTAAAAGTTAGCACTTTGTTTTCTGAAAAACAGCTAGTAGAATGGGAGCAAAAAGCAATTCAATACAATCAGGAAGGTGTTGGAGATCAGGCCTGTTTCTTTTGTGTCAAAGCTGGAAAAAAAGTTAATCGATGAAAGGAACGGGCAAATATTTCATTGGGCTCCTTCCACCCCCAGCATTAGAGACCACACTTTATCAGTTAAAATCAGAATTAAAAGCACATTTTCAAATAAAATATGCGCTCCAATCCCCTTCCCACCTCACTTTAAAGATGCCTTTTCGGTATAAAGAGGGAAAAGAAAGGGAGTTAGTTATGCGATTAACCAATTTACTGGAGGCGCAGGAGCCATTTCTACTTCAGCTACTGGGGATCGGACACTTTGGAAGGAGGAATATTCATCACCAGATTGCCGCCTCCGCACCCTTAATCCAACTTCAAATTCTGTTACGCAGCTTTTGTAAACGATATCTACACCTGATAGAGGAACTCAGCGACCGCAACTTTCAACCGCATATTACCTTGGCCTATAAAGATTTGAAGCCAAATCATTTTGAGGAGGTTTTGGAATTTGCACATAAAAATGCCGTAAGGGAGGAATTTTTGGTAGATAAGGCCTATTTAATGAAAAACGTGGAGGGCCGATGGAAGGTGATTGCTCCCCTTGATTTTGGCACAGGAGTAGAGAATTCGATTCCAACTCCAAAAGGTGAAATTTTTCACAGCTAATCTTTCAGATTATCAAACAATTTACCTGAATTGAGGATTTAACTACACCACGATACATCCATGAAAAAAGCGCTAGTAGTTGGTTCAGGCATTGCCGGCATTGCGGCCTCCATTCGTTTGGCGTTGAAAGGATATGAAGTAGAGGTATTTGAAGCAAATGCCTATCCTGGAGGAAAGCTGACAGCAATTAAAGGAAATGGATATCGTTTTGATGCTGGACCCTCCTTGTTTACCTTGCCCGAACAGGTAGATGAATTGTTTCTTCTGGCAGGAAAGAATCCAGCCGACCACTTTGAATACGATCGTCTGGAAGTGGTGTGCCATTATTTTTGGGAGGACGGCAAGACAGTTAAAGCTTGGGCCGATCCAGAACGATTTGCGACTGAAGTAGCCTCACAACTTGGGGTATCTGAACGCGGAATCAAGGAGGTATTGAAGCGTTCTGCATTTATATACGAGCATCTCTCTCCCTTATTTATGCACCGTTCCTTACATAAGTTGGGAACTTGGCTAGGTCCACAGGCGCTCAAAGCGTACCTGAACTTGGGAAAGCTGGGGCTTTTTTCGACCATGAATGCGTTCAATAAGCAGATTTTGGAGGACCCCAAGTTGGTACAACTTTTCAACCGCTATGCCACCTACAACGGTTCGGACCCCTACCAGACTCCGGCGACCTTGACCATTATTCCCCACCTGGAGTTTAATCTAGGGGCGTATTTTCCAAAGCGAGGCATGCACGACATCAGCATGAGTTTGTATGAGCTAGCCTTGTCCCTTGGAATTCGCTATCACTTTAATTCCCCGGTGGAAGAAATTCTTGTCGAGAATCAACGGACCTGTGGACTTCGTGTTCAGGGACAAGTAGTGAGTGGAGATCTTGTGGTCAACAACATGGATATGGTAAATGCCTACAAAACCATCCTCAAAAAGCAGGTGCAGCCCAAAAAATTATTGGAACAACCCAAGTCAAGTTCTGCTCTAATTTTCTACTGGGGGATTACTCAGGTATTTGAGGAAATAGGCATGCATAACATCTTTTTTTCGGAAGATTACGAACAGGAGTTTGAACACATATTTAGAAAAGGGATGATTTATGAGGATCCGACGGTGTACATCAATTGTACTTCAGTCTGTAAGCCAGACGATGCGCCTGATGGAGCAATGAATTGGTTTACGATGATCAATGTCCCCAACAATCAAGGTCAAGATTGGGATCAGCTGATTGCCAAGGCGAGGAAGGATATTCTTGCGAAGCTGAGTCGCTTACTGCATGCTGATATTGAAGGATTGATCGACTTCGAAGAAATTTTAGACCCCAGGAGTATTGAATTCAAAACCTCCTCTGCACAGGGGGCCTTGTACGGGAATAGTTCAAACACGCGATTTGCTGCTTTTTTGAGGCATCCAAACTTTTCTTCCCAATTAAAAAATTTATATTTCTGTGGAGGCTCAGTGCATCCAGGAGGTGGGATTCCTTTGGCCTTACTATCTGCAAAAATTATGGCGGAGGACATTCCCGACCTAAAAAAGTAACCCTGGATCAAAAGCAAAAAAAAGCGGCCCATTTCAACAGGCCGCTTTTTTAATTTTAGGAAGGGAGTATTAAAGCACTCGCTCGTATTGGTTGAAGAAGAAGCTACCTTCAATGGCTGCATTTTCATCAGAGTCAGAACCGTGAACGGCATTGGCTTCAATGGATTTAGCAAAGATTTTGCGGATGGTACCATCAGCTGCGTTGGCAGGGTTGGTAGCGCCAATTAGGGCACGGTAATCTTCCACTGCGTTATTTTTTTCTAGAATAGCAGCGATAATTGCTCCAGAAGACATGTAGTTGCAAAGGTCCTTGTAGAAAGGTCTTTCGCTATGTACCTCATAAAATTTTCCCGCCAATGCTGGGCTGAGTCGGGTAGCTTTTAGAGCAACGATTTTAAAGCCTGCTTCTTCAATCATTTTCAAGATTGCACCTGAGTTGCCTGCTTCGAAAGCATCTGGCTTAATCATGGTGAATGTTCTGTTTCCTGCCATGGGATTTGGAGTTCTATTGGTTTATTTCGGCTGCAAAATTAGCGCTTTTTGATTCATAATTAAATAGCTGGCATGGAATTCTCCGGTAGTTGCTTCAGTACCAGTAAATTTCATGCTTTGGGAATTGTTTAAAATTTACTGACCTTTGCTGGCTGTGGAGCCAAGAGTGCGGCTGAATCAAATTAATGGAAGCTTTAGGTACGCTTATTCAAAAACTTTCCTCACCGAGGAAAATCGTCATTACTACCCATGTGAAGCCTGATGCAGATGCCTTGGGTTCCTCCTTGGGACTTTCAAACTACCTAATCAAGAAAGGGCACGAGGTAACGGTCATCACTCCCTCCGACTATCCTTATTTTTTGACTTGGATGAAAGGCAATGACCTGGTATTGGACTTTTCCATGGAGGCTGACAAAAAGAAAGCCCTTGGGAAGTTAGAAAAGGCAGAGGTAATTTTTTGTCTCGATTTTTCAGTCCTGAATCGGGTGAATGAATTGGGGGAATTGATTCGCCATTCCCAGGCCTTCATTGTGAATATTGATCACCATCAGGACCCAGAGGACTTTGCTCATTATAGACTTTGGAGTACGGAAGCAGCGGCTACTTGTGAGCTAGTCTACGAATTGATTGTAGCGTTTGGGGACAAAAAGCTGATTGATAAAAACATTGCTTCCTGTCTTTATGCAGGGATATTGACTGATACCGGAGGGTTTCGTCATCCGAACACCACCAAAAATGTGCACCTGGTCGTGGCAGAATTATTGGAAGCAGGAGCAAATGCAACAGAAATTGCCAACCTGATTTACGACTCCAATTCCTTAAATAGGCTCAAATTCATTGGTTTCGCTATCACAAAGCGCTTGGTGGTACGGGAAGATTTGCATTTAGCCTATTTTGTGATCGGGAAAAAAGATCTTAAAAAATATCAAAGCCAGACTGGAGACACCGAAGGTTTGGTGAATTATGCCTTATCTTTGGAAGGAGTGAAGTTCGCTGCTTTATTTTCTGAACGAGAAGATGGCGTGAAAATCTCCTTTCGTTCCAGTGTCGATGTGGCAGTGAATAAGTTTGCTGCAGCTCATTTTGGAGGAGGAGGGCATAAGAATGCAGCTGGAGGTAAATCTTCTTTGAGCTTGAAAAAGACAGTGGCACGTTTTGAATCCCTTGTTCAGGAGTACCGAGAAGACCTTTTTCATTCGCAAGCAGCACCTACACTATAACCCCAACCTAAATAAAATTGAAATTCACCTATCCTTTTATGAAAAATTACAAATCCCTTGTTCTCATTTTTGCCCTAATCACTGGGGTAAGCACCCTTTCTTCTTGCCAAAAAACTAAAGTAACGGAGAAGGATGCCATCGAATTTACCTACGTCAAAGAAGGCAAAGATAAGCCTGCCAATGGTGAATTTCTGTTGTATAATTTAGAGATTTTGACCCAGGCTGACTCGGTAATCTACAGCACGTTGACTCAGCCTTTTCCAGGCTATTTGATGGCCAATGACACCATTAAGGCTCAGAATGGCATGGACGAGATCTTTTTGGCACTTAGAAAAGGTGACTCGATCACCTTTGAAGCAGCTGCCAAAATCATTTTTAGTGGAAACCAACCTGCTCCTATCAAGGAAGATGACCTTATCAAAGTTCGATTGGGTGCTTATGACGTAAAGACGGAAGCAGATATGCAGGCGTTTTATGAAGAGGCGATGGCGAAGGAGCAAGAAAAAGCTGTAGAACGCGCCAAGATACTTTTGGTAGAGGAATCAAAGACCATCGAAGAATATCTTGCAAAAAATAAGTTGACCGCTCAAAAAACAGAAAGCGGGCTCTATTATGTGATTGAAAAAGAAGGAACTGGCGAGGCGACTACTTCCGGTACTACCTTGTCTGTGAACTATGCGGGTTACCTAATTACTGGTGCCTTGTTTGACACTTCATACCCAGATCTCGCCAAAGCGAACAACATGTTTAGCGAAGAGCGTCCTTACGAGCCTCTACCAGTTAATGTAGGCATGGGTCAAGTAATTCCAGGATGGGACGAGGGCTTGATGCTTTTGAAAAAGGGTTCCAAAGCAAAATTTATTATCCCTTCCCCACTTGGTTATGGAGAAAGTGGGGCAGGAGCATTGATACCTGCCAACTCTATCCTTGTATTTGACGTAGAAGTTACCGACGCGAAGAAATAAGGCGTCACCTTAATTTAACACCCAGAACCTATGAAATCCAGACTAATTGCCGCATTGGCTTTGTTTATCGGAGCGCTTTCTTTGCTTTCCTGTGTGGATGCTGATCAAACTAAAGAGGCTATCATGGAAAGGGATAAGCTTGCCATCGAAAAATTTCTTCAGGAGAACCCCATTGCTAGCGTCAAGGAGTACAGCGAGCCAATTGAAGGGTTTTATATGTTCTGGCAAGTTTCAGTCAAACCAGAGCGGAATAGCATCTTGCGAGGAGATACAGTCACGGTCAACTATACTGGTAAGACTCTTGACAAAAAAATATTTGACAGTTCCATCGAGCAGGTAGCAAAAGACAACGGCATTTTCAATGCTGGAAGAAAGTACCAGCCCCTTCGCTATGCAGTAGGGTATGGATATACCATAAGTGGATTTGAATTTGCGATTTCTATGATGCACGCAGGAGAAAAAGCAACCGTGATTTTTCCTTCGAGTCTTGGCTATGGAACTCAGTCAAGTGGGGGGATTGCTGCAAACTCTCCCTTGATTTTTGAACTTGATCTTGTACAGATCAAAAAAGGTCCGAATCTAAATCCATGATGCGAAATATTATTTTTCTCTTAGTTATTGCTTCTGTTGGGTTCAGTGCTTGTGAGACCACCAGTCCATTTAATCAGGGGCCAGCATATGATTTCGAAGGAAACCTTGCTACGGATCGTAAGAAAATTGCCGCATACCTAGATACTGCCAAAATTGATAGTATTTACCGCATCCACGATCCTAGTGGTGTGGTGGTAATTGTGCAGCAGGAGGGGAAGGGCTCTCGGCCTACCAATAACACCGTGGTGTATACCGATTACATTGGGAAGGTGATGTCTACAGGAATTGTTTTTGACACTTCTTATGAAGACATAGCTCGACTCAAAAATACATTTGTGGAGGGTAGAGTCTATGCCCCACTTAGTTTTGTAATTGGAGGTGCCACCGTAATTTCAGGTTGGGATATTGGATTCAAACGAATTCGGCCTACCTCAAAGGCGACAATCATTATTCCTTCACCATATGGCTATAGTAGTCAAAAAAACAACGACAAAATTCCAGAGAATTCGGTCTTAATTTTCAAAGTAGATTTCCTAGGAATAGATTGATAAAGGGGCTTTAAGCCCCTTTTTATTTTGGTTAATGACGATCCTTTTTTCAAGGAGATAGAGGGATTTGGGTTCAAAATTCTTTCTAACTTGTACAGGAATTGCCCCATCGACAGGGAAGCGCTTTTTGGAAGAAAGTATGCGGGCCAGATTGTTTGAACCAACTAAACCCAAATGACTTAGTACTATGAAAATTGGTATCATTCGCGAAGGAAAAGTTCCAGCGGATCAACGAACACCATTTACCCCTGAACTCCTTCACGAAATTGAAAGCACTTTTGGTAATCGTATTTCAGTGTGTGTAGAATCGAGTGCGGTCCGCTGCTACGCAGATAACGAGTACCTACAGCAAGGGATAGAAGTGGTTGATAACTTGTCAGGGGTAGACATTTTATTTGGGGTAAAAGAAGTGCCTATTGAGAACTTGATTCCAGAAAAGACCTATTTTTTCTTTTCGCATACCATAAAGAAGCAACTCAGAAACAAATATTTACTCCAAACCATTTTAGCCAAATCTATTCGCCTGATAGATTACGAGCTGTTGAAGAATTCCAAGGGAGAGCGGGTAGTTGCCTTTGGGCGATGGGCAGGAATTGTGGGTGCTTACAATGCTTTTTGGACCTATGGTATGAAGACGGGCTTGTTTGAGATTAGACGAGCAACAGCCTGCAGGGACTTGGAGGACCTAAAATTAGAATTGAAGAAGGTGGTTCTGCCCCCCATTAAAATCATTGTGACCGGAAGAGGTAGAGTGGGGAAAGGGGTTTTAGAAATCTTGGAAATTTTAAAGATTAAAGAGGTGGAACCCCAAGACTTTCTACACGGCTACTTTGAAGAACCAGTATTTGTATGCCTTTCTTCTTCAGATTATATGCGAAGAAAATCTGATGGGGGCTTTGAGCAAGCTCATTTTTATGCCAATCCAGAAGGATATGAAAGTCAATTTTTGCCTTTTGCAGGAACGGGTGAAATTTTAATTGCAGCAGCCTTTTGGGACCCTAAAGCGCCTCGGTTATTTGAGCTGTCCGCAATCAAATCTCCAGAATTTTCTATTTCGGTCATTGCAGACATTACCTGTGACATCGATGGTTCAATCCCTACCACTCGGCGGGCTTCTACCATCTTGGATCCTGTGTATGACGTAGACCGCGATACCATGCAAGAGCTACCTCCTTTTGCAAAGCAGCACAGCATCTCCGTGATGGCCATTGATAATTTACCCTGCGAACTCCCAAGGGAATCTTCGGCAGAGTTTGCCCGACAGCTTCGGGAATGGGTAATTCCCGAATTGTATCAAGTAAATTCCCCAATTTTAGAAAAAGCAACCATCGCCAGAGATGGGGATTTGACTTTGGAATTCATGTATTTAAGTGATTATGTAAGTGATGCTCTCTGAGAAACTGAAATGAAACTAAATCGATACATAGAATCTACCCTACTCAAGCCGACCGTGACGGAGCGGGAGATTGAGGGATTGATTCAAGATGCCCAGAAATATCAATTTATTGGCGTTTGCGTGCCTCCATTTTGGGTTAAAAAAGTAAAGAGAGAGTTACAGGAGGAGGACATTCAGGTGGTCACTGTGATTGGATTTCCATTTGGGTACGAGGCCACAGAAACAAAGGTGGCAGAAGCAAAAATTGCGATTCAAGCAGGAGCAGATGAGCTAGACATGGTGTGGTCTCAAACCGCGTTTCATTCGGGCATGTCCTGGCCCAAAATTGAGATTGCTCAGCTGGCCAAGGTCTGTCATGAATCGGAAAGGATCCTGAAAGTGATTATAGAAACCGCCTACTTGACTCCAGCACAAATCCGGGAAGCCTGTTTGATTTGTCAAGATGCGGGTGCAGATTTTGTAAAGACCTCCACAGGTTATGCTCCTTATGGGGCAAGGGTAGAAGATGTGGCCTTGATGCGCCAAGTTCTTCCTTCTACATTAGGAATCAAGGCTAGCGGGGGAATAAAAACACTTGAGCAAGCCTTGGCATTGATTCAAGCCGGAGCAGATCGTTTGGGAACTAGTTCCGGGACGGCTTTAATGGAGGCTTGGAGAAAAGAAAATCCTTAGCCTTTGGTAAAGTAGATGAGTAGAAAGGGGATGATGAAGAAGGTGAACAAAATATAGGCAAAGACCACCACTCGATGTTTCATCGAAATTTTTCCCATGTAATTGGAAAGCCACACGGGGATTTTCCGGATGCTCGCAAGGGGTAAAAATATCAGCGCCCCAAAACTATTGAAAAGGACATGGACCAAGGCCAAGGCAATTGCCGCTTCAGGCTTGTAGATAGACGCAATCACTGCTGTCATAGTCGTGCCAATATTCGCCCCGATAATAAAGGGGAATACTTTGCTTAAGGTTACTTTTTTGCTGGCCACCAAAGGCACTACCAAGGAGGTGGTAACCGTACTTGATTGTACCGCAGCGGTAAAAAATACGCCATAAAAAAAAGCAAGCCCTGTTTTTTGGAAAATAACCTTGTTGACTTCTTCAAACGAATCTTTAACAAAAGTTTTGTACATGGCCGTAGACAAGACTTTTATTGCAAAAAACACCAGAGCGATAGATAAAATCACCGTGACTAGGGTGGAGTCTATTTGGCCGTCTACCCACTCGGAGAGCGACCTGGTGAAAATCCTATTGTACACAATTGGCCCTTCAAAGGAATTGTCAGCAGCAAACCAACCGGCAATGTGGGCCGCCATTTTGGAGAGAAATCCAAAATAAATCTCCAATGGGAAAAGTAGGATTACAGTAAGGATATTAAAAAAATCATGAGAAATACCTGCAGAAAAACCCCTGCGAAATTCTTTTTTATCCATAAGGTAGGATAAGGACACCAAGGTAGAAGTAAGTGTGGTGCCTATGTTGGCGCCGAGGACGATAGGCACCGCTTGCTGGAGGGTAAGATTGCCTGAAGCTACGATAGCTACCAAACTAGCCGTCACGGTGGAGCTACTCTGGATGAGTGCAGTCACTAGCAGGCCAATAAATAAGCTGATAAATGGATTTTTTGTTGCCTGTAAAATTTCCAGTGCCAATCCACTGTTGATTTTTCCTATAGCTACAGTGAGCAGATCAATAGCAAAAATGAAGAGCAGAAGGGATAGGAAAACCCAGCCATAATTTAAAAGCTTACGTTTGGCGGGTTGATTTTGCTTTTCCAAGCTTTCCATTTTAGTAGCGATAAGGACCCGAAAAGAAAAAAGTTTGGGGATACTGGGACCCTTTCAACCTTAAAATTTTAAAGAATACTCACCACAAAAATTGACATTTTTTTGCTAAAATCAATTCAATAGCTCCAGCCAAAAGGTGTTTTTTTTCTTCTTTAACAATTTAATAATACACGTTGCTGAATATCTTATCTATTTTTGTTTTTAAGACCTACTCCTCCAAGCATGGCCAAGCAAAAGCCGATTGATCAAAACATAAATCAAGAATTCATTTCAAAGAAAGTTTCAGGGATTTTTGATTTGGCGAAAGCTGAACGACCTTATTTAATTCTCCTTGCAATCCTAATTTCTATTGCAGGATTTATAACCGAATATACCTACGCTGCCATGTGGTTCGGATTTGCACTCGCTGCTTATTCTGCCATTGCCAATGATAGTATCCAAACCATTGGAACATTCATCGTTTCCAATCAAAAGACGAAGTGGTACTGGTTGTGGATTTTTATTGGATTGATTTGGGTGGTCACGATTACCTACAGTTGGTTTGTTTTCGAGGGTGATGTTTCTTTCCAACTACTTAGTACCCCAGGATTAGAAAAAGCACCCGAAAGTTTTGTATTTCTACAGTTGGCAGCCCCAATCGTCTTGCTCATCATGACACGAATGAGGTGGCCGGTATCTACCACTTTTTTATTGCTCAATGTATTTACCTACAAGGCAGGAACAATCATATCTGTGATGAGCAAAAGTTTTTATGGCTACGTTTTGGCCTTTGTATTAGCAATCCTTGTTTGGTACGTTTTAGAGCGTTTTGTAAAAAACTTTCTTAAAGGGGAGGCAAAGCCCTACTGGATGGTCTTACAATGGATAACTTCAGGAACACTTTGGGCAATTTGGATTATGCAGGATGCGGCTAATATTGCTGTGTTTTTGCCCCGTCAGTTAAATCTTTTTGAATTTGTTGTTTACACAGGAGTTGTATTCTTTGGTTTAGGGATCATCTTTTTCCTAAAGGGGGACAAAATTCAAGACATCATCAATGAGAAAACAAACGTTGCTGATGTCCGAGCAGCCACGATGGTTGACTTGGTCTACGCTGTTATTTTGTTCTATTTTAAAATGTACAACAATGTTCCAATGAGTACCACTTGGGTATTTATTGGACTTTTGGCTGGACGAGAGTTTGCGATCGCAATGGGCAAGCATGGAAAAGCGAAAAGTAGAGGTGCTTGGCTAGAGCGCGCCTTCCGATTGGCCAAAAAGGACGTGTGGAAAGCCATGGCCGGTTTGGTGGTGTCCTTAATCTTGGCCATGGTGATTAACAAAGGGGTTAGAGAGGAAATTTTCGCCGTATTTAATTGAGCCAGTAATCTTGGAGCTCTACAGCCACGAGTACTTCATGAACGAAGCCTTCAAGCAAGCTAAACTTGCTTTTGAAGAAGGGGAAGTCCCTGTAGGTGCAGTAGTCGTTTCAAAAAATAAAGTGATTGCACGAGCCTACAACCAGACTGAAAAGTTGACTGATATCACGGCTCATGCAGAAATCTTGGCAATCACTGCCGCCGCCAACTACCTCGGTGCAAAATACCTCAACGAATGCCGGTTGTACGTCACCCTGGAGCCTTGCCCTATGTGTGCAGGGGCACTCTACTGGGCGCAATTGGGGGAACTTTACCTGGGAGCCTCAGATCCCAAGCGAGGATACCTCCAATGCAATTCCCAAATGCTCCATCCCAAAACAAAGGTGTTTACTGGAATGATGGCAACGGAGTCAGAGCAGCTTATGCTGGAATTTTTCCAAAACTTGCGAAAAAAGACTTTTTGATTGAAAAGAACTTTTTGCGTAAAAGTCTGGTTTAGAAGACATAAAAAAGCGCACAAAATTT
>Ga0209443_1000688_pt1 | contig 22688 bp, 19 predicted proteins | sample LauGreBMM110DCMD_2_FD_187571 | JGI IMG/M metagenome (GOLD analysis project Ga0209443, IMG submission 187571) | Freshwater lake microbial communities from Lake Michigan, USA - Su13.BD.MM110.DCMD (SPAdes) (version 2) | ecosystem: Environmental > Aquatic > Freshwater > Lake | place: Lake Michigan... | reverse complement strand
ATTTTGAGCCGCCGAATTGTGCAATCGAATGTCTTCCATCGAAGCACATCCAAACGCAACACCACACGGTTTACCCACAGAAATTGCCGCCTTCATCAACGCCATCCCGACGTGTTTTGCCGCGCACACGAAAATCACTCGGTACTTTTCAGAAAGACCAATCGGGGACATTGTCTTTCCCGTACCCGTAGGGGCAATGTACAAGATGAGTTTGGGATGGTCTTGTTTCGCCAACTGGAACAATTCGCGTTGATGCGAGTACAACGTTCGGTCTTTGTACTGCACATACTTGTTTCGCTCCAACAACTCCACCGACTTTGAGATCAAGGCTGGAATATTCGGCGTGTATTTGGAAAGACAATGTTTGGCATAGTTGAGAATGTGTGGATTGGCATGCTTGACGTGCAGCTTCAGCATCCAATTTAAATGAAAGAATTGCTTGTGTTCACACATTTCCACAAGGACATGTTCATACAATACTTCTGCAATGTTGGCGGGCGTCGTATCCAATCGAATCTGATCCGCCTTTTTCAATTGAACCTTGGATTTCGGTACTTCCCACTCTACCTTGAAATACTTGTGGAATAAATGGTCGTCGAGTTGAGGAGAAGGCGTTAGCTTCAAGTACGTATAGAGTGTACTTAGGTCGTTTTCAACCAAATTCGGATCGTCAAATGCCCGTTGAATAAATTTCAACACGGACATTTCAGTTGACGTGACCGGGATTTCCACCGCATTCCACTCTTCTTTCGTAAGTTTGGACTGATTCATGATTTATACTCGTGTGTCGGAGAACAGGTTGTATCAATTTTTTACAGATTGAATGCTTTCTTTTTTTAGGTTCGTGTTATATGTTGGAACATTATTTCATTCTGGCGTTTCTAGCAGGTCTAGCCAATAAAATGCACGATGATTTATCCGACAATTCGCTCCTTTCCACCTTCAAAACACCTGTGGTCATGGAACTGTTGAAAGGTGTTCACTATGTCTTATTTACAGCCTTGTCGTTACAAAAACCCGTATTCTTCATGATATTATTCGCAATGTTTGGGTTTAGTTCACTTGCAGACCCCACCGCATGGACGGGTGCATACGAAACCGCCGTACCCTTTGCGTTAGGGTTGATTTACTTGCTCCTGGATTACTCCCAATTGTCGATGTTATCCTTCTATGATTTATTTATCCTACCCGCCATCCTTTCTACCAATATCCTAGAACCTCTGGTCTTACCGCAAGAATTTTCCATCCTGAAATTGATTGTTCGGGTTCACATCTTGGGTGCATTACTCTGTATCATCCTATTGCCAATGTTTTCAGATACCGTCAAGTATATTTGTATGTATTACACGGGTTATTTTTTAGGTTCTGTGGTTTCCCAATACTATTGTCTCTTGAAAACAAAACCTAAAAAGAAACGGCGTCATCGGTTCATGAAACAAAAAAATTGAAACTACTTATAGTAAACGATTTTTTAAATGAAATGGAACTTCGTATTGTCAAACAGCCTGAATGGCTCAAATACAAGGATGTCTTGCGCGAACTAGAGCCCGGCTGGCCCTCACTCAAAGGGAAAGTCGTCGGCCCTAACTCTTACCAAGCATTGATCTATCTAGAACAATTCTTGATGGCACACAAAGCGTGGTCGATTGTCAATAATGAATTCAACGCCCCTGAGTTGACGTATGCGGAACGGGTTCGACTGAATGCCGAATATTGGGAACTGGTTTTCTACCGTTCAAAAATTGTAGACAGCATCAACCGCCTATAGATTCCAATCTTTTTTCAATCTCAGATCAACTCTTAGACTGGATTGTATTCGGCAAAATATGGGCAACAGGTAATTCAAAATAATCATCTAAATCAATCGTGTGTATTTCGTGTTCTCTTTTTTCCTTCTCGAAAGCCTCCCGTTCACGTTCGAGTTCTTGTTTCATTAAATCCAGTTTTTGCTTTACTTTGAATAGTTTCTTCTTTTCTTCCAAGAGAATTGATTCTACCTTTTGTAAGTTTACTTGTAGTGTCTGATGCACTTTTTCGGTTTCTTCCATTTTTGCCTCGAACTTTGCCTGATTTTGTTTTACCTTTTCCTCGAAGTTTTCTGGAGATTGTGTCTTGAATAGTTCAGGACGTAATCTATGAAGTTCGTAACCAGTCGGTGAGTAGCCGCTGCTCCAGTTCCCTCGCGATAGCTGAAAATGTTTCATCGTATATAATATTTCACGAGTCAAAGAATGGTCGTGTGGTTGACAAGCGCCAAACGCCTGACCGTTACCGCAACCCTTATGTTGTGTTACCAACAAGGTTTCAAAGTAATGATAATGAATGACTTCAACACCGGTAGGAACACCATAATTATGAATGGAAATGGTAAAACAATTCGGCGAAGATAAGATACGTTCTATAAAGTGTTTGTGACAAGAACGAGCATAACCAGGATCAAATCCCGCAGCAAGACACTTTCCATCTCGGTCAAACAGATTTATGTTTATTTTACTACGCCTGACTGGTCCGCATTCATTATGAATTATAGGCCCACATTCAACGAATTCGCCTTCGAGAAACGGAAGAACAATCTCATTTGGATACATTTTAAAGAAAACCTATGAAGTTATATCCAATCAATTTTTCATTCTTGTGTAGCTAATCGGTCGGCTTCCCGGTTTCCATTCGAATGTTCGTCACATTTCAAGGTATGCGCCGTCACGTGTACCAACGTAGCGTTTGGATGGGCTTGCATGGCCGTATACGCCTCTTGCACCAATTCCACATTGGGGATGGTTGCATCCCATTTTTTCTTCTTACACTTTTCACCATACGTCGTACAGCATAAAATGGCATATTGGGAATCGGTGTAAATACCTACCTTTTCATTGCCAATTCTTTTCAGACACTCAAGTACTGCCGTCAATTCCGCAATGTTGTTGGTGACTTTTCCGTGGAGTCGTTTGCTCACATTACGAGGATCATCCTTTCCAAAATAAATACCATATCCACCCGTGGCTGATTCCTTCCCATTTTTTTTACACGATCCATCCGTATAGATGCAACTATCGAAAGATTCATCTGTACCAAACGGTCCAAACTTGTTGAAATGTTGGGCTTCTTCCAACGTATTGAATTTCTTATACTTGGGTTTCTTGTAAATTTCCTTTTTGCATTCTTCCCACGATTCAAACACCCCGTTTTGTATATGTCCGATATACGTGGCGTAATAGGGCATATCAATGTATATCATTCCTTGTTTAAATCGTTCACATTAACAACATGGCGTTCGGCATGGGTGTACCTACTTTATAATTCTTGATATCAATGGGATGAGTACTTTTTTTTTTCCCTTGTATCGTCGTCATTTTTCCTTTTAAGTTCATGGTCGTATCTTTATTCCTAGAGGCGTCGACTTCTATAACCTTGTGTGTTTCGTTCATATGCATATCCATATTTATTTTCATCGTGTCTTTTTTTGTTTTGTTGGGTTTCGCAGTGACTTTCCATTTACACACCGTCTTCTTTTTGCCAAGATTTAAGGATAACGTTCCAGAAGTAGAGACATCGATTTGATCCATACTTTATCCTATAAAATAGTTTCTTAACAAATTGAAACGTATTCCGCTAAATAATATGGTAAAACTATAATGTATAAATTCATGTGCAAATCGGTTAACTTTGAACCGAACGAATCAAACGAACAGGCCAGGAACAATCTAACCACATTGTTCTCGGAAGATTTTGCCGATTCGGTCTTGAGTATTCTAGACGGAGGTCAGCTTCGAATTCTCAACAACAGTTGGGAGCAATTGCGAACAAACCTGCTGGAGTACGAACGGCATAAGAGCTATACGATCACGGTTCCCGTGTTCCTGACCTATTTCCACGGCTATGAATAATTGCACATCCTTTTTTGAAAAAAAATTGAACGCAGTTATCCACGAAAAGAATTGTAAGATGAAATGTGGTTCTTTCAAAAAAAGAAGGTTGTTCCTATACGGTGGGAAGATGAATTTGAAATGGCATGGAGACTATTGAGAGATAAATTGGATGCAAAACAACGTTCGAAATGACCATTTGGGTAAAATTTACTACTTTTCATTTCCATTTCGTTTTTGGGATTTTTAGAGGCCTGGACTTTTTTTATTGAGTTTTTTCTCTCTGAACTTTTTTTTGGCCGAGTAGCCCAAAAATATAGCCTCCCGCAGAAAAACAATACCATTTCCAATAATCAGTTGTGACCATAGTACATCACAAAATGAAATACCGAAAACGTGGAAAAAATAAAAACAATAAAAAACAATTAAAAACAATATCCGTATAAAGTAAAATGGTTGTTTATGAATGCAATTGTTGCAACTTTGTGACCTCTTTGCGTGCGAATTACGAAGCCCATATGCAAACTCGAAAACATTTGTCTCGGACCAAAAGTAGCCCAAAAGTAGCCCAAAATATAGCCAAAAGTAGCCCAATTTCCAATACATTCCCTTGCAAGTACTGTGCTCAGCAATTCAAACACAAATCTTCCATGTATAAGCACATCAAGTATACCTGCACCAAAAACAAGGATGAAGATGTGAGAGAGTTGGTTCGTCTGATGAATTTGCAGTTGGAACAAAAGGACAAGGAAATCGATATGCACAAAAAACAGTTGGAGTCTCAATCCAAACAGTTGGAGACGCAATCTAGGCAAATGGATAAATTGGCCGCCAAGTTGGAAATTCACGGTTCATTCAATACCACCAACATTCAAAACAACATTCAATTGCTTTCGTTTAAAGATACAGACTATTCCCATTTGACAGAAAAAGATTACGTGCACTGCCTTCGTCACGTGAATTTTTGTGTCAAACAATTGATTGAAAAAGTTCATTTCAATCCATCCAAGCCTGAAAATATGAACATTTATATTTCGAATCTCAAGGATAAATATTTGATGGTCTATGAAAACGGAAATTGGAACATCAAGACCAAACGTGAACTTGATTTATTGTACGAACAAAAGGAGATGATGTTGGAAGAGTGGATCAGTGAACAAGACAAATATCCCGAATTGAAAGAAAAGTTCATTCAGTATCTTCATAACAAAGACAACGATGAAACGTTGAATATGGTCAAAGATGAAATCAAAATGATGATGTACAACAAACGAATGTTGCTAGAGGCTTAGTTATTCCTACCGGACAGCAATCCGCGTCATAAAGACATTCACTTGGCCGTTTATCGATGACCTTAAAAAACAATATCAATATGAATCCATTTGTAGTCTTTGATTCAATATTTATGTTTACATATCAAGCAGTATTCAGGTAAGAATCCAAGATGAAACGTGCGTTGTCCTCTGCCTGCTTACCAAGGTTCTCAAGTGATGATAGTTGAGATTCCAGTTCATCTATACGTTTAAGTACTGATAGTTGGAACTGAATTGGAGGGATGGGCATCTTAATTTCCATTACATCAGACTTGCGAATACCAGGTTTTATACCAGAAGACAAATCCTTCAGCACATTATTATTTAGAAGGATCCAGAAGTACAAGAATCGGTTATTCAGTTTAGTAGTATCACTTGATGTCATATTGATTGTATGGTCTGAAGGGTAGAATGCTCCATTCACATAATGAACTGCTCCAATACTCAAACACCTGGCGGTAATAACATATTCTCCTGTATACAGAGCATCTTTAACAAAACCGAATATGCCATTAGACTCATAATAAGGAATAGTATATTCACTGCTCCTATCTTTGTTTCCCTTTCCACTTACAAACTTACATACATCATCCAGTTTCTTCATCTCAAATCCCCTCATATTAACAGAACGCATAATCGCCACCATCTGTGCCTTGACATCCGCCACCATCTGTGCCGACTTTCGCATAAGACGCTGAGCCTCCACAATAGGCTCAAGTGAAGCACCTCCAGGATTTGACAGAACAAGATCCATCGCCTTATCGGTTAGTTTGAGGGTCTCCGCAAGTTCAGTCGTGCCTGGAGCATAGATACGGTCGAGGGTGGCGACGATTTCTTGCTGGGTTTCAATAGGAGGAAGAATAACTTGAAGAGTAAGAACATCTTCATTCTTAATATATGGGATAATACCCTTGCTCTTTTCAGATAGTTTATCATTAAGCCGTAGATAATAATACACATACTTAGAACTGTATTCGGGTTTAACCTTTATTACAAATGTATGTGTTGTTGTAAATTTTCCATTTACATAACCCAATAGCCCAATACTCTGACGCCCAGGGGTTAAGATGTATTCTCCATCAAAGTGGTAATTAGAACATTTCCCAACAATCTTAGGACCAAAGTATTTGGTATACATACCATTCACATCATCCATAATTTCAGTGTTGTTGCGACAAAGTTCAGCAATATCCCCTAACTTCACCATAGGAAACCCAGCAGGATTCGCCACAGCCTTCACCTCCTGATAGCGACGCATATCAAAGGAGCAAGATGCATCAAATTTGGCCCTTGGTACAGAGAGCACCATCGTCTGCTCAATTTCACCATTCGCAGCCTTGATGACATCCCAGAACTCAACTACAGAAGTGGGCTTACCCGTGTTCTCAAAGAAGAGAATGGACGGCTGAATACCAGTATTCATAAAGAACTGACCCTTCATCTTGATGACACGCTTGAGTTCAAAGTTGTTCAATAAATACCTGCGAGTGTCGTTGTGGCAGGATGAACTGTTCACCAGCATCCCATCAGGCACAACCACCGCACAACGCCCACCACGATTCAGTGAAACCATCATTAGTTGAAGGAAGAGAGGCTCTGACTTCGTGCCACGAATCTTCAAATCTTTCACGCGCTCACAGCATTCAGCGTGTTTGATTCCCTTGAGGCCAAAAGGCATATTCGCAAGAATGATGTCATAACCGGTAAGGGTAAGGTCGCCATAGAGAGAATCGTGCGTTCGCAGATTTACAGCACGATTACCACCAGATTCCATAAAGAGGTTCATCCGCGCAACCCCAGCAACCTTTGGATCTGTGTCGCATCCGTGAATCTCCTTATTCTGGATACTCCAATCTATTGGCTTATCAGCATGTTGCTTCTTGTAGAACTTCATATAAGAGGTTAGAAATCCACCTGTTCCCATTGAAGGGTCGCAAACAGACTCTGGAACACCCTTGCTTTTGAAGTCAGGATTACATAGATTTACCATATAGTCGCAGATAAAGCGGTCCGTAAAGAACTGACCCAGATCTCGTGCAGCAGAAGAACCAGTCTTCAAGTGTTGCTCATATACCCATCCAAGAATATCCATCTGGCAATCAATCTGTTTCATATTGACCTTATCAAGAATCTCAAGCATCTCCTTGTGCTTTGATAGACTCTTGATATCAAAGGAGAATTTATCCGTTCCAAACAGGCGGTCAAAGTGATATACAAGACAATCATCAGCCTCCTTGTGAAAGAAGCAATCAAGTGCCTTCTGTAGACCACCATTCTTTGTTTGTGCCGTCTCAATAAGATTTTCCCACGCAAACTCATCAGGAACACCAAGAGATTGCACCTTATCCTTTGTCATATAGCGACTCATAAGGTAGAGACAAATATGTCTCATTGAGCCCATTCCTGTAATGGCTACTCCAGGACCACGCAAGATATCACGGATGCGAACGACTGCAGATTTGAATTCTTCTACGGATGCCATTATACTTTTTGAGTTGGGTTCGGTTGAAAAACGGGCTTCAATTTTTGAATTAAAGGACATTTCTATACATAGATATTTTAAAATTTCCTTAAGTCATTTCAAAAAATTATGTCTATATTTTGAAATGAGACAGAGGATATTTCACCGACGACCAGAAACCTTCTTACCCAATTTCTCAAGAAGACCAATGTAGTTAGTGTACTCGCCAAAGTATCCATCATTGATATTTTGCACAGAAGGAAGTTTCATTCTAATATCAGAAGGCTGAACTCCAAGCCACTCATCATACTTGTGCCCTACACGAAGGCGATTCGTCTCAAGAATATCCACAAATTCTTGAACTTGAATTCGTTCTACGGAAGGATGAAGATAGTCATACCAGGAACAACCTTTCGGCTTTGGATCTTCAGGTAGTTCAGGTATCTGTGTGCGAAGACACATAGAATACTCAATGCTTGTATCAATCCCTTTATCAATACAGAGTTCTTGAATACGTCGACTTTCCTTCGGATGGAATAGATTCTTGCGGATATTTGTAAAGCCCCGCTTAATCTCCTCTTGGTCTGCCTCAAACTCCTCAATCATAATACACTCGGGAAGTGTATCGCCCGTTTCAGGTGATGGAGGAAGCGGATCAGAAGGCTTGATATATGGTTTTGTGCGTAGTACAATCTCATCTCGGATCTGTTCATCACAAGAAGCCAGTGCAGATAACACCTCTTCAAATCCTGATAGTTCTTCATCGCCAAGCGTTGGAATAAGCACATGAAAGACCGACTTACCTTCATACCAGCGTCCAGCACGAAGAATCATTTGTGTAATCTGTCCACGTGATTTCTTAGGATAAGTAATGGCTACCGCATTTGCGATGGGAATATCAACTCCTTCATTTAGAACAAAGCAATTGACCAGAATGGCTCGTGAAGCAGCTGTAAATTGAGCAATAGGGTCTTCCAACTTATCGCCCTCTTTAACACGAAGTACTAAAGTATCGGATGTCTTTTCTCTAAAGAAACACTCCAGATCTTTTGCCTCCTGTGTGGTTGATGCAAATACGACAAGATGATGTAAGATATGCTTCTCTTCCCCGCGAATCATCTCTGTTGAACCCCAGGCTTCCAAGATGCACTCTGCTTTTCCAATGATACCACTACCTTTCTTGGCTTCATCTCGTAGTGTCCAGAGACGATAGTCAGGCAATACACCCTTTCGTATCAGGTCACGGATTTTTAGTTCAGCTATCTTTTTTCCAAAGACGTTGTCATCCATTGTAATGTATTCAGCGTCTGTGCGATCCTCGGCAATAAAGCGTGGAGTATAAGTGAGAGATAGACGTTTGACACCAAGGTCTGATGCCTTCAACATGAGACCACGTGTGCGACCCTCACCATCTCTGGCAACGATGCCCACCATATGATGTGCCTCATCAAGAACAAGCAACTCAAGATCTTCGATGATATCAATCAGCAGATGAGATGACATGTATGTTGAGATTACACAAAATACCTCCTCTTTAAAGATAGTACGAATAATTGAAGGGTCTGTAGTTCCCGCACCTCCAACAATATGTATCTGTGCTTCAGTAAAGATGCCCTCTGCAAGAAGTGTAGCAATCCATTGATTCTGGATCTGTTTGGAAGGACAACAAATCACACACTTTTTCACACCACGAATTCCTTTGGAAGTCATAATGGTTTTGCCTGACCCGCAGGGGGCGATTACATAGCCTGCTCTGTCTGAATCTGCCATAAACATAGCAATCGCGGAGATGACTGGCTCTTGTAGGAGATTCAGGACTGTATTGCGGGATGAGCGAAGCTTTATGTATTGAAGATTCTTGTGGTATTGTTTACGCAAGTATCGGGAAGACCTCTTGGGTGGTGTAATTTCAGAGAGTGGGAGTTGGCGTTTAACCCACGGTCGAGACTCCATAAATCTCTTCACCTCATTTTGTGGGTTCTTACCTTGGAAGTTGAACCACTCTGAATCTCCTGGTTTTTCACGCATCATGCGATATCTCAGGAAATGGTTATGAACTTCATCTTCCAAGTCAAAGAGTTCATCACGCGTAGTAGCAGTAGTCTCCCAAACTGCGTCGTAATCAATGTCTTGGGATGGGGTAAGACCTGGAGGGCATCCTGTGAGGTAAGTGCTACGCCGTCCATACGGCTCTTCGGTACATCCAATTTTTCCAAGGCACAAAACCCTGAATACAGTAGAGGATGCATGATAGATGTACATTTGTTTTAATATTCATTTGTATTCAAGAATAGTTCAATTTATTTTTGAATACCGAAAAGGAAACGTTAAGGTTATAAATGATTAATAGAAACGTGTTGAACAAAAGCATTACTGGCCTCTTCAATCCAATATATTCTAGTCGATGTCGTCCTTATCTGGAAAGATTCCCAATTCGTGGAAATAAAGGTTCTAGTACACGAACACATTCCGTTGCTAATTTATCAGAATCTGATTCTTGAACGTATTTCATCCAAGCACGAATCGAACCGTTGACATACCACTTGGCAGAGACCATGCTTTCAGGTAAAATGGAACGGGCATCTTCTTTGGATATGCCATGCTGGAGTGCCCATAGATAGGATTGTCTTGCAAGGTGTGCCACTTCTTGTTGCTTTGCACCCCATTCACTGGCCTGGGTCGGTACGAAAAAATCGGCACGTGGCGGACCTTCATGGATGGAAAAGGAATGCTTCAACAACGTGCGAAGATGAGGATAGGTCGCATCGATCTCCAAGCATACATTCACCATTTCAAAGGCACTCCATTTTTTCTGTTGAATCCATTCATCTAAAAGTTCGGAATCGGATAAAAGAGTAGGTGTGGAACGAATACAATTCGCAATCTGATCTTCCAACGTTTCAAGCGAGGTGGCAGAAGATGCCATGACTTTGACTTGCATTAGATACTCTATGCAATGGTATTTAAGTGAGTTAAATGTATTGAACTATAACACCTGATATTGATATTATAATGCTATACTTAAAGATATACCTGTTCATACTGTAATGAGCGTAGAATCACAGCCTGACTATGAAGAAAGTGACGAAGACGCAGAAACTGAACGCCTACGCCTTCTTTATGAAGCAAGTGTAAAGAAATCAGCAGAAAAAAAGAAACAAAAAGAACTTAATGAATACAGCAAAAATGCAACGCCGGACCTTGATGCTTATATACAGTCAAAACGTAAAATGGTCGAAGCATTCTGCCTCAAGAACAACATCAATACGAGTGTAATTTTTTTAGCAACTACTGATCTAGTTGCATATTCAAAATATGATAAAGAAAGCGTGTATCACTCAACACGCGAAGCATTGGTTGAAGAATTGTACAATGCAAAACCTAAAATCCCTACGAACAAAGGAACGTATACTCAAGCACACAAGAGAGCACAACAAAAATACCGAGAGAAGAATCGAGCAGAATATAACGAACAACAACATAAGGTGTATGAGAAGAATAAGGTGGATGCAGAATGGAAGAAACGTTTTAATGAACGCAGTAAAGAGAACAACAAGATTTACCGTCAAAAGAAGAATGAGGAAAAACTAAGTAATCCAAACTATGAACCCAAAAAGCGTGGAAGACCCCGTAAAGATATCTCAACTAATCTATTAGTTTAAATGCCCAGAACTATTCTAGGAGGTCCTTTTATGTTGCGCTATCGTAAAAATAACAACGAGAAACTGTTTGACACGATGCAATCGGTGGGCATGACACAACTTCAAAATTATATCCCTTTATACAATCGTTTTTTCAAATTAAACCAGACCAATTGGAATTCCATCGGTTTAGACCATCCTCCATTGTCTTTAAGCATTCGTGACGAGACGTTGTGGCATCGAAAAACACCCGTGTTTTTGAAATATTCGCCCTTGTTGGATCCACTGAAGTATATTACCGGTTCCTATGCGGATTACGATTATTCATTGCCTACACTTACCCATTCCCCGCACCCGAAACTATCCGAAATGAACAATTCCTCCTATGTCGATGCCTTTTTCACCTTTCTTTCCGGAGAACTCTTACATCGAGGGTTCGTCCATGGGGTAAACTTCTACGGAAGCTACTTGGGCATCAAAACAGATTTCATTTACAATATCGAAGATGAACTAGAACATTTGGAAGACATTGATTACTTTCACGAGAACCGAGACAAATTATTCAAACTCAGTCGAGAGTTTTCCTTTTCCGATTCACGTAAGAACAAACAATGTTTGGTTGTTTCGGACGAACCCGTAGAATTGGTTCTGGACTCTTTGGAGGATACCGAAAGTGAACCCGATAGTCTGTACTCGGACTCGGGATTGAATTTGCACGTCCTCATTGGTCGGTTCCCTGTTCAAGTCATTGCGATGGAAAAATATACGGATACCCTAGATTCTTTATTGGAGGACATTACTCCAGAAGAATTGACCTCTGCCCTGATGCAAGTGATTATGACACTTCTGGCCTATCAAAAGGCATACCAGTTTACGCACAACGATTTGCATACCAACAACATTATGTACATTGAGACCGACGTTCCCTTTTTGTACTACACTTATCAAAATGTTCATTACAAAGTTCCTACATATGGGAAGTTGTTTAAAATCATTGATTTTGGTCGTTCCATCTATACATTTCAACATCGACGGTTTGTCTCGGATAGTTTCCAGCAAGAAGGGGATGCTGCCACCCAGTACAATATGGAACCGTTTTTCGATTGTGCATCCCCCGCCATTCCACCCAATTACAGCTTTGATTTATGTAGACTTGCCTGTTGCATTTTAGAAAACGAAACAGACGATGGCGACATTTATGACGTCGTGGAAGAATGGTGCAAGGACGACAAAGGAGTCAGTGTATTGTTCACCCCGTTCGGAGAAGAGCGTTATCCCGATTTCGAGTTGTACCGAATGATTGCTCGCACCGTTCATGCACATACACCAGAAGCACAATTGAAACGCCCTATTTTTGCCGCCTTTCAAACTACCGAAAAAGTGGGTATGGTGATTGATGAATTATAAACATAAAAAAATGGTCGCGTCTAGATGCTGGAGTACTCCAGCGTAAGCACTATGCTTTCGCTAAGCAACCAATCCATCTGTTCTTTACAAGTGCAATCCTGTGCCAGGTCCGGAACAGTCAATTGCCGCGTCATCTTCCGCATAAGATTCGAATTGGTCTAGGATGATGGCCGCATTCGGACCGTCTAATAAATGTTTGAGACAATCGTTCCGGATTCATTTATTTTTATAAATCATTCCATTGGAGCGTGTACGAGCTCGAAACGATAGAACATATGAGGTATAAATTGAAACGATTTACAACAATGCATATAGACAAACTATCTTTCAAATGAATGAACTGGTTGTGTACACGCCTACAAAAGATTGGACGATTCTATGGAGTTTGCTCTTGAGTATCATGTTTCTGTGTATGAAACTGCTTAAAGCAGATGAAATGGAGAAGAAAACCCGAATGGAGAAGAAAAACCGACTGATGGATAATCTCGAGGCATTGAAACTGATATATGAATTGGACCGAAAGTTGGTTGCTCTAGAAGCCGGTTTCAAAAGTCTGAGAATCTATGTATCGACCATTGAGGAAGAGGTCATTCGGATCGAAGAAAAAATGAATTAAATGTGCAAAAACAATTTCAGCGTATCGATACTTTTTTTCGACAACTTGCGCTTCTTCTCCCCATACGTAAATGCGACCAAGACATCTGGATTCTCCTTGAGTGCTTGCGTGAGTTGAAACACCGTAGGATACTGCTGCAACAAGGCTTTTGCGGTCACTGTGCTGATGGTCGGAATTTGAGACAACATTAAAATGTCCACGTTTTCAGGCGTCAATTTATCCTTTTTCTTGATTTTGATCGTAGACACATAATCCTTTTCCTCCGTCTCCTTGGATGTTTTCTCAAACAACTGTTGGATGAATTCCACCGTTTCCTCCACGTCGCGCGTTTGGACTACCGAAAAACCTTTCGTAAACCAAAGACTCATCATGGCCGACATCAAGGCCTTTTTGGAAATCGACTGCACCGTATCGATATTTCCTTCAATCAAGTAGACGATTCGATGAGGAGGAAGTGTCGATTCCAACAATCGAAACGATTGCTCTTGGTAACGACCATCGCAAATACTGGCGGCCAAATCCGCCACCGTTTTACGTTCAATGATAACAATATCTTGACCCTCTTTTTCAATGCAAATGTCACCCAGCACTAAATTTTTTGTCTCGGCTTGAAGGCGAGACAAAAGCGCGTGTTCGCGAAAATCGATACACAGGTTCATACAAGTTATTACATCAGTTGTGTTTAAGCTGGAATTCTTGAATTGCAATACTCGGTTCTTTCCATAGGATGGGGTACCACTCGAGACATCGCTTTGCCTCCTCTTCTACCTGGAAAATACGTTCACTGATAACCACATCGTTCATGACTAAATAAACCGTAAACGTTGAACCCGTTTGTTCATAGTATATCGTGTCAGTAGGCCAGTTGTCCATTTTGTACTTACTCTTATGGTTTATAAAATGTTCAATTTTATATGGTTCGCGATGGTAAAATTGAAACATTGTGATGAATGATGTAATGGCATTGATGTTTTAATGGAACCGTTCAAACCCGTGTGTGTCGAATGGAAATCTCAAGGATTGAAGGAATTGCCTGAAATTGTACCAAACGTCACGTATCTGCGTTGCGGATGGAACCACCTGGAAACGATACCTACGTTACCCTCTGGATTAACCGGGTTGGAATGTCCCCATAATCAAATCAAGACTCTTCCTGAGTTACCTGAAGGACTATGGAACATGGATGTCTCGAACAATCCGCTGACCTCCCTTCCGAATCTGCCTCCTAGTTTGAAATATCTAGTCGTGAACGGGAATAACCTGTTCGAGATACCGGAACTTCCACCCAAGTTAGGCAGCTTGTCTTGTGCAAACAATCCGAATCTATCTCGATTGCCCCATTTTCCTCCAGAAATGAACTTCTTGTCATGTCGCGGCAGTCCAATTAAGGACATTCCGCCATTGCCAAATCGGTTGCAATCTCTATACGTAGGCAGTCCACGCACCATCCCACCCATTCCAAAGAACGTGATGATGTTCGTGATTTCCACGGATCGTCTGGATGATGCCAGTTTCAAGCACGTTATGGACCACTTGCATCATTTGGCTCCCAAGCAATTTGCAGACAATCCGTACCGTGGAACGGTGATGGATGAAATCTTGCGTTGCACACAACACGGTCATCGGATGAGGGTGTTGAAATACATGTACGATTCTCCTTACTTTGACAAGGTTCACGTCATGGAACGGAAGGTGAAAACCCGGATGATTTGCAAGAATCTACGCCAGTTGATGAATGCTGATGTGATGTCATACCTGATGTCCTTTGTGTTTTGAATGTGTTACGTTTTTTTCAATCTACCAAAACTATTTTAAATAGTAATACTATGAAGGGAGGATTATATTTTTGGCAAAAGCCACCGGGGACAATTAAAAAGAACGAATTAACACAAATAGAGAAAGATACTATAGAAAGACAACAGAAAGAAGAAATAGACAACCCCCAACTCACAGTAAAGGATGCAAAGATAATGAACAGTCGTAGAAAAAAGGATATTGAAGAAGATATCGATACATTGCAATCACGATATTCAAATCGATTTTATGAAACGTCCAATGAGCCTTTGGCAGATTTTCAACAGAAAAAAATAGATGAACTATCTAGATTAGATGGTAAGGCGATCAAAGGACTGGTCGATGGCATCACTTCGTATAATTTTACACAAAGACAGATGAACAAGGGGGATCCTTTCTTGACTAGACGAGAAAAAAGTAAATATCCGTGCGGTACGATAACATGTAAAACGCGAGGCCTAAAAATCCAAAAAGCATTAAGAGAACTATTATTTGAATTCCCCCCCGAAGCGTTAGGAGAGATTGGACTAACTACTAGACGTAAGAGTTATAGTGATTATCTATTCAACTTGGCCAAATCAAGAACTGAAAAAGACTACAAAAAACAAATATATAAATGTCGCTACAATGGTCCGGATGACTTACGTACGGTCATTAAACTTGCAGAAGAGATAAAGGTTCCCAATAATCAAACATTATCTAAGTTACTTGAGATCATTGAATATGGTTATGCCGAAGGAGACAAAAATGAAGATCTCAATGACACGATCACTGAGAATAGAGAATGTTGGTTACAATTAGTACAATCTGTGATGGTTGCTTATCCAAAACAAAGGATACAAGACCTAATACCCATAACTAAAGTAGCAAATAACAACTGTGTTTATGAAAACGAATTGGATGTACACAAAGTACTCAACAGTTTATATGACAATTTTGAGGAATTTAAACTCCAGGATAATGTCAAAATCAAATGGATGGACTCCAATAATTCTTGTTTTCAAAACTTGAAAACAGACTTGCTGGGTATTCATCCAGAGATTACAATTGGCGAGCTGAGAGGCATGTTAGATAAAAAAGGAGTTGTTCCAATGAAAATTGAACCCGTTAAAACAAAATCAATGTGGGATTATAGGCAATGGGAATTCGGTGGGAAACGGAAACGAACTAGACGTAAATAATTAGGTCTTACGCGTTTTTCGAGGTTTGTTACGCGTGTTCCGTCGTTTCATAGGTTTATGTTTACGCGTTTTTCGATGTCTGCGTGTTTTCCGAGGTTTGCGTGATCCTCCACTCGATCTTCGACTATTTTTCAGCTCCGCTTCAGATTCATTAGCTTTTCTCCGAGCCTCAACAGCTTTTATCCGAAGCTCCTCAGCCCGACCTTTATCCCAAAAATTGGCGTCTTGTTTATTAGCTTGTATAGCAGCTTTATTAGCAGCAAGCTCTAAATCATCAGCAACCCGAGCAAGATAAGACGAATGCATCTTTGGATCATTAGCCAACCGTCGGATGAGTTTTGACGCCGGGAGACCAGTACCCGGATCAAGCGGAGCCTGATTCGCATTAGCAGCCAAAGCCTCATCAGCCTGAGCCTGAGCCGCTGGAAGTGGTTGAGCCGCAGCCGGAATCTGATCCGGACCCTGAGCAGTCGGGGTCTGGACATCAGTCGCGGCCGCTGTGGGAAGTGGTGGAGCCGCAGCCTTAATCACAACCTCTGGAGGAGCCACATGGAGAGGTGGACTCGCAGACTGCGTCGCCTGAGCCTGAGCCGCTGGAAGTGGTTGAGCCGCAGCCTTCAAAACAGCCTCAGCATTGTTCATTCTAGTATTGGATTTAGATACATTATTATAATCCGACCAAGCATCTTGGTCGGTAAGAATTTTATGATACAACTCCTTTTTTTCTGGCCCTTCTACTTTTAAGTCGTTAAACTGTTGAATGTCAGGATGTTTCAGCATCTTTTGATTAAGAGTAGCAATAGCATCATTAAAATCATGAATAGTATTAGCATATTCAAGCAGAAGAGGATTAACGGGATCTATATTGGCATACTGTTGCATACGTGTATCCAAATCAATCTGCTTAAAAGGGCGTTTAGCGGTCGCAGCAAGAGCCGTCGCATTAGCCGCTGGAAGTGGTGGAGCCGCAGCCGGAATCTGATCCGGACCCTGAGCAGTCGGGGTCTGGACATTAGTCGCGGCCGCTGTGGGAAGTGGTGAAGCCACTTGGAGAGGAGCTTCATCCTTACCCTGAGCCTCAGCATTTGCTTCCAAATTTATATTTTTATCAGCTATATTAACCGCTCTATAGGCTTCATTCAGACTCTCATTAAGTTGGTGCGCATCTTCATCATCAATAATAGTATGTAGAATTGTATTAGTGTTTTTATCATCATCAATTGCCGATTTTACATAAGCATAAGCATGTTTATTCTGCATAATAAGTGTATTAATATGTTCCCTAACAGCAATATAATTAACCATAGCATCATAATATGCCTTAATCTTATTATAAAAAGGGGAAGTACTATTTATTTGTTTCAACGTGGATTCGGCTTTCATAAGTTCATTTTTTTCGATTTGAATCATTTGGTCAAAATAACGTTGCACCTCAGCTTTTTTATCAGTCAGATCATCAGCTTCATCCTTACCCTGAGCCTCAGCATTAGTCTCAGCTTCATCATTACCCTGAGCATCATCCTCAGCATTATCATGTTTATGTTCTTTAGCTTCATCATGTTCATCAGACCAAGCCGCCCTTTGCCAAGCCTCAGGCTGCTGCTGAGCCGCAGGAGCCCGATTCGCAGGAGCCTGATACGCCGCCACCCGTCGGGTCATCGGAGCCCGATTCGCAGGAGCCTGATACGCCGCTGTGTGAACCCTTTTTGTTTGATTTCTCGGTTTCATCAGGCTCCAGAAGTTTAAAGCCGGAGTCGCAGCCGCAGACTCAGTATTCTTAAAATCAGCAACCGGAGCCACAACCCCCTTAGCCTCAGCAACCGCAGCCCGAGCCGCAGCCCGAGACGCAACCTCAGCAACCGCAGCCTCAGCAGCCGCAGCCCGAGCCGCAGCCCGAGACGCAACCAGAGCCGCAGTCGGATTCTTATCCGCATCAGCCCGAGCCTGAAACGCCAGAGCAGCCTTAGCATCGGCTGCAACCTGAGCCGCAGCAGCCCGAGCCTCAGCAGCCTCAGCAGCCTCAGCAGTATCAGCAGCCTCAGCAGTATCAGCAGCATCAGCAGCCTCAGCAGCCTCAGCAGCAGCCTCATAAGCAGCCTCATAAGCCGCAGCAGCCTGATCCTCAGCAGTCGCAGCAGCCTGAGCAGCAGCCTGAGCATCAGCAGCAGCCTGAGCAGCAGTCTCAGCAGCATTATTCTTAATAACAGCATCATGTTTTGTGGATGAAGCAGCATATGTCGCATTTACAGTGATCTCATTAGCCTTAAAAACCTCATTATCAGCATCATTCTTATCCCCATCCTTCGCATTCTCAGCCCGATCCTTAGCCAGAGCTTCAGCACTCATAGCCTTAGCCAGATCTTCAGAAGCCTTAGTAGCCGCATCATCAGCCTTAGCCAAAACCTTAGCCGCAGCCTTAGCCTTAGCCTCAGCAGCCTCAGCAGCCTCAACAGCAGCCGCAGTCTCAACCTGAGCAGCATAATGTGCATCATACTTGGCCTTAACATTAGCCTCAGCCTTAGTCAGAGCTTCAGCAGTATTAGCCTCAGCCTTAGCCCGAGCCTGGGCCGCAGCCTCAGCCGCAGCCTGAGCCTCAGCCTTAGCCTGATCCGCAGCCTCAGCCGCAGCCTCAGCCTGAGCCGCAGCCTGAGCCGCAGCCTGAGCCGCAGGCGGATTCTGATCCGCGTCAGCCTGAGCCTTATCCGCAGCAGCCTGAGCCTGAACCTCGTCCTGAGCCGCCGCAATCGCAGCCTGAGTCGCAGCCGCAGCTCGAACCGCCGCCTGAGCCGCAGCCTGAGCCGCCGCCTGAGTCTGAGCCCGATTCGAAGCCGCAGCCAGAGCCTGAGCCGCAGCCTGAGCCCGATCCCGATCCAGAGCCCGATCCAGAGCCCGAGTCCGAGCCGCCTCCACAGCCTGATGCGCAGCCGCAGCCCGAGCCGCAGCCTGATGCGCATTCTCTTCATACTGATATAAAGTATCCACAAGAGTGTACACGTCGGCATTAGACTTAAGGTATTTGTCTGTGTCGATTTGTATTTGTATGTTAGTTGAAGTGGTTATCAATTTGTAGTAATCATATAATGTTTTAATCTGATCAAAAAGGTGGACAACCAAGTTTTCCATAAACTTTTTCGAAGTCGTTTTTGAACTTTTTAACGCATTTTCAGAAATCATTTTTACTGGTATATGGTTTTGTATTTGATCAATGAGGGAATCGTATTGATTGGGGACAGGATGCTTCAAGTAAATTAAAATTTTGTGTAAGTAGTCGATATCCGCTAGGTTATAAGGACGTGGTCTGGCGTCGTCCCTTTTGATTATAGCAATATTAAGCGCGGTTTCAGCATTTGCCCATTTTTTGGCAAGTTGACGTTTAGATTGAAGAATTTTACCATAAATTTCTCGAGTTTTATTATTATCCTTATTACGTTTGGCATTTACAAAGTCAACAGCATATGAACTATACATTATCATTTCAGTTATCTTACTTTTAATAGCGTGATAATAAACAAGCGCATCATAATATGCTTGATAAGCATCCCGATACCCTCCCGGTTTTAATTCACGCAATTCTTTATCAGCAGCCTTACGTATATTATCTTCTGTTTCATGTACCTTCTTAAAATACTCAGACACCGTCCTATCAACCGGTTTTCGAGACGGATTCTGTGATCGACTCAAACCCGGAGGCAGTGCTCGTTCCTCATCCTCGTTATCCGCAGACGCATACTCGTTAACAGCAGCGAGGTTCGCAGTCTCAGCCGTTAGAAATTCCTCCATCGCTGTACTAACCTCCGATCTAGCCGCGGAAGCTATTTCGACACTAGCAACTGGTATTTCAGAAATATAACGGGCAATGATATATGCTTGAACCTTAACAAACATATCAGTCGCAGTAATATAATACTTATTCGCAGCATTATTCAGTGTTACATTGTTGGCATTAACTTGTTGACTCACAATTCGCGAAATCTTTTTTGCCGCATCCAAAGCAGAAGTAGCCGCAGTCCAAGCATTAGCAGCCCGAATCTCATTCATGTTAGCCGAAGATTCAGCCACAGCAGCCGCAGCCTGAGCCGCAGCCTCATTAGCCGCCTCAGCCAACTTATCAATATCCGTCTGAAGTTTCTTCGTACCAGTACCATATATGGCGTTAGCAATCGCTTTCATAGCATTAGCCGTAGCAGCAATATGCATCATTTCATACTTGTTATCCGTGTTCGCATACACTGCAGCATTCGCAATGTTATTAGCATAATCGGCAACAGAATTGGCATTGGCCGAAAAGGTTTCCCTATTTGTTTCATCATCATTGTCAAAACAGATGTCCTGTACTTTGTCACGAGCATCAGTATACTCGTCATACTTTTTTAAAGCAGTTTCATGATACATAGTCACCGCAGCTTTAACATATTCCTCGAATATATCAGAAACATCAGTGTTGTTTAAGGTGGTTAATTCCTTGAGAATAGACTGTATTCGTTCTGGTTTATAATAATACGTTTCTGTATCCGTGGGGTCGGTGACCTTTAGTAATAAATTAACAATTTTACTGAAAGTTGGCTCACCAAAGGAAAATATAGATCGATTATTTAACTCGTATGACCCCTGAGTTGCTAATCTATGAATTTTCTCGGAGAAAGTATTCCGAAGAGTCTGTTTTGGGTTACCCCGTATTTCTTTTAAGTACATAACACCCCTTCTGATACGCGCGATAATTTGAGACGGATCACTTTGAGTGTTAGGAGTAACACCATCTGGTACTACTGTACCAGGCTTATCCGTCGGCATTTTACTAATGAATAATGGCACCTCTTCACCGCGCCCCCGTATATCTTGAGTTCCCCGACTGTTCGACGGCTGAGCAGACAACGAATTCATAGACGCAGCAGAACTTAACCAGCTCGGCTTATAAGACGCAGCAGAACTTTGAGCAGGCTGAGCAGACAACGAATTAATAGACGCAGCAAAAGAACTCCGAGTAGACGGCTGACCACCGGACGTACGACCAGATTTTAACCAGCTCGAACCAGGATTGGACTGCGTATCAAATGTCCGAAGCTTGGGCAACGTAGCAGAACTCCGGATAGCACGACCGGGTGGCGCAACATTTACCTTAGGAGGCAACTGGACTTGAGGCCGACTGACCGGCCGAATGCGTGAAGATTTTTGATGTTGGGAGGGAACTTCGTCTTCGCCTTCGTCTTCGCCTTCGTCTTCGCCTTCGCCTTCGTCTTGGCCTTCGTCTTGGCCTTCGCCTTCGTCTTCGCCTTCGCCTTCGCCTTCGCCTTCGCCTTCGCCTTCGCCTTCGCCTTCGCCTGAATAATCATATTCTGATACCCCTGAGTCGCCTCTGCGTAGGACGGTAGCGCGTGGAAATGTCGGATATCGCTCCGACCGTGTGGTACGACCATGATCGCCTCTGAGGACGGGAGCGCTTGGAGGTCCTTGTGTTCTGGGGGATGTTGGATTGGTCGGAGCGAGATTCGACCATGTGGTACGACCATGATCGCCTTTGACGGGAGCGCTTGGTCCTCTGGATCTAGGGCCTAATGTCGAATCTCGCTCCGACCCTGTGTTACGACCATGATCGCCTTTGACGGGAGCGCTTGGTCCTCTGGATCTAGGGCCTAATGTCGAATCTCGCTCCGACCCTGTACGACCATTTTCGCCTATGACGGGAGCGCTTGGTCCTCTGGATCTAGGGCCTGATGTCGGATTGGTCGGATCTCGCTCCGACCCTGTGGTACGACCAGTATCGCCTCTGAGGCCGGAAGCGTTTGGTCCTTGTGTTCTGGGGGATGTCGGATTGGACAGATCTCGCTCCGACCCTGTGGTACGACCATGATCGCCTCTGAGTGGGTCGCCTCTGAGTGGGACGAGAGGTGCGCTGGATTGTTTTCTATTTTTTTGACTTTTCGGGGCGACATTCACACGAAGCATCCTCTCTGCTTCCGCTGCTGATTGCTCTGATTGTTGTGCGGTGGTTACCAATTCATTGACCATATCTGTAAGTTTTGCGTCAGTCGGTAATGGTGTATTAGTATTAATCAGTTCTATGATCTTTTGCAATTCGTTGTCGACATCTCTCAAATCATTATCAGAAAGACCCGGAACTTTAAATTTTGCAAGAATATCTTGAACGACCTTCTTCGCGTCGGCGATGAAATCATTTTCTTTCCTAAATTGTCTCTGAATAGCTTTATTGAGGTCCTCCATTTCTCTTTTCATATTGAATAAGTATATAATAAAAAATGGGTAACGGTTTCATATATCGCCAAATCGACCTTCATATGCCTGAAAAATTGAAACAAAAAAAGTTGTATAGATATATTAAAATTACAGATGGAATACCTAGCAGAGGCCATAGCGGTCGTGGCGATGTATCTCGTTGAAGAATCTGAGAAACACG
>Ga0209443_1000684_pt1 | contig 22762 bp, 18 predicted proteins | sample LauGreBMM110DCMD_2_FD_187571 | JGI IMG/M metagenome (GOLD analysis project Ga0209443, IMG submission 187571) | Freshwater lake microbial communities from Lake Michigan, USA - Su13.BD.MM110.DCMD (SPAdes) (version 2) | ecosystem: Environmental > Aquatic > Freshwater > Lake | place: Lake Michigan... | reverse complement strand
ATCAAGAAACTACCGTGGTGGAGGTGGAAGACCTTTCCTACAAAAACGCCTTTTTTATTGGCCTCTGCCAGTGCTTGTCCATGGTGCCGGGCACTTCCCGCGCAGCAGCGACAATTATTGGTGGCGTATTCAATGGATTGAATCGAAAGCAGGCGACTGAGTTTTCGTTTTTGCTTGCGGTCCCTACCATGCTTGCCGCTGGGGGCTATGACCTTCTCAAAACCGATCTCGTTTTTAGCAATGAGCAGTTCATGTTATTGGGGATTGGGTTTGTAGTGGCCTTTGCTTCGGCTTGGGCTGCCGTAAAATTATTTTTGACTTATGTATCTACCCATGGCTTCACGGCCTTTGGTTGGTACCGCATTGCCCTCGGAATTTTGTTCTTAATCTTTATGTGGGGAGCGGAGTTCTAAGTTCTCGTCTTGGATAATCTTCAAAAAATTAAAAAAGCCCATTTTCAACGTTGAAAATGGGCTTTTTTAGAATGAATTAGTGCTATTATTTTCCTTCTCCTCCGAGCGAAACCATGGCGCAACGGAAACCAATGTGGTTGGTGGAGGAGTCTTGGTGCATAAATCGACGAGCACCTGGAGCTAGCCAGTAGGTGACATCTTTCCAAGAACCACCTTTGAACACCCGGATGGAGTCATTTAAAAGGGAGGTTCCGTAGGTTGTCTTTTCGTCATAAACACCGTCCCTTCTCAAGGGATTGAGGTCATCAGCATCCTGGAAAGAAAGTGGACGGTAGACATCGTATACCCACTCGTTCATATTTCCAGCCATGTTGTACAAGCCAAAATCATTTGGTGCCATGTCGTAGACGTTGGAAGGAATGATTTCGCCGTCATTGGTTTGATCTCCAGCTATACCGGCATAATCACCCCTTCCTCGCTTGAAGTTGGCCAAGAAATCGCCTTGCTTTCCGCCTTTTTTGCCTCTGCCGTCGTAGGGATTTCGTACCCCTCTGCCATCCCAAGGATAGATACGGCCATATTCTTGGTTTTCATCCAAGTACTGGGTGCCGATCATGGCTTTGGCAGCATATTCCCACTCGGATTCGGTAGGAAGTCTAAATTCTGCAATGACCAATCCACGCTCAATCAGCTGTGAACGGGTGAGAGTAGTATCCATTTTTTGTCTTGCAACCTCAATCTTTTGAACATAGGAGGTTCTCCATTTCGCATAAGCATCAGCTTGAACCCATGATACCCCTGCAACAGGATAAAAATTAAATCCAGGGAATCTAAAATAATAGGATTCGTATACGTCGTTAAAGGTCATGGCTCCTCTCCATACTTTCTCTGAGGGCTCCAATTTTTTCAAGGTATTAGCATCCACTTGCTTTTTCATATCAAATAAAAATTCCTTGTAATCGTTGTTGGTCATCTCGGTTTCATCCATCCAGAAGGTGGAGATAGAAACTGTGCGCTCGATATTGTCACGGAAGGCCATCACGTCCTCTTCCTGAGAACCAAGAATGGCACGGCCGCCTTGAATCAACTTTAAGTTGGGTCCAGGGATTTGTTCACCTTTCTTGGCAACAAAAAATTGAGTGGAATCATCCGCATCGAACGAAAAATCGGCACCTGTGGTGGCACTCATTTTTCCGGGATTACCAGCAGTTCTTCTGCCGTAGGAATTATTTTTTTGGCAAGAGGACAAAACGGTAGCTGTCACAAGTGTTAGGGCGATGGCTAAAGTCCTCCAGGTGTTTGTTAGACGCATAGGTGGTATGTGTTTGGTCTATTTCTGTTGCTAATATACAAGGGCTTGAGCGATAGCACAAAAGCCGCTTTAAAATTGTTAGGATATATGTGCCTGCTTCCACGAAGAAAATCAATCCAACGGGCGGCAAACGCATACAAAAGTACTATAATTTAACTAAGGGCGTTCCCCTTAGTAGGTTGCTTTATTCTGTTTCCTCTCTCAATTTAGGTTGCGAGTGGGTCCTTCCACTACACCTCGTTTTATACTTTAGAAGCAATAGTCTCAGGAAACTTTCATTTCTCTTAGCAAATGCTGTGCCTTTTGTATACTCAGTACCTGATCGATGCTGAGAATCAAACGATTTTTATGTTCTTTTATTTTACACGACTTGGGATGTATTTGCACAAATTTCATAATGTTCCCAAAAATAGACGAACTGTAGAAGGCCTCCTTGCTCGAAGGAAGTAGGTAACATTTCATCTGAGAAGCCTTGAGAACTAATTTTTCTATGCCCAATTCCTCTGCATGCCAACGCAAACGTACGGTTTCCATCAGGTCTTGAACGGCCTGAGGAGGTGGGCCAAATCGGTCCTGTAGCATCTGCCCAAATTTATCCAGCTCGTCTTCATTTTCGAGCGCATCTAACTTGGAATAGAGCCCTAGGCGTTCGCTTATATTACTCACATACCGCTCTGGAATGAGAAGTTCTAGGTCGGTTTCAATGGTACAATCCTGCACGAGTACGGCTACTTTTTCCTTGAGATCCTCCTCAAACAAGGCAGCAAACTCGTTTTCCTTTAGTTCCTGTACGGCCTCATCTAGAATTTTGTGATACATCTCAAAGCCTAAGTCGGTGATAAACCCGCTTTGTTCGGCACCCAAGAGGTTGCCTGCTCCGCGAATATCCAAATCTTTCATGGCTACCTTGAAGCCATCGCCCAGGTCAGAAAATTCCTCTAGCGTTTGCAATCTTTTTCTCGCTTCTGCTGTCAGCCCAGAAAGGGGGCTAGTAAGCAAGTAGCAAAAGGCTTTCTTATTACTCCTCCCCACGCGCCCACGCATTTGGTGGAGGTCGGAGAGCCCAAACATATGTGCTCGGTTGATCAGAATCGTGTTTGCATTCGGAATATCTAGACCCGACTCGATGATGTTGGTAGATACTAAGACATCGTACTTATGGTTGATGAAGTCCACCATTACCTTTTCCAACTTATCCCCATCCATCTGCCCATGGGCACCGATTACGCGTGCATCTGGAACCAATTTCAAAATTAGGTTTGCAATACTGTCTATTTCACCCACCCGGTTGTGCACAAAAAACACCTGTCCTCCACGGCGGAGTTCGTAGGAGACCGCATCACGGATGACTTCCTCCTCAAAAGTTTGTACCTCCGTAGTCACTGGCTGCCTATTGGGCGGCGCAGTGGCGATGACAGAGAGGTCACGTGCGCCCATCAAGGAAAAATGGAGGGTACGCGGAATTGGGGTAGCAGTAAGCGTGAGCACATCTACATTGACCCGTAGGTTTTTGAGTTGGTCTTTTACTTTGACTCCAAATTTTTGTTCCTCATCGATGATGAGTAGTCCCAAGTCTTTGAATTCAATGTCCTTGCTTACAATTTTGTGCGTACCGATCAGAATGTCAATCTCCCCAGAGGTTACCTGCTCCTTGATGGCTTTGATGTCTTTGGCAGACCGGAATCGGTTGAGGTAGTCCACCTTGACAGGAAAATTCTCAAGGCGCTCCTGCAGGGTATGGAAATGCTGCATGGCCAAGATCGTGGTGGGCACCAGTATGGCAACCTGCTTTCGATCGTTGACCGCTTTGAATGCCGCCCGGATGGCAACCTCTGTTTTTCCAAAGCCCACATCCCCGCAAACGAGGCGATCCATGGGGTAGGATTTTTCCATATCCGCTTTCACATCTGCGGTAGCGGTGGCTTGATCAGGGGTGTCCTCGTATAGAAAAGAGGATTCGAGCTCCACTTGCAATACAGAATCTCTAGAAAAGGTAAAACCTGGGGCCGACCTGCGTTTGGCATAGAGCGCAATCAAGTCCTTTGCGATGTCTTTGACCTGTTTTTTGGCCCGTGCTTTTTTATTTTCCCAGTCGGGAGAGCCCAACTTAGACATGGAGGGTGCTTGTCCTTCCTGGCCTGAAAATTTCGAAATCTTGTGTAGGGAGTGGATGTTGACATAGAGCAGGTCATCGTCTCGAAAGATCAATCGAACCGCTTCCTGCATGTTTCCACTGACATCGACTTTTTCAAGGCCAGCAAATCTTCCCACCCCGTAATCCACATGCACCACATAGTCACCGGGATGCAGCGCTTTGATTTCCTTGAGGGTGAGCGCCTTGGAGGCAGTGGATTTACTTTTGGATTTGTAGCGATGAAAGCGCTCAAACAGTTGATGGTCGGTGTAACAAACTACCTTGGCCTGCTTGTCGACAAAACCCTCGCGGAGACTTAGCAATAGGCTTTGCACCTGTAGCGTTGGGTCCAACTCCTGGAAAATTCCCTGAAGGCGGTCGATCTGCTTTTCGTTTTCTGCAGTGATTAAGTTGAGGTAGCCTGCCTTTTCATTGTCCCCTAAGTTGGCAACGAGCAGGTCAAAATTTTTGTTGAAGGAGGGTTGTGGCTGGCTCTCCCAACTGATTTTCTTGGCAGATTTAAGGTAAAATTGCCTACCAAATTCTACTACGGAAAACTTTTTTGCGGCCTCGACAAATTGTGCGCCTTGCTCAAACAACTGTTCGGGTTGGAGCACAAGGGCGCCCTTCTTAGTTGAACCAGCCATCAGACCAAAAGCTTGTGCAGCTTTTAAGTAGCACTCGTCCATCACATCCAGGGTAAGCTGGTAGTCCTTGATCCAGAGCAGGGCATTCTCTGGCAAAAAACTGAGGAAAGACTGCCTTACCTCTTGAAGAAGGCGGGTTTGAACATTTGGGATTAGCGAAATAAAAGGGACTGGCTGTAGCGAAAGTTGTGTTTCTGGATCGAAGGTGCGGATGCTTTCGATTTCTTTTCCAACTAATTCCAGGCGGTAGGGAAATTCATTGCTAAAAGAAAACACATCCAAGATTCCACCACGGATGGCAAATTGCCCGGGCTCATAGACAAAATCAGTTCGTTCAAAGTCGTAGGTGGAAAGAATTTCAGTGACAAACTCCATGTCAACAGCCTCTCCAACCCGTGCTGTAAACGTGTTTTCTATGAGAGAACGTTTGTTGATCACCTTTTCGTAGAGCGCCTCGGGATAGGTGATCACAATTCGAGAACTACCCTTGGATTCTAGGAGTTGATTTAGGAGCTCTGCCCGCTGCAGTACGTTTGCATTGTCTATCTCTTCGTATTGGTAGGGGCGTTTGTAGCTGCTCGGAAAAATTCGTTGATCTAGGTTTCCCAATAAATTTTGTAGATCCGAATTTAAATAGGCTGCCTCCTCTTTGTCTTGGGCAACTACCAAATGAAAGCCACCCTGCTGCTCGAAGTAGGCTGCCAATAAAACCATGTCTAAGCTACCCGAAAGACCTTTTACCTGCAGTTGGAAAGGAGCCCCTGCACTTAATTGGTGGGCTAAAGTTTGAAAAATGGGATCCGACTGGTAAATGGAGAGAAAAGAAGGTCTATCCACAAAGGGCTAGTTTAGAAGATTGAAGGCTGTAAATCTAGTTTTTTTTTGAGGGATTCCTTTGGAATACAATTGAAATTGACATTTTTTGAACTAAGCCACGCACAAAATGTTTTTCACTCGATGAGACAAACCCCTCCTTCGAAAACTTGGTTCCAAAAGATAGAGAAGCAACATCCCTACGAGACGTTGCTGTACTTGGCCATGCTAGGAAGTGGTATTATTTTCTTGTTTTTGGCCTTATCCTTCTTTTTTTCTGGGCGAGATTACCTCCAAGGATTAAATGAGCAGGTGCCATTTGCCTTTCTGGTATCTACTTTTCTCCTCGTGCTTTCTGGGTATACGGCGGTGAAAATGCGGCTACACTACCAAGAAGAAAACATTGACAAGCTGTATCGCTCGTTGAAATCAACCTTTATTTTAGGGCTTTTATTTATAGCCTTTCAAATTTTGGGCTGGAAGGAGCTCACGGATAGAGGGATCAATTTTACTGGAATTCCCAGCGGCTCTTTTTTGTATGTACTTTCCGGGATCCATGTGCTCCACCTACTTGGGGCGATGACTTTTGCGGCCATCTTGTTGGTTGAAGTTCGAAAAACGCAACGGGATGTAGTGCGAAGGCTTGTGTGGTCAACCAACCCGTATGAAAAATTAAGAATCCGCTTATTTACCATTTATTGGCAGTTTATGGATGCGGTTTGGCTTATCTTATTTCTTCTATTTGTACTTAGCTTTTGATGCAACTCAACCTTCAAACTGCCGTTGGCAAGTCTCACCTTCAAGTAAAGGAAGGCTTTACGGAATCCCTATTTGCAAAGCTGGCCCCTCCCTTTCCGCCCGTGAAGGTGATCCGATTTGACGGCTGTACCGCAGGTGATATCGTAGACTTGGAGTTGAACTTTATTTTTTTCAAGCAAAAATGGACCAGCAGAATCACGGAAGATCACTGCGATGCGAAAGAATTCCGTTTTGTGGATGAGGGTATCCTGCTGCCCTTTTTTCTGGGAAAGTGGAGGCATTGCCATCGAATCTTGGCGCAGCCTTCGGGAAGCATAATTAGTGATGAAATTGAGTTTGAAGGAGCCTATGCTTGGATGACCCCGCTCCTCTACCCGATTTTATGGCTGCAATTTTGGTACCGAAAGCCTATTTACCGCAGTGTTTTTAGAGCGGGTTAGCTGCTGAGAGGTGTTCACAATTTTTGATTTGGCAGTCCCCATACAGCACCAAGGAGTGACTGGTAATGGTAGAGCCAAACTCCTTGCTCATCGCCTCTTTGATGTCAGTTAGCCGAGGGTCGGAAAATTCTCTGATTTTTCGGCATTGCCTACACACGTGGTGATCGTGGTGGGTATAGGCAAGCGCTTGTTCGTAGAGGGCGACCTTATCTTTAAATTGATGTTTTACGGCGAGTCCGCTTTCAACTAACAAATCCAAGGTATTGTAAATGGTGGCACGGCTGATGGTATAGCCTTTGTTTCTCATTTTTAAAAATAGCCCTTCCACATCGATATGCTCATCTTCGGGGAGGAGGTACAACTCATCTAAAACGGAATACCGCTCTGGTGTTTTTCTACTGCCTTGCCGAAGGAGGAAGTGTTCAAAAATCTTTTTTGCTTTTTCAATTAATGCGGTATCGGCCATCTCCAAAGGGTTGAGGGATAAATATCCACTTTTCCTAAGGCTTTGGCAAGGAAAGAAGGGAGTTCTTCCCCGCCTGGCGTAGCGGCAGTAGGGTTTGGCAGGCTCAGAATTCTTGAATTTTGTTTGAATTGAGTGGTAAAAATTTCGTACTTTATAAAATAGACTCGTGGAGGAGATGAAGCTGAGATCCTTGTTTTTGTTTGTGCTTTTACTTCTTGTGCTGACCCTGCAAGCGCAGGTGCCTGGATTTTTTATTGCTGGGGACCAAAAAAAGGTGAAGGTGCCCTTTTTAGCTACCAATAGTTTGATTCTCCTTCCCGTATCGATTAATGGCAATCCTCCGCTTTACTTTTTGTTGGACACGGGGGTAAAGGCCAACCTCCTTTTTAGTAAAACCATGGGAGACTCCTTGGGATTAACCTATACCCGCCGTGTGGGCATGGTGGGAGCAGATGGGAGTACGACTGTTTGGGCCCGGGTCTCGCCCACCAATACCTTGGATTTGGGGGGAGTAGAAGGCAGATTACAGAGTTTGCTGGTATTAGAAGAAGATTTTTTGGAGCTTGAAGCGGTGCTAGGCCTGCCTGTTTACGGGATCCTTGGCCACGAATTTTTCAAGTACAATGCGGTAAAGATCGATTATGACCAGGCGATCATCACTTTTTATCAGCCTGAGGGCTTGGCCTGGAAGCCCCCATTTTATCGAAGATTAACGCTGCAAGTGGAAGATGGCAAGGCCTACATCGATGTGAAGGTTCAACAGATGGAAGGAGCCACAATCAAGGCAAAGGTGCTGGTAGATACAGGTGCAAATCATGGGCTTTTGCTCAACCAAGAGACGTCCTCTGAGATTAAGCTTCCCGAGCAACGAATTGAAACGCAGCTGGGGCAATCGCTTGGTGGGGTGCTTTACGGTCAACTGGGTAGAGTAGAGCGCCTCTCGATGCGGGGCTTGACCTTCCAGCAGGTAATTACCTCCTATCCTGAGCCCAACACATTCAGTGCGCTCATTCAAGCTAGTGGAAGGCAAGGTAGCCTTGGAGCTGAGGTGTTGGGAAAAACCAAACTCATTCTGGACTACCCTAGGAATGGGTTTTATGCGCGACCTGGCGCGACTTTTTACCATCCCTTTGAGTTTGATATGAGTGGACTGGTAGTCAAAAAACTGCGAAGCAAGGAAAAGCGCTGGTACATTGGAGATGTGCGTGAAGGCTCCCCGGCGCATCTGGCAGGGGTACTCCCTTTTGACGAAATCTTAAGCATCGATTCGGTGCCTGTACTGATTTGGGAGATGGAGCAGCTGGTGAAATTACTCCGTTCTGAGCCGGACAGAGTCGTGGAGCTTGATTTGAGGCGTTACTCCTCCCTAAATTCTACCGAATACATTGATCTTAAGGTACGCCTGCAACTGAAAAAGCAAATTTGATTTTTCTGTCGGAAAAGAAAATTTGGATAACTTTGTCCTTCAAGGCAACGAACCTCTAAAAATTCCGTGTAACTCTTCGATTTAACCAATAGAAAACATGAAAAAAATCTTAATCCCTGTAGCAATCCTTGCCGTGCTAGGCATTTTAATCTATTCCAAGGCAGTAGGAACTTACAACCAATTTGTACAATTAGAAGAAGGTATCAATGGCGAATGGGCTGAGGTACAAACGCAATACCAAAGAAGAGTCGATCTGATCCCCAACCTGGTCAGCACGGTCAAAGGCTATGCGGAATTTGAGCAAGAGACCCTTACCGGAGTGGTAGAGGCACGTTCCAAGGCTACATCCGTACAGATTGATCCCACCAATTTGACTCCAGAAAAGCTTGCTGAATTTCAACAAGCACAAGATCAACTTTCTGGTGCGTTGAGTCGCTTGCTTGTCACTGTTGAAAAATACCCAGACCTAAAGGCCAATCAAAACTTTCTAGAGCTTCAAGCACAATTAGAGGGTACAGAAAATAGAATCGCTGTAGCGCGAAGAAATTTTAACGAATCCATCAAAAGTTATAACGCTACTTTGAGAGTGTTCCCGAACAACATCTTTGCGGGTTGGTATGGCTTCGCTGCGAAAGGTTATTTTGAAGCAGCTGCTGGTGCAGACAAAGCTCCAACCGTACAATTCTAAGGAGAGCGATGGCTACCCAACTATTTTCTCCAGAACAGAAAGCACAAATTGTTGCGGCAATTCAAGAGGCAGAGAAGCAAACTTCCGGAGAGATGCAAGTGCACATAGAAAGTACCTGCAAGGGTGAGGTGCTCGACCGAGCCGCACAGGTATTTAAGTTGCTCAAAATGTACCAAACTAAGGAAAGAAATGGCGTTTTGGTGTACTTAGCCGTGGTAGACCAAAAGTTTGCCATCCTAGGCGACGCGGGCATCAATGCTAAAGTACCTTCGAATTTTTGGGAGAGTACCAAAGACCTGATGGCGAGCCATTTTCGACAGGGCAAGTTTACAGAAGGACTCATTGAAGGCATTCACCATGCCGGGGATCAGTTGAAAACCCATTTTCCATACGATCACCGAGATGACCAAAACGAAATATCCAATGAGGTATCCTTCGGCAAGTAAGCTAGTTGTAGTACTCGCCTTATTTCTTCTTCAAGGCTTTGCATTTGCACAGGAATTTCCTGCAGCCCCTAATCCTCCTCGTCTAGTCAATGATTTAACGGGTACCTTGAGTGCCGAGGAGCTTGGTAAGCTGGAGCAGAAGCTACTTGCCTATTCAGACAGTACCTCCACACAGGTGTCTATCGTCCTTCTAGGATCAGTAGGCGTCTACGATATTTCTGATTATGCCTTCCAATTGGGAGAGCAGTGGGGCATTGGAGGCAAAGGCAAGGACAATGGCATCCTCATTTTGGCTGCGATGAATGACCGTAAGGTCTTTATTGCTACAGGAAGAGGGTTGGAAGGGGCTGTACCCGATGCGCTTGCGAAGCGGATTGTCAACAACCTGATTCTTCCCAATTTCAAGACAGAGGCCTACTACCAAGGTTTGGATGAGGCAACTGACATGATCTTTAAGCTGGCCTCTGGCGAGTACCAAGCAGATGAAGTCATGGCGGAAGATAGTCCTGTTTTGGCTATCCTATTCATCCTCTTCTTTATTTTTATTTTTGTGGTCTTGCCGATCATCAAAAACCGGAAGGATAACAACAACCACATGGGCGGTAAAGGTGGAGGAATTGATTTTTGGACTACCCTCCTTTTGGCAAATGCGCTAGGTGGTAGTGGTAGAGGAAGCAGCGGTGGCGGCTCTTTTGGAGATTTTTCTTCAGGGGGAGGTTCCTTTGGTGGCTTCGGAGGCGGCTCCTTTGGTGGAGGCGGTGCTGGAGGAAGCTGGTAGCCTACTCCATTCCTTGAGAAATTAAGGCGGACAAGGCCTCTTGAATGAGGTCTTGTTCAAAGCCTTTACTCATCAGGTAGTGCGTGACCAAGTATTTTTTTTTGTAGGCGTCTTTTTCTTTGGTTTTTTCCCACTTTTTTTCTGCCTCGCGCTCGATGGTAGCAAAATACTCCTCTCCATCAATCTCTGACAAGCCTTTTTGAATGATGGAAGAACTGATTTCTCGGAGTTTCAACTCCCGGCTAATTCTCCCTTTCCCCCATTTTTTAATTCGAAATTTCCCTCGGGCATAGGATCTAGCAAAGCGCTCCTCATCCACAAACCCACTTGCAGCCAATTCAGCAAGAATGGTTTCTGTAGCCTTACCCTGAATCCCTTTTTCGAAAAGTTTCCGTCGAAGTTCCCAAGCACATCGTTCCTGGTAGGAGCAATAGGTTTCCAACTTGCCCCTTGCCTCTTCGAGACTCCAATTCTTTTTTGGTGACTGCTCTCCGTTATTTCTTCCCCAACTGGACATTTTTGGTAATTTTGAAGCAAATTACCTTAAGCTCAAGTTTTTTCAAACCTAAACAAGCGATTCTACACATGAGAAAGAAAATAGTAGCCGGCAACTGGAAGATGAACCTCACCTTTGAAGAAGGGCAGCAGCTCACCAGCGAAATTGTCAACATGTTCAAGGACGAAGCCATTCAGGACGTGACCGTGGTTCTTAACCCCCCCTTTCCTCACCTGCATCCAGTGAAGAAGTTGGTAGGGGAAACAGCAGGGATCTTTATTGGGGCACAAAATTGTTCAGAAAAAGAGGCAGGAGCTTTTACTGGTGAAGTGTCTGCAAAGATACTGGCCTCCTTTGGGGTATCTTTTGTCATCTTAGGACACTCTGAAAGAAGGGAGTACTTTCAGGAAAGTAATTCCCTGCTTGCTTCCAAAGTCAACCAAGCTTTGGCACATGGACTGACACCTATCTTCTGCTGCGGAGAATCTCTGGCAATTCGGGAGGCAGGAACTCATGAGGAAACTGTAAAGGATCAGCTGACGGCAGGTTTATTTCACCTTTCTCCAGAAGAGTTTTCCAAGGTAGTAATTGCTTATGAGCCCATCTGGGCGATTGGTACGGGCAAGACTGCTTCTGCCGACCAGGCACAAGACATGCATGCGGCGCTGAGGGCACACCTTGCCTCCAAGTATGGGGATAAACTAGCGCAGCAAACCTCCATTTTGTACGGAGGAAGTGCGAATCCAGGAAATGCCAAAGAGCTATTTTCTAAGCCAGATGTGGATGGTGGATTGATTGGAGGCGCTTCGTTGAAGTCCCGTGATTTTGTAGACTTGCTCAAATCCTTTTAAACGAAAATCCGTTTGTTTGACGATATCCCTAGTTAGCCTGCACGCTGCTGGCATCCTCTGGGGAGTACGGCTATCTTTTTCCGACCCTTCATGGACTACATACAAGTAACGATCACCTGCCTGGAGGAGTACCGGGAAATTTTAATTGCCGAACTGGCTGATATTGGCTTCGACTCCTTTTTGGAGACAGACAGCGGCCTAGAGGCTTTTGTGTCTCAGGAGGGACTCTCGAGGGAGGCGCTGGACCAACTAATAGACCGGTACCGTGAGCCAGCTCAGCTGACAATCAGCGATGGGATACTTCCTAAAATCAACTGGAATGAGGAGTGGGAAAAAAATTACGACCCCATTTCGGTCGGTAACCTGGTCTATGTACGGGCCTCTTTTCATGCCCCACAAGCGGGATACCGATATGAAATTGTGATCAACCCCAAAATGTCCTTTGGCACGGGCCACCATGCGACCACTTACCAGCTCCTAGCCCTGCAAGGAAAGATCGATCACCAAGGCAAGCGCGTGGTAGATGTAGGATCTGGCACTGGTATTTTGGCCATCATGGCCCATTTGCTAGGGGCAAGGCAAGTAGAAGCCTTTGATATTGACGATTGGTGTGTGGACAATGGAAACGAAAATTTTGATCTCAATGACCTGTCTACTCGGATGGGTCTAGGAACGATCCGGCAAGTACAGCCTCAAGGGCCCTTTGACCTTGTTTTGGCCAACATCAACAAAAACGTGCTACTAGATGAAATGGAAATCTATGCGGGTCTTTTGGAGCCAAAAGGACTCTTGTTATTGAGCGGTTTTTATGATCAAGATGTTGCCGACATGATTCAAGCAGCAGCGGTACATAGCTTACACTTGACGGATCGCAGTTGCAAAGACAATTGGGCAGCCTTGTGCTTTCAAAAAAACTAAGGTGACGGAGCTTATCGGATACAGTATCTTATTGGTAGCGCTATTGTCTCATGCGCTGGTGGCGGCACTTGTGTACCGAAAAATACACCGCGACTCGAGCCTGACCTTCACACAGAAAAACGAATTGAAGTTAAAGGCATTAATTTTCCCATTGGGCTTATGGCTAAGGTATCGAGCTGGCCAAAAAAGATGATTTTTGATCATCCAGGACTATGGGTGGCCCCTGTTGGATCGAATGAAAAGCCGTTTGCCGAGTAGAAAGGAAAAGAGCATCCCAAATACTTTTGTAAGTTTACCCTATGGACTACGTCTGGAAACAAAAGCCAAAAATAGAACAAGCCGCGATTGACAAGTTAAGCAAGGACATCAATGTGAATGCCACCATTGCCAACATGTTGATCAATAGGGGTGTGGAAAATTTTGACCAGGCCAAAGACTATTTCCGTCCTAGCCTGAACCTGCTGCATGATCCTTTTTTGATGAAGGACATGGACGCGGCAGTGCTTCGAATAGAAAAGGCAGTAAAGAACCAGGAGCGCATCTTGGTTTATGGAGATTACGATGTGGATGGGACGACAGCGGTAGCCCTGATGTATGGGTTTTTAAGAGGATTTTACCCCCATGTTGATTTTTACATTCCGGACCGTTACAAGGAAGGCTATGGTATTTCCGAACGGGGAGTTCGCTATGCCGCTGAATCTGGTTTCTCACTGATCATCGCTTTAGACTGTGGCATCAAGTCCATGGATAAAGTGGAATTGGCCTCTGCGCTTGGTGTGGACTTTATTATCTGTGACCACCATACTCCAGGGGATGAACTGCCAAAGGCAGTGGCTGTGCTGGACCCAAAAAGACAGGATTGCAACTATCCTTACAAGGAATTGAGTGGATGTGGCGTAGGCTTTAAGCTCATCCAAGCCTATGCCAAAGCGCAGCAACTCGAAGAGGCTAGCCTCTATACTTTTTTGGATCTGGTGGTGGTCAGTATTGCGGCAGACATCGTCCCTATTACAGGGGAAAATCGGATTTTGGCTTACTATGGTCTAGACCGGCTCAATAATACCCCGAGGCCAGGGCTGAAAGCGTTGATGCTACTTTCTAAAATTGAAAAGGAGATGCAAATCTCAGAAATCGTTTTCAAAATTGGTCCACGAATCAATGCCTCCGGACGTCTCGAACATGCCAAGGCTTCTGTAGAGCTGCTGATTGCCCCGAATTTGGACGAGGCCATCGAGCGAGCCAAGCTAGTAGATGAGGTCAATGCTACGCGGCGCAACTTTGATGAGCACATCACGAAAGAGGCCTTTGAAATGCTGGCGCTTCAAGAAGAAGGAGCGCAGCTGAACTCCACTGTGCTATTCAAGCAGGATTGGCACAAAGGGGTTATTGGCATAGTAGCCAGCCGATGTATTGAAAAATATTACCGCCCAACCATTATTTTGACTGAGTCCAACAACAAAGCTACGGGTAGCGCTCGCTCGGTAGTTGACTTCGACATCTACGAAGCGATAGCCGAATGTGCGGATTTGCTGGACCAGTTTGGGGGCCATAAGTATGCTGCGGGCCTTACCTTGGATGTAAAAAATGTTCCTGCCTTTCAGAAAAAGTTTGAAGAGGTCGTAAAAAGCCGCATTCAAGCCATCCATCTAAGGCCTGTCATCGAGATTGATGATGTCTTGCTTTTAGATCAGATCAACTACAAGTTTTACAACATTATTAAACAGATGGCTCCTTTTGGACCGGGCAACTCGGAACCTATTTTCCGAATACAAAATGTGTATGCAGAAGATGTGACGGTACTAAAAGACAAGCACTTACGAATTAAAATTATGCAGGACGGGCAGTTGACCACTCCGGTATGTTTGGGCTTTGGCATGGCGGACCGAACTAAGGATCCTGACCTCACCACGGTCAACATGCTGCGTGGAAAAATGCGGTTCGATCTTGTGGTGGAAATGCGCGAAAATTTCTTTCGTGACAAAAGTAGTTTGCAACTCTACGTGAAAGACATCAAATTTGACTGATATGATTCTTCGAGCTGAACACCTTCTAAAAATATACAAAGGCCGATCCGTGGTCAATGATATTTCAATACAGGTTTCCCAAGGGGAAATTGTCGGACTTTTGGGTCCCAATGGAGCGGGAAAAACTACTTCATTCTACATGATTGTAGGACTCATCAAACCCAATTCCGGGAAGATATTTTTGGAAGAGCAGGACATTACAGGCCTGCCCATGTACAAAAGAGCCAAGCTTGGCATTGGCTACCTGGCGCAGGAAGCATCCGTTTTTCGCAAGCTTTCGGTGGAAGAAAATATATTGGCTGTACTCGAGATGACTACGCTTAGTAAGGTGCAGCAAAAGGAAAAAATGGAGAGCCTGCTCGAAGAATTTAGTTTAACTCATGTTCGAAAAAACCTCGGCATGGTCCTTTCGGGGGGAGAGCGTCGACGTACCGAAATTGCGAGAGCCCTAGCTGTGGACCCGAAATTTGTGCTCTTGGATGAGCCTTTTGCGGGGGTAGATCCCATTGCAGTGGAGGAAATTCAAACGATAGTAGCGAAGCTGAAGACAAAAAATATTGGCATTCTAATTACCGACCACAACGTGAACGAAACGCTTTCTATCACTGACCGCGCCTACTTGATGTTTGAAGGCCGACTTTTGAAGGCTGGAACTGCCGAAGAGCTAGCTGCGGATGAACAGGTGCGTCGGGTTTACCTAGGAACTCAGTTTGAACTGAAACGAAAAACTTTTTCCTAAATGGAGGTGCTCAACAGTTTCTTAACCTGGATCTTCAAAAATCGTCTAGGGCAGATTGAAAATTTTAAGCAAGAGCCTCATTTGGTGCAGCAAACCACACTAGTCGACTTGCTTGAAGCTGCAAAGGACACGGAAATAGGCAAGTCCTTCCACTTTGATAAAATCAAATCGTATGCAGATTTTGCAGCTGCTGTTCCCATTTTTGACTACGAATCCTATACTCCCTACCTAGAGAAGAACATCAAAGGGAAGCAACAGGTGTTTTGGCCTTCGACTATTCAGTGGTTTGCCAAATCCTCCGGAACCACTGCAGGACGCAGCAAATACATTCCCGTATCTGAAGAAAGTTTGGAAGAGTGCCATTACAAGGGGGGAAAGGACATGGTGTCACTTTATGTTAACAATTTCCCGGACACCAAAGTATTTACTGGAAAAAGCTTGTCTGTAGGGGGAGCGCTAGAGAAAAAGCCCCTCCATCCCAAAGGAATTGCTCGTGCTGGGGATGTGTCTGCCTTGATCATGCATAACCTTCCTATATGGGCACAGTTTGTACGTACCCCTTCCCTTGAGACGGCCTTGATGTCGGACTGGGAGGCCAAGATTGAGCGCATGGCACGAGAGACCATGGATGAAAATGTGACCTCTATCGCAGGGGTGCCTACCTGGACGATTGTCTTGCTTCAGCGTGTTCTGGAATTGAAAAAGGCCTCCAATATCCTAGAAGTATGGCCCAACTTGGAAGTTTTTTTCCATGGAGCTGTGGCTTTTGGGCCGTACCGAAATTTGTTCAAGGAGTTGATCCCTTCCGATAAAATGAGGTACATGGAAACCTACAATGCTTCCGAGGGATTTTTTGGGATGCAGGATCAGGCAGACTCGGATGAACTCTTGCTTTTGCTAGACTATGGGATTTTTTACGAGTTTATTTCTACCGAAGAACTGGGGAAGGAAGCTCCTGAAGTAGTGGCTTTGGATGGTGTGGAGCTTGGAAAAAATTATGCCTTGATCATCTCTACCAACGGAGGCTTGTGGCGATACCTGATCGGGGATACGATCAAATTTACCTCCTTGAAACCTTATCGCTTTCGCATTTCTGGAAGAACCAAGCATTTTATCAATGCCTTTGGAGAAGAAGTGATTGTGGAAAATGCGGATGCCGCCATTGCCTATGCATGTGCACATACGGGCGCCACCATTACCAACTTTACTGCCGCCCCAATCTACTTTGAGGACAGCCAATCCAAGGGAGCGCATGAGTGGGTGGTGGAATTTAAAACACCCCCTGCAGATGTGGAAGGCTTTGCGGAGAAATTGGACAACCACCTGCGGGAGATCAACTCCGATTACGATGCCAAAAGGCATAAGGACCTAGCCCTGCAACGCCTCAAGCTCCATGCCGCTCCAATAGGACTTTTTGAATCCTGGCTAGCCAAAAAAGGAAAGCTAGGAGGGCAACACAAGGTGCCTCGTCTCTCCAATTCTAGGGAATTTATGGAAGAAATTCTGGGGATGATGGCAAGTGATTAAGCATCTATTTTGTACCGAAGGACCAATTAACCAAAACTACTTCCTGTTTTTTGTGTTATCATTTGGTTTTAGGTTCAAAAAATTCAGAACACTTGCTTTTCACTCATTTAAAAAGTGAAATCCAATTAGACCTACTTCGCTTACAGCCATCGCAAAGTCCCTTTCCTTAATCTATGCCTCTTTCTACTTTGTTTGAACAAGCCCAAGAATTTCTTCAGCTGTACCATTCCGAATCCAACTTGGGCGGATTAGAAAAAAGGCTGGACCAAGTTCAAGTTGAAATTTTGCAGACAGGCACCTATCGCTTGACCGAGAAAGAACTGAGCTACGGGGCGAAGCTGGCTTGGAGAAATAGTAACCGCTGCATGGGGAGACTTTTTTGGAAAACGCTAAAAGTCAGAGATCGGAGGACCCTAAGAAGTGCAGAGGAGGTATTTTTGGATGCCTTAGCCCATCTTAAATCAGCCACCCAGGGAGGAAAAATCCGTTCCACGCTATCCGTCTATGCTACCGCCGATGAGGGAGATTCTGGATTTCGTATTTTAAATAAGCAGCTAGTCCGATTTGCAGGCTATACGCTTCCCAATGGAGAGATCTTGGGTGACCCCGATGCGGTCGCATTTACGAGTTACTGCATCTCTTTGGGATGGGAGGGAAAAAACACCGCTTTTGATCTACTTCCACTCGTGATTCAACGTCAAGGAGAGCCCGCAAGCTGGTTTGCTCTCCCTGAGGAAAAGGTGCTTCGCGTAGCCCTCTCTCATCCGGATTATACCTGGTTTAAAGAGCTTGGCTTGCAGTGGTATGCTGTGCCGGTGATTTCAGATATGCGGCTAGAGATCGGAGGCATATCTTTTCCTTGTGCGCCTTTTAATGGCTGGTACATGCTTACTGAGATTGCGGCTAGAAACTTAGGAGATGTACAACGGTACAACCTGCTGCCGGTGCTTGCAAAAAAATTAAACCTAGATACCCGCCAAGTCAAGACACTTTGGAAAGACAAAGCCTTGCAGGTGCTTCAAGAAGCTGTCCTTCATTCGTTTCAATCGCATGGAGTGACCTTAGTCGATCATCATACCGCATCCGAGCAATTTTTGGAATTTTGTAAGCAAGAAGAATCCAAAGGGAGAGTCGTCCACGCAGACTGGGCATGGATTGTACCCCCTACAGCAAGTTCAACGCTTGGTGTATTCCACCAGGAATGGGACAATCAGATTTTATCTCCAAATTTTCATTACCAATCCGCTCCATGGAAAGAAGAGGAGCGGGCAAAGGAACCCACTTCCACAGTCAAGAAGTGTCCTTTTTCTGCCAACTAAATCCAGATTGAAGTCTGCTGCTGCCCTTACCTTTCGGCAAAAATAGTGTACTTTCACCGATTCCTAATTTTCGCAAAATCATGACCCAACACCCTGCGGTACAGGAGGAATTCCTAGAAATTTTTGGAGCTAGAGAGCACAATCTCAAAAATATTGATCTGAAGATCCCGCGCAATAAAGTGGTGGTGGTCACTGGGCTAAGTGGGAGCGGGAAAAGCTCCTTGGCATTTGACACCATTTACGCAGAGGGTCAACGCAGGTATATGGAGAGTTTTTCGGCCTATGCCCGGTCTTTTTTGGGAGGAATGGAGCGTCCCGATGTGGATAAAATTAATGGACTCTCCCCTGTCATTGCGATCGAGCAAAAGACCACTTCTAAAAACCCACGATCCACGGTGGGTACAGTCACAGAAATTTATGACTTCATGCGTCTTCTATTTGCAAGAGCCGCAGACGCCTATTCTTACCACAGCGGCAAGCCCATGATCCGCCAGACGGAGGACCAAATTTTGGAGCAGCTTTTCACCAAGTTTGCAGGTAAGAAATTATACCTATTGGCTCCGGTCGTCAAAGGGCGAAAGGGACACTACCGCGAGCTTTTTGAACAGGTGCGTAAGCTTGGGTTTTCAAAAGTTCGGGTAGATGGGGTCGTGCTTGAGGTGGCTCCCAAAATGCAGTTGGACCGCTACAAAATCCACGACATTGAAATTGTAATTGACCGCATTGTAGCGGATGAGGACGACCGTTTTCGAATCACTCAGTCCCTCAAATCCGCTTTGCAGCATGGGAAAGGAGTACTGATGGTACGGGAAGAAAGTGGAGAAATCCACTATTTCTCCAAATACTTGATGGATCCAGAAACAGGCCTTTCCTACGAAGAGCCTGCCCCCAATAGTTTTTCTTTTAACTCTCCCTATGGCGCCTGCCCTAGCTGCAATGGTTTGGGTGTAATCGAAGAAATCACCCGTGAAAGTATTTTTCCCGATCCTAACTTGAGTATTACACGTGGAGGGATTGCGCCCCTAGGAGAGTACAGGGACATCTGGATTTTCAAAAAAATAGAAGCGCTGCTCAAACACTACAAATGCAGCCTGAGTACCCCCATTAAGGACCTTCCTGAGGCCGTCGTGGAGGTGCTGCTTTATGGTGATAATGTAGCCGTAGCAGTGGATTCGGTGAAGTATCCTGGCACTCAGTGGAATACGACTTTTGAGGGGATTATCAATTTTCTTCAGAAGTACCAAGAAGGGAGCTCGGACAAAATTCAGGAATGGGTAGCTGAATTTACGGTTTCCAAAACCTGTCCAGAATGCCAAGGTTATCGACTCAAAAAAGAGGCCCTTCATTTCAAGTTAGATGGCACCCATATTGGAGAGCTATCCATGATGGACATCCAAGGACTTTCGGACTGGTTTGAGGGACTAGAAAGTCGCTTATCTGAAAGGCAGCAGCGTATTGGCGTAGAGGTACTCAAAGAAATCAGAAAGCGCATCGGCTTCCTTCTAGATATTGGATTGGACTATCTTTCTTTAAATAGACCCTTGAGAACCCTTTCAGGAGGGGAGGCCCAGCGGATTCGTTTGGCTACGCAGATAGGAACCCAGTTGGTAGGAGTACTCTATATTTTGGATGAACCCAGCATTGGGCTCCATCAACGGGATAATGTGAAGTTGATTCAGGCCTTGAAGCGCCTTCGAGACTTGGGCAACTCTGTTTTGGTGGTGGAACACGACAAGGACATGATGCTGGAGTCAGACTACATTGTAGACATGGGTCCCGGCGCAGGAAGGCATGGGGGGCATGTAGTTGCCTCTGGCACACCGGAGCAGCTCTTAAAATCCGATTCGGTTACGGCGCGTTACCTTCAAGGAAAGATTGGTTTGGATATTCCAAGTACTCGAAGAGCAGGAACTGGAGAGCAGTTGGTCTTGAAAGGTGCTCAAGGCAATAACCTTAAAAATGTAACGGTAGCCTTTCCTTTGGGCACCCTTATCGTGGTTACTGGAGTATCGGGAAGTGGAAAGAGTACTTTGATTCATGAGACTTTATTTCCGCTGCTCAATCGGGAGTTTTACAACTCCAAAAAGGAACCGATGTCTTTTGACCGTATTGATGGATTGAAGCATCTGGATAAGGTGATTGAAGTGGATCAAAGCCCCATTGGCCGAACACCTAGATCCAATCCGGCGACCTATACGGGCATGTTTTCAGATATTCGTACGCTATTCACCGAGCTTCCTGAGTCCAAAATTCGGGGCTACAAGCCGGGAAGATTCTCCTTCAACGTGAAAGGGGGACGATGTGTGGATTGTGAAGGTGGGGGGATGAAGCTAGTGGAGATGGACTTCCTTCCAGATGTGCATATTCCATGTGAGACCTGCAAGGGGAAGCGGTACAACCGAGAAACCCTAGAGGTGCGGTTTAAAGGAAAGTCGATCTCCGATGTCCTGGACATGACGGTGGAGCAGGCAGTAGAATTCTTTGAATTTCAGCCCAAAATTCTACGTAAGATTACTACGTTAAGCGAGGTGGGCTTGGGCTACATTACTCTTGGTCAGCATGCCACGACCCTTTCCGGAGGAGAGGCACAGCGCGTTAAATTGGCTACCGAGTTGTCCAAAAAGGACACCGGCAAAACCTTCTATATTTTAGATGAGCCAACGACGGGCTTGCATTTTCAAGACATTGATTTGTTGATGAATGTCCTTCAAAAATTGGTGGATAAGGGCAATACTGTCTTGGTGATCGAGCACAACTTAGATGTGATCAAGGTAGCGGATTACCTGATCGATATGGGGCCTGAAGGAGGCAATAAAGGAGGAACAATTGTAGTGCAAGGAAGTCCGGAAAAAGTAGCTGCACATCCGGAAAGTCATACCGGGAGATTCTTGAAGCAGGAATTACATCGCTGAATATAGACTTAAAATCAAGTCGTTCGTCCTCTTATCAAATTGGGATGCCAACCTAGGTTTCTTTGGTTAACTTTGGCAAGCATGAAAAGGAGCACACTCTATTGGTTATTGCAGGTATTGGGCTGGGGAAGCTTTGCTTTTGTCAATGTTTTTTTTGCTTCCTTATCTGAGGGGATTTCTCCCCTGCAAACCTGGGCCTTTGTGGCATTGGCTGCTTTTTACCTGCTTTCAACCCATACTTTTCGACTGCTCATCAAATCTTACGACTGGTTTCACATAGGAATCATCCGATTGATTGCACAAGTTCTTGTAGGGGTTGGTTTGTTGGCAATAAGTAATGTCTTGGCTCAGGTGCTGATTAATTTGGCTTTTGGCACGCTTAACCCTGGATTCGATTTTCGGGCTTTGGTAATCTCAGTCAACCTGTTTGTGAGCTTTCTCTACTATGGTTTTTGGGTGCTTCTCTATTTTGTGTTCCATTTTTTGGACAATTACAACACAACTCTTCGCTACGAGGCAAAGATTAATGAAATACGGCTCAACCATTTAAAGAGTCAACTCAACCCCCATTTTATTTTCAATGCTTTGAATTCGGTTCGTGCCTTAGTAGATGAGGACCCTGCCAAAGCGAAGTCTGCCATTACCCAAATTTCGAACATGCTTCGCTTTTCCCTGATGATGGATAAAAAGCAGGTGATTGACTTAGCAGATGAGTTGGCGACGGTGAAGGATTATTTAGCCTTGGAATCCATTCGCTTTGAAGAGCGGCTGCAGGTAGAATACCAGATTGAGGACGGGTCTTATGCCTATAAAATCCCTCCCATGATGCTACAGACCATTGTGGAAAATGCGATCAAACATGGAATCTCCAATTTGGTAAAAGGAGGCCTGATTGAAATTAAATGCCGTGAAGGGCTGCAAGATGAATTGTACATCCAAGTAAAAAATAGCGGACAGTACGCCCCCTTGCCGGTAGGCAAACAAAGAGACGAGGATGGGCATGGAATCGACAATACCCAACAGCGCTTGTCCCTCTTGTATGGGAATCTGGCAAGCTTCCGAATCTTCAACTCTGGGGACCAATTTGTGATTACAGAAATAAAAATCCCGAAACAAAGACTTACTTTAGACTAATTAACTCGATTGATATGAGAGCCCTAGTAATTGACGACGAACGCTTAGCCCGCAAGGAGCTAATCAATTTATTAAATCAACTGGAGACTGTTGAAGTGGTAGGTGAGGCAGTGAATGTTGAGGATGCCAAAGAAAAAATTGATCAGCTCCAGCCAGATGTGATTTTTTTAGATATTCAGATGCCCGAAAAAACAGGCTTTGATCTCTTAGAGGAGCTAGACCAAGTCCCACATGTCATTTTTACTACTGCTTACGACGAGTATGCACTCAAAGCATTCCAAGTGAATGCGCTTGACTATTTGCTCAAGCCCATAGAGCCCAAGCGATTGGAGGATGCAGTTCTAAAGCTTCAAGGGAAAATGGAGGGCATTGCCAAACGAGAAGGGCTTGAAGGCCTTGGCAGCCAAAAGAAATTGACTTTAGAGGACCAAGTTTTTGTAAAGGATGGGGACCGTTGCTGGTTTGTGCGGCTGTCGAATGTGCGTCTCTTTGAGTCGGACGGCAATTACATCAAAGTGTA
>Ga0209443_1000682_pt1 | contig 22778 bp, 21 predicted proteins | sample LauGreBMM110DCMD_2_FD_187571 | JGI IMG/M metagenome (GOLD analysis project Ga0209443, IMG submission 187571) | Freshwater lake microbial communities from Lake Michigan, USA - Su13.BD.MM110.DCMD (SPAdes) (version 2) | ecosystem: Environmental > Aquatic > Freshwater > Lake | place: Lake Michigan... | reverse complement strand
AGCTCCCTCATAATATTACCTACCTGTTTGGCTGCCTCTCCACTTATGCCCGTATCTATTTCATCAAAAATTAATGTGGGCAGTTGTAATTTTTTTGCAACCAAACTTTTTATACAAAGCATTAGCCTACTAAGCTCTCCGCCACTAGCTACTTTACGTAAGGGCTCAAATTTATTACTTTTGCCCGCCTGTCCGGTAGGCAGGTTTGCATCAAATAAAAACTCAATACTATTGTTGCCTGTGGCATTTAATGCTACATCATTTACTTCTATTTTTAATTGAGCATTAGGCATACCTACTTGTGCTAATAATGTATTTACATGTTGTGTAAAGGGCTTACTTATTTTTTTTCTATTAGCTGCAATTTGTTCTGCACTATTTATGCATTTTAAAAACCACTCATTTGTTTCTTTTTCTTTTTTAGTAATAGCATCGCTACTATTTAAAATTTCGTTTAATTTAGTTTCGAGTACTGCTTTTATGCTTAACAACTCATTAGTAGTAGTAACATTGTGCTTTTTTAAAAGTTTGTAACCCATGGCAATTTTATCATTAACTAGTTGTATTCGTTCTGCACTATAGTTAATGGTATTATTTATTAATTCAACTTCATCGGCTATATCACTCAACTCAATATGTGTTGCTTGTAAACGTTTAAATAAATTTTGTATATTAGGGTGATATTGTGCCAGTGCATTTAATTTGTTACTTAATAGTTTTGTTTGCTGTACAATGGGTTGTTCACTTTCATTTAAATCAACATAAATACTTGAAAGTTGCTGTTTTACATTTTCGGCATTGCTTAACAATTTTAACTCAGCATCTAAATTTTCTAACTCATTTTCTTTTAAATTAATTTGATTTAATTCATCAAATAAAAACTGATTATAATCTAGTGTTGTATTGGCTTTGGCTTGCTCTTCTTGCAAAAAAAATAATTGTTTTTTACAAGCTATATAAATTGAATAGGCTTCTTTATACGTTATTAATAAAGTAGCATTATCGCCTAATGCATCAACAACTTCTCGTTGAAAATCATTATCGCCTAATTCTAACGTATCAAATTGCTGGTGCAAATCAACCAGCATACTACTCAACTCCTTTAATTGATTAAGATTTACGGGTGTATCGTTTATAAATGCTCTTGATTTTCCATTTACTGCTATCTCTCTTCGTATTACCAATGCCTCTTCGCCATCTAACTCATTTTGTTTTAGGAAAGAGGATATTTTTGTATTTTTATTTGTAGAAAAATAACCTTCAACAATACATTTTTTTTCTTTTTTTTGCAGTACGCTACTATCTGCTCTATCGCCAAGGATAAGACTTAACGCTCCCATTAAAATACTTTTACCAGCTCCTGTTTCGCCAGTTATACAATTTAAATTAGTAGAGAAATCAATTTCAATTTCATCTATTATTGCGTAGTTGAGTATGTGTAGTTTTTGTAGCATATATGTTGATACGAATGTATACTAATTACTCGAAAAAATGTAATAAAAAAGCACCTCAAAATGGAGGTGCTCTACTTATTTTTAGGTTAACTATTAGTAAATATTATTTAACTACAATAGAATCATTTAAATCATTATCTACCAAAATACGGCCACAGTTTTCGCAAACCATTACTTTTTTGTGTAGTTTAATTTCACTTTGCTTTTGAGGAGGAATTGCATAGAAACAACCCCCACATGCATCTCTTTCTACTGCTACAACGGCTAAACCGTTACGGTAATTTTTTCTAATTCTATCGTAACTTAATAACAACCTTTCATCTACATGAGTTCTAGCCTCATTAGCTTGTTTATTATATTGTTTTTCTTCTTTCTCTGTTTCGCTTATAATTTTTTCTAACTCACCTTTTTTACCACTTAAGTTAGTTTCTTTAGTGGCCACCGCTTTTTTAGCTGCCTCTAATTGCCTTGCCTTTTCAGAAATTTCCTCTGTTGCATCTTTTATATGCTTTTCGAAAAGTTTAACTTCAAGTTGTTGCATTTCAATTTCTTTGTTGATTGCTTCAAACTCTCTGCTATTTTTTACATTATCGCTTTGCTTTTCGTATTTTTTTACAAGCTCATCTGCTTCTTTAATACCTGCTTTTTTCTGCTCAATAAATTCTTGAATACCATTTATTTCTTCTTCTACCCTTGTTTGACGGGCATGTAAACCTTCAATTTCATCTTCTAAATCTTTTACTTCAATAGGTAATTCACCTTTTAAAATTTGAATTTCATCTAATTTACAATCTACTTTTTGTAGTTTAACTAGAGAAGTTAATTTTTCTTCAACTGAGAAATCTGCAACTTTTGCCATAATGATTGAATATTTTTTTAGCTCCAATATTGTACAGGGTTGGTTTTTACCGCTGTTTTTAGGACGGCAAAGGTAGGGAATTTTTCTTGTAAAACTTCAGCTAAAAGCTCAATTGTAAACTGCTCACTTTCCCAGTGGCCAATATCGGCTAAAACTAGTTTACTTTCTGCATCAAAAAACTCATGATATTTAACATCGGCAGTAATATAAAAATCGGCCTTTGCCGCAATTGCTGTTTTGGTTAAAAAACTGCCACTTCCGCCACAAACAGCTATTTTTTTAACCTTTTTCCCCAAAAATGGGGTATGTTTTATCACTTTTAACTCAAATTGAGTCTTTATTAATTGTAAAAAATCTTCTTCCCCAACTTCCATTTTTAGCTCCCCTATTACTCCACTACCAATAGTTTTGTTGGTGTTATCTAGTCCTATTACTTCATAGGCAACCTCCTCGTATGGATGATTTTTAATTAAGGCATTTAAAATAGTATGGTGGTTATGTTCCTCAAAAACTACCTCTAGCTTTTTTTCTTTTTCGTAATGCCGTTGGCCAATAGTACCCACAAAAGGATTAGTGCCTTTGGTAGCATTAAAACTACCAATACCCTCTGTAACAAAACTACATTCCACATAATTGCCAATAGTGCCACCGCCAGCGGCAAAAATGGCATCTTTTACTTTATCAGCAAAATCAACAGGAACATAAGTATATAGCTTTTTTATATTACCAATTTTAGGCTGTAAAATTTGCCTATTTACCAACCCTAACTTATCGGCAATTTTTGCATTTACCCCATGCAGTACATTATCTAAATTAGTATGTATAGCATAAATAGCTATATCATTTTTTATAGCCGCAATAATTGTTTTTTCTACATAATTTTTACCCGTAACTTTTTTTAATCCAGTAAAAATTATTGGGTGATGTGCTACAATAAGATTACATTTTTTTGCAATTGCCTCCGTGACTACATCTTCGATAGCATCTAACGTACAAATAACACCTGTGCATTCCCAGTTTAAATTTCCTGTTAACAAGCCAGCATTGTCATAGCTTTCCTGCAAAGAGGGAGGTGCAATACTTTCTAAATGACTTATTATGTCTGCTAATTTCATTCGTTAAAAATAAACAATTTGGGCTTATTATTTCTCATAAATCAAATATTCCCAAGGCTGCATTTCAAAAAACTTCTCTGTAGTAAAGTCATTTTCGGCTTTACCAAAAATGCTTTTGTATTTGCCGGTAACATGTTGGTCTTTTATTTCAAAGCGAATTGTTTGTTTACTCATATTTAATAATACTAATACTTCGCTATTACCATTTTTTCGTAAATAAGCAATTACATTTGGGTTATCGGTAGCTAATAAAAAGGTAACGACATTAGCATCGGCAGTACGTAAAGCACTATTATTTTTTTTAAGGGTTATCAAAGTTTTATAAAATTCTTGCAAAGCATATTTACCATCCCAAGCAATTACATCTTTATCAAAAAATTTCAATCGCTTTAAATTAGGTAGCTCTTGTCCGCTGTAAATCATAGGCATACCATTCCATGTAAAACTAAATACCGCTAAAGCTTTGGCCATATCTCCATATTTTTCGTACTCGGTGCCATTCCAACTATTTTCGTCGTGATTTGTGGTAAACCAAAGTGGAATTTTTTCACTTCCACAAGCAGCATCATATTTTTTTAAAACGCTATCTATTAAAAATGATAACGTGAGTTTGCCTTCATAAAATTCTTTAGTCGTATGCATCCATTTCCAGGTGTAGCAGGCATCAAATGCCTGGTAATAGGTTGGTTTTTCTAGTGGGTCACTTTCGGCTAACCAAAATAGTGTTTTTGTTTTTTCTAGCTCTGCTCTTGCCTGTAACCAAAAATCAACTTCAACCCAACTAGCTAAATCGCAACGGTAACCATCAATGTCACACTCATCTACCCAAAATTTCATGGCATCAATCATGGCATTACGCATATCATCATTGGTGTAATCCAATTCAATAATATCATCCATACCGCTAGCAATTTTAAAAGTGTTTGTGGTGCTATCTTTTAAATAATATGCTGGGTTAGTTTTTGTCCAAATATGATCCCAACCTGTATGGTTTGCCACCCAATCAATAATTACTTTAAAACCCATTTCGTGTGCATGAGCTACTAATTTTTTAAAATCTTGTACTGTGCCAAACTCTTTATCAACTGCTGTGTAATTGCTACAAGCATAATAACTTCCTAAACTACCCTTTTTACTCTTTTGTGCAATAGGTGTTATAGGCATAAACCAAAGTGTTTCTACTCCCATATCCTTTAATCTTGGCAGTTCGTTAAAAAAAGCATTTATAGTGCCCGCAATGGTATATTGCCTAAGATTTACTTCGTATACATTTGTGTTATTAATCCAATTAGCTATTTTAAATTTATTGGGTATCATTTTACTTTTTACGTTTGTTTTTATACATGGGTTGACTATTGGCATCTTTACAAGCAATTAAGCTTATTAAGAAACAACATACCAACCAATTTTTTTATCATGCTTTATGATTTTTGATACTCAAATGTAAGCATCAAAATACAAAAAAGTAGCCTCGGCAAAATAGGTACAACCTTGTACCTTTGTATTTGTTATACAATTATGAAACAATTTGATATTCCAATTATATATAGGAGCCCCTTAATTACGGCTATAAAAAATAAACGTAAGGTAGTGGATAAAATGAAAAAAGATTTTACCCCAACCCTCCTCGACTTTGGTTCAGTACAAATTTATTTAGCCAGGCATTTTGGGTTTTGCTATGGGGTAGAAAATGCTATTGAAATTGCTTTTAAAACAATTGAAGAAAACCCGAATAAGCGTACTTTTTTATTGAGTGAAATGATACATAACCCACAAGTAAATGCGGATTTACAAAAACGTGGTGTACAATTTTTGCAAGATACCTACGGTAACCCCTTAATACCTTTTGATACATTAACTAAAGATGATATTGTAATTATTCCGGCCTTTGGTACCACCTTGGCAATGGAAGAAAAATTAAACACCCTTGGCATAGCTACAGAAAAATATAATACTACTTGCCCTTTTGTAGAAAAAGTTTGGAATAGAAGTGAACAAATAGCTCAAAAAAATTATACAGTAATTGTGCACGGCAAACCAACACATGAAGAAACAAGAGCAACTTTTAGCCATGCAGCTAAGCATACACCAACAGTAGTTGTTAATGATATGGCAGAAGCTATTTTGTTAAGCAAATTTATTACTGGCGAAAAAGATGCACCTGAATTTTATGAACTATTTAAAGGAAAATATAGTGATGGTTTTAGTACAGAAAAAGATTTACAACGTATAGGTGTAGTAAACCAAACTACTATGTTAGCCAGTGATACACAAGCTATTTCCGATTTTCTTAAAAATAGTATGCAGCAAAAATATGGTTTAGATAAAAATACCATTGAGGAACGTTTTGCTGATACAAAAGATACCCTTTGTTACGCCACTAACGATAACCAAACGGCAGTAACTGGTTTACTAGAAATAGAGGCTGATTTTGCACTTGTAGTAGGTGGGTATAATAGTAGCAACACCTCTCACTTGGTAGAGTTGTGCGAAGAAAAACTCCCTACATACTTTATTAATTCAGCTGAAAAAATAATTTCATCTACTCAAATAAAGCATTTTAATTTTCATACCAGTACAGAAGAATATACAACTAATTTTATTCCAATAAAAACCCCCGTTAAAATTTTAATTACCAGTGGTGCTAGCTGCCCAGATGCTCTAGTAGAAGGTGTTATTGAAAAGCTAGCTACCTATTTTACTATTAAAAATAGTATTGAAGATCTAGCTAAAACATTTCAATAAACTATTCAAATTTTATTTTTTCATTTAAATGCAACGTATTTGCAATGCAGTATAGTCCAATATTAGCTTTGCCTCATTGTACTATTTGTTCTTATTCATCGGCATTTATCACTGTAAGATTTATAAAATATTGGCATGTTATATAAATCACATTAGTATAATTTATTTAAAATTCTTTCAATTCATTAGATAAAAGAGCCCCAGCTAGGACTATCCGTCGTCAAAACATTTATACTAATTTTTCATCTACAAGTTTTTTCGCAATTTTAAACTGTTCTTCCATACTCATCATAGTATTATCTAGCACATAAGCATCATTGGCTTTTCGTAAAGGGCTAATTTCTCTATTACTATCTATATAATCTCTTAATTCTAAATTACTTTTTACCTCATCAACAGTTATGTTTGGATTTTTTTCAAAAAATTCTTTAAAGCGTCTTTCAACTCGTACAGAGCTATCTGCCGTCATAAATATTTTTAATTCGGCTTTGGGGAATACAGTTGTTCCAATATCTCTCCCATCCATAACTATCCCTTTTTTATTCCCCATTAACTGTTGTTGAGCAACTGCAAATGTTCTTACTTCTTTTATGGCAGCAACATCACTTACTTTTTCGGCAATTACTAAATCTCGTATTACATATTCTACATTTTCTCCATTTAGTATAATTTCGGATTGCTTCGATTTTGGATTGAATTGAAAATCTAAAATTATATTTTCTAATGCAATTACAACTTCTTTTTCATCTGTCCAATCAATATGATTACGTAAAAAGTAAAGCGTAATAGCTCTATACATAGCTCCACTATCTATATAAACATAACCTAATGCCGTTGCTAATTGCTTGGCCAAGGTACTTTTTCCGCAAGATGACCAACCATCTATTGTTATAATTATTTTTTTACTCATTGTAGTATAGCAAAGGTGTGTAAAAAAAGTTAAACTAAAAAGAGGTAGATGGTTTTTTATACTAAAAAAAGTGCAGTAAACTGCACTTTAATAATACTTATTTTTAGAAATTTAAACTTCGGAACCTTCTTTGGTTTCTTTTCCCGCACCTTTAAATGTAAAGTTTATTTTTTCTTTTGACTCATCTAAATTGGCAATTAAAATATCTCCACTTTTTATAGTCATATTTAATATTTCTTCTGCTAAAGGGTCTTCCAAATATTTTTGAATAGCTCTATGCAAGGGTCTTGCACCAAATTGACTATCGTAACCCTTATCGGCAATAAATTGTTTGGCCTCTGCACTTAATTCCATACTAAAACCAAGGTTTACTAAGCGTTTCATTACGCCTTTCATTAAAATATCTATAATATCAAAAATATTTTCTTTGGTTAACGAATTAAATACAACCACATCATCAATTCTATTTAAAAACTCTGGGCTAAAGGTTCGTTTTAATGCTTTTTCAATTACAGCTTTATTATTTTCATCGGCATTTTCCATTCTGGTTGCAGTAGCAAAACCAACACCATCACCAAAATCTTTTAATTGCCTTGCCCCAATATTTGAGGTCATAATAATTAGTGTATTTTTAAAATCAACTCTACGCCCCATGCCATCAGTTAATTGTCCATCATCTAATACTTGTAACAAAATATTGTAAATATCTGGATGAGCTTTTTCAATTTCATCTAATAAAATTACACTATATGGTTTTCGTCTAACCTTTTCAGTTAATTGCCCACCTTCTTCGTAGCCAACATAACCTGGAGGAGCACCTACTAATCTACTCACTGTAAATTTTTCCATGTACTCACTCATATCAATACGAATTAACGCATCGTCACTATCAAACATATGTTTAGCTAAAGAACGAGCCAATTCTGTTTTGCCCACACCTGTAGGGCCTAAAAAGATAAATGTACCAATGGGTTTTTTAGGATCTTTTAACCCAACCCTATTACGTTGTATAGCTTTTACTACTTTTAAAATTGCCTCTTGTTGCCCTACTACAGCACCTTTTAAATCTTCGCCCATACTTCGTAGTTTTTCTGTTTCGGCTTGTACCATACGTTTTACTGGTATACCAGTCATCATACAAACTACTTCGGCAATATCTTCTTCTTCTATAGGAAAACGTTTATTTTTACTATCTTCTTCCCAATCAACTTTTGCTTTTTCTAATTCTTCTTGTAACCGTTTTTCGGTATCTCTTAAGCTTGCAGCTTCTTCAAAGCGTTGGCTTTTAACTACCTTATTTTTTTCTAATTTAATATCTTCTATCTTCTTTTCTAACTCTATAATTAATTCTGGTACGTTAATATTTTTAATATGTTTTCTTGCTCCTACTTCATCTAATACATCAATGGCTTTATCGGGCAATAACTTATCTGTCATATATCTATCACTTAATTTAACACAAGCTTCAATGGCTTCTTGACTATAGGCGACATTGTGATAATCTTCGTACTTACTTTTTATATTATTTAGTATTTGAATCGTTTCGTCTATGCTTGGCTGCTCTATCAATACTTTTTGAAAACGCCTATCCAATGCACCATCTTTTTCAATATGCATTCTATATTCATCAAGGGTACTAGCACCAATACACTGCAGTTCACCTCTTGCTAAAGCAGGCTTAAAAATATTACTAGCATCCAACGAACCACTTGCCCCACCAGCACCAACAATAGTATGTATTTCATCTATAAACAAAATAACATCTCTATTTTTTTCTAGCTCTGCCATTATAGCTTTCATTCTTTCTTCAAACTGACCTCGGTACTTTGTACCTGCAACTAATGCGGCTAAGTCTAAACTAACCACTCTTTTATCAAATAATACTCTACTTACTTTACGTTGTACAATTCGTAGTGCTAACCCTTCAACAATGGCTGTTTTTCCTACACCAGGCTCTCCGATTAAAATAGGGTTATTCTTTTTTCTACGACTTAAAATTTGCGATACTCTTTCTATTTCTACTTCTCGTCCAACAATTGGATCTAAGGAGTTGTTTTCGGCTAATCGTGTAATGTCTCTTCCAAAATTATCTAACACTGGGGTTTTAGATTTTGGCTGATTTGTTGCTCCTGCTTTAGATGATTTTGATTGACCATATTGTTTTTTTTCTTCGTCAAAATCATCTTCCCCTTCGTCATTAAATTCTGCTTTTGGAGGAGTGCTTGTTACAAAACCTAATTCGTTTTTAAAAATATCATAGTCTACATCAAACTGATTTAAAATTTGTGTAGCAATATTTTCTTTATTTTTTAGGATAGATAACATTAAATGCTCACTCTCTACCAATGCACTTTTAGTTGCTTTAGCTTCTAACACAGTTATGCGTATTACTTTTTCGGCTTGCTTGGTTAAGGGTAATGAGTTTATGTTGGCAATATTTTTACCTGTTTTATCCTTTACGGCTATTTCAATTTCTTTACGCAATTCAAAAACATCAATATTAAGCGATTTTAAAATTCGAATAGCCGTATTTTCTCCATCTCTTATTAAGCCTAAAACCAAATGTTCTGTACCAATAAAATCGTTTCCCAGTCGTAAGGCTTCCTCTCTGCTGTACGATATTATTTCTTTTACTTGGGCAGAAAAATTATTATCCATTTGTTTATAAATTTAACTATACAATATTAACGAATATTTTAAGAGAAAGGTTGTACTATAGTTTGAATGTTGATATGTTGAAAAGTTGATATTTTATAAAAAATAACCTTATTTTACAACTACATTTAACTTTTACACCTTTCTGCTTATTATGATAGATATCAAAATAGATACCAAAGAGAAATTTACGGTAATTACGCCACTGCAAGATAATTTGTATGCTAATATGGCAGCGGATTTAAGTAAAACCTGCACAGCCTATTTAACAAACCCAATACCACATATTATTTTAAATTTAACTAACATAACTAAAATAGATGAAGAAAATGGGGAAGTTTTAGCAATGCTTCAACAAAAATTTTACGAAAAAAATTGCTCTTTTGTTATTTGTAACCTAGCTAAAGAAGTTGAACAATTACTAGATGAAAACGAATTATTAGAAGTAATGAATGTTACACCCACAGAAAGCGAAGCCTGGGATATTGTACAAATGGAAGAAATAGAAAGAGAACTATTGGGGGGATTTTGAATTGCCAATTTTTAAATTTCGAATTTAAAGCAGCATATCATAAATAAATAAACTCTTGTTTTTTAGAAATTATCTATTTTACAATTATCAAATTATCCATTAAATAAATGCTTGTTTTAACCATACTTGGTAACAATTCTGCCATACCAGCTTTTGGTAGGCACCCTACTGCACAAGTTTTACAAACCGATAATGATAGTTTTTTAATTGATTGTGGGGAAGGCACTCAAACACAATTAACAAAATACAAAATTCGAAGAAGCAAAATAACTGCCATATTTATATCGCACCTACACGGTGATCATTACTTTGGATTGATAGGCTTAATAACCAGCATGAGTTTGCTTGGCCGGACACAGCCATTGAATATTTACGGACCAACTGCATTAGAGCAAATAATTAATTTACAACTATCCGTTGCCAATACTACCTTATCTTTTCCATTATACTTTTATTCGCTTACCGAAGAAAAAGTGATTTTTGATAATAATAAAATAACTATTGAATGTTTTAGAGTACAACACCGCATTGAGTGTTGGGGTTTTTTATTTAATGAAAAGAAGAAGCCTAGAAAGGTGGATGCTGATAGAGCCAAAAGTTATGAAATACCAGAAGCGTATTTTGGCAAACTTCAACAAGGGGAAGATTATGTAACCAAAAGGGGAACCATAATACCCAATGTGGAAGTTACTGTAGCTGCTACAAAAGCAAAAAGGTATGCCTATTGTGCCGATACTATTTTTGATAAAGACTTAGTGCCCAAAATTAAAGAGGTAGATGTATTATATCATGAAGCTACGTACTTAAAAGATTTGGAAGAAAGAGCTGCAAGCCGTTATCATAGCACCACACATCAAGCAGCCACTATTGCAAAACTTGGTGATGTAAAAAAATTAATTATCGGACATTTTAGTAGTAAATACGAAACAGTAGATGATTTTTTAAAAGAAGCCAAAGAAGTTTTTGAAAACACCGAGTTGGGGTTAGAGGGAATTTGCTATAGAATTTAGGGTTTATTCCTCTTCTCCCTTTATTATATAATTATACCCATCTGCCATTATCCATTTATAAAATTCTGCAAATAGAGAACGCCAATTTTTTTCGTTGTGGTTTTGCTCTTTTGCCACTAAGGTATAAATCATTGTATTAGATTTAGCACCTAATTGCTCTGCCATATTTTGCATATCATCAATATAATTTTGACCTTCCCTACCTCCAATACTAAAGAAAAACTTACTATTTACTTTAGTTGATAAAGAATCGGTAAAGTTTTTTAATTGAGGAGCTATCCAAAATGAAGGAGAAAATATACCAGCTTTACCGAAAATGTTTGAGTATTTAAGTGCAGCATAATAACTAATCAACCCTCCCATACTGCTACCTGCAATGGCGGTATTTTCTTTTGAAGGTAGCGTTCGGTAATTTTTATCGATAAATGGTTTTAACGTATTTACTAAAAAATCAACATATTTATCCCCTTCTGCATCGCCAAATTGATCATTCGTATAGGGATTATACTCTGTCATTCTATATCTACTTCCATTATCAATAGCAACAACAATGCTTGGGGTTATCCCTTTTTCAATAAGCGTATCAAGGCATTCATCAACACCCCATTCATCAATATAACTTGTGGTTTTATCAAATACATTTTGTCCATCTTGCAAATAAAGTACAGGGTATTTTTTTTGTGAAGATGAATACGCCTTTGGTAAATAAATCCAAATTCTTCTATTTCTATTTAATTGAGGAATAAAAAAAGCTGTATCAATAATGTGCACATGTATTGATGCGGTGCTTTGTTTATGTTGAATAAACTCATTGTTTTGTGCTTTTGCATAAAAGCATAAAAAAAAAGCACCACAGTATAGTATTATTTTTTTCAACTATTTAAAGCATTAGCTTTTTTATATTTTCCATCATTGCATCGCTTACGCTAACTACGGGTAATCTAAATATATTTTTACAAATGCCCATTTGGCTCATATAGGCTTTTACCCCACTTGGGCTTCCTTCTACAAACATACTATTAATAATATCGGTTAGTTTGTAATGCAAGGGCTGTGCAGCTGTAAAATCACCTTTTAAACAAAGGCTAACCATATCCGAAAACTGCTTTGGGTAGGCATTTGCCACTACAGATATTACTCCGCTTGCACCACAAGCTATCATTGGCAATGTAATTCCATCATCTCCACTAATAACATTAAAGCCAGTTGGCTTATATTTTATCAGTTGCATTATTTGATCAAAGTTTCCACTTGCTTCTTTTGTAGCAATAATATTTTTACAGTTTTCTGCAATTTTTAAAGTTGTTTCTGCACTAACATTCATACCGGTACGGCCTGGTACATTGTACATAATTACAGGTAGTGGTGCAACATCATTTAATGCCTTATAATGTGCAAACAGCCCATTTTGACTAGGCTTATTGTAGTAAGGGCTAACACTAAGTATAGCACTATAGCCTTCTAAATTTGTTTTGTTATACCCCTCTATAACGTCTTGCGTATTATTACCTCCAATGCCTGCCACTAAAGGCAAGTTATTTGTATTATTTTCCGCAACAAAACTAAATACTTGTTGTTTTTCTTCTTTACTAAGTGTAGCAGTTTCGCCAGTTGTGCCAAGCACAACAATGTAATTTATGCCGCCAGTTGTAAGATGGTGTATAGTGTTTTTTAAACTTACCCAATCAATACTACCATCTGCATTGAATGGTGTAATCATTGCTACTCCCGTACCTTTAAACATATTCATCCTTATTTTTTTTGTGAAGTTATTAATACTACTGCTAAAATTCAACTAAAAAATTCAACTAAAAAAAATGCCTCAAAAATTGAGGCTATTTTTAAAACGATATGTGTAATTTATTATGATCCTTTTTCAACCTGCATATAACTTAATTCAACAGGTGTTGCTCTACCAAATATTTTAACTTGCACTTTAATTTTTTTCTTTTCATCGTTCACTTCTTCAATTACGCCGTTAAAGTCATTAAATGGTCCATCTATAATTTTAATAGTTTCGCCTATAATAAATGGTTCATTCATGGTAACACCACCAGCATCACTCATTTCATCTACCTTACCTAGCATTTTGTTTACCTCTGCTTTACGTAAGCTAATAATGTTTCCTTTACTACCCTTACCATCTGTTAAAAAGTGCATTACATTACTTACATTACTCATACTTTGAATAATATCGTCGTGTAAATTTCCTCCAGCTACTTCAATCATTATGTAACCAGGATAAAAATTACGCTCCCTCATTACTTTTTTACCATTAGCAACTTTATATACTTTTTCTACTGGTAAAAAAATTTGTATAACCGTGTTACTCCAACCATTACGTACAATATCTTTATCTAAATATTCTTTTACTTTACGCTCTTTACCACTTACTACCCGTAGAACATACCACTTACTTTCCTTTACAGGTTTACCTTCAGGCTTAACTTCAGCCTTAACTTCTGCTTCAATTACTGGAACATTTTCTGCACTAACTTCTGCGGTATGTTCGGTTAGTTCAGCACCCTCAACCACTTCCACATTTGGTGTTGTTGTTTCTTCCATTATGTAGTTTTAAAAAGAGAGTAAATAAATTTTAAAGATCCATTAGAAGCAAAATCCATAATACCAACTAATAGGGTAATTAATAGTGTAGCTCCAAGCACAATCATAGTGGATTGTGTTAATTGATCCCAATTAGGCCAAGTTACTTTTTCAACTAATTCTTTGTAAGAATCTTTGAGGTATGTAATTAATTTATTCATATAGATAATTTGTTAATTAGCAAATACGATAATATGCTAATTTATTAGAGCCTAAATACATAATGAATGCTCGTAAACAGTATAGTTTAACAGCACATTAGCTAATTATCGAATTAGCTAATTAAATAGCACGGGCACTAGGATTCGAACCCAGATCAAGGGTGTTGGAGACCCGTATGCTAGCCGTTGCACCATGCCCGCTTTTAATACCCACCACCCCGCCGAGGCGGGGAGCTGAGAAGGTATAATTATTTAAAGAACTTTTTAAAGAACAAAGTACCCAAGGTTGAAAACCAAAGGTACTTTGTTATTATTTAAATGCTTTCAAAATCCTTTTCAGAATTTTTATGCATCGCTTATTTTACAATTTCAGTAACCTGACCAGCACCAACGGTACGGCCACCTTCACGTATTGCAAATTTCAATCCTTTTTCCATTGCAATTGGTTGAATTAACACAACATTTAATGAAGTATTATCACCAGGCATAACCATTTCTGTACCAGCATTTAAAGTAACTTCTCCAGTTACATCTGTCGTACGGAAATAGAATTGAGGACGGTATTTGTTAAAGAATGGAGTATGACGACCACCTTCTTCTTTGCTTAATACATAAACTTCACCTTTAAATTCAGTATGAGGGGTAATAGAGCCTGGCTTGCAAAGTACCATACCACGACGGATTTGAGTTTTTTCAATACCACGTAATAATAAACCTGCGTTATCACCAGCTTCACCTTCGTCTAATAATTTCTTAAACATTTCTACACCTGTACAAGTTGTAGCTAATGGTTTTTCCATTAAACCTACTATTTCCATTGCCTCACCAACTTTAATTCTACCTCTTTCAATACGACCAGTAGCAACTGTACCACGACCAGTAATTGAGAATACATCCTCAACACTCATTAAGAAAGGTAAATCAACTAAACGTGGAGGAATAGGAATGTAGCTATCAACAGCATCCATCAATTCTTCAACTTTAGCAACCCATTTTGCTTCGCCAGCTAATGCACCTGTTGCACTACCTTGAATAATTGGGGTATTATCACCATCAAAACCGTAAGAAGTTAATAGCTCACGAATTTCCATTTCAACTAATTCTAATAATTCAACATCATCAACTAAATCTACCTTGTTCATAAAAACAACTACTTGAGGTACACCTACCTGGCGAGCCAATAAGATATGCTCCTTAGTTTGTGGCATAGGACCATCTGTTGCAGCACATACAAGTATAGCACCATCCATTTGAGCAGCACCAGTAATCATGTTCTTAACATAATCAGCATGGCCCGGACAATCTACGTGTGCATAGTGACGAGTAAGGGTAGAATATTCTACGTGTGCAGTATTAATGGTGATACCTCTTTCTTTCTCCTCTGGAGCTCCGTCGATATCATCATAATTTTTTTTCTCCGCTAAACCTTTTTTTGACAAAACATCGGTTATAGCGGCTGTAAGTGTTGTTTTACCATGATCCACGTGACCAATAGTACCAACGTTTAAATGGGGTTTATCCCTTTTGAAAGATTCTTTTGCCATTGTTTAAATTTTAATATTTGTTTTGAAATTGGTTGTCATTTTATAGTCTGTAAACCATTGACTTTTTATTTTTTCTACGCCTTTTAATTTGTTTTATGCTTCTTCAGCATTGCATCTATCTGTAATCGAAAAAAGCAGTTAGACTTTTTACCTTAAATTGTTGTTTACCACCTCAACACAGCCGCACTGTTAATACTTGAGCCATCAATGAGAATCGAACTCATGACCCCTTCCCTACCAAGGAAGTGCTCTACCCCTGAGCTACGACGGCAAACCCAGTTTGCAGTCGGCAGTTTGCAAGTAGCAACAAATGGTACTGCCAATTGCTACATGCAAACTGTTAACTGAAATGAGCGGAAGACCAGGCTCGAACTGGCCACCTGAAGCTTGGAAGGCTACCGCTCTACCAAATGAGCTACTTCCGCTTGTTAATGTGATAATTAGCTAATTAGCTAATGTGCTAATGCAAACTCACGTATTTAAAAGAACTTTCCAAATAGCATATTAGCAAATTATCGAATTAGCTAATTATGCTTCGTGGGCAGAGTAGGTTTCGAACCTACGTACTCCGAAGAGAACAGATTTACAGTCTGTCGCCTTTAACCACTCGGCCATCTGCCCAAAACTAACTGAGCCGAAGACTGGAGTCGAACCAGCGACCTGCTGATTACAAATCAGCTGCTCTACCAACTGAGCTACTTCGGCAATATACTTTTACCTAAAAAGAACTTAAAACAGGGCAAATAATTCTTTACCTAATTTTTTGGACGGCAAAGGTAAGTATAAATTTTAAATAGAAAAAGTTTGTAAAAAAAAGTTTTCATCTTTTTTAAACAAATTTTAAAGCCAACAAAAAAGCCTTTCCAAAATGGAAAGGCTTTTATTTCAAAAAATTGTGTTTAGGCCGCCATTTTGGCTTTTTTGCGTTTAATTTGATTGATTAGTGCGTCCAATGCCGAATCAAAGCTTTCTTCAAATGATTTGGATGATTGCTTTACAAAAAAATCGTAACCGGGAATATGTACTTTTATTTCTGCTACTTTATCTTTTATAGTATGTACTACATTATCTAGCTTTAAATAAACATCTACTTTGGTTATTTGCTCATGAAATTGGGATAATTTAATCATTTTTTTTTCAATATAGTTCACCAATTTAGAGTCTGCATCAAAATGTACAGTTTGAATGTTTACGTTCATAACAATCTAATTTTAATCTGTTAAAAAATAAGTATAATCGTTAAATGTAAAGGACCTACATAGGCAATATTTAGGGGTATTTATCTTGATTGATTTTTCATAATTAAAGTTATTGATTGAAACGCATTTTTCAAAATAAAATTTTGTGTATGGTAGTTTATTTGTTACAAAAGGTAATCTTTAAATAACTATGCTTTTGGATGTGCTTTTTTATGTGCATCTTTTAGTTTTTCGATAGTGTTATGGGTATAAATTTGGGTAGCTGCAAGGCTACTATGGCCAAGTAGTTCCTTCACTGCATTTAAATCGGCACCATTATTCATTAAATGTGTAGCAAATGTGTGCCTTAGTACATGTGGACTTTTTTTTGATAGTGTGGTTACTTCACCTAAATATTTTTTTGTTGTATTGTATAAATATTTAGCATACAATTTTTTACCCTTTTCATTTACTAATAATACTTCAGTATTAGCTTCTTTAAGTTGTTGTTTTTGTGCTATGTATTCTTCTATTGTTTGCATCAACTCTTTGCTTACTGGTATTATTCGTTCTTTGTTGCCCTTACCTAATACTTTTACAGTGCTATTGTATTTATCTATTTGCCTTTCTTTAAGTTCTAACAACTCTGCCCTACGCATACCCGTATTGTATAATAATTGAAGAATAAGCATATCTGTTTTGCCTGCAAAAGTAGTTGGAAACTCAACATAATTAAATAAGGTATTAGTCTCTTTTTCTTCGATAAATATGGGTAACCGTTTGCTTACTTTTTGCGTACTTATTGTTGCCATTGGGCTTACAGTAATAGTCTGTTGCTTTAATTGATATTTAAAAAAAGATTTTAAGGTAGATATTTTCCGATTTATGCTTTTGGATTGAATACCTTTTTCTTTTAGTTGTGCTAGCCAACTTCTGATAAAAGTGGGCTTTGTTTCTGCAACGGTTGTTATTGAGAATTGCGTTACCAAATAATCAAAAAAATCAGTAAGGTCGGTTTGGTAAGATAAAATAGTGTTTTGGGAATATCGCTTTTGAAATTGCAGATATTGTATAAACGCTTGTTGGTAAAATTGATTACTATGCGACATAAAAAAACTGATACCTAAAGTTACATGAACTAGATATCAGTTATATATTTTTATTGTTGAAAAATTAATCTAATTTTCCTGTAGCCAATAGTTGCTTGTAAATAGCCTTTTTTACTTGTGTTCTTCTAACAATAGAAGGTTTTGTAAATGATTGTCTATCTCTTAATTGTAATAAAGTTTTACTTTTTTCAAACTTTTTCTTATACTTTTTAAGTGCTTTGTCGATGTTTTCGCAATCTTTAGAATCGATAATTAACATAATTTATACCCCCTTTAAATGATTTGGGCTGCAAAGATAGGGATTATTGAATATTTTTGGATGAATATTTAATATTTTTTGCAAACTATTTTTTAGGGTAGATATTTGCCAAATGTTTACTGGTATTATTGAGAATTTAGGGCAAATTGTACGTATTAACCCAAAGGGATCTAATGTTTCATTTTGGGTAAAATCGGCTATGTCAAACCAATTAAAGGTTGACCAAAGTGTAAGCCACAATGGGGTATGCTTAACCGTAGAGCAAATTATGGATGATAGCCATAAAGTAACGGCCATTGAAGAAACCTTACTAAAAACAAATTTAAGCAAGCTAGTGGTAGGCGATTGTGTAAATTTAGAAAGATGCCTGCAAATGAATGGACGTATTGATGGGCATATAGTACAAGGACATGTAGATGACGTAGCTACTTGCACAAACGCTATAGAAAAAGATGGTAGTTGGGAGTACACTTTTGAATTTAATGAAAAATTTGCCGCTTTACTTATTGAAAAAGGAAGTGTTTGTGTAAATGGAATTAGCTTAACTGCGTTTAATGTAACAACAACTAGTTTTACGGTGGCTATTATTCCTTATACCTATATTAATACTAGTATTAAAAATATTGATGTTGATGGTTTGGTAAATGTGGAGTTTGATGTACTGGGAAAGTACATTTTAAGAATGAACGAATTAAAAGGCTAGTATCGAAAAAGAATTATATTTTCCTTCCAATCCAAAAATCTTGCCCTCCTACTTTATCTGGAAATTTTTCACCGTCGTAAAATTCCATTATTTCAAAATAGGGCTTTAGTAATTTTTTAAAATATGCTTCAGTATTATAGGTACTCATCATTCTATGCCCTTTTTCCTTATACGCTATTGTATAAACCCCTTTTGTTTGCAGTAAATGATGTTCGTGAGCAGAGAGTTTAGTTTCATATTTTCTCCCATGTGTTGAAAACATAAAAATTCCTTTTGAGTAAGTAATTCTATGTATTTCTTTTATCCAATCAATTTGTGCCTCTGCTTCAATGTGAGTGAATACGGATATGGCATAGATAAGATTGAACGTATTATCTTCAAACAACGTTGGAGGGGAATAATCAATACGTTTAAAATTTACATTTGGAATATTTGCACAATTCCATTCAATCATTTTTGTGTTAATATCTACCCCATAAACATCTGCATTTGATACAATTGATGGCATGTGTCTAACGATTCTTGCAACGCCACAGCCCCATTCTAAAATACTAGTAAGGTTGATGCAATAGGGTTTTGCCCATTCTATAATTTCTTTTGCAGAGGCTTCGCCATCTTCTTTATATTGTTTGTAATTGAGTTGATAGGTTTCGTAAAGAAAATAATCTGGGGGCAGTAAAAAATTTGAGTTTTGGTTTTTAAATGCACTATTTGAGCTATACCCTTTAAGCTTTGTAAAGTTAAAAAGCAGCACATCCAATACATTTGTTGCGCCAAGTGTTGAAAAAATATGTTTAACTGTTTTTTTTAAAATTATTTTATAAACGATTTTGTAAAATTAGACCTCTTTCCCTTTTAATGAAAAAGCTATTGCATTATCCATAATTCTTTCTGCGTATGGCTTTGATAGTTGATTTAACTCTTCAATTTTTGATTGAGTTAAATTTTTATCTGCTAAGCTTAATGAAAACTGTAAGGCTTGCATAGCTTTAGTAGTGTCCAAAATTTCTTGTTGGGTTAGTAACGCAATATTTTTTTGGATAAATTTTTCTGTAGTTTGTAACAACTGTTCTGCCTCCGTTTGCGCTTCTACCAATGCTCTAATGGCAATATCATTTTTTGCATTTTCTATGGATTGTTGCAACATTTTTTCAACATCGGTATCTAATAAATTTTGTTGAGGTTTTACCGTAATTTCTTGTGCTACTCCACTTCTTAATTCTTTTGCAGAAACATTTAATACCCCATCTGCATTTATTAAAAAGCCTATTTCCACTTTTGCAAAGCCTGCTGGCATATTGGGAATGCCTTTTAAAATAAATTCGTCTAGTTTTCTATTGTCTTTTACTAAATCTCTTTCTCCTTGATATACCGAAATTATCATTCCACTTTGCCCATCTTTTTGTGTAGTGTATTGCCTTGTTGCTTTTGCTGGTATTTTTGTGTTACGAGGAAGTAGTACATCCATGAGTCCGCCAGCCATTTGTAATCCAAGGGAAAGTGGTGTAATATCTAGTAATAAAATATCCCTAGTATTTCCTGATAAAATATCAGCTTGTATAGCTGCTCCTAATGCTACAACTTCATCTGGATTTACCGTATCGTTTACATCCTTACCAAAAAACTGAGTAATGGCTTTTTTTATTATTGGCGATTTTGTACTCCCACCAACCATAATAATTTCATCTATATCATTTATTGTAAGTGCTGCATCTTTCAGCGCATTTTTGCAGCAAGCAATTGTTTGCTCAATTATTGGAGCTAACAGTTTTTGTAACTCGTTTTTAGAAAGAGTAATTTTTACAGAATTAATCTCAGTTGCAAAGTCATCTTCTTTACTTAACGCTTTTTTTGCATTTTCAGCTGCTAAACGTAGTTGCTGGTTCGATATTTTGTCTACTCCGTATACGTTTTCTATCCAATAATTTACGATAGTATTATCTATATCATCTCCTCCTAAAAATGTATTCCCATTAGTAGAAAGTACTTCAAAAACTCCATTTTCAATTTTTAAAATAGAAATATCAAATGTACCTCCACCTAAATCATAAACGGCAATTGTTTTTTCTTGTGTTTTATCTAATCCAAAGCCATACGCTAAACTTGCAGCTGTAGGTTCGTTAATAATTCTTAAAATATCTAACCCTGCTAATTTACCTGCATCTCTAGTAGCTTGGCGTTGTGCATCGTTAAAATACGCTGGTACGGTAACTACAGCTTTGTTTACTGTTGTTTTTAAAATATGTTCTGCAGTAGTTTTTAGTTCTTTTAAAATAAAGGAAGATAATTCTGTTGCGGAATAAAATTTGTCCTTCACTTTTACTTTTACTAATTTATCTTCTTCGTCAATTATTTTGTATCCAATATTTTTAATCCCATTTTTTACATCGTTATAGGTTTTACCCATTAATCGTTTTGATGAAAAAATGGTATTTTCTGGATTAGAAATTAAAAATGATTTAGCCGCTTCGCCAACAATAATTTCATTTGTGTCTCCAAAATGAATTATGGAGGGCACTAAAGAAGACTGACCATGTTCTTTTAAAGCTGTTGGTTGTTTACTCTCTGGATGTATGATTGCAACTAGACTATTGGTTGTACCTAAATCTATTCCTACAATAATTTCGTTTTGTTGCAAACTGCCTGTGGCTATGTTAATAGCTATTTTTGCCATTCTATCTTTTTTTTGCAAAAGTAACAAATAAAAAAGGCTGTTGAAAAGTCAACAGCCTTAATAAAAAATATTTTCCGTTTATCGAATAATAACCATTTTACCATACCCTTTGTTAAAGTATTGGTCAGTTTTATCGCCATCGGCTTTGTACTTTTCTAACGATTTGCCATTTAAGTTGGTTAATACTCTGTATAAATAAACACCATTGCCTAATTTTTGCCCGTAGGTATCTGTACCATCCCACTTAAATTCTGTAATATTTCTGCCCACATGTATAGGCCCTAATTCGTCTTTTGTAATTTCACGTACAATTTTACCTGTAATAGTTAAAATTTGTATGCGCATATTTTGTGGCACTTCATTACCGGTAATGGTAAATACAAATGCTGTTGACGTGGTAAATGGGTTTGGGTAATTCAACAAATTAGAAATCATTGCTTTTGTTATTACATTAAAGTTTATATGATATTCTAAATCGCCTGCTTTATTACCTACCACATCTCTACCCATAACAATTAATTCATATTCACCTTCTTCATCAAATTTTGGCATAAAATCAATAGTAGCCGTATTTTTCCCTGTAGCTAAATTAGCAGGTGTAAATAACATTATATCGCCAAAATAATATTATTGTAAACTTCCATCGGGCTCTACCAAATAAAGTGTATTAGGAATATCATCTATTGCAAAACGAAGTAAAGAAAAACCGATAGTACGTTTGTTATTATTTATGGGAATAGCAACAGAGGCAGAGTCATATTTTGCAATACCAGAAAAATACTCAGCATGCATTATACCAACATTTGGGTTATTTTTTACCCCTACTAAACCATCAGGATTCCAGTAACCTGCAGTAGCATCATTTGTGCTAGATACTTGAGCACCACCCATACCTAAACCCCTTGCTCCAGCACCAATATTTAAAAACTCGTTCGAATATTTTTTGAATTGTGCTCTTACTAAAATAGGACTTACCCCTATAATAATAAACGCTGCAAATTTTTTAATTCTCATAAATTATGTTCAGTTAATATATACTTGTATTAGCAACAACTTGTAAAACGTATTTATCCATTGTAAATTGTGTTAATTCCACCTTTTAAAATACAATTTAAGTGGCGTATTACAGCAAAAGTCCGCATTATTCTATGTTAATTACATTTGATATACGCAATTACTAATACAAAATACTTGTAAACTAACAATAAAAATACATTAACCTAATAGTAAAAGAATTATATTTTTTAAAAATTTATACTCATTTTT
>Ga0209443_1000681_pt1 | contig 22784 bp, 21 predicted proteins | sample LauGreBMM110DCMD_2_FD_187571 | JGI IMG/M metagenome (GOLD analysis project Ga0209443, IMG submission 187571) | Freshwater lake microbial communities from Lake Michigan, USA - Su13.BD.MM110.DCMD (SPAdes) (version 2) | ecosystem: Environmental > Aquatic > Freshwater > Lake | place: Lake Michigan... | reverse complement strand
TCGTTAAAACCTCATTATTATTTCGTACAAACATGATAATAATGGATAACGGAGATGCAAGTTTTATCAACGATATGCGTGATATAAGCGATTTCAAAACCATTACGTTTTCAGGGTATAAAAAAACCGACGTGAAGAAAGAGTTATTACAAGCATTGTATAAATCTAAAGTCGAGAATGCATGTCATTGGTGCGCCGAATTAGTGTGTGCCGGTCATTATAGTGATATTTGGGAAATCATCCTGTTATTTTTAGGGAAATATATTCATTTAGGCAATCCGAAATTAGCCATATATGTCGATAAACGATTCAATGTGTTTCGGAATATCATGGTCCAAGGGAATTTCATTTCCGAGCTGGAATTGCGTAACAATCCGACCATACGGAACATGTTTTCTGAATTATGTTGCGTATTTGCCACTTCACCCAAGAAACCAAGTATTGAGCCGGTCAAACTGAATACAGCGGAAGAATTCGATATGACTCAATTATCGGATAAACTGAAAGCACCGTCGGTATTATTCGGCGAACCGATTCTTAAAAAAGAAGACCCAAAAGAAATAGCGATTGCAATAAACGAATTTTCCTATCACATTTCTTCGACGAATGGCCATGTTCCGAACATGATGAATGCGTGTTATTGGATAGAATGGTTGATCTCCTTCGACCAAATCTGTAAAAAGCGGAAACAACCATGCAATGCGGAAACGAGAGAAAAAATCCCGGTCGAACATAAGTTCCAAAAAGAAATCATTTGGATTATTTGGGACGCGCTGTTTTATTATAGCAACGACGACTATGTGAAAACGATTTTGAATTCTATCTTGCGATTGTTTTGTCTCAAATTCACTCCGGGCAGTATTAAAAAACGTATCTATCTATTGTATTTTGCGGTGTCTATTGTCACTGAACCGTTTGTGAGAAATATTCCTATGATTCCCAATAAACAATTGCTCGAAACAACCATGGCCCAAATAAACAATATATATAAACAAATTAAGAAATCGGAAGTGAGTCCAAAGACCGAATATTTGTTCGAGGGACTTCATGCCAATGATAGTGCGACGAACCGCCAAAAGTCTGTTCAGAAAATGGAAATATTAAATTCGATGGGTTATTCGGGGGGTATATAATGAATTGGAATATTATATATTATGTTGCTAATATAAAATAACAAAAAATTAAAAAGATCCAAATGGACTCCCGCCAAACGAATTCGCGGCCATAGGGCCCTGATTATACGACGGAGCGACTGGACTTCCTCTCATCATTTCATCTGATCCGGCAGTTGGTCTTGTGGTAGAAATGGGCGCTTGGGGGAATATAATATCGTTATGTTGTTCGTACCCATCATGTTGGCTGCTGCTATGTTTCTCTTTTTTTTTCCCCGTTTCCATGTTTTCTTTTGTCCCACTCCATGTTTCCATAATACGATCCACCAGGATATTTACTTTAATACCAATTTTCGTCTGGATACTTAGCACTAAAATCAAGAAAGCCAAGATCACATTCGTCAAGGTGAGGCTTTCATACTTAAATTCACTATAAGTAGGTATATAGGTAATGAATCGATGAATAATAATGATCCCTACAAACATGACGATCAGCTGAATGAGCACTTCGATGAGTATTTCGATGGTAGATTTATCCGCATCCGCTTCGGGAACAAACCGCTGAATGAGTTTGTTCAATAAAACGATTGGAATCACTCCTAACAGTGAGTACTGGGTAACATTCATTATTTCGGCTTTTCCTTCTTCTGTGGTCGAAAAAACATGACTGAAAAATGTTTTTTTAGAACCAACTGGCTCAAATACATTTGTTTCTCCTAAATTCATTATGTTTTGTAAAGAGATATTAATAATTGCACGGCAGGGAGTTACCATCCGTATTTTTTCTTCGCGGTTCTCCTTCGCTTATGGAAGATAACTCCCGCACCAGAATTCAGCCCTTTTGATAAACCGTTTTTATTAGAAGTATTTTTAAAACTCCAGCCGGAGACATTGTTTGTAATCGTATTGCGTGTTTTTCTTCTCGAATTACTTTTTTTTGCGGGAGACGGTGCTCTTTTTCGTCTTAATTTCGATCTTTGCATTTCGAACTGTTTAAGTTCGCCAAAGTTTTTGTAAATCGCTCCTGATTTTGACAGTATTCCTAATCTTTGCACGGCGTGTGTTTTATCTTTTGGTAGGCTATTATTAATATAATGCTCGACATCTTCTACGGTTACTTTATCTGTTTGTAGATCTAACATACTGTTGTAATTTTCCATCCGGATTCCAACCGCTTTTCGTTGTTCCCGTACGTTCCCTATATATTTTTTATCGCATAATGGCTCTGAATTCACGACGTCAATTGGCTTATTGAGTATCAATGCATCTATAAGTTCTGTTTCATTTATACTATCAAGCTTACATATCATTGCAAGATTATATGTTTCTTTGAAACATGACTCTTCCACCAGAGAGACGTCTTCCCGAAAACCGAATTTATTGTACAGGCATAACCCTTTTAAATTACAATATAAACCAGCAAGTTCAAGTAAAGCGAAATTAATTTTTTTCCGTTTAAGTGCGAACAAGTACATGAACAGTAAAATACGACCGATTACGTTACAAGCCCCTGCTTTGCATTCTTTGGTGGCATTGGAGTGCTGATGTTTCTTAGGAGCGCAAACCAAATTCAACGCGGGTACATTTCCAAAATCATTTTCCGCATTGTTACATTCTCCTAATTCGGTCATAAGAAAACCAACTACTTTATCTGATTCTTGTTTTTCTGTGCTGTTCTCGTCTACTAAAAGAATGATATCCTTTATTTGGTCGTTCGTTTTTAAAAGAGCGTTTAATCCAAGTGTGATATACTCCTGTCCAATATTATTGTTTCGAATAATTCCCTTTGCATTTGTATGAATGTGTCCTCTCTCGCTCCATTTTTTCCCCCGTCTATTTTTTTTCCGAGTGTTTTTAGTTTTTAAAAAGTAATTCAAGCAAACGTCGTTTGTGTCTTCTGCTTTTACAAAGTCCGCATCGACAATTGGATTACACAGAGATGAAAGACTTTTAATAAAAGAATCGTATGGTTTTAATGCACCATTTGAAAAGGTGTCCAATTCGTGTTTGAAAACTAATTTTATTGCATGGTTTTTCAAAAACTCGTTTACTTCTTTGGGCAGATCGGCTCTGAAATCATCCGTGAATACGTTTCCATTAGACATGCCCTATAATTTACCTAAACATATTATTCTCAGTACTTTCCGCGAATAATATCAGTATTTTAAGATGACCGCGAATACTATATTTTAATATTAAAACCGTTGCATACATACGGCCATTTTTTGAAAATGATGGATTTTGGCAAAAAACTTTTGAGATGTTATCGCAAATTCAGTATTTTAGGCGAATAATATCAGTATTTTGAGAACACAACACAAAACATAAAGATTCACAACACGAAACATAAAAAGTAACCATAACCATTCTTAAAGTATTTGCTCATTTTTGGAATATCATCAGTATATGTACTAAATATAACGTGTATTCGTTAAAAAGCCAGATAAATTTAAAACCGTTGAATAAAACTAAAATAAAAACCGAAGAAACCGAAGAAACCGAATAAACCGAATAAACCGAAGAAACCGAATAAACCGAAGAAACCGAATAAACCGAAGAAACCGAATAAACCGAAGAAACCGAAAAAATGGGCAGTTTTTTATACATCTCCGCTTTTTTGCGGTGGCGGTGGTGGTGGTGATACTATTTTATTGAAAGTATATTTCTGCGTGTGAATATACGTTTCGTCTTTTGTGAAGTGATGATCTTCCGCGACGATGGAATAGACTGGTTTAAGAAGCGTTTTTATTATACTTAGCCATGCACGTTTTATCCTTGATGGATCGGTCACCGCTTTGATATTATTGCAATTGTAGAATTTACGAATATCTGGAACTAAACTCAAAATATTATTTTGTAGTTCAACATCTTTATCCAAATCATATAATACAAATGTTTGGGATACTTCCAGGTTCATTAGTGATATCAATTTGGAGACGATTTCGGCTTGTTCTTCTTTGTAGAGTTCAGTCTTGAGGCGCATTACAAATACTGATCAGATATTATTATATAATTATATATTATATTATATTATAATTATATATTAATAATTATATATTTATATATTTTGGTATATAATTGTTTTATTTTTTGCGCATGGACTTGGTTTTTCTTCCTTTTTTGTTCTTATTTTTCCCCCCGCCGTTTTTGTATTTCGATATTCTTTTCCTGGTCCTTCCTTTACTTTTACTACTGTTACTTGAACCAGTATTTGTATTTATGTAACCTCCCAAGATTTTTTCGAACATTCCCATTTTTCAGTATTATATACTAAACGATAGATTTAATTATTATCACAAAAAGAATATAAAATTAAAAAGGATTCGAGAGGATATGAGCAACTCACTTGCAAAAAAAAGACGTGCCAATTTACCGCCGCCACCTATGCCTATGCCTGCCCCTGCTCCAAATCCTTCTCCTTCTAACTTGAATCAACCTCCTGCCATTGGAAGACCGATGACCCTTCCTCAAGTATTAAGTATCCTGGAGAAAAGACTGAGTATATTGGAAAAAAGCAAAGATATGGAAGAGACCACATCCATCATGGCGACTACACCCGCATCCATCATGAACGACTCATTGAAAGAGACCTTGGACGAATATGAAACCCGATTCGACATGTTGGCAGAGCAAATCAACTATATTAAAGATACACTCATGAAACTCCAGACATTTACAATGGAAGTGAATCAAACACTGTTGCTCGAAAGAAGAGAAGCAGAAAATAATTCAGTTCATTTTTCAAGCCTGATAGAAGAAAAAGAGGTCAAAGTGGAGGATGACGAAGAATAGGCGTGTGATATTAGTGTCGGCGACTCCTTCGTCGTCGTACAGTGCGTCGTTTCCCTTTCTTTGCAACGTATCTTTTTTTCCCAGTTACATTTGTTGATGTTCCGTTTTTATAAACTTTCTTCGCTTCAATCATCGCGTCTTTCAACGAATACGTCACATTTAACTTTTTTCCAGTGCGAAACGTTTGTTTTACTAAATCAGTCCAGGGATTTCCCATTATATATTTAGTGAATATTTATATAAATCTTATATTAATCATTATATTAATTCATCATGGACAATAATGGAAAACACGACGAATATTTGTTAAAAATTCAGAAAACCCAAAAAGAATTCTACAGCAACCAGGCAAAAAAGCATATTTTCAAAAACGCACAAAAAACAGAATGCGCAAATTATGTGAGTACCAATGTTAAACTCGAACACTTGATCGAATCGACCGCGTTTATTGTACCAAACACGAACATTGTGTACTTCAATTATCTCGTATTTAAAACATACGGTAGTCCTGAAAACGCAAAACCCATCTATGCTCACATCACTGCATTAATTGAGAGTATTTTGACGACTTATGAATCATATGAACTTCACGTCAATTTTAAAACATTTTCGGTATCGGCATGTCACCGATATTACTCTATGATTGTTAGTAGTATCGAGTCAAACTCTCTCTTTACCGAAAAACTAAATAAACTGGTGATCTATCACACTCCTTTTGTCATTGATCAGGTAACGGTAATGCTTTATCAAAGCATCAAACCGTTTCTAAATAAAATAGAATACGTCAAAGAAAAAAGCGAGGAAAGAATCGCTCAATTGTTCAAAGACGTTGTATGAAAACAATTTCGGACAAAAATAATATATAATCAATAAAGTGATTGTATAATATACGTACATTCATCATGTGGTGGCTAAAGATTTTCGTGTTTTTCATTATCTTGTTTTCGTATATTCATGTACAGCAGCAGTATAAATCAGGAGAGGATTTGGAAATCTACGAATATGATGTCACTACCGTGAAAGCTCTCCAGGATATGCTCCACTTGAAACAGCCAGTATTGTTTCGGTCAGAGCTGTTCGAGTTAGGAAAAAACACGGAGCCCTTGGAATTCCTCGAGATAAAAGATCGGCGGGACTATCATCCTGGTGCTCATAAACATGTTGAATCCATACAGTTATCTTTGGCAAGCGCGCGTAGATTAATGGATACAGATACAAAAGGACTATTCTACAGCAACCGTAATCGACCGAATCTTCTTCTTTCCTGGAAAACATGGTTTAGAAAAATGGACACCTTTTTAAAACCTGCGTTCACTCTTTATACGGAAACGGATCTTATTTACGGCTCTAAATACGCCAGGACGACCACTTCATTCCATCGCGAAAGTCATACGTTTCTATATGTTCCACCCGAAACCAACAAAGGAAACATTCGGGTAAAAATGACCTCACCGAAAAGCCATGTGTTTCTGAATCCCGTGATTGACTATACGTCTTTCGAAAATTGGTCGGCCGTCGATTTATTTGAATCGCACGACAAACTGCAATGTATCGACTTTTATGTAAAGCCCGGATACGTTCTCTTTATTCCACCTTTTTGGTTCTACAGTATTGAATTCCAGGAAAAACAGAACGAAGTGTGTATGATTAAATATACGACCGGCGCGAATTTTGTAGCGAATATAAAACACATCGGATTATTCTATATGCAACAACAAAATATCGCGGAAAAGTGGTGGAAACCGCTGCAAGATGTAGATATTTCTTTGGACCAACAAGAGGAGGACCAAGAGGAGGACCAACAAGAGGAGGAGAAGCATAAAGCAGGTATTATTGATATTTCCCAATGTCCCGTTCCCGTCCCGGAAGAAAAAACGGTCGTGCAAGAATTGATTGAGGAATTACATGCATGAATTTTAGACATGTAGTATGCGAAGCTCGTCTGCAAAACAACATTCAAGATTGAGATGCCGGATCTCCATTATTCGGTCTTTGTCTATATTTCCGCGAACATGTTCTGCAAATTCACACTCTGGACTTTTCTGGCAATCGTAGTTTAACGTACGAAGATACTTTGATTTTAACGCAAACAGACCCAGCACGCAATCAAAATCCATGTATTCGAATGTACATACATTGAAAAATTTGACAAAGGCATCATAATTATTATGGTTATGTCTCACTTCATTCAAAAAGTGCATATCCTTCAGTTTATATCTTCCAGTTAATTTAACGATCACGTCGTCGTCTTGTATGTTATATCGCTGTATAACTTCTTTTAAATCTAATAGTTCATTGACACCTTTGTGTTGAAGTTCGAGAAAATTATTCGACGTATAAAGGACATCGCAGCCAAGTGCATCTAAAAACGTTTCCCTGATTCCATTATTTTCCACTATAATCGGTTTTATAGTGGAATCATGTTCCACCATTTGCAGTAAAGTAGATATACAATCCATGTATCTCCTTTTTCTTTCCTCGGCATCTTTGTTTCCTGTTTTGTTATTGATGGAAGTGGTGATAATAATGTATATCATATTATTTAAAAAATAGGATATAGGCAAACAGGGAAAACATTTATATTCATATTCAACCAAGTTTTTATTGTGGCGTGAGAGAATATAATGAAAAAATCAAGGAGAACAAAGGGAGATAATCACATGAAGAGAACAAGGAAAAAAAAAGGAGAAATCAAAACGATCTCCAACGATCAAAAATCGTTCCTGGTGAAAACATTTTTCGAAATACTCCATTCCATCAAGTTATACCACTGGAAAACGAAATCGTACTCTCAACATAAAGAAACAGACAATCTCCACGAAAAACTATCCGGTGCGACCGATCGTTTTATTGAAGTCTTGATTGGAAAAACATCTGCCCGAATTCAAATGGTGGAGGATAAAATGAAATTATACGATTTCGATCACAAAACCCAATTTAGGGATAAGATTTTCGAATTTAGACAGTTTTTAGTCGATTTGAATCAGTTGTTTCCTTCCAAGAAAGATTCGGATTTACTTTCTATCCGAGACGAAATGCTGGAAATCGTGAATCAGTTTTTATACTTATTCACCCTTCATGGATGATCAGAATAATAAATGAATAATATATATGCCAAAGAAGATATGGACAGTCGTTTTGTTTTTCCTCGCCTTTTTATCGTTTGGGGCAGCGCTTTATTTTTTTGTGAAATCGAAAATGATTAAAAATACCAAAAAAATCATTTTTTTAACGAGCTCCGAAACTCAGGCAATACTTGATAATGACGCCGATCATTACTACCAAACATTCAATAAAACGGATTTAAAACTGAGAAAATCGAAAACCCTCACCGAGTATTTAGACAAAATTAGTAACAGCGGCGTCGAAGGGAGTGAGGAAAATAAGGAAAAAATCATCGACTGTATAGAAAGAATAAACCAAAAACTTCCTTCCGGGATTCAAGAAGGAGTCGATATTCGGAAATTTGTAGAGATGGATTGGCGAATCGGCTTTACGGGAGATATGCTTTATGAAAACGGACTACCGCATACAAGAACCAACGTCATTATACTGAACAACACTGATATTGAAAAAAAAAGTATCCCCTCACTGTGTAGGTTGTTGATTCACGAAAAGGCGCACGTCTATCAGAAAACATACAAAACGGAATTTTCCAAATATTTAGACGAGAATTTTGAAGTCGCGGAGAAAAAGGGTAAACAAGAAGACATTCCCGCTAACCCAGACACAGACAAGTTTATATACAAGCGGAAAAGTACTGGAGAAATTCTGCAGGGAAGATATCACGAGAAGCCGGAACATTTCCGAGATATCGCTTTTACGGACGATGATCACACGAAAGAACATCCATACGAATCGGTTGCATATACGTTGGAAAAATTATACTCTGATTAAAGAATTACGTCCGACGATATTACTGATATTTAAGAAGACAAATCACGGCAACAGTAATACCTGCTATACCACCAGTAAGAAGATGAACGCCTAATCCATGTGTGACAGTATAACGATAGTACGCAAAATCTCTTTCCTCTGTGCGAGACCATGTAGGTTCCAGTGAAAAGTATTTATTGAAAATACTTGTATCATTTTTGTGAGAAGAAGTAGTTGGAATCTCGTTGGTTGGGTTAAAATTTTGTATTTTATTTGGTTTAGCCACTTGGTAATGATAAAGTACCTCGTTCGTAATATGAACAATCCCACACAAGAGTAATACGGACATCCAAATCGTAAAGACCAATCTGGATGTATGATAGGTAGCATAAGTACTGAATAAAATGGCGGAATACACCATTACTTTGTCTAAACGATCTGCAAATGAAAAATCTATCGGATCTTTCCAATACATAATGGATGTGATATACAGTCCGAGCAATAATCCTCCTACAATTTTAAGTATGGGTTGCTTACATAACAAAAAAAGAACCGCGATGACTAAATAAACATGACACGTACTAAAGCAGAACCAAGCATATTTTTGAGGTATAGAATGGGTGTATTCTTTTATAGCATTATTCTTCGTATAAGGAACGGGATGAGGAACGGGATGAGGAACGGGATGAGGAACGGGATTAGGAACGGGAAACGTCGTCGTCATCTGTATTATAATATTATGGTTTTTTATTTATTTATTTATTGCCCACGAATATTAGATGAATGAGTTCATCTGAATCGGTATTTCAGTTATTTAGGAGATTTTTTTCAATGTATATTTTATAAATGTTAGATTTGGTGAAGTTGTGTTCGCCGGGAACGGAAAAGAACCCTTTTACAAAACGTTGTAACAAAAAATGCAAGAAAGGGAAAGAACGGATTCGATTGGATCAAACAAATACGTATCGTTGTTATAAAACATGCGAGAAACCGCGGACCAGAAATACTAGATCTAATAGATGCTCAGGGAAAAGAATACCGTCTTCCAAAAAACAGTCACATACGAACTCGAGAAAATCGGCAAATTTTTTCAACAGGTCCGCTTTATGGGGAGATAATTCGAGATCTGATCGAACTTAAAAGCAAAATCTTATACCTATATTATGACTTATTCAGGCGGCGGGTCTTCTCCTTCTTGATTTGTTTCTGAAGGTGGCATCTCATCTTGAGGATCTGGAATAGGATCTTCTTCTTTGGCAGGAGTCGGAGGAGTAGCGCTAAACTTACTAAAAGTAGAAGGTTTCTTTGCCATCATCATCATCATCATGTCGTTTTTTACCGTTTTTACAATTTCTTTCGCTTGAAACTGAGAGGCAAGCGGATGATCGGATAGATCCGGAATAAAAAGCTCTCTATCATTCGACGTGACCCTGGTTTCAGTAAGATAGGGAGATTGTTTTTTAGTGAAAAGCTTACCTAATATACCCGGTTTAGTTTTATAATGTTCGTATGCCAATTCGTCCGCATTACACCATATCTCTTCATGATATCCCCAATCACTATATGGATACATACAGTGTCCTTTATTTTCCCAGTATTTCCCCCAGCTATTACGCAAAATAAAACCAACGGCATTATACCCGACGACTGCCAACGCATGTCCTCCCAAGTTTTCTTCCTCTCTGTGTTGTTTCCACATGGAAGCGGTATGATTGAATACCGGAAAAGTGATTAAACAAGGTCCCACAATATTAAGTGCCATTTTCAGCATATTCATGGTTCGAATACGGGCATACCCTTTAATTTTATGTTGGCGATCCGCGTCAACAATAGATGTGCAATTCGACGAACTGTAAGGACACATTTTCTCACTGCACGCTCCCAATTCGGTTAATATTTGCATGAGTTCACGACCGCACATTAATTGCGTGGTTTTATCTTTTCTGTGGTTGAATATGAACTGAGGGGACATTTGAATAGACTCTTTATTGATCTTGCGCGATTTCCATTCCAACATACACGCCCCGACTTGCGCGAGAGAAGTTCCTTGTACCCCTTGGTTTCGAACCGGATAGAGATGATTCGTCCAATCTAACGTTTTGGGACATTTAAAGAGGTAATCATCATCAAAAAGAAGATCGGCGTTCATATCTCGATCGTCTCTGGGCGACGGGACTACATTGAAAAAAATGGCTTGTTTATTTTGAGAAATCGGGTTGTTGGTTTGGGCCATTTCTTTAACGACAATATACGTTATAAATATATATTTTTTATACATACAAACTCTGGTTCGTCGCGATATATTTCAAAATCATGTCTTCTATTTTTGTCAATTTGTGTAGCCACTCGGTTTGCGTATTGCAGTAAGACAGCTCATACAGACCTCTGAATTCCTTCGCAATGGTCGCGATTTTAAGAATGGCCTTGGTGAAATCCCCTAAAGAAATCCCTTTCGGATTGAGCTTGGAAACAATAAATTCCTTGCATTCCATTTCGGTGGTGCATTCGCACCACTCCATGGATTCTTCCACGATCGAAAATGAAAATTCCTTGCCATACTGAATCCCACTTCGAATATCGCGAATCCCTTCTTCCGTTTCATACTTATCGTACATTTCCTTCATTTCTAATAGTCTGGATCGAAGAAAGTCGTCATTGGTCCGTGGCGTACTTGTTTCGAATTCTTCGTCGACTCTTATACCGGTCGCACACGAAAACAATCCGACCAATTGCTTACAACTGAAGCCTTCGAAATAATTCCATTTGTCAATCATACATCGTATCCAAATCGGACCATGAACCTCTGCCACGTGACTACAGATGGATCCGTTTATTAACGCGGTTATATTTGTTCCGCCGTCGAGTTTCAGAAATCCCTCTGTTTCTAAGAATTCACATATTCGCTGTACTTGGTCTGGGATAAATTGCTTTAACCTGGCAACAGTAGATTCACAGTCCTTACGTTTTACCATACTCTCTTCTACTGTTTTCCATGTGTCAATGTCTTTCAACAAATTTGGATACTCGTCTGAAATCGTTTTAAGCTCGCGACTGATTTGTGCCCGTTTCTTAGGCTGACGCGTATCTTTTAAACTCTCTTCTTTGGTACGATAGGCTTCGCAAATGTCTTTGGGCGTTTTTAGGAATTCAGTATTGCGTGTATGTGAAAGGACGTTTTCTGAGGCGGTTACCAAGAAACGTTCGTTTGTCTGTATTTCAGAAAGCAACCCTTCATTCATCATACTTTTCTGAATGAAGGAACATACCGTGTCAAGGGTAGTTTCTGGATTGGTTTTAAGTACATTAAGCACTAAACTATAATCCATTCGGAATTTCGAAACCAAGGCGGGTGGTTTTCCGCCCATTAACACTTTATAGTCGGTCTCAGTAGGCTGAGATCGAAACAAGTTATTGCAATGAATGACGTAGCCAACCTTATCGATTCCTCTTCTACCTGCTCTTCCAGCCATTTGAGTGTATTCGTGGGATTCGAGTAATCTATGATTGTCCCCGTCGAATTTGGTGATTCCTGTAAAAACACACGTCTTGATGGGACAGTCCAGCCCTATCGCAAACGATTCCGTGGCAAACAATACCTTGATGTATTTTTTGCTGATAAACAGCTCCACCATTTCTCTTAAAATAGGAATCATTCCACTGTGATGTATACCAATTCCTTTGCTCAGAAGGGTACTTAGCTCGATGAATTCCGGCAAACGCATGTATTCCTCATGATTAGGGAGTCGGCGAAGAATCTGTCGCGTCTCTTTTTCTATTTCATATGGGATTTTACTGTCATCTTCCAACACGGGGACGGTCAGTTCTTTTGCACACGATTCCACCGCTTTTCGAGAAAATACAAAACAAATGGCCGGAAGCATATTTTGATCGCGCAAATATTTCACCAAATTGTTCAATACAAATTTGCGAGTGATTCGCGCATGTTGTGATTGGATTTTATTATCGATTCGTTTCATCGAAGTATATCCTTCGCTGTTAAAATTACCTTTGCTATCTCGTATCAATATGGGTTTATTTGACAATTTGCGCATTTCCGATTGTTCAGACTTGTCGGTTATTTTTTTAAACTCATGTTCGCCCATGGTCATGTATGCGTAATGGCTTAATGGAACCACCCGATGATCCGTTGGACAGACAAATACGTTTGAATCAGGATGCGTACTTTCAATCCATGCCGCGAACCTTTCGGGTTTGTCCATGGTGGCAGATAACATGACCATTTGAACGGGATGAGGTAACATCAATATCGTTTTTTCCCATACTTGTCCTCTGTCTGCGTCGTTTATATAATGTACTTCGTCGAAAATAACGGCAGCCAATTCATGCTCGAAATCCATCTGAAACTGCATCAGGTTTTTATTTTGTAGTGCGTCGAGAGAAGAGTCGTTGAATAAGCGGTTCATCAATATTTCAGTGGTCATAATGAGTACGTCTGCTTCTGGGTTTGTTTTTATATCTCCGGTGAAAAGTCCGAAGGAAATGTGGGGGTATTTCGTCGAGAATTCAAAGAACTTTTGGTTGGAGAGTGCTTTGATCGGACTTGTATATATGACTTTTTTCCCTTGTGAAACCCAATGCTCTATGGCGAATTCGGCAGGAAGTGTTTTCCCCGAACCGGTATGCGCGGTGATGAGAACATGGTGATTGTTTACGATCGCCTGGATCGCATGTTTTTGGAATGAACTCAGTTCGTAGGGGTATTTATCGAAATGGACATTGTATTCGCTTTCGATCGGAAAGGTTGAATTGCAAATGACGACCATGGTTAGCTTTATTTATGATGTGAAATGTTTTGTTACGGATATTTCAATTTTATGGTGGTTTTCAATTTACAAATTCTTATTTGACATTAAATAAAATATATCTGACATAATAAAAAGAAACAATGGAGATATAAACTGAAATCAGATTCGAAAGGGAATAGAATACCAGTTTTCTCATATTTTGAACATCGCATTTTATTTCAAAAATCACATGTAATACAGATACAAACACTACGACAACTGAAAAGGTAACATACGCAAATCCGGTATAGAATGGCCATTCCCATAACAATCCTAAAAAGAAACCTACGAATGTTTTCGGATCCGTGCCAATTTGTTCTGTGTAACGAGCGACGTAATAATAGATTTTATAAAAATAAGATACAAAATTCACGTACTCATCCGAAAAGGGACAGTTATCGCAGACAATAAAATGTAATTTCATTAAAATTCGGGGGGTTTCTTGTTGCCCTGTTTTTTTCACTCGGTGGAAAGTTCTGTCGAAATCAAATAACATATAATCGCCTCTATTGATTTTATGTTCTAATTTCAAGTGAATAAACTCTGTCGATGTATCGTTATTGGAATCTGTCAATCCGACAAGAATCCTGTAAAATCGAATCCCATAAAAATTATATAAAATACAGTCTCGGTGAGGAATTAGATTTGCGGCTGCACCGTATAAATTTCCCTGTTCGAAATTCGGTTGCGGGTTGGAGTAATATATCTCATTCATTTCAGTTACGCAATGCTGAATACATTTACTATCGCACAAAGTATCATTCCAGAATGTATCGTTTTGAATTTTATCGAAATTTTCTTTTAACTTCCCGGTCAGATCTTTGTAGTATGTATGATAGGTAGTACTTGATTTATCTGGAATGTGGTAAATATATTCTGTGGATATATCATCTAATATTGGTACTAATTTATTTGGTATTTTACCAATACCTACTTTACCTTCTTTGTCATCTCCTTGTTGTGGGAAAAATAAAAATAATAAAATGAAAAAAATACTCATTACTTATACTTGAGATTGGAATTATCTCCTTATTAGTATTTGCTTCTTATTCTTCTCTCGATTGACGTATATTGTACTTCTCTAAAACAAATCATTCCGTCATAGTCATAAACAATTCTTTTTGTAACTCCCTCCATATCTTTGAAATTCTCCGCACCGCCTCTATTATCGCCAGTTCCCCATCTTTCGCTGTACATATACGCTCCTACGTATTGTAAAGGGGTTAAAGCATAATACTTTTGATGAGGCAATTTCCCTTCTGTTTTTGTTTCCAATGCAAATTCGTAGCATTTGTTCGTATCGAATTCAGTCAATCGAAATACTTCGTCTGGTCGACTCATTTATGATGTATTATGTATTTTACGCTTAAATCTATTCACACGTTTTCATTATGTATATATCAGTAATTTAAGGAAAAATATCTCGATAAACTATATATGTCGAATGTTTCAATAAGTCCGGGCGAGGATGTTCCGTTTGAAACCCTCTTTATTAATTTTGCTGAAAAATATTATAATGATCCTGAAAGTATACAAGAAGAAGACAAAACACTCTTCTTAGAGAAGTTACGCATTAAAAAAAAAGAACAAGAGGACACCGGATTTCTTATGGACAAGATATGCGACAATTTAAATGAAGATTTTCAGAAAATTTTCGCTATAAAACAATTGGAAGTAAACGAATGTAAAATGCCGAATGATACGCCCATTACCAGAAAAGAATTAGATTCAGTTTCACAAATGATGGTGATAGAAAACCTTTCAATCGAAGAAAATATATCAAAAATAGTGAATGATCGAATTATTAAAGGAGTTACCAGTACTATAGACGACGTTGCCGGATGTCATAGAATTTCCATTTGTACTGCGACGCTGAAAAATGGAGAGAAGTGCAAAAATCCCTGTTTGAAATCGATAAAGGATTTGGTCATTGGTGATTATTGCGGAAAGCATATACCGCCAAAGACAAGAGGAAAATGGACGAATATAACTAAAACATTGTACGCGGAAGATAATATCTATCAAACACACATGTCCTACAATCCAATCGGCAGTAATTTGATCCTGGCACTTAATAAAACACATAATAACACTACCGATTTTAAAATAATATTGGAACACAGTATAGTACTTCGTGTGGAGAGGAAAAAACAAACATATAATCTGGTTGGACTTATATTTCATATCCATGGTCATTATGTGGCTCACGTGAAAAGAGGAAAAAAATGGTATTTAGTGGATGATTCTATTAGTAAAAATCTGGAGGAAATTAGTTCAGACCAGGTTTTTGTTAGCAGCTATATAAACAAAAGAAGGTCAAAGTTAACTCTACATCCATGCATGATGTTTTATACGAAAGAAAAAACCTTGGATATACCCCCGGTCCGTCTTCTACAAACTGGAAATACTTGTTTTTTTGATTCTTTGATGGATATCATATTAGGTCTTGAATCCGTACGCAAGTGGGTCTCTGCAAATTCTAAGAGAAATACCAGACAGGAACGACATACGAGAAGAGCAAACAAAAAAGAAAGAAATTCGACTAAGAAGAATAGAATGGACCAAAACGATGAACAAAACGACGGCCAAAACGAAGACCAAAACGATGAACAAAACGACGGCCAAAACGAAGACCAAAACGACGACCAAAACGACGGCCAAAACGATGGCAGGGACGATGGCAGGGACGATAGAGACGGGGATAAAGAAAAAGAAAAAAGTACAAATAAAGATACACGCGATAAAGTACAAACAAAGATATGTGATAATCAAATCACGTTCAATCAACGTAAAAGAGGGGACATTGATTGTAGTCTTAACGTATCAAGTAAGAATTGGAAAATAGGGATGTATGATCACTATAAATACGCAAATAGTGGACGACAGTATGTGGCGAATGACCCCGTGTTTGAAATACAGGGCAAACCAAAGCTTGATCCAATGTGGTTACCCGGCATCGTTCATGTACCTACCACCTATATTTACATTATAAGTAAGACAATAAATAAGGAAACCTTTTACAAAATCGGCGAAGGCGGGAAAGGAGACTCGAGTACGACCGGTACTGGGCGTTTAGGGGATGCGCAAACATATCTCATTCCCGGATCGATAGATGCGGGATTTTTAGTCCACTATCTCATGTTTTTCCGAAAAAATTTCCATATAGATTCGAAATATATTGGGCAACATGTCGAAAAACAAATACACGCGACCTTACAAACTCTTTTTCCAGCTTCAAGTATTTCGTTTGCAAACGATAATGCGAGTGAGTGGTATAGTATAAAAGATTCGGAAAGGAATTTTTTCTTCGGGTTTGTGTTTGATATCATAGGTTCGTTTCATGAAAAGCGAATGAAGCCGTTAGAAATCACGAGGGTATCTCCTAACAGGAAAGAAGATGAAAAGGTTGAACTTCCATCCTCAAATGATATAATGGAAAGAATGAAATCAAATCCAGAGGCTGCAAAAGTATTACAAATGATAAATACGTTTAATTTACGGTATATTAGACCAATGAACCAAATACTTATCGATAGAAATAATCCGGATGAAGTCCAATCGTACTTGAAAGAATTAACAAACATATTTATTACTACAGGCGATACAGTGACATTGAAACCCCCCATTTTTAAGGAGACTGACGCGTTCACAGTGATTGAAATAAAAAAACATAGTGTTCATGCATGGCAGAAAGGATTGAGTAAGAGGTTAATATATGCTACTGTGCAACCAGTGACTAACTCGGATAAAATAACTCAAATCAAAGCTATAGAATGGTTGGATAGTAATTCCAACCCTATTTATTATGTGGATATCCATTTGTTTTTAGAAAATTTACACCCATTTAACAATCAAAGTGACGAGAATAAAAAACAACTTGAACACATGTATGACTTTTTCAAAAATCATTATGAAAAAAATCAGAGTGAAGTGCCATTGCCCGTTCAAATTTTCCCAAGTTATTTTTTATACAAACCTTTTCAAGATAGATGTGGCAATAAATTTGTATTAGAAGATGATTCCAAAAAAACAGGTAAATATCATGACGATTACAGCATTGAAATTGATCAAAATACAGACGAAAATCAAGATAAACTGCCTGAGAATATTGAAGAAGCAGACGAAGAAGTAACAAAACCGGCGGAAGTATTATATTCCTGGAAAGTAATGAAATATGAGAATCAAATGATTTATAGAAAAAGATGGAACAGAGATACATCCACTGTGTTTGGAGAAGAAGAAATGATCCCTGTGCTAAGACTTATGAAAATAGCAGACGTGAAGGAAATGAAAAACGTAAAGGTGAAAAAAGGATCTAAAAATACGTGGCGAAAGCCAACCTGGGAGGATGTTGAAGATGACAAGGTGACCATAGATGGTCAAACGTATGAAGTAGGAGATACAGTACTCATAGATGACTCTCAATTTATCAAAATAGTGAATGATATGCCAAGTACTTCCAGCGATAAAAGGTTAGCATATGTCATCACCGGATTTTACAATGATACGAATTTGGATACAACGTTAAACCCGTTAATTGTGGTACAGGAGAAAACAAAGGGAATAAGAATAAAACGAGATCAAGAATCCATATACACCAGTGCAAATCCAGATATTATGAGGGGGCATATAGAGATGCATACACCAGGCAGACTAAGGCCTCCAGTGGACCCAAAGTATAAAGACGGAGACGTGATAAAAATAGTAGATATGAAAGAATTATATGACGATATAGTACCATTCTCAAATAATGATCTCGCCAAAAAATGGAAAGGAGTGCATTATGCGAACATTATGAATCGTAAGAAAAATTATTATGGATTTTCTTTTTTTCCACCATATGATACACCAACTTATTGGGAATCCGGTCAGGAGGCAACCACCTACGTCGTTGATATACGAATTGAAAAGTTAGAAAGACATTCGAAATTAATTCACGCGAATGACCCGGCGTTAGAACTGTATACACGCAAACTACCGTTTCAAATAACCGGAATAGAAGCCATTATTTCACATTCGCCAAAAAACGCGAGAAGGGAACATGTTTTAACCTACCGTGTCCGATGGGCAGCGGAAAATGGAATAGTCATAGAGCCCGATCAATCAAAAGACAATATAGAAAAATTTGCCAAAGCTCAAGTTGACATGTATTGGGAAAAGAAATCGACTCCGATAGATGCATATAATGCCGACCATTTAGACGACGACAAAGACAAAAAAAACTTTGCGAGGGAAAATGTACAAAGGATAGTCACCAATATAAATAAACGAGAACATTTACGAAAAGCGTTTACCTTGACGATCGATACAGAGCATGGATTTAAAATTGGGGACATATTCATTATCGAAGAAGTATTTTATTTTGTATGTTATTTCACTACGGATTTAGAGTCGAACGATGGATCATCATATAAATATGGTTTATGTGACTCAGCAGATCGCAGAAATGCAAAAGTAAAAGAAGTCACGTATCGTGGACTACTGGCTGAACTTGGAAAATCGACCATTAAATATTTCACAAAAGAAATACCGCCTGCCAAGGAAAAATACTTTGAAGAAATGAAAAACCGCTATGTCAATCTGTTAAAAGTAGAGCAAAAAAGACTACTTCGAGACACGCGTAAAATCATACCGAAACCTAAAAAAACAACAACCATAAAAACAAAAGTGAAACCAACAATACGACAAACCAAGGAGAAAAAGGGGAAACAAGATAGTACTCCATCCCTAAGAAAAACAATCCGTAGTTATAAACCCTCGAAAAATTATAGAATATAAGTTATAGAGAGAATACATGTCACTTTATGGAGTTCCCACAGGTGTTTCCTACAGACAAAACGAACGTGTAGACGAATTGAATGATCGACTCCAATCCCGACAGTTTTCGGATAAACCTTTAGCGCCTAATTTTTCGGGAAGACCCATACTGACAAAACATAGTCGTTTCCAAATTCTGGATCGTAGAGCGCCTTTCCAAGTACCAATTATCCCTATGGAACCACATAATGTAGAAACAAACTTCAGTCCGGCTACTCATCGTGGTCCCCCCTCGACCTTTCTCTCTCATGTCGATGTCGAATCTGGGTTACGTAATCAGACCGTGGCGTTGCAAAAAGGATCGATTCAGAGCGTATATGTGCCTGACTCCACGAGCGATTTATATAGAGTCCAGGTTGCCTCCTCATCATCCTCGACGATTGGATCGAATCCGCATCCTGGACTCTTTGCTCAGCAGACCTTTAGAGAAACCAGGTCAGCATCCACCATGAATAATAATAATAGTATCGGGAAAGACGTGTTTAACAATCATACGCGCACACAACTTCGTGCATTGTAAAAAATATATTATCATTTCCACCATAATAATATATATATGTATTTCTATCGCGAACAAAATTACCAGGTATTGATTGTCATTCTGGCAATCGGGTTGATGTGTATTTGGTATTACAGACGAGTAGAAACGAAATCGACCATTGAAAATTTCTCTCAATTGAAACCATATGTACTGAAAGAGGAAAATGAAGTGTACGATTCATTCTATATAGACAAATACGATGACTATTTCCAGACCAAATCTTACAGCGAAGACGATCTGACCACGATTATCGATAAAACCCAGCCTTTATTGAAGACCAGCGTATTTTTAGACATTGGATGCGGAACAGGAGAACTCATGAAAGGACTCGAGGACAAAAAGTATAAGGTGTTTGGAATAGATAAATCGCCTACGATGATCGAAAAAGCAAAAGCGAAATTGGTCGATGGGGAAGTGATGTGCGACAATGTATTGAGAGATCCCATGTTGTACGAAAACAATACATTCACCCATATTTTATGCACGCATTTCACCATATATGAAGTAGAGGATAAACATACCTTTTTCCGACACTGTTTTCATTGGTTGAGAGGAGGAGGGTTTTTCGTTTTGCATGTAATAAACCCGGAAAAATTCAATAAAATTGTCCCCAAATCCGACTTATTCTCTCACGTGAAACGACCGATCATTAAAAAAACGTCGATGACCTTTGACGACTACGAGTATACAAATACATATGAAAATGAGACGACGAGTCATAATCATAAGACTATGCAAGTCGAACACTTTACTTCGGCAAATTTTTCGCGGCAGAACCGAAAGACGCTGTACATGACCCCGAAGGACGAACTGATTTCGCTTGGTATTAAATGCGGTTTTATCGTTCATTCGGAATCTCCATATGCAAATCTTATTAAAGACGAAGACCAGTCATTGGTCATTTTCGTGAAACCGAATTGTGGGGATAATTGATTTTTATACTGAAAAATTGAAAGAAAATACCCTTATTGAAAGTACACAACTAAAATCAAACCATGGAATTACGAACCGAGCCAGATACATATACACCCAGTGTGAATCATTTGGGGAATTATATTGATGTTATTCCTTCTTTCAATAACATAAAAAATGGATTGCGCTGTCCTTGTGGTGCGAGGAAAGGGAAAACCTACGTGACTCAAAGTCTGTTTTCTGCACACACCAAGACCAAAGTTCATCAAACGTGGATCGAGAATTTGAACCTGAATAAAGCAAATCACTTCATCGAATGTGAAAATCTGAAATCGATCGTGAAAGACCAACGTATTGTGATTGCGCAATTAGACCGAGATATCCAGAACAAAAATTTGACGATTGATTACTTGACGCATCAATTGACTATGAAAAAAAGAAGCATAGAAAATAGTGTGGATAATTTATTATGCTTTGATTAGTTCGAACTATCCTCTAATCAACGACGATGCAAGTGTCATTCCGAACCGACCAGATTATGACGACCATCGTCACGAACAATCTGTGATGAGTCTTTTACTGAAGAAAAGAGAATTCTATCCGATCCCCAAAGAAATCACTCTTGAGTCGGTGATTTGTACTTTAGGAAAGTCGTTGCGGAAGTTGCGGAAGTTGCAGAAGTTGCAGGATGATCCGGAACAATGACAACAAAAAAACGAATAGTTTCCATGCCAATAAGAAAAAAGATGATTCCAAGTTTTGACGTAAACGGTCAGGGGAGGAGGGTGCGTTTTTTTCTAATTTTAAATTGTTGTAATAAATATTTTATAGTGAATAGTATATATAAAATGAATCCATATCTTACGGTTTACAAACCTGTTGATCATGGATACGGTGATGATGTTAATATTAAAAAAGACGAGGTTATATCTGCAATGAACGACGAAAAACAAATAACCCAATATAAAGAAGCCCAAAGAAATAAACCACTCGAATATATTAGATGTATTAGCGACGTGAAAGAATCATTAAATATACTGGAACAAGAAATAAACGACCAATATAAGAAGCTTCCTTTTGATGGTGTACGGGGGAAATTTTTGGCGGGTATATCTAATATTAAGGAGATAATTTTGTTGGATAATAGGTATCCTATAGTGCAACAAAAAGCTGCCTCACAAAAAATACAAATAGATGAATCTATAACTCGTCATAACAGAAGACTTTTGCGAAAAATCCCTAAAGATTTTTCATGGATGGTCCTTAAATACGCCATCCTAGTATTGGGAATGTTTGAACGAACCAGTCATGAGCCAATTGACCAAACAGAAGTAGTACAATTACAAAAAAATATTGCAGAAAAAAAAACAAGTATAGAAAACGAAGAAAAAAAAACAAGTACAAAAAACGAAGAAAATAACGCCGGCGGCAAAAAACGAAGGAGTCGAAAAAAAAGAACGAACAAAAAAAACAAGAGCAAGAAAAGAAAAAGTAGGTCTAAAACTAGGAAATAACGCGTGGAAAACGCGTTTTTCGTATAACACCGTATAAGACGATTGTCTATTGTGGCGATAATTGATTAGCAAATACCCGACTTTTCTAAAAAGGGTAGATTCATAGGTAGAATGCGTAATAAATTATAATTGAATTCACACTCCAGCACCATATGCTTCCCATGTATAAAAATCGGAAGTATATAAGTAAGGAAAATTGAAAGAAAATACCCTAATTGAAAGAAAATACCCTAATTGAAAGTACACAACTAAAATCAAACCATGGAATTACAAACCGAGCCAGATACCTATACACCCAGTGTGAATCATTTGGGGAATTATATTGATGTTATTCCTTCTTTCAATAACATAAAAAATGGATTGCGCTGTCCTTGTGGTGCGAGGAAAGGGAAAACCTACGTGACTCAAAGTCTGT
>Ga0209443_1000679_pt1 | contig 22808 bp, 27 predicted proteins | sample LauGreBMM110DCMD_2_FD_187571 | JGI IMG/M metagenome (GOLD analysis project Ga0209443, IMG submission 187571) | Freshwater lake microbial communities from Lake Michigan, USA - Su13.BD.MM110.DCMD (SPAdes) (version 2) | ecosystem: Environmental > Aquatic > Freshwater > Lake | place: Lake Michigan... | reverse complement strand
AATAAAATAAAAAATAATATACTAAATTTAGAAAAGTATATTATTTTATTGTTGTTGAGATAATCCAAATCTTTCGCTAAGAATATTATTCTTAGTTTGTTTTTTTTGGAGTTTTTTTTTAAACTGATAATTATTAGAAGGAATAATCTTATTATTAATAATAAAATCGTCATTATCTTCATGTAATTCTGGTAGAATTCTAGTTAATGGTTTATCTACAACCAAAAATAAACGCTCATTTCTTAATAATGATCTATATTCTTGAATAGTTAAATTACCATAATATTTTTCAAGCATATAATACGGATTTGGAGCAGGTTTGATATTTTTCTTATAATCATAAATTTTTGAATAAATATGATTAATAAGATGATACCTTTCAAATTTGGCGGAACTGTCAATATTTTCTTCCATTAAATAAGCTGTCCCACATTCAGGACTACAGAAACAACCATAAACGTGATACGAATCCTTAATAAAATGCTTGGGAATATAAACTGGAGGGTTGTCAAATTCATATGTACACCAAAAACATGCCGATTTTTTATCAGATATATTGTTAATATGTAAATTATGCTCTAAAACCTTTAATTTTTTCCATACTTCTTTAGTATCATTTTCCTTAATTGATCTATCATCATCATCTTCATAATCAATCTCATCATAAACTACTTTTACCTGTTCTTGTTTATTAAAAATATTTGGTTCGCCATTAATAATATCATAAGTTAATTGACTCGTTGGTTGAAAATTAAAACTTTGAATTTCAGAACCTTGTATCAAATTTGACTGTAAATCTTTTAAAGAACATTTTAAATGTAAAATAACATTTGGTTTAGGTTCTTTATTATTGTTAATAGGAGCAATTTGTTGAATAATTTTTCCACCCTTAGGTTTTCTCCCGCGTTTTTTAGCTAGAGGTTTGTCTTCAATACATTTTTGAATTAGATTTAAATTTAAATCTATACTGTTTTCAGTATCATTATCATTGTCATTATCTGAATCTACAACATCACTTATTATGTTAACGTTTGATTCAGACTGACTATTCAATTCTTCAATCAATACATTAATATTTTCACAGGATGCTTTCTGAAGCGCTATTTCTTCTAGTTCCTTTTTAGATTTTCTTCCACGCTTTTTTAATACTGTTGTACAAGGTTCTTTATTCATTAGTATATATAGTAATAAACAAAAAAGATTTAAATTGTTTTAGAATATATTAAAACCATATTAATATTACTGACTGTTTTTATTTGAATAACATTTTCGACAAACTGGTATATAATTTTCAGATCCCACAACTGTTTGGTCGGTCTCATGTGTTAAACGCATTGAAAATATTCCTAGCGTTCCATTTTTACATAAAGAACAGAGTGAAGTTAATTTAGTAACTTTGTCGCAAAGAGGGATTAAATCTAAAATTTGACCAAATTTTTTTCTCTCAAAGTCTCCATCCAAACCGCAAATATATACTTTTTTCCCGTAATTTAATAGAAGTCTAACAAAATCTTCAAGGTCAGGGAAGAATTGTCCTTCATTTATTAAAATAACTTCACTACTTCTAATTATAAATTTATCTTTACTTCTTTGAATGTTTTCAATGTCATATTCCAAGTCTATTGATTCACTCCATAAATCCAATAATCTCTCTGTTTTCATACAAGGAATTTTTACTTTATCGTGAGTTGATAATAGATGTTCATCATAACGATTATCAATTGTATGATTAATTACTACAACTGATATACTACAAAATTTACACTGATTATAAATCTCAACTAATCTGGTGCTTTTACCTGAGTACATAGAACCAAGTATAATTTCTAGATATCCGCATGGGTGTGGTTGAACCATATTTATATTATTATCCTTATTCATTAATTGTCTCTAATATTTTAATTTCAATTTTTAAATTAATTATGTATTAAATAAATATTATATATATGTTTAAATGACTAGTAATGGCGTACCATGGGTTGAATTTTTCAGACCAAAAATATTCGAAGACATTGTTTTAGACCCCTTAAATAGGCAAATTCTTAAAAATATAATAGATACTTCTTATTTTCCAAATTTACTTTTTTATGGTCCTCCTGGAACAGGAAAAACAACTACAATTATAAATCTAATAAACGCATATCAAGCAAAGTTGAACATAAAAAACAAAGATTTAATAATTCATTTAAACGCATCTGATGAACGTGGTATTGATATCATAAGGAATCAAATTAATTTCTTTGTTAACTCCAAACCATTATTTCATACTGGAATGAAATTTGTTATTTTAGATGAAGTAGATTATATGACCAAAAATGCTCAGCAAGCTTTAAGATACTTATTACAAAATTACACAGGAAGTGTTCGTTTTTGTTTAATATGTAATTACATTAGTAAAATTGATGAAGGATTACAGAACGAATTTATACGTTTAAGATTTAATCAATTGCCTAAAGATGACATTATTCATTTTTTAAATAATATTTCTGAATCAGAAAAGTTAAAAATTTCTCTAAAGTCATTGTCGTGTATTCAAAAACTATATAAGTCAGACATTAGAAGCATGATTAATTTCATGCAATCAAATCAAGATATTGTAAAACTTCAAAATAACGAACCTATTTTATATATTATTGACTCAGATGTTTGGGAAAATATTATAGAAATGATAATGAAGAGCAAAGCCTCGGGCCATATGTCCCACGGGACTGGAAAGACCTTTGGAGAAAATATCGAAGTTGTTAAAAAATATATTCATAAAATTAGCACTGAATACAATATTGATAAAAAAAATATAATTAATGACTTTTTAAATTATATTATTCGCAATCACTCTAAATATGTAAGCAAGGACTTTTTAAACTTTGTTGAAAATTTGATGCATTCGCAAATTCAAAACAACGACACGCATATTTATTATTCTTTATCAAGACTTTCGTCATTCATATCTGCGTAAATATTTTTGTTATAGATATTCATTCTCATATGTAATTTTATCATAAATTCATTTGGCGGGGAGCTTTTTGATGGATCAAAAGAGGTTTGCTTAAGACTGTAATCACTTGTTTGACTTGTTGCCTTCAAGGTTGTAGATAAGTTTTGCTTAATTGGAATAATAATGACCCTTTCATTGATGTTATGTTGTCTTGTTATCATTCTTTATATTATATAATAAAGAAAATAATTGAAATAAATATAATATAAAGAATATAAAGATATAAGAAGAGATACTATAATGGAATTAACCCAAGATATTGACAAAGAGTGGGAAAATTTTATATCATCAAATTACGACGATGATGATATATCATCTGATGGAGAAGATGTAAATGAAATATTACAACAAACTACTGAAGAATTCATCTCTGCTAATTTATCTGCAGACATGGATTCTGAAGCCCCTAAATCCACTAACATTTATATTTCAACTAAAACTAAAATTGCGTATTTAAATACACCAATTGATTTAAAGTTACTATTTTGGCAAGTTCCTGTTATTCCTTATGCTAAACCATGTAACGGAGTTGTTAAAAAACAAATGAAATTCAATTCTAGTACTCAAGAGGAGTTAACATTCATTCAAGATAAGCTTCAATATGAGACATATTTTGAAGAGCATATTATTACTCATATTGATAATCCGACCGGAAGAATTAAATTTAAGGATACTCGTAAACTTACAATTGGTGTATCTAAAAAGGATCTATTAAGTTATCGTTGTAAGAAGAAGAGTGCCTTCTATAACTGCTTTGTTTTAATTCTTCGAACGAAAATTGGAGATTTATTTAAGGAATTTCATGTTAAGGTATTTAATACAGGTAAACTCGAAATACCCGGAGTTCAAAGCGAAATCGCATTTGATGTAATTCTTACACAAGTAGTTCAAACTTTACAACCATATGTTGAACAAACACTAGGATATAAGGAAAATACTAATGAAACCGTACTAATAAATTCTAATTTTAATTGTGGGTTCTTTATTAACAGAGAAGTTTTATATGAAATTCTTAAGTTCAAGTATAATATTCAATCAATTTATGATCCTTGTTCATATCCTGGCATTCAATGTAAGTTTTATCATAATCCTGATGTTGTATTACAAAATGGATGTCAAATTTCAGAAGAAAATAAACATCTTTATAATGACGTTAAGGAAGTATCATTTATGATTTTCAGAACCGGAAGCGTGTTAATTGTTGGGCGATGTGACGAAAACGTCCTGATGATCATTTATGAATTTCTAAAAATTATTCTTAATAACGAATATAAAAATATATGTCAAAAAGTTTCTAAAAATGGCGATGAAAATACACATGTTGTAAAAGATAAAAAGAAAAAGGTACGCAGAAAAAATATTACGGTAGAAATTGTAAACCCTTTAAATACTTGAACCTAACCAAGATACAAATTTATCCGATGATTCTAGTAATTTATCATTAAATTCATCTGAATTTAATTTTTTATTTGCGTTTTTTAATATTTCTGGATTTTTTACAAATTTTTTAACAATCAAAATAGATAATTCATAAAATTTATTTAAATCTTCTATTTTATAAAATAATTTTTCTGTTATATTTTCTAGAATAAATATTGATGGTTTATTATTTAACTTATTTAACTTGTCATATATTTTTATAACGCAATCTAAATCATTTATATCTAGTTTTTCTGATTTTATTGTTTTTAATAAATAGGTTTGATATTGATTTACATATGATTTTATTATATCCATTTTTACTCTTAATTCGTGTGTATCTAATTCATTTTGTTTTTTAAATTCACTATTTATTTCAAAAACTGTTTTTTTATATACATACGTTGTTGCGTCTCTTGATGTTAATTGTAAAAATGTCTTTTCTTCGTCTGATATTTGTCCTACAAATTCAACATAAAAGTAAAATGATTTTTGGCAATGAAAATATGTCAAATCTATATTTTTTGTTGCGTTTAAAATATGTAAAAATACATTTGTTATTGTGTCTAAACCTCTTATAATAATAAATCTAGAAAAACTGCTATTTTTTACCTTTATATTTTCGCTAATAAAATTCGAATATTCTATAAGTAAATCCCCATATATTTTTGTTACTTCTCCAAGGTCGCAATCTAGTGTTTTTCTGTAATTCTCGCTATTATTTAACGAAAAATTATTATCTTTATGGGATATTACGCTTTTCATTATATTAATTGTTATTTAAAAATATTTAAATTAAAATACTTTTTAAATAATAAGTATTTAAAGAAATTTATATTTAAATTATATAAATGTCTGAACAAAAAACTGCTCAAAAGACCGAACCTGGTTTTAATTATAGACTTCCGTCTGATATAACTTTAAAGCATGCTGCCAAGCTTGGCATTGTTGATGATAAGCCTATCATGTTGGATTATTGGACTGCGTCCCTCGATAAGAAGGCACTTATTGGTGCCAGAGAGAATGGTGAAAAGCTACTAGTTAAAAGTGAAGATGAGTATACGTCGACTATTGCGAAGTTCTACAAGAGCGGCACTGAGTATATTGTTATTACTGAAAATTCTATCTACATTGTTTCTAACGAAATTCCTACCAGAAAGATTTCCTAATCCACTTTTTACAAAAGTGGAGCAAAATACTGTGTCTTGAGTGAACCAAAAGGTGTATAATACTAAATAATGCGTATGTTAGTATTATATTTAAAAATACATTCCCATTTGTATTCCTTTTTCTTCAAATCCTGATCTATTATAAACCTTTTTAACTTCTTTATTACAATCCAATATAACTTTATAACAATCTTTCTCTCTAGCAACAGTTTTTAACAAGTTTAAAATATCTGAACTAATCTGTCTACCTCTGTATGTATTCTTTACTACAATATCTTCTATATGTCCCACACTTTTTCCTCCTCTTATAATTTTAGGTTCAATTATTATTGTTCCTGAAGCAATAATATCAAATTTTTCAGAAAATGGTGTGCCTATATAACAAACAATAATGGTTCCTATATTACTTATTTTTTCTAGATTTTCTAAATACAAATTGGTATCTAATTCTGTAACTATTGATAATTCTGATAGTAAACTTAGATGTTTTTCTTTTATGATATCAAGATTATCTATATATTTATTCATTAAATCCATTAAATCAATAAATTTTATTGAATCCATTATTGTTATAATATAAATTTTTTATATAATAATATTATAATAATGTCAGCTTTTGGTTCAGGACCTTCAAATGGACAATTTTGGTATGGAAGTACTACTAATTTTCCCGGATTTTTATATAAGAAAAATGTTGGTGTAGGCGGAAGACGTAGCACTAAAATGGGACCCGGTGGTAATATCACATGTAATAGTTCTACTTATTTATATAATAAATATAAGCCCGGTCAAGGAGGTGTAGGAGCTTCTTCTATAGCGAACCGTCGTGCTAAAAATAGACTTGCTACTGTATGTAATGAGCAAAATTGTTTTCCTTATTATATGACACTAGGACAATACAGCAATTATACACACAATCCCAATGGGTTTATTTCACTCTCTGTACCGCCATCTTATACGCCATCTTATGCGCCATCTTATCTTGGTGGTACAGAGAGTGAAATAAACCCATTAGGATGTAGTTCATTAGGATGTTGTTGTTTGGTTGATGGTAATGTCCTTGCCAATATGAATACAAGTGGAATGACAAAAATAACGTTTAGTAGTTTTCGGTCTTATGATGTAAATACCTCTGAAGAAGGATATGCGTATTTACCATTTACTGGAATGAATTACTACTTTTTTGGAACAAATTATGGAGATTCAGATAATAGTATTTATATGACTACAGATAATGCTTTTGGATTTGGCAAAGTACAAATGGGATCGTATCTGAATGGTTATTTAACTATCAATTGGCCAGCTAGTCTACCTGCTATTTTATTTGATTTTTTTAATAGTTCTATTATTGCTTCATATGTTTCTCCGCCCCAAAATGGAACAATTTCAGGTCTGAAATATGTAAGAATTGTAGCCACAGGAACAGACTACGAATCTTCCCTCAACCAGCTAGTTAGAAAAGCATATGAAATATATTATGTAAGAGATAATTGTTTTCAATATATGCAATTTAATTGTTCTATTGAAGAAACCGTGGTTTATGGAGCTTTAAGTAGATCGAAATATAATAATATTTCAAATATAACAAATGGAACTGATTTTCAAAATACATTTGGGTCAACTAATGGATCATTTGGCAATAATCCGCCAAACGATGGAGGCCCACAAACGGGCGGAAGTTATGTTATTAGGAGTGACTTAAATGGCAATGATTGGAAATTTTTCCCAAATACTCATTTAATTTTATAAAAATACATATTTAAAATAAGCTTAAAAGTATAAATTTATTTTAATTAACACATGTCACGCACAGTCTTTAATATGATGTTTAAAACAGTTCTTAAAAGTAAAGATCCATTAATTCTTTTTACTACTAGCATATCAATGATTAGTTGTAATTTTTTATATGCTATTTTTACAAGACAAGAAAAAGAGATTATAGTTAAAAAGAAATATAAATTCGATAAATCAGGGTTTACTGATTTTATGATTATCGATTCAAATGGCAAACACTATAATCTAAATAATAGTTTATGGTATTGGAAATGGAATTCTATTGAAGATTGGCATTCAATTAGAGAAGAAGAAAAATTAAATACATTAACATATGGATGGCGTGTTCCTATTCTAGGATTATTTCCTAATATTGTATCTTCTCGCTATAATAATAACAAAAGTAAAGATATGTCATTAGAACAAGAGTTCGCTGATGGTAAATTTTCTTAAATTACTTTGAAACAAATCCAGTCATGTGGTTAGATATAGGTTGAAATTTTCTACTTGTAACTGGAGGATTATATGGCCTGTAATAATGATTATTAAATTTGGAGTTTGGATCATAAAAACCGACTCCGGGTGGTGCGTTATAAGAATAATTGTAATTTGTAGTTGGTCTAAATCCTGCGCTAACCGGTGTTTGTGATGGATTTATATTTAAGAAAACCATATTGTCATAACTTTTCTTTACTGCGTCAGCTTTTGTATTACATTGAGTAACATAATTATACCAATAATTTCTGGTAACTCCAATGCTTGGTGCTGTACCCATTTTCATTGGTCCTGAAAATGTGTTATTATCAATATGATTGACGTAAGATTGGATACATCTAATTTTTCGAGGTCTGCCTGCCATTTATATATATATCAACTTTTTAAAAATCTACCTTTAAAAAAGGTAGATTCAAAATTCTGCTAAAATTATATAAGTATTATAAAAAGTAGAACAAAATATTTTGCTCTACTTTTTCTAAAAGTAGAAAAGAAGCCTCCTTCGAGGATTGAACTCGAGACCTTCACATTACAAGTGTGATGCTCTACCACTAAGCTAAAGAGGCATATTTATTTTTAATTAAACATTTAATTAAAAATACAGTTACAGGGAATCGAACCCTGGTATCTTTCTTAAAAGAAAGCATTCTACCATTGAATTATAGCTGTTTAGGGGGTGGAAATGAGAGCCGTACAATTTTATAATGTTATCCTTATTTCATTATGAAAAGGTCGTCTTTATCTACAGACAAATACTGCGAACAAAATTTTTAATAAACCAATTATTAAAACAAAAGGGCTCAAACTCTTTTACAGAGGAGCACACGCTTTTTAAAGGCGCTCCCAACTCACTAATCCAATCCATATTGAATTAAATGTATCCCACCTTTGATACAGAGGAGCTCTACCTTACCACTACACTAAACACCTTTTAAGGCGCTCACAACTCACTAACCCGAACCATATCGAATTAAATGTATCCCACCTTTGATACAGAGGAGCAATACCTTACCATACACACTAAACCACACAGACGCGCAGTTGGGTCCAAGATCCTAATATCTCCCCCAGTGGCTCTCACCCCACAGTATATAAACAAAAATAACGTTTATATTGTTTTATCTCTTATTAATAAATATTATTTTCTATTTAAAGCGCCTCAGATAATTTTGTAATTTGTTCTTCGGATAATTTTTCAGGGAAATCTACGTGAAAATGTATTATCATATTACCTTTATGTTCTCCTCTATTTAAACCCATGCCTGGATATATTTTTTTATATTCAGGAGGGATTATATTACCTTTGTTATTATTTAATGTATAGCTCTTTCCATTTATATAATTGATCTCAAATGTGAAGCCACATAGTGATTCTTTGAGTGAAATATTTTTTTCTAAAACTAAATCTAATCCTGAACGCTTAAATGCTGAATCATTTTTAATTTTTACAAATATTTTTACATCGCCTTTTACATTTTCGTTTAATACATTACCCTTATCTCTTAAAATTAACAACTCGTTATCATCTACGCCCTGAGGAATTGTAACATATATTGTCTCTTTTTCATGAACCTTTATTCCATTTTCTATAATCCATCTCTCAATTTCTAAAGGAATAGAAGTACCTGTTAAAACCTGCGCTATATTTATTTCAATTGTCTTCATAACAGGTATCGGTTTTGAAATAGCCTGTTGAAATCCCATCGGTCCTCCATTAAATATATGAATCTTCGCTCCTGGAGGCATTCCTCCCATTGGCATTCCTGGAAACCCACCCATTCCACCCATACCTTGCATACCTCCCATAGGCATTCCTGGAAAACCTTGCATTCCGCCCGGAATTCCTCCAAAAAACATATTTAAAATGTCATCCATTGGTACCTCCATTCCACCTCCACCGTGACTATTCATTCTAGTAAACGGATTATTTCGCGAATTGTCATATTCAACTCTCTTTTCATCATCTCCTAAAACTTCATAAGCACCATTTATTTTTTCTGACATTCTTTTTGATTCGTCACTACCTTGATTCTTATCTGGATGCCATTTCATTTGTAAGCCTCGATAAGCCCTTTTAATTTCATCTTTTGTAGCTTTTTCTTCTACACCTAAAATATTATAAAAATTTTCAGACATTTAATATTATATTCAGAGATATACTTAAATAATTATTTACGTATATAATTAATGAGTACTGAAGATAAACTTTTTATTCACAAATATCAACCATTATATTTTAATGATTTTGGAATTGATAATTCTGTAGTGAATATGCTTAAAACCCTTATTTTAATTGATAATTTAAATGTATTAATTATTGGAGACATGGCTTCTGGGAAAACTTCTCTCTTAAATGCTTTGATAAGAGAATACTATATTGGTCATACTCCTAAAGAGTATGAAGAAAACGTCTTATATATTAACAGTCTTAAAGAACAAGGGATTAATTATTACAGAACGGATGTTAAAACATTTTGTCAAACTTGTTCCAACATTAAAACCAAAAAAAAAATAATTATTCTTGATGATATTGATATTATTAATGAACAAAGTCAGCAAGTTTTTCGTAATTGTATTGATAAATATAGTCACAATGTTCATTTTATATCATCATGTAGTAACATACAAAAGGTAATAGAAAGTCTACAATCTCGTTTCACAATTATTAAGAATAAACCTTTAAAAAGAGAAAATCTAATAAGTATTATTGAAAATATTAAAGAAGTTGAAAATATTGAAATTGATGAAGACGCGCAAAATTTTATAATCAACATATCTAACAATACAGTAAAAATTCTTATAAATTATATGGAAAAATTTAAACTCCTTAATCAAAAAATTACATATAACTTGGCTGTTCAATTGTGCTCAAATATAAGTTTTTTAATATTTGAAGAATATACTACATTTATATTACAAAAAGATTTAAAACAAGCTATTCATTTAATCACTGAATTGTATGATAAAGGCTATTCAGTAATGGATATTCTGGATAATTATTTTGTTTTTGTAAAAAGTTCTATAATTCTTAATGAAGAACAAAAATTTAAAATTATACCTTGTATATGTAAATATATTACTATTTTTCATAATATTCATGAAGATGAAATTGAATTAGCATTGTTTACAAATAATCTTGTTAATATATTAGAATAACAATAAAAAAATAATAATTATACATTTTAGACGTATAATGATAGTTTTCTTAAAATTTTATATTTTATATTTATATAGTATACATGTCTTCACAAATATTTAAAAACAATATCCCCAATAATATACTTTTCGAATTAATAGACTCTATATGCTTAAAAAATGAAAAACATTTTACATTTAATTTTGAATCATTTAAAAAAGGTGTATATAAAGAAATAATACCCAACTTTATTGAATATTGTAAACCATTTTATCATATATCTAAGCGTAAATATTTAGACAAAAAGATTACCTTCAACTCGTTTGCTACTATAATTAGACAAATATGTAATAACAATAAAATTACATATACATCAAAAATTGTTTACGATAAATCTAGTTATAATATCGAGTATTACATATATTATTAATAATATCTCCTCTTTGTTCCATTAGATTTTTTATTTCTTTTTGTTTTACCGCCACGCGATCTAACTTTTGGTTCATAATAATCTTCTTCTTCTTGTTCTACGTCATCATCTGATTTATTTGAACCCCAAAAACTTCCAGAACCAAATAAACTATCTTCATTATATTCTTCTCCTCCTTTCTGTTCATCATCTGAACTTTTAAACATGTATAACCCTAAACCACCCGCAGCTAAAATTGCTGTTGCTAAAAGTAATGACATCGTATCCTTCATAATTATACTATAATATCCTTAATTTAATTATGTTTTTTAAACACAATTAAATTAACTATTTTAGGAATGTTTTATTTATATTTTTTAAAACGGGTTAGAAATATTTCTTAACATTCTCAAATTACTAAACAATCTATTTTTGCTAAAATTTTTACAATCGTACCCCGAAATCTCATAATCAGCGTGTTCATAGTCATGTAAAAATTCATATGTGATCTTATTTGAATCATCCGGTAAATTATCGTAGTTATACAAGACCTCATTCACTGTGTTATCAGGACAAATAAGGTACTGTAAAAATTCTACTAAATCACAAATATGGTGACAATCAAAAGAATAAGTACACGATTGAACTTTTGGCGACCATTTTCTTTGACCTCTTACAATATATTTGTCGTTTCTCTGATCAAACAAAACATAAACTATAGTATCGATATTTCCCGTATTATCCTCAACTTCTTCAAATTTAAATACTAAGCAATCAGGCATGTTATAGGCAAATTCAGTCATTTTATATTAATACTATAATTATTGTTATCTATTTAAGTTTGTTTGTAAAATATTTTAATTAGTTATGAAATATTTTAAAGCATAACAGAAACATATTTAAAATTATTATATTTAATTAGATTATATGGAAGAATTAATAAATGAAAATAAAATGCTAAAAGAAGAAATTTTATTGCTTAAAGAAAAACTTGAAAAATATATGTCTCAACATAAAAATTACTATGAAAATAACAAAGAAATCGTTATTGAAAAAGCTAAGAATAGATTAAAAAAAATAGCAGAAGAAAATCCTGAAAAGATTAAAGAATATAGAAGAAATGCATATTTAAAAAGAAAAGAAAAATTAAAAAATGAAAATATTAAGGAAAATTAGATAATTTTTAAAAATTATTTAAAAATTAAATATTTAATTAATATAAAATGAGAACTAAATTTGATATTAATTTATTGAACTCTTTTGTAAATGAAAATAATATTGAGTTGATTGGAACATATGAAAAACTTACTCGTGAAAGTTTCATAAATGGTAATTGTAAAACTGATAATTGTGATGGTAAATTTAATAAAGCATTTAGAACATTATTTATAAATGATAGTTTTTTTTGTGATTTATGTGTTATGAAAAATAAATGTCAAAAAATAAAAGAAACTAATATTAATAATTGTGGTTTTACTTCAAATTTAAAATGTCCAAAAACAAAAGAAAAAATAAAACAAACGAATTTAATAAAATATGGTTGTGAATTTCATCTACAAAATGATGAAATTAAAAATAAAAGAACCGAAACATTTATAAAAAAATATGGAACTGAGTATCCAAGTCAAAATCAAGTTATTAAACAAAAAATTAAAGAAACTAACATTACTAATTGTGGATTTACTTCAAATTTAAAATGTCCAAAAACAAAAGAAAAAATTAAACAAACAAATTTAATAAAATATGGTGTTGAAAATGTTTTCGAGAGTAAAAAGATTCAATCAAAAATTAAATCAACTCTCTTAGAAAGGTATGAAGTAGAATATCCAACTCAAAATAATCAAATTAAAGAAAAAATTAAAGAAACAAATTTAATAAAATATGGTGTTGAACATCCTTTTCAAAATGCAGAATATGCTGAGAAACAATTAAAAAATTGTTATAAAAATAAAGAATATATTTATCCTTCTGGAAAAATAATAAAAGTACAAGGTTATGAAAATTATGCTTTAGATTTTCTATTAAATAATGAAAATATAAATGAAAATGACATTATTACTAGTCGCAAAATAGTTCCAGAAATTTGGTATATTGACAACAATGACAAAAAACGCAGACATTATGTCGATATTTTTGTTCCAAGTCAAAATAGATGTGTGGAAGTTAAATCAACATGGACAGCTGAAAAGAAAAAAGATTGTATATTTTTAAAACAAGCTGCTGCTAAAAAGTTAGGATATAATTACGAAATATGGGTATATAACAGAAAAGGTATTATTGTTAATAAATTTTAACGTCTCGCATATTTAACCTTAGACATATTATTTCCAAGTAGGTCGGGTTTTAATCCATATACATCTTGTAGTGGCGTACGCCAAAATCCTACAAACCTATTTTCGATTACGTTGTTTGTTATTGGCTCCATTGGTTCTAAAATTCCTTTTTCGTCAGTTTGAGAGAGAAGAATATAATTACCAATTATTGTATCAGACTCCATTACTTGTTTTGGTGACAGTCTTGCGAACCATTCAAATTTATTACGGTTTAAAATTTCTTCAGATGGAATTAAAATACCATAAGTACCTTGATATAAATCTAAATAATTATTTGACATTAAATCATCTACAATTATTTGCTTTTCATCAACAGTTTTTGTACCGATTTCAACACCTTCTATCATATTTATTTTTCCAGAATGTATTCTCTCTTTAGACCATTTATCATATTCGCCTAAAAATTTAGTATCTGCCGTGTAATCATGTGAAGCGGTTCGTTGAATAAAATTACATAATTCTCTAACAGTTTCACACTCTTTTGGTGCGCCGCAAAATGATAAATTTGGATAAAAGTCGACATCAGTTGATGTTACATTTCTGTCAACAGTTTCACAAACAAACATTTTCTCTCCTCGTGTTCCTTTTATATATAATTCATTTAAATCCTTAACACATAAAAATGAAATAGGACAATGCATCCCTCCGTAAATATATAAAAGTTTCATCATTCCTAGCATTCTCATATTAGAGAGAATAGGATCTGAAATAGAAGTCATATTTATGTTCCATCCCGGAATTAATTTTTTAAATGATGTATCGTCTATAATACAAATTGTAAAGGATTTATCACAATTCTTAATAATACTTCTAACGGTTAAATATAAATAGGGTTGATTTAAATCAAATGAACTTCGAGAACCAAAACTTAACCAATTTCTTGAATTATATTCATATGGAACATGAATCCATAAAATTGGTTTTTTACTCTTACCTAAAGTATCATCGTCTAATAAGTATTTTTGAATAGATTCGTGTATGTCACTACTTTCTTCTCTCGACATCTTATCTTCAAACCTTTTATACAATACCCCTAATACAATTAAAATAAAAAAGAGTATAAATAGATTAGTAAATGATTTCATTTATATTATAATATTATATTTTATTTGATTTCTAAAATTTTTATTGAAATGTAATTGAACAACAACACATAAAACATATTATCTTTCTCAACTAGTCATTTTACAATTTATATTTGATAACCATCAACACCAATCTAAACATTTACATAAAAAAGAATCGTTTGTTTTAAACCCTTGGTAATTTAAAACGCCGTTTTTTAGATAGTAAAAAATAATGTATTTTATTGAACTATACATTATTTTCTCAATTTTTTCATGTTTTCTAAACAAGATACACACGAATTGTGCTCACTTGTTAAATATGAATATATTTTATCAAAACAATTTTTACAATAATGGTGGTTATCGCAAGTAATTATAACTTTATTATTACTATCTTTAATACATATTTGACATATTTTTATTGCCCCCCCCCCTATTTTAGCACTCATTATTATATATTCCCACATTTCAGCATTCATTATTATATATATAGTATTATAATAATATTTTTATATTTATTCGCAATATAATATAACAATGCCCTCGCATAAAAGCGAAGATTATAAAATCACAGCAGTTAAATATCATTTAGAAAATGATGGCTCATATGTAAATACGTGTAAAATATTCAAATGTAGCGAAAGAAGTTTGAAAAGATGGATTGATAAATATAATAATCAACATAATATAACACGTAATAACAGACCAGCAGTATCTTATAAAATTACACAAGAACAAGTTAAAGATGCCTTACGATTACTAAAACAAAACGAACAAATTACTATGAATGAATTACAGTATCAATTACAAAAACAACATAAGTCACTTGATATTTCAGCAAGACAACTTGGTAATATTCTTCGTGATAATAACAAAACACGAAAACGAACTAGACATAGTCATTTTCCAGTTATTCGCCATTACTAACTTGATTTTTTTTAATGCTGCGAAAACGGCGTTTTAAATTACCAAGGGTGTAAAGCAACATGTTTTCGTTTTTATAATTTGTTTATCATTTAATACCTTTTTGGATTCATCTGATTCTGATAATGCGACAGAATGTAGACGACTTGTATACTCACGTTCCATAATATATTTAATTACATTAAAATTAAACAAAAATATTATTTCTTTGGATTTTGACTTAATCCATCCATCAAATGTTTTCCACATCTTGTAAAAAATTGATGTAATTGTTGAGGATCTGAACCGGTTATCATATCGTCTGGAATATATGTTGAATTACCTTTTTTATAACAGAGCAATACTGGAATACCATTTACCATCTTTTTTGACTTTAAAAATGAATAAAAATCAAATGATTTATCGACATCAATATCAGCACATACTACTTCTGGAGGTGACGAAGCAAAAAAACCATGGACCGCGGGCTTTATTGTCTTGCATGGTCCGCACCATTCTGCTCCTAACTTTAACACAATAAGACCTGGATTATGTTGTAAAAGAGTCATAAAAGCTTGTCTGTCTGCTATTTCACTAATAACTTGCTTTGACATATATTTATTCGTTTTATTTAATTTTTGTATTTTAAATGTAAATACTAAATACTTAAATATAATTAATTTAAATATTTATAAATGGGAATTTATACAAATGGAAGTATTTTTGGAATAATGATGTATACTGGTAGTGACACCGATGATACTATTATTTCATTATTTACAAAACAATATGATATGATATTGAGTGATGAAGAAAAAAAAGAAGCATATACATTTTATACAGAATTAATTGATAAAAATAATATATGTTTTAAATTTTATACTGAATGTACTAGTACACACGATCTTAAAAATAAAAATTTTATGATGTGGTATCCAATGACATTAAAACAATTTTTAGATAATTTTAATATTTAAATTAAAACAAGTTACTATAATTTATTTTAATTTTTAATCTATAAGTTCTATTGATTTATCAATAACTACATTTTGGGCGATTTTTCTTATTATTTTGTCTTCTTTTTCCAAGTCATTATCTCCTGAACCTCCTAGTGATTCAACTACAAGTTTGTTATATTGATCTGAAAATTTGGAATGATATTTCCCGCAATCAGGATGTTCTTCTTTAAATTTTGGAATAAGTCTTTGATTTTTACATGCTACCTTTTTAATTACTTTTCTTAGTTTATTTTTAGATTCATTCTCCTTTTCCCATTTATCTTCATCTTTAATGTACATTACTTCTCTCTTTGAGTCACTACAATGAACTGGACGTTTATGTACATCCATTTCTTGAAGATTTTTAATAATAATATTAGATATTCCTTCTACATAACCTAATCTGCCAACATTTTCTAAATCTGATAATTGAAGCTTGAGAGAATCTACAAAATCCATAATATTCATGGCATCTTTACAAGTTTCGTTTAAGAAGACATTAAGATTAAATGTTTTATTATGTGAATTAATATGAGCACCCGTATTATTAATATTTGTTACTGATTTATCTTTACATAGTTCAATTATTTGATTTTGAAGTTGATTATTCTGCTGTAAAAGAGTCATAATTATTCCTTTTTCATTTAAAGGACTATCGTCTTCGATATTATTTTCTTGGTGCGAACATTTCTTTTTATGGCTAAATAAACTCTGACGATGTTTGTAGTGTCTACCACATTCGCATATATAAGTATTTAAGCTCTGGGGATTTTGGGGTCCCAAATCGTCAGTCAAAGTAAGTGGTTTGGCAGTATCTTGATGTTTCAGTGTCAATAAATGTTTTTTGTAGTCCTTTTTATTAGACGTTATAAGGTCACATTTTACACATTTAAATATTCGAGGGATTTTTTGGGATAAAATGGAAGCCATTTGTAAGTATAATATACTTACATTAAAATCCCCTAAATCCTTTTTTATAAAAAGAATAAAAAAATTATCGTAACAATTTTATAATTATTTTTTTGGTGACCAGATGCTAATTTTCAATTATGGTCTCACAATTGTATTATTTGGCATAAAATATCCAAGGTTTTGAAAAATGGACATAAAAAATGTCCAAAAATGAAACCTGAGAAAAACTTTCCCCGAAAAATTTCATTCATCGATACTACATATGAAGGGAACTTTTGAAGCGACCTTTTCTCATTTTTCAAGATTTTCCCTTCATCATGTAGTGTAGCGTCTTTAAGTATTTAAATTTGTTATAGTCAAAAAGTTAAAATCTAAATATAGTATATGAGTTATATAAAACAAAGTAATTTACCAAAAGAGAGAATACCGATATTATATGAAAAAAATAATTGTTTCAAGCTTAAAAACGTTAAATATATTCATGATTATAAAAAATTTAACAAATTAATTATAGAACCATTTTTAACTATTATAAAACCTGATTCACATGAAAAATTTATAAATACATGTGATTATATGTTTAAAAATGTTGGATATGGTGTCTTTGTATTTATTTTAAATGGTAAAATACACACTTATCAATTATTCGCAAATACTACAGAAATAAAACCCGGAACCCAATCCATAACAAAGAGACAATTAATGAAAAATAATAAAACACGTCGAAATAAAACTACAAAATCTATAGGTAAACCTGTTAGTGATAAGAAAAAAATGGGTGTAAATTATTTTCAGTTTAAAGCATACGATAAATGGTGGGAGGCAGAAACAGATAGATCTATTTATTTCGATTTACTTCAAAAATGTTTAAAAGGAACATATATAACAACATGTTTCTTTTTAAATTTAAATACACATCCCGTTCTATTTAAAAAACAATGTAAACAATATGTTCTCCATCAAGATGTATGTAAAAATAATGAAGTAGAGAGAAATAAATATATACCTGTATTATCAGGATGTACAACAAAAGACCATTATGATAAATGTATTGTTTATCCTGATACATGGGAAGTAATTACACGTAAAAAATTTGGAGTATTTTGTACTAATAATTTTATAGATTCATTTGATAAAGTAAATAAAGATTGGTCAACTAAAATCGAAACACTTATATTTAGAGGAAATAATAAAAGTTGTTATCAATTTGATGAAGATAAAAATGAAAGAATAAAAGTATTAAAAATATTAAATGACATTAAAAACCATAAAAAAACTATTATAAACATCAATTCTGGTGTACTAGAATTAGAAATACATGATAATTCTATTGATAATAACGAAAATTATGGTGATGAAAATAAAATTTTAAAGTCAATAGGTATTCATAATTTTTCAGAAAAAATTCCAATGTATCAGCAATCAAATTGTAAATATATATTAGACGTAGATGGGCACGCAAACCCTTGGCGTTTATGTTTTGAACTTTGTTATAATTCGTGTATAATTTTAATGTTATCTAATTATGTTTCATGGTTTTATGACAAACTAAAACATATGAAAAATATATATATTATAGATGTAAATAGTTCACATTTGGAAAAAGATGTCTATAAATGTTTAACATTATTAGGTAAAAATGATAAAGTTGGTGAAAAAATAGCTGAAGGAGGGTTGGAATTATATAATGAAATAATGAATTATAGATATATTAAAAAATATATGGTTTCTTTATTATCTGAACCAGATTTTGATATATTTTTACCTATTAAATAGGATATAAAATAATACAAAAAATATTTTAAATTTTATTTTTTTTATTTACAACTCTTCGAGATTTATTATTTACTTATTAGTTCTTACAAATTCTTCCAGTTCATTGATGTCAATATGCGGCAAATTTACATGCGATTCCCAGAAATATTTACAATAAGCCCATACAAATGTACAATCACTGCTATACCAAACGCTACGATGTTTTAATAAATTTTGATACAATTTTTCAGGAAGAAATTGTAAACTTTGTTTAGGTAGTACATAACAAAGTTGAACTAATTCAGATACAGGATTTTCCTTTTTATTTTGAATAAACTCTGTTTCAAAATATGGAATATATTTTAGTAGATCGCATAATAGCGGAGGATAATTATGATTATAACACCATCTCCAATCAGGGCAACCAGTTGTATAATATTTCATAGTCCATTCCAAGCCTTCCAAATAATTAGTACAAATCTGTTTTGCTCTTGGTTCATCAATCTCAATATCAAACAGAGTTTTATAATATCTTGCCTGCCAATTAGATTTATAAGGATTAATAAATTTCTCTAACGATCGTTCATACATTGGAATGGAATCAAACTGTTTGTATTTATCTTCATCTGTTATATCGGCCATTGGATTTTTGCTTCTTCTATCGCGTAATTTAGCTTCATTTTTTAAATATTCTTCTTCGTTATCAGCCAAAAATTTTACTAATTTTCTTACATTTTTCCAATAAATTGTTTTACCATCAGTTAAATTTTCATTTGTGTTACCAATAGTTGCCTTATATGCTTGTAACATTTTATCAACTCCACCAGTTCTAATATTAACAGAAGGGAAATGAGGCATGAAATCATTACCTAAGAAAAAACACAAGAAAATATAATCATAAACGCGATTTTTTTGCTGTGAAGTTGTTAACTCTTCACCATTATTCATGTCTAGAGTAATAATCTTAGCTAGTTCAGGAATATCAATAACGTATGTCTCGTTAGGTTCAAGTTCAGAATTAATTGATTTAATAAACTCAGGAGTTTCTCTAAAAAGATAAATATTCTTCGCAATTGGTAAATGATTAATTGAAAGCATAATAAGATCAGCATCTAGACCATATATAATAGTATTTTTATCCTCAGTATGATCCTCTGGACATTCTCTAATTAAATCAAATAACTTATGCTCGCCTTCTCCAGGAGAGTCACTTAAAGATATAATAATTCTAGAACATCCAATTTTTGAAGTGTCATTATAATAAGAGCGAATTTTATCATTTAAAGTTTTCATGAACAATGTTCCAGGTGTGATAGCAGTTGTGTTCCAAGGATCTGGTTTAACACCTTTAAAAATAGAACGTGAGATACTGTTTTGATATAATGATTTATACCTTCTTGATCTCTGTTGCTCCAATTTTGCGACAGGAGCAACACCATCAAAGGCGATATAAATAATATTATTGGGTTTTAATAAATTAATATATTCATCGATCTTAACACATACTGCTTTAATAATTGTATTCATATCAGATTCAACAAGCTTAGAGAAATCAATATTATGAACCGCATCATAAATAATAGAATTACAATCTAAGTAAAGATTATCGACTTTAATAGTATTAGCCGATAATTTTTTTATTATATTTGAATGATTTTTCACTATATATGAAAAGTAACTAGGTATTCCCATTCTTTTAAATTATATATTATATGATATTACGTTTAAATAGTGTTTATAAATATATTATATTTTACTCATCGATTAGCAATAGTGTATAACATTTATATAAAACTCACAAATTATAGATCTTTAATAGTTTAAGTAACAAAAATATAAACATAATATAATATATAAGAATAAAATGAATGATAAAAATGGGACTGTTAAAAAAGAAATTAATCATAAAACAACATCCGATGTACTAACTCTAGTTGAAAAGAAGATTGATTTCTTCAAAGATGTAATTCAAAAAACAATAATTCATGTACAAAAAAATAAATTTCTTGATATTTTAGGTATCAGTGATGTAAATACTTGTATTGAAAGACTAGGAGATTTAAGTAAAAAAATACAAGAAGTATTAGAAAATAAATCTAATACAGATGTACTAGTAAACAATTTACAACAAATTAATAATGAATTATCTAGTTTATTGAAAAGCTATGGTACTGAGAGTTTAGATGATTTACTATTAATTTGTTTTGGAAATAACAGCAAAATTATTACCGAAGACACTCAATATGATAAAATCGAACTTCTTAAAAAATATTTTCATCCAACAAGTTACAAAGTTATAAATAAAAAGGAAGATAATAAACAAAAGAAGACGGATGATTGTGTTGATGATAGTACAAATCTAACGTGTTATGATGTAATTTCTTCATATAAACAATTTCATATGAAAGTATATGGCATTAAATTATTAATCCACAATTCCTTATTAAAGAAAAGTCTAGTAATTTTTGGAATTGTAGATGATATTGTTATTGAATTTTTAAATAATAAATATGTTACAAATAACCAGAAAAAAATAATTGAAAGTTTACCACAAGATGAAGATTTTAAATCAGAATCATTTCAAAAATTCTTGTCATCATTGATTCTAAAGGATTATTTGGTTTATGAAAATGAACATGAAATTTACAGTAAATATGCTGGTTTCACAAGTCAATGTAATATTCTAAAGCAAAAACTTATTTCACATACGGTTAAAGAGTTTATTACTGATGATATGTTTAATAAAAGAAATACATTGATCCAACTTTTAATTCGTTCATCAAATTACGAAAATCAATATTTGGCATATTTATTATATGATCTTCTCTCTAATGATTCAAACGGTAATGTTGACACACAAGAACAAACCATACTATTTGATAGTTTCCCTTGGCCAATTAAACAATTTTTTAAACAAGCAATGAAAAAGACAATACAATATACAAATGAGTTATCAAATTTTGACATAAACAAAATACCTGTTGAGCAACAAATATGTCTTTTAAAAGCTGCAGATTCTGTAAAGGAAAAAGCAATGATGAAGCTTAAAGAAGTAAAAGCAAAATCAGAAGACTCTGGATCCAAGGCTAGACAATATCTCGATGGTTTATTAAAAATTCCTTTTAGTGTTTACAAGAGAGAACCGATATTAAACGTTATGAATTCTATAAGAAGACAATTTAAGGAAGTACATAAAAAATATAATATTGAAAAAAATTTCCCAGAGATTTTAAATAAGGAAAAATACACAAGTTTGGAAGTTTTAAAATATATAAAAAAAATACAAGGAGAAACGTGTTGTAATAATATATCTGAGAAAATTGAAAAGATAAAAAAATATTTATTAATTGGAGATAGAAGTAAATTAATAGCAAATAATAAAATTTTAGATGTAATACTCAAGAAATATAATAAGAAACGCACAAATTTTTCACATTTAAATAA
>Ga0209443_1000678_pt1 | contig 22824 bp, 27 predicted proteins | sample LauGreBMM110DCMD_2_FD_187571 | JGI IMG/M metagenome (GOLD analysis project Ga0209443, IMG submission 187571) | Freshwater lake microbial communities from Lake Michigan, USA - Su13.BD.MM110.DCMD (SPAdes) (version 2) | ecosystem: Environmental > Aquatic > Freshwater > Lake | place: Lake Michigan... | reverse complement strand
ACATGGGATGTTAGTCGTATTACTAACATGGATGAGCTTTTTCAACATAATACTTTATTCAATGAAGATATTTCAGATTGGGATGTAAGTAAAGTAATGTTTATGAAAAATATATTTGATGGCGCATCTTTTCGTCAATCTCTTAAAAAATGGAATGTATCTGTTTTAATTCATTTTGGATGTCAACATAGTAACATTTCAGAATTATTTAAACTGCCTTATTCGCTTCAAGAATTAGACATTACCGGTTGTCCAATTACTACATTGGATTTTGATCTATTGAATCCAAGTTTTAAAATTACGGGCGCATCTAACTTAGATTCTACGACAAAAGGTAAATTGATTCGGTTTTATGACCATCTTATTAAAACAAACCCATCTTTATCTACTATAGTAGATCAATTGGGTGGTAAAACAAAACGTAAACGTAAACGATTTAAAAAAACAAAAGTATATACAAAAAAAAATCATTAAAATATCAGGATTTTGGAAAAATGATACAACCTATGGTTTATAAACTTATTTAAGATCGCCGTGTTCTTTTTTTACGTTTACTTTTACTACGAGATTTATACGTTTGTTTACCACCAGAAAATTTTCTTATTTCATCCAATGTTGTTTGGTTAAAAGGAGCCCATGTTTCATCTATTGTATCATAGGGTAAAGCATTAATGTTTATTGAACCTTCTATAGGTATCATTACACCTATTTTTGTTTCTGTTTTTTTATTAACACGTATTAATTTTTTACCTAATTCAGTTTTAGATTTAGGTTTATAACTAGTTGTTACATGTAAATCTTGATTTTCAAATAACCTAAATTGTAAATATGATGTAGGATATTCTGTTGTGTTAAGAGGGTTTAAAAAAGAAGATTGTTTTTCTTTTGAATAATGATATTTACCTACATACATAAATCTTTCGGTAGTTCCTGTATCCTTTTTGGTATCATCACGTTTTACTAAGAATAACATGATGACTTGTCCTTCTTTAGGAGGCGTTGAAAGGTTAAATTCTTGCATACAATTACTTATAAAACAAATTTCTTTGTTATAATTAATCGGTTTTTAATGAATCTAACCAATCAATGACGTCAGAATTTTGTTGAATAGCGTCTGCGACAATTTCTTCATCGTCCCATAATTCTTCCGCAGCGTATTGAATTGCCATTCCATCTTCACGAATCGCCGCCAACACAATTCGTCGGTTTCCGCGCACGTCATTTCCCAAATATCTAAGAACCGACCCCTTACGTTGAACTAATTCTATAGCAAGTTCTTCATCATTTTGTAATCGTTCGCTTGCATACTTGATATTGGTTACATTAAATGTAGTGGCTGCGCGTACAACATCTATGTCATCTTTAAATTTACGTTGTGCATTTTCTAGAATTGAATCATACCGATCGCCGTTTTGTTGTATGAGTTTGATTAATCCGTCTTTGGACGTCTCTTTCTCAATTAGACGCATGACTAAAATAAGATTCATGTCGGTATTGTACATATTTTATTAAAATTATTCATTTCAATTTTATAATTTAATAGTATGGCAAAAAAAACAATTGGATTAGAAATTATAATATTATTCATGTTATTTTTTATGTTTACTATTTATCTTGTAAATACATTGAAACCTAGTTCAGGAACAATTGTAAGTTCGCCAGTACAACTCGTCCCAGTCAATGTTGAAACACGTGGATTATCCCAATCCTATTATCAAATGGGTATTTTATCAAGATCAAATGATACTATTTTACCATTAATGGGTCGACAATTGTTTACAAACAAATGGCAATACTATGCCATTTCAAATACGGGAAGTATCAATACAAAACTTCCTATTGTAATCAATGGAAAAAAAGGATCGAGTGAATATGGATGCGATCAGTTAAGTAATGGAGATGTTGTTTATGTAGATGGATACCAAGATACATTTTACACAACATTATATGAAGGTGAAAAACTTCAATACATTCCATATGTTTAACTTGTTTCCAACATTTTAAAAGGAAGAGGATTCATCATAGAATAACTTTTGTGTATTCTACCCATTCTCAAATAAGATTCATCCATGTCATCTATGTGTTGTTTGGGTGTATTACTTGTAAGAATAAGTACTACACCTTTATAAAAAATCATATCATCTAAAAACGTAGACCACGTTGATTTATTATGAACTAAAATAGGATTTTCAGTATAATTTTTATTAGGTGTTGAAATATGTATTTTTTGAATTAATTCATCAATTTCTTCAATGACAATAATTAATGGTTCATTATCACGATTAATATCTGTAATTAACGATGATAAATGATCACCAGGGTCACCTGGATTAAACGTATGACAATAAATACCCTCCATTTGTTTTGCCAATAAGTAACCAATTGTACTTTTACCAGCACAACTTACACCATGAATAAAAATAGTAGCCCGTCCAAGTTTATTGTAAATAGAAATAATATCAGATACAATTTCTTGTTGTTGACCAATGGGTTGAATATGACTAATGTCTAACGTCATTCTAAAATAATAAAAATTTTTGTAAGCACCTTTTCTTGTATATACTACAATTTTATTACATGTTGTTTCTTTTTCAATGACTTGTATTGGTTGTTCAGACGTATCAACATGAGTTAACATTTTGTATATTTTAGGTATGGTAATAATATACAAAAGATCATCTACATTTATATTAATATATCCAATTGCATATCTACTAATAAAATATCCATCTTGAATTTTTTTACCATTCATAATCTTTGTTGAAAGAGTATAAATGTAAGGAGACAATTTTCTAAACACAGGACTCATAGTTTCTTTATCACCTTGAAACGTATAAAAATGTATATTTAATATTTTTAATGCCATAAGACCAATAAGACATGGGTTTATGTAATAGGCAACATAACCTAATACACATTGAGTTGTTGTAAGCGACATAGATAATAGTATTGCTATCTATTTAAACTATTTAATGTGTATTTTTTTTATTATTGTATACCATTTTAACATCATCTATCATTTGTGATGGATTAATTATTTTTTTTTGTTTATTATAATATATAGGATTTATATCGCATGAAAATGAAAAATTACTTGCGTTTATACTTGGATCATCTATATTAAAATTAATTGTTTTTCCATTCCAATTTTTACAAGATTCTCCTAAATGGATACACATCATATTTAAATTTGAAAAATAATTAAAATTATCATGTCCAAAGCATAAATCTCCTTCAGATGCATTTGTTAAATTAGCACGATGAAATATTTTTTGTTTATATAATTGAAAATATCCAATCACACAAGGAGGGCGATCTTGTAAATAAATAATATTATTAAATGGATATGTTGATACATTTAAATCAAGATTATGCATATCCGAAGATTTTATACAATTTATACGCAAACATCCATAAATACAATTTCGATGTAAATTAACAGATAACAATAATGTCTTAAAATTAGTAGGCAAAATAATATCACTATCTATATTTAAATACCAACATTCTGGATGTTCTTTATAAGCAATAGTTTGTATAACATTTAATCCGCCATATTTATCAAACGTTTTATTATTATTTTTAAAATTAAAAAAAACTACTTTTACATTATTAAATTGTTTACAAAACTCGATGGTAGATGTATCGTCTTCTTGGGTTACAATATAAATACATCTGAAATGAACATGATTTACTGGCAACATAAATTGTAAAGTATCCATGTATTGGTACGAAACACATAAACCAACTATGTTCATGAATAAAATATATTATTAATTTACTTTAATATTAAACTAAATGAATACATAAAGTATGGATAAATTAAATTTAAAACAAACTATCAAGGAATGGGTTAAATTAGAAGATGAATCAAAGGCATTAAAACAACAATTGCGTAAAATAAATTATGCTAAAAAAGAAATGTCATCTAAATTACTTGATATCATGAAGGATCAAAAAATAGACGAGGTAGATTTAAATAACGATGGTAAACTGATCCGCCAATCTAAAAAAGTAAAACAACCTCTTAATAAAAAATCATTGCTTTTAAATTTGTCCAAATATTATAACGATGAAACAAATGCGGTTAAAGTAACTGAATTTTTATTAAATTCACGAAATGAAAAAATAACAGAAACTTTATATAAAAAATAAAATTGAATTTACAAATTTTAATATACATTTAAAAAATGATGATTTTACCAACCATTTTAGAAGAAGAAGAATGGTTTATGATTCCATTTATTTAATACGTTTTGATTTGCGTTTTATTTTTCTATGTTTAGGAATGATGGTACAAGAACTTGTTACTCAACAACCGCTATTTTAAAATAATATGAAATATATATTTAAAGACAATTAATTATATAATGTATCTTCTGATAGCTCAGTTGGTAGAGCGATGGACTGTAAATCCACAGGTCATGAGTTCAAATCTCATTCAGAAGATCAACATTGTTTCCGTAGCTCAGTTGGTTAGAGCGTGCGACTGTTAATCGCGAGGTCATCGGTTCAATCCCGATCGGGAACGTCAAAAAAAATGAATTTAAAAATATATATATATATGTAAAACATGTTTTGTTGGAAGGATTATTCAACAAAACAATTATATATATCAGATACATTATGTGTTCAACCTAACGATTGTATTACATGGGATACACGTAAAAATTATGTTCAAATTATAGACATTTTTGGAAATGAAAAAGAACCAGTAGGGTTTGAATATGAATCGTATCAAGATGGAAAATGGAGTGGGCGTAAATTTATTCATTTAAACAACATTCATCTTGATACAATTATAAAAGATGAAGCACCAGTTCATCCAACTATGCCTGGAGATGTTACATTAACGAGTCCGCTTACTATTCTTGAAGTACGACATCAAATTATACAAATGTGTTGGGACAATAATTTGGATGGTAAATATGATTATTGTACCTATTATTGTTCTAAAGACGATAATAAATTTAAATTGTGTATTTCACGTCTAGGTTCAGGACATCGCATTGATATTTATTATGTATTTGGTGACATAAATACTATAAAAAAATATATTCATTTACTTCCTTTTTACATAAAGAATTAATATAATTATATATATATGGATTGGAAAACGGATTATGCGGTATGGGCAAACTATTATGATACAACTTATCCTAGTACTTTTGTAAAAAATTGTAATGCATCTAAACAAAAAATTGAAATATTCAAACCAATAAATAATTACATTGAAACTATGGAAAATCCTTTCAAATCATCCTGGCCTCTTCATACAACTCCCCATTCAACCGATTATCCTTATCTTATGAATAAATTTTGCGGTGTAAAAGGATGTAATTGGTGGTTGTTTCCGTGTATGAATCACAATGAACCTGAATATATGGGTATGTTTTTGAATGGCATTGTTACACTTAAATTTAAATTGGGAGAACCTTACAAATATACCAAATGTATGTCAGAAGATCGTATTGGTATCTTGGTAGAATCAGAAGAACATTTGTATCATGTATATGTAGATGAAGAGGCAAAACTATTCATTGATGAAACTACCAATTTATGTATTGGACAATTAAATATAAAAAATAGACTATGGGATGGTACGGCATCATTGGACACCGACACGATTCATTCGTTGTATGCTTATTCCGTAGGTAAACCTCGCGATTGGCATCATTATTCTGAAAAATAATTTAGAGTCGTTTAAAATACATTTTTTTTAACAAATACCATGTTCTTTATAAGGTAACCATAAAAGTAAATACATAACAAAAAACACCATTTGAATATTAACAATCCAACACCACATAGATGTAATTGTTTTATGTTTAGAATAAATCATAATACTTATTAGATACGTTAATACTATGTATGCTAAATAAAGCCACATTTTATTGTATACAAATGAAAAAAGAAAGAAGAAAAACCAAAAGATATAACTATATGTAACTACATTATCATTTACATAATTCCATTTTAAATGACCATTTGTACTTACTTCAGAATAAATATTTTTTGATTTAAGTAAAATATAATAAATGACAATAACAGATGAATAAATCATCATAAGTAAATTTCTTAATGATGTATCTTTTACCATGAGTAAACTAGCCAATGGTTGACATATTATCAATAATAATGCCATAAGAGAAAATACATGATTGTATGAATTGTGTAAATTTCTCCAAATAAAAAATTCAATTAATTGCATAAAAATAAAAGAAAATATAAATATACACATTGGAATAGAAAAAAATTTTATTTTATAAGGTGTATAAGCATTGTTATACATAATCAATAATAAAACAAAAAAACTAAATAAAAATGTGTTCAAAGATACATGTTCATTCCAACACATATAATTTAATTTTATTTTTTTGTAAACAATCTAATTAATCAACCAGTTTTGTTTGAATTTTTTGTCGTCTTCGGAGAACATTTTTAGGGACACGAGGTATAATTTCGTACTGAATCATACCTTCATAATATAAAATACGATCGTCAATATATTTATCATGACTATCTGAAAATGAATAGAATATCCTTAGATAGGGGATGATTTCAGGTATACATTCCGTAGGCGCCTTAAAACTATCATCAAGTTCTTGAATACGTTTAACGTAACATGTGGAATCTTCTTTCAATTTCATACCCTTATTAATAACAAATCGATGCATTTCGTGTTCTCGGAAGTTATCCATTTTACTTATATTAAAATGATAAAATAGTTTCAATTTATCTACGTTTTGATTTGTCTGCGTTTTTAACTTCGTATTGACCATTTAGAATAAGAAACATTTTATTTAATTTCATGTTTTTTAATGTCTTTGAACATGAGCCAACATTTTTCATAAGCTTGTTCAATGATTTTTAAATTAGATATCATAGGAACGTCCAGTTTTACTGAATCACAGCATAACGTAACGGCTTCATAAATTAAAAATTTACGACGTTCTTTGGATGCTGGTACAAAAGCAATACTAAATAAATGTAACAATGCCTCAATGATTTGTTTACACAAAGCATGTGTAGTATAAATAAGAATGGTATCCCATACAATCCATATACCATCACTTTTATGTTTTGAACTATAGGAACGTTCAACGGCTACACATTTGTGAGCATTTGTAAATTGTATAATCCATTCTACCCAATAACATGCTCCCATTACATTTTTAGAATGAAGCATGTAACCAAATTCATTCATAGCTACAATTAATTCACGTGGATCAGCTGGATTGAAAGCTTTATTAAATTCAATGGTGGGTGCTAACAATTTGCTTTTAGGAATACCACTTTCTTTTGATATTTGTATTGCTTCGTAACTATGACTTCGTGCCGAAGTACATAAAACACATACTATTTCTATAAACAATTTACGAATTTCTAAATTATTTCGTAAATTTAATTCATTCACATTTGCGGCTGTCTTTTTGAATAATTGAAATCTCATGTCTAAATAAATAGGAAGTTTGGGATTTCCAATATGAATATATTTAGCATAAAAAAATAAAATTAATTCCCATACATCTACAAATAATCCACTACATATAAGTTCAGTTGTCCAATAACAGCATGGTTCAATGGATGCCTTAACCATAGATTTTATCCATTCCTTTTTAACATCAGTACGCTTGTATTTTGAAAACGTGATTGTTTTGAATTGATCTAATGTACGAATGTCTTCAATAATGTCCATAATTCATTTATTTAATTTTTTTTCATATTTATATCTTAAATATAAGTAATATGTTGAGCACCATTTTATTATTCATATGTATTATTTTATCTATCTTAACGTTTTTTTCAAAACGAAAAGAGCCCGTTATTGAAACCATTCACGATTATGATTATGCCTCTATGTGTGATGTTCTTACATATGATCAAACAAAACATGACAATGAAATAACTTTTTTAAATACATTCCTATCTTCATCAAGTGTTGTTTTGGATGTTGGATCAGGAACGGGACATCATGTAAATTCTTTAAAAAATACTTCCATCATAGGCATTGACAATGATGCGTCTATGATAAAATTTTCTAGAAAAACGTACCCGCATGAATATATTTATGGGGATGCATTAAACGCATCTATGTTTTCATCTGAATCGTTTACACACATTTTATGCTTATACTACACTTTGTATTACATGAAAGATAAATCTTTATTTTTTAAAAATGCTTATCAATGGCTTATGCCAGGTGGTTATTTGATTGTTCATGTAGCAGATGAATGGGTTTATGGTCCTACCTCTACTTTGAAAGGAGGAATTACTTATACTTCTACACTTAAACATACAAAACATCGTGAAGTTATTTCTTATAAACATAAACAAATTCGTAAAGAAACATATATTTACATGGAGCCCATTTCAGACATTCAAACATTAGCTTTGAACGAAGGGTTTACTTATGATTCTAGGTATGTGTATGGAGTGCCATATCAAAATCAATATTTGTATGTATTTAAAAAAAAATAACAAATGTCATCTGGTGATGTAACATAAACAATAGAAAATACACTTTTACATAAAAATTGAACTTGATTCATCTAAAAATAAAATAAAAAAAATGCAGTCCATGACCAACGCAATTTCTACACTTCAACGTGATACAGAAATTGCATTTGCCTATAATGTATATCGTGACGAGTTTTCATTTTTCAACAAAAAAGACATGACCACAAACATAAAAAAATGGAAAAAAGAAATTCATAATCGTAAAATAAATATTGGGTATGAAAATTGTGCAACTGCCATCATAGATGGTAAAACATATTACACCTTTGTAATTCAATATCCAAATGACGATATTCCAATTGATCCAACAGGATATTATTGGCATGGATCAAGTTTTATTGTCAACGGAATTATTTATTATTTTCGACGACGAACCAATCGTGATAATATTATTCAATGGTTAAATGAAGTTACCATGTAAAATAAGGATCATTGATAATTTGCCGAAGAATAAGTTGAAGTGCGCGATTCTCCATGTTATTTTGATTTTTTTGTTTAGCGGATGCTAATGTAAATAAAGTACATGTTTTTCTAACAGGTAGTTGTAAATTAAAATAAACCTTACATTTTTTAATAGAATTTGGTTGATGTAACACGACATTAAAATCGGTAAATAATAATGATGTGTCGTGTATTGTAACATTGCCTACTAACCAATAAGATCCATTTTTAAACGTGGATTTTTTAAGTAACGTCATATATCGTTGAGTTGGATGAATATCATGAATTGTTATTTGATCAAAATGAATGCGTCCCAAAGTACACATTTTTTAATTAAAAAAAAGAAAATATAATTTCAATTTAAATACCGATTTATATAAAATAGAATGAGCCGAGTAGAACAAATGAAAAAAATTCAGAGGGAAGCATTAGATTTATTTACTAAAAAAAATATTGATTATGGTGACGCATTTGCCAAATATGGCGTAATTGGTGTTTTAATGCGAATAGAAGATAAACTACAACGTTCCATGTCCATCACAAAAAATGGAGTGAATTTAATCAATGATGAAGGAATTAGAGATACATTGATTGATTTACATAATTATTCCGCAATGGCACTTATGTTACTAGACAATGATTTGTAATATTCAATCACTTTAGGATGTGATTTTATTTTTTGTGCATTAAATTTTGTTAAAAACAATCCATCCAAGGTAGTAATTCTAGATAATGCTACATAAATTTGTCCATATTCAAACACTGAATCACCTAAATCAATTTCAGCTCGTTGTAAAGTCGCACCTTGTGCTTTATGAATCGTAGTTGCCCATGCGTATATTAATGGAACTTGTATGATATGATCTGCTTCATGTGTCCATGTATGAGGTGCCAAGACCATGTCAATAGATCCAAATTTTACAATTGGATGTGGATTAAAGCCTACAACCACACCCTGACTTCCATTACAAATAGTTTCGTTTAAATTTACAATACACATAACTTGAGTTCCAATTTTTAATTTGATCATTTCATCACATTGAATATTTTTTTTTAAATAATCAACCGCGTAAGCATTTACAGATGAACACGCCATTTTAAATACATGTTCATCTCCAGTTAATTTGTTGTAATGCATGGTATTTATAAAATCCGCACTTTGACGTATAGGAACCAATTTTGTACAATTGTCTGATGGTTGAATACGCGTAGATAATATATCTAAACTAGATTGTGACAAAGAACCTGTACGTATTTCATTCATGATGGTTTGCAGCACTTGATCTTTTTGACGAAACATGGTTTTAAATTCAATACAATGATGAAAGGTGGATTTCCAAAACGCACTTTCAAAACAAAAATTTGATTTTACAGGTGGCAATTGATAAAAATCTCCACAACATATCAATTGAATGCCTCCAAAAGGTTTAGATGATTTACGTATGGTTTGACCTAATGTATTCAATAGGTCAAACAATTCCATAGACATCATACTTACTTCATCAATAATTAATACTTGGGTAGATTTCCAGCGTTTACATACATATTGATTTGATAATGCTTTATTCGCATCACCTAATCCTATTCCTGCCCACGAATGAAGCGTTTTTGCGTTACAATTCAAAAGAATAGCAGCACACCCTGTTAACGCACAAACCTGAACATTTTTTTTAGATTTTGACGAAACATGTTGTATCCATTTAGATTTACCAGTTCCGCCGCCACCTGTCAAAAATAAATTATCGCCTTTGGCAAATTGTTCTAGGGCAAAAGTTTGTTCAGGTGAAAAGATCATTTTTGTTTTAAAATGTTATATTTGGAATCAATTTAGTAGCATAATCTGAAACATAGGGTATAAAATTTGGAACATATGTAAATGTAACAGATTGATCTGCAACAACTCTATCCGGCAATCTGTAATGTGTATATAATGAAGCAAGTGCATTAAATACAAATGGAATAAATATAAATTTATTATCTGATATATCTGTATCGGATGATAATTGATCTATAATAATAATACCAAATTGTATAAATAACCCGTTTGTAGAAACTGAATTACATATAGCTGTAATAGGTTTGTATTTGATATTAAAATATCCATCAATAAATGGTTGATTATTAACTAACATAATGTTCTTTCCGAAATAAGTATTTTTAACATCGCTTACTTTGGATACAAAAGATTTATTATCATCCGCTACAACAGAAATATATGCAGCATCTTCCGTAACCGGTGAAAAAATTGCTTGATTATAATAAAATAAACTATTATTAGTATTAGTACCTTCGGCAAGTATATTCTGAATGTATTCGTTTGCTCCATCAATTGCGAGATCATTAATCTCATTGTTTGATAAATTTAAAATAAATGTTTTTTTGTAAAAAATTGGTAAAGTTCTATCAATTGGTACAAATGGTGAGTGTGAATAAATATATCTACGTTTATTGTTTGTTGGTATGTCAATTATAATGTTATGGTTGTATAATGTAATGCGTATTGCTGATCTAATATTCATTGTATTCAAATATGTTTGTAATTCATCTATATACGGAACTAATATACATGGAACTCTGTATGATTGTGTTATACCACCAACAATTTTTGTTACTGTTTTGTTACTTAATGTGTAATTGTATCGTTTTGATGTAACACACATATTATTTCCAGGTTCTAGTGTTCTTGAAATTGGAAATATTGGAAAACACAAACTCATATTTTTGTTCATATACAATACTCAAACATTATTTGTATACCATTGAACTGATAAATAAGGAGGGTTAGAATATAAAGCAGTTGATTTTTTATTAATGGTCAAATTGGGTCCTCGGTTTGAAATACTAATAATTTCTCCAGGAGACAAGGCGCTGCTATAATATTTTAAATCAGATAAATTTCCTGTAAATCCTCCATTTGAAGCAATGTAAATGTCTCCATAATTTTGTTTAGGAACACTAGAAAGAACGTGTCTTTTTGCTAAACTTCCGTTGATGTATACGTCAAGATCAGTGTTCATGACACGTATAATAACATTGACCCATTTATTCATTGGCATGTTAGGAACACGAATTTCTTCATTGATTGTATTGTATGTGTTCATAACAACAACAAGTTCATTTGTGTTGGGGGATAAATAAAGACCCGGTGAATTATTTGGCGTATTAATTCCTGTATCTGAATTAATATTTTGTTCACCTTTATGAAATATGTGTTTGTATTGATTCTTATCAACATTAATGTCTGTAATGTTCAACCACACAGACCATGAAAATACAATTCCTTCTTTATTTTTAGAACGTTCAATTGGTATTGCGCCAGGTGCACCTGATTCTTGTGATATATGAATAGGAACATTGCCAGGAACAATTCCTTTTATAATGTATTTATTATCCGGAGTAAATAAATAAGAAATGATAGTAATAATTAAATTCAAAGCAACAACAAATCCAATCAATAACATGATGATGAATAAAAATTTTGATATAGGATCATCTTCATCTAAGAATGACATAAACTATAATTATAAAAAAAATTGATTTAATTATTATTTATAAACATACAAATTATTATGTTTACCCCTATCTCATCCGTTGGAAAGCAGTTTGCGACGATCTTTTGCGATGTAAGTGGAAGCGTCATCGCCAATAAATTTAATGATAGAGATGTACTAAAAATGATGACCATCAAGCTATTTGAGCAGTTGACGCAAGATAATGTAAAGGTGTTTAAAGTAGTTTGGTATGGATCTCCTAATATTAAAAGTCCTTTGACAAATGGATTTATCATAGATTATTCAACCTATCTTACAACCTCTTCTGAAAGTTTTGAAGAAATGGCGCGTAAATATGCTCATTGTAATAATTTGACTTGTCCCAATTATGCATTAGATGGATTTGTAAAGGCGTACACGGATGAAGACAAAACAGCGTCTAAACCGCTTCATACATGGATGAATCCTTCAGCAACCGATGCGACCCGAAGTATTTATTTTGTATGCGATGGTGAATTGTATGATGGATCAGTTGATAAAAGTAATGTAAGTAAATTGTTTTCGGATAGCATGTCAAAGTTCATGAGTACATTTCCTCATCATCGTTTCACCATCATTGCCGTTGACGTTTCGTCGCGAGCAAGTGTTGAAAATGTAGTTGGCTGTGACATTTACAAATCTATTTCAAATACAAAACGTATTAATTTGTTTCGTGTATTTACACCATCTAATACAGATGGATTGAATATGTTTGAAAATCGTTATGTACCCATTACTCATGTTCCATTTGGAAATGAAATGTTTTTGCGTACGGATGAACCTTTGTTTTATGAATATTTGAGGTATACCATTCCAACCATTCGAGATGATACCATTGTAGATTTGGTACGAAAGACGAGTATGTCCTTGTCGGATTATATTGATAAAGAAGCAATGTCGGTCCATTCTGTTGGTCAAATCATTCATGTGTATTCTAAATTGTTTGATTTGTTTGAACCCAATGAGGAATGTATCATGACAAAGGATGAGATTGTAAATTCATTTAAAATTCAGGTAGAAAAGAATTTAGTTGGAGATGCCATTTTGGCAAATGAACTTCGTAAAACGCTCACTGAAAAGTTTCAGAATGCGGAAGAAGAGTTGAAAAAGGATGCACGTGCCGCATTTGGTTCAATTGGAAAAGAAATGGGAACCAGTTTTCTATTAGAAAATAAACTATATGTTGTACCCATGCGATCTGTTACCCACAAATGCTCAGATTACAATAAATCCGGATTTTGCGATCGTAATGGAACCATCAAACCTATTATGCCGTTGCTTACTAAGCCAAATGACATGGCCAAACAATGTATTCGCCAGTTTTCACGATATGCTATGGAAACATATGGTGTCGAACGCCGAAATGAACAATCCAAATTTGCGCTTCTTCTTGAAATGTTGTGTGTGGTTCGATCCGACGTTCCTGACACTATAAAAATGTGGTGGCGCCAGTGGGGACACATTATGCTTGAAAAAAAACTTTCGGGCAAGGACATTACTGAAATAGAACATTTTTGTGCCGGAAATGTGCTTAATGTTCGTGACATTGACCTTGTAGCAACCAAAGTGTTTGGACGACCGATGAACGCAACCGCACTTTGGTATGGAATTTGTAAAGAAATTGGTATTCACATTGGCGATGACATTTTGTGTTCCAATCAAATGTTTAAGAATACAGATGAACTAGAAAAACATCTAACTACCTTGCCAAAAATTTCAGTGTTATATCTTGAAGATGAACTAGATTATACGTGCCCCATTATCCAGGATTCTATTACATCCGGATATGTATTTCCAGATCATACATGGCGAAACATGACATGTTCACCTAAAATTGTTATTTCTACAGAAGGATTGAATGGAATGACAACGCCGTCTGGACATGTAAAGTGTTTGTATTGTAGGTCGGATATACTTAGATCTGACATGACGGCCGTCACCAAACTCGATACACCCGAATGTTTTCCAACAAAACAGGTTGTTTCTGCTGAATTTAAAATTATTCAAATGGTAGGCGTTCCAGGTTCAGGTAAATCTCGTTCGAGACGGCTTATGACGTTTGAATTTAATAAACTACACCCTGGTTGGAAAATTCATGTACTGAGCGTAGATGATGAATGCGTCTCGTTGATTCGGTCGCATAATGCAACATTACGAAATGTATTCAAAATGGCATCGGAAACGCTAAATGCAAAGGTTGGATCTATCTTAAAAGAGTCAGGTGTCAATGTAATTATTGTAGACACGTGTGGCGATTTTAAAGGAGATTTGTTTGGTCATAAAGTCAAGTACCCAACAACCAGGTTTGAAAGCAACATGTTTTCTAATGTAGTATGGGATACGTATACTGGCGGAACACTTTATGAAATCTTGTCGCGAAAAGATACTGCTGATTTTCTAAATCCAATTGATAGTGGTGTAGAAATGTGTATTTCCGTACACAAGAAAAAAATGAATACACTTTATCCAAATAAATATAAACTAAATGTTCCTACAAATCTTTCAGCTGCTCTTGAATATTTAAAGCCGTATCATGATAGTTACATTCAATATTTAACTGAAAATGATTCAAATGCTCGTATAGGATCGTTCATCAAGTCTGTATAAAATAACTATATGAATAAAATATATTTTTTTTGTACAAAAATATATTTTTTTTGTACAAAAATATGTGTTTTATAATTTAAAATATAAGTTTAATTTATAAAATATATATATTTTTAACATTATGAATTGTATATTTATATGTGTTTTTAATCAAGAGCAATATGTAGATATGTTTTTTATTTTATTAGAAAGTATTTTTATATATGGAAATTTAAATAATACTGATATATTAGTGTATACATCTACACCTTTTATGAATAAAATACAAAAAAGTGAATTAATGAATGATTTAATTAAATTTGTAATAAATGATACGTATGATAATATTAAAAAATCATGTATGGCAAGAACAGATATATTTGATTTGCCTATATCAACGTATGAAAAAATACTTTATTTAGATACAGATATTTTAATCAAAGATGATATTCAAAAAATATTTGATGTTTGTAAAGAGGATATTTTGTATGTTTTAGAAGAAGGTATTATTCAACGTGAAGGTGAATCTTATTGGGGAAATACATTATTTAACGATGATGAAATGCAACTACATAAAGATAAATCAGCATTTACCTCAGGAATACTTTTATTTAATAATTGTGAAAAAATAAAAGCCTTTTTTAAACATACAAAACAATTTATAATTGATACAAATATTGATTTTGTTTGTATGGATCAACCCTATATTATATACAATGCTTTCAAACATAATATATATGATAATCAAGTATTGAAAAATTTTGTTGTAAATAATGATAATAATATTCATAGTAATAAAGTGATTCATCATTTTCCGGGAGGACCTGGTGTTTATGATCACAAGCTTAAAAAAATGCACGCATTTTTAAACAATTTAAATGATTACAAAATTACAACGGCTATTTTTATGACAAAATTGTATATTCAAGAACATTTAATACCTATTATTGCTAATTGTGATGAACTATTAGAAGGCAACATTTTTATGAATCATCATACATGTACCTTTACAGATGATTATATTAATAAACAACAAAATATAAGTCTTTTAGTATTGAATAAAAATATTAAACATGTAATGGAAATTGGATTTAATTCAGGATTTTCAACATTACTCATGTTACTAACTAATCCTACTCTACAAATAACATGTTTTGATTTAGGTGAACATAAATATACAATTCCGTGTTATACACAAATAAAAACATTATTTGGAAACCGATTAAATTTAATTATAGGTAATAGTAAAACTATTTTACCAATGATCCAAGATAAATATGATTTAATTCATATTGATGGAGGACATTCAACAGATGTTGTTATTAGTGATATATATAATTCATATAGATTATCTAAACATGGAACAATATTAATTATGGATGATTATAATTTTACTAACATACATGATATATGGAATAACTTCATTACTATAGCATTGTTACAACCATTGAACATATGTTTATATGATACAAATTTACAAAGTATAAAACATGTATTGTTATAAAATTAAGTAAAAAGACACGAACATTTAACCTTGTTTAAAAAAGGGTTATCAGGAATAGTAAATGTAGGTGTTTCTTCTGTAACTGAAATAGCAACTACATTTTTATATTTTTTAAATTGTTTAACATCAATATGCTCATTGTAAATAACAACGCTCGCAAGAATGGTATGATTTATTTTTTCTGAATTTTTCAAAATTCCACGAATTTGAACGTAATATTTTCCTTCTGATAAAAAATCCCCTGTATACATATAAGTTACATTACATCCCTTTGTAACGTTCATCTCATAATAGTTGAATACCTTTAGGTTGTCCATATAAATAAGGATCTACTATAAAATGAGGATCAACTAATTTACATAAAATTTTACACAAAAGTTTTTGTTTCATCTTTTCCAAATAACATTCCTGAAGTGTCCAATATTCGTCTTGAACACTCCAATTTGTTATGTAAGGTGGATTACAAATAAAAGGAACCAATGTATCATTTAATAATGTATAAAAAGTACTATTTTTTAAATAGTTTAATTCTAAAGAAATGTGTGAAAATTTTTGAGTGATAGACATTGTATGAATTCCTACACAATATATATTGTTTTTTGATTTTACAATGCATCGTTTGTTACGCATAGGCGGCGATTTGTGTAAAGTAAGGCTGCCGTATTGAAGCATTTTTATTGTATTTTTGTTAAAATAGTATTCAATTTTATTGATTTAATATGGCCTGTATTTCTCGATGACGTAGTGTTTCGCGCTTTTTTTCAAATTTTTCTACAGGCAAATCTTTTATTTTGGCAATTTCTATTTCATAGGCTGCGCGGCGTGGTTGAAAATCTTTTAAATTGTCTAACACCAATTCAAACACTTGTTGTAGCGGTTTTATTAATTGATTCGTAATATAATGTTCATAATCAAGTTTTAATTTATTCTTTTTAATATATTCTGGATCTTCAATTCTATCACCTTGAAGCATTCCCTTTACTTTTGGTTTTTCAACAAATGCGTACCGAATACGATCGCCGGGTTTAGGTTTATTGCCAGGATCGCGTACACCCATTCTATCGGCCAATACTTTATGAGCAATTTGTTTTGGATTTTTATATCCAGATCGCAATGATTTGGTAATGATAAATTTGTCAAATGAAAATTCGTTTTGTTTTAATTTCTTAAAACATGATTTTACAAAATCTACAGCAGAATCAATATTACCATTTTTCATTAAAATATCAATCAACCCTCCATACACATCTTTTACAATAGGAGCATTATCACGGCGCTTCAGTACAATTCCCATGCTTTTTCGTTCACATGACTCTGTATCATGTTCATAAAGCATACCAACATACCGCTTTTTAGATAAGAGAATAAATGGCCAAAACGTCTTTTCATACTCTAGTTCATGTGGATCTTTTAAAAAGCTGGTCACCAATTGTCCGGCTTCTTCTGCTAATTCAATGGTAAGACCCAGCGCCTCTTTTCCTTTCAATTGGATACCATCTTTGATGAGTTTAAATTTAAAGAATACTGAATCTGTATCTCCATATACATATTCAGCGGTTGCGTTTACTTTTCCCTGAGAAGTATCACAATCCAAATGATCATATACATTTTCAATGACGCTTTTAGCGCACATGAGTAATTTTCTTCCGACAGCCGTACAACTGGCCGCTACATATTTATTGTAAAAGGCACTTGTTCGTGCGCCACACTGACCATACAATGAATTGGCCGTTGTCTTGTACGCCATTTGACGTTTATCTAAAATATTTTTCATAAATTCATCCTTTTCTTTCTTGATTAATTTGCGTGTTGCACTTCTAGCATTCAACAATTCCTCTAATACTGAAGGCATAATTGGTTTTTCATCTGGAAACTGAGCAAACCTACATACGACTACACCACATTTGATTTTTTCAGCTTTAGCCTTTGGCGTCTTTCGTACATATTGGTAAGCATCATATTCAATGTCAATGTAGGTATAATCAGGTAAATTATCGTAGATGAACACATCTTTTCGTTTTACACCTGTTTCACGTGTCAAAACACCTTCTAAATCATACTCTTTTACCCAGACTAGACTATCAGATGATATTCCTTCTGAAATCATCGATGATGGATAAAGAGATTTGAAATCACATACACCTACAGGGTCATCTACATAAAGATCGCATTTAGGTTTAAGAACGAAAGCACCTTCATATCCAGTATCAAATTCTGGAGGTTGAAGAACCGGCATTAGTGTGTCGCGCTTTCTACATTGAGACGCAATGTAACTTTGAAGTTTGATACCTTGACCACGCATAGTTAAATATTCAATTGGAACACTACAAACATTAGACATTTGAATAAATCCGTTAAGAATGTCAGTTTTATTGAGAAGATGAATAACTAGCCTACAATCTTGAATACAATACTTGGCAACAATGGCCCGATCCGAATCTGATCCATTGGACAATTTGAAAATTTGATGGTGGTCTACATCGTCTTTTGCAATACCCCATTTGACTTCACAATCCATATTAGGTCGCGCAATAGTGTCAACTACAAAATAATCAGAATGAATTTCAATCACGTTAAATTTTTGACCATTACGATAATAATTGGATGAATGTGATATTTCTTCAAAAACAATATAATTGTACAATTCAAGACCATACATATTTTTAGTATAAACACGCGTTTTATTCACATCATTTTCAATCTTGGAAACGCAATCGCCAATAAAATACGATGAAACCGCATCCAATTTGTATGATTCAAAATTATAATCACGTCTAAATATATTGTACAAATCAAATTGAAGACGTCCTTCAATGTTGAAATATTCTAAATTATATTCACCACTAGCTAAGATGACAGTTTTCTCTTGAATGGACCATTTATCATGTTTAAATTCACCAGACAAGACACCTTTATTTCTAGTTAATTGTAAAAATTCGTACACGCAATTTGTTTCTAGTGCGCGTTTGAACATAAATTTTTCATCAAATCCATAAATATTGTACCCAATCATAATATCGGGTTGTTGTCGTTGAATTAAATTGGTCCATGCAATCAATACATCTTTTTCATGATCATACGTTTCTATTTGAACATTATCTACAGGTGTACATCCATTCAACACAATACAATGGTTCAAATAGGGAACATGTTCTCCATAGTTAATAAATGTGCTCCCAATAAAAGTTACTTTATCACCTTCCAATGGCGGAAAATGATCATTTAACCACGTTTTTACTAAGAGCAAGGATGGTTTTTCTTCATTCAATACAGATATAATATGAATGCCTTGCGCAACGTCATCTATTTCTTCTTCGTCGCTTGAATCATCATTCGTAGTTGGTTGATTAAATATTGGTTCCAACACTTCCACTTCTTTTACATCTTGAACAACTTCAATGGGAGTAGATAAATGATCTTGAATTATTTTAGACAATTTTTCTTTAGAAATACTCTTTTTTGGATACACAAGGTCAACACCATATATGGTTCCATAACCAAATGCAGCAAATATACAAGTTTCAAGTAAATCAAAAGATTTGGCAGTACCTTTTAATTCAACTATATTTTCAGCTAATTTTTTATAATCTTTGATAGGAACCGGGAAATCACCATGACTACTACTAGCTTCAATATCAAAACTACATATTTTGTAAGGAGGCATGCTTTCTTTATCAGGCAAGGGAACAATTTGTTTACATGAAACAACGTATTCATAGGTACAAGTTGTAGTAGAGGCGTCCGGTGTAGGATTGAGTATTTTTATCCATCCAGAAGGACTAATTTCTTTAATATGAAAGAAACGCAAAAGGGGCTGTATATTAGCTTCATATAATTTGTATGAATTACCCCTGTACGTATACCCTCCAGGAATCAATACTTTTTTTTTATCAGGCATTTCTTTGTACCATAAATTACGGACTTTATAAAAAGATGGCATACCACGAAATTTAAAGCACAGAAAATTATGGTGTTTTCGGCCATCAAATCCGTCTAATTTTTTTTTATGAATCAATGAACAACTTAAAATGGATTCGGCATAATAATTTCCAACACGTTGTTTGATATGTTCAAAAAATACATTTTTATCTGATTTTGAAAACGAGTCATGAACCATACAAAAGAAATAAGGTTTGAAATCATTCACTTTAATTGAAAACGATTCACCTTTTTCATTGATTCCAAACATTTGTATTTTAAACGTTTGAGAATCTACTCCCTCTATTTCAACATCGTCATCATTGTATGCTTTAAAATCAATCAATCTAACCTCCATGTTTTATTAAACGTAATTTAATCTTATATCAATTTTTAAAAAATGTATACGCAAAAGTTATACATTTTAAAAATTATTAAAATTGAACCATTTAAAAATAATTACAATTAAAATGGAGTGTCCTATTTGTTTAGAGGAAAAAGATGATATTACAACTACTATTTGCAATCATAAATTTTGTAAAGATTGTATATCCACAATTATTGTAACTTCTATTACATGTCCATTATGTCGTGGATTACTTTTAGATGAAACTATTTCCATGAAGGCATTGAATGAAAGTATAAAACATTTATTGGGTAGTATATCTAAAAAGAAAAAAAAACTATTTTTAAAAAAATATAAAAAATTACAACAAAAAGTAACCGATGGAAGTTTGAAAGAAGATGAATTAGGAGAAGAAATTATTAGTAGTCTTATTACTATTACAGGTGAATATGCCAGAAACTTTATTAGATTACAAATACACGAAGCTGTTATTTATCGCGATACTTATATGGATGCTCCGTATGATGATTGGAGATTGCCTTATTTAAAAATTTTAAATGTTTTGTAATATTATGTCTGATTATGATTATTCAGTATCTGATGTTAATGTTGATGATCCTGATAATGATACTCGTTACAATATTAATGATCGTGTTGATAATCTTGTTATTAATCCTTATAGTGGAGGTAAAAAACGTAAAACTCGTAAATATTCATATAAACGTAAAGCCAGAAAAAGAACTAATCGTAAAAAAATGAAATATTAAAATTAATAATAGTATAAAACATGGACGGATATAAACAAATTAATGCTATGAAAAAAAAAATATTAAGTAAATTAAACGTGGATTCTAAATCACTTACCCAATACAAGTATATTAATGAATTACATGAATTGACAACAGGAGGATATATCAGATGGGTCAATGTCAACGATATTACTAAATTAATGAATGGAGGATTTGTAGTTCGTGTCGACATTGAAGATCATGGAACATTAATTGTTTGTAAAAACTGGAAAAATATGTTTTTTAGTTTATACATGGATGAATGTATTATTTTTCAACGAATAACACCCGAAGAACATATTTTGTATAAAGCAAATGATTTATAAAAATAATATATTTTAAATATATATGAACAATCTTGAATTATTGCAGGTTTATCATGTTGATAAAAAAAGTAGATATGGTTCAAACAGCGATGGTGGTTATGTAATAGCAGAATTAGATGGGGGATATGATTGTTACATTTCTGCGGGAATATCTGACGAAGAAAGTTTTTCGAGAGACTTTATTAATAAATATGATATGAATGAACATAATTGTTTTGGGTTTGATGGAACTATAGACGTTTATCCTTATCATTATACAAATAAAATTTCATTTATAAAAAAAAACATTAATTCGTTTGATGATGACAATAACACAAACTTATTATTTTTGACAAATACATATAATAATATTTTTTTGAAAATAGACATAGAAGGCGGTGAATATCCATGGCTATTGAACATTGATGAATCACAATTAAATAAATTTAAACAAATTGTGATAGAATTTCATGGAATTACAAATGATGGATGGAATTGTATGTATGATAATAAAGTCAAATGTTTAGAAAAATTATCAAAAACCCATTATATTGTTCATGTACATGGCAATAATTTTGGACCAGTATTTAATGATATTCCAGATGTAATTGAATTAACTTACGTTAATAAAAATTATTTTGATTTAGTTCCAAAATTTAATACACAATCTTTACCTATTAATAATTTAGATTTTCCGAACAGAACTCATTATAATGATATTAATTTAAACTTTTATCCATTTACAAATGTTGAGCTTGTTGTTGAACCAGTAGTTGAACCAGAGCCTGTTGTTGAACAAGTAGTTGAACCAGTAGTTGAGTCTGTTGTTGAGTCTGTTGTTGAACCTGTTGTTGAACCTGTTGTTGAACCAGTTGTTGAACCAGTT
>Ga0209443_1000677_pt1 | contig 22827 bp, 21 predicted proteins | sample LauGreBMM110DCMD_2_FD_187571 | JGI IMG/M metagenome (GOLD analysis project Ga0209443, IMG submission 187571) | Freshwater lake microbial communities from Lake Michigan, USA - Su13.BD.MM110.DCMD (SPAdes) (version 2) | ecosystem: Environmental > Aquatic > Freshwater > Lake | place: Lake Michigan... | reverse complement strand
GAAGGTGTCACCTTTAAGAGCCACCTCGATGGCTCGATGCACCGCTTTACCGCTGAAATCTCGATGCAGATTCAACATAAGTTGGGCGCCGACATCATGTTCGCATTCGATGAGTGCACCACATTGCATAACACTCGCCCCTATCAAGAGCTAGCCATGTCTCGCACATTTAACTGGGCTATTCGCTGCCTGGATGAACATAAGAAGCTCACTGATGCCAGGGCCACCAAGCCCTACCAAGCTCTCTTTGGCGTTATTCAAGGCGCTCAATATGAAGACCTGCGCAAGAAAGCGGCCAGCGATTTGGGCGGCCTGAGTTCATCTGGAATTGAATTCGATGGCTTTGGCATTGGCGGCGCCCTTGATAAAGATTCACTCGGAACGATTGTGAGCTGGGTTAATTCAACTCTGCCGCAAGAAAAACCTAAGCATCTACTTGGAATCGGCGCCCCGGAAGATCTCTTTGTTGGAGTGGAGAACGGAATCGATACCTTCGACTGTGTTCTGGCATCTCGTATTGCCCGCACCAGTGCGGTCTATACGATGGAGGGGCGCTTTAACGTCTCTAATCAACCATTTATCCGCGACTTTAATCCGATAGATGATGAATGTGATTGCTATACCTGCACGCACTACACCCGCGCCTACCTTTGTCATCTCTTTCGCGCCAAAGAGATGGTCGCCGGCACACTGGCCACAATCCATAATGAACGTTTTATTGTGCGCCTAGTTGATCAGATGCGACAAGCCTTACTCGATGGAAACTTCCAGGATATGAAGAAAGAATTTATGGGCCGTTACAAACATAAATCAGGACAGTCTCGCGACTAGTAGCACTTAGAGTGCGGCGAAGGCCTCTGCCAATACCGAAAGTGCATCCTTTAATAGCTCATCGGTGATGACAACGGGGGGCAAGAATCTAATGACGTTGCCATATGTGCCGGCGGTAAGGATGAGCACGCCCTTGCTCTGGCAGTACTTAATCACCTTTGCCATCACTTCTGGGTTGGGATCTTTCGTGCCGGCATGCACTAGCTCCATCGCAACCATAGCGCCGCGTCCGCGTACCTCGCCAATGATTGGATATTTCTTCTGCAGAGCGTTTAGCGATTCAAAGAGGATGCGCCCAACATGGGCTGCGCGTTCTACCAACTTCTCATCTTCAATCATTTGAATCACAGCCAGGGCGGCGGCGCAGGCAATTGGATTTCCACCATATGTGCCACCGAGGCCACCCACATGTGATGAATCCATAATCTCTGCCCGAGCAGTAACTGCCGCAAGTGGAAGTCCACCAGCAATTCCCTTAGCCGTAATGATCATATCCGGCTCTATACCTTCATGTTCTACCGCAAACATCTTTCCAGTGCGAGCAAAACCTGACTGCACTTCGTCAGCAATAAATACAATCTTGTTTTCTGTTGCAAACTTCTGCAGGCCAGGCATAAATCCAACAGGTGGCACGATAAATCCACCTTCACCCACAACAGGTTCAATCAAAATTGCGGCAACGTTATGTGCTCCAATTTCTTTCTCAATTTTATGAATCACCAGATCGAGTGCATCTTCGGCGATAGTCTCAGGATTTCCAACCCAGCGATATGAATATGGCATCGGCATTCGGTAGATCTCACTTGCAAATGGTCCAAAACCATCTTTATATGGCAAGTTCTTTGCGGTAAGGGCCATGGTTAGGTTTGTGCGGCCATGGTAGGCATGTTCAAAGACAATAATGGCTGGGCGTTTTGTGTAGTGGCGGGCAATCTTGATTGCATTTTCTACCGCTTCAGCGCCAGAATTTTGCAGAATCGACTTCTTCGCAAATTTTCCAGGGGTTAAACGATTAAGTGCTTCGCAGACCTCGATATAGCCCATATATGGAGCAGTGGTGAAGTTGGTGTGAGTAAATTGCACAACCGCTGCTTGCACAGCTGCAACTACGCGAGGTGCAGAATTTCCCACGGTGACAACACCAATGCCTGCGCCTAAATCAATAATTCTGTTGCCGTCGATATCTTCAATAATCGCATCGTGTGCGCGAGCGACAATGACCGGTATCGCATTTCCTAGCCCCGCAGAAACAGCCTCTTTCCGTCGTGCCATCGCGGCAGTCGATTTTGGCCCAGGAATTTCTGTGACCAGATGGCGAGTTTGCGGCAGTCGATCCGGTGAAGTCATGGCCTAATTCTAAGCCCCGTATTTCATACCGGCGGACCTCAGCTAGCACCTGCACGAGTTAGGCTTGCCACATGAGCAGACTCCGAGATAGCGCACCGCTACTAGATGCCTACCTCGCCTATTTTGAGAGCGCTAGAACTCCTTTCACAATTCCTGGACATAAGCAGAAGACGAGCGCACTCGATGCTGGCTTAGGTGCGGTGGTGGATGCAGATACACCGTTATACGGCGGCCTGGATGAAATCAAGTTAACAAATCAGACTCTAAAGCTGGCTGAGTCAATGGCCGCCACCTTATGGGGCGCAGATTACGCACGCTTTTCAACAGGTGGATCCACCCATGCAAATCAGGCAATTATCTTCGCACTTGGAAAGCCAGGCGATAAAGTCGCAGTATCTAGAACCGCCCACCGCTCGGTCTTAAGTGCACTCGTACTTGCCGGCCTGGAGCCAATCTGGATGTCACCGGAAATTGATGCTGCAACCGGTGTTCCTATCGGTATTACAACGAATGAGCTTTCGAAAGCTTTAGCTGAAAAACCAATTGCTGTGCTACTTACCGAGCCAGGTTATTTGGGAACTATCTCAGATCTGCCAGCGCTGATTGAGTTATCTCACCAAGTAAAGGTCCCAGTTATTTTAGATGCCGCATGGGGTGGGCACTTTGGTTTTCATCCGCGCCTGCCACAACATGCATTTCAATTAGGTGCCGACGCCCTGATCACTAGTACCCATAAAGCGTTGCCTGGATATAGCGCCTCTGCGCTATTACTTGCCCGCACCACGCTACTCAGCGCAGAACGTTTAGAACAGAGCTTTGAAACAACCCACACAACTTCACCAGCTGGAGCGCCCCTTGCTTCAATTGATGGCGTACGAGCTCTGCTGCAAACTCGCGGGGAAGAGTTGATTGGCACGTTGCTAGAAAATATTGATCGATTCAAAGAGCTGGTGCAGGCAGAATTTGCGCTGCCTATCTTTCTCTATCCGCAAGATTTTCCGGACAACCGCTTTGATCCATCCAAAGTTGTTCTACGCGTGCAGCAGTTAGGTGCTTCCGGAGTTGAGATTGAGCAAGATCTGCAGCGCGCTGGCATTCGGGTGGAGATGGCAGATCGAGACACTATTGTCTTTCTTGGCACTATTGCCGATACCAAAGCAGATTTTGACCACTTGGCCGATGTATTAATTCCGATTCTTAAGCGCAGACAAGAACAACGGCGCGAGATTGCAACGGCGCTGAGTTGGTCTGTTGTGCCACAGCGCGCAATTTCTATGCGTGATGCCTACTTTGCCCAGACAGAGTTGGTGAGTGCACGCGATGCCATTGGGCGAATCTCGGCTGACCTGATTGCGCCATATCCGCCAGGAGTAGCAGTTGTTGCACCCGGTGAAATTCTTACGCAACAGATTGTTGAGGGCTTAGGTGCTTCACGAGCTGGTGGCGTTCGCATCGCCTATGCAACCGATCCCACTCTTGCCAGGTATCGAGTCGTAAAGAGAAGTTAAAGCGGTTGTCGATAAACCTTATGCACCTGAGCTTGTGCTACTGGTCTGATCATTAAGCAATCGACATTGAAGTGACTTGGCAACATTACCGACCATCTAATTGCCTCTGCCACATCTTCAGCCACCAACGGTCTAGTGACACCTTCATAGACCTTCGCAGCTCTCTCGGTATCACCTTTGAAGCGCACGGTTGAAAACTCATCTGTTTTAACCATTCCAGGAGCAATCTCTGTCACACGAATCGGTTGACCATTCAGTTCTAGGCGAAGTGTTTCAACAAGGGAAGTTTCGGCAAACTTTGCCGCCACATAACTTCCGCCATTTTCATAGACGCGGTGTCCGGCAGTGGATGAAATCATCACGATATGCCCACGGCCAAATGCCTGCATCAGCGGGGTCATGGCCTTGACCATGCGCACCGAGCCCACAACATTGATATCAAATGTCTTCTTCCAAATTTCCGGGTCGGAGTCATTGATTGGATCGGAGTCAAAGGCGCCACCAGCGCAGTTGATAAGAATGGAGACCGGTTTTGCCTGCAAGTGCTTGGTAAGGGAATCAATGCTCTCTTGCTTAGTGACATCGAGTGTGAAGGCTTCGATGTTCTGATCTTCTGCCGCAAGGGCAGCTAATCGATCTGCGCGCCTTGCTGCGGCAATCACGTGATAACCATTGCTTGCCAGTAGTCGCGCTGTTGCCGCACCTATTCCACTACTTGCTCCAGTAATAACTGCATATTCACGTGTGCTCATGGGGTAGAGAGTACCTCGCGGTTAGAATACGTGCATGAGTGGGCACAGAGAGATAATCTCCAAGAAGCCACTCGAAATCAGGCCAGTGGTGATTGCGGATAAGCAGCGCTGGCTAGTTCTCTGGCAGGGTTATCTAGACTTCTATCAGACTGAGCTTTCGGCTGAACAGAGCGAGCTAACCTGGCAGAGAATTCTGAATCCAGAGTTTAATATGAAGTGCGCTGTTGCAATAGAAGATGGGGCAATTGTTGGCTTTACAACTTATAACCTGCAGAACTCAACCTGGTCTGAAAACGGGCATTGCTATCTGGAAGATTTATTCGTTGATTTAACTGTGCGCGGAAAAGGTGTGGGACGAGCACTTATTGAATATGTGAAGAGCTATGCGATAGCAAATAAATGCTCTCGTCTCTATTGGAATACTGATGAAAATAATGCAACTGCCCGAAAGCTCTATGACACCTACACCTTAGAATCTGGCAAACGTCAGTACCGAATTGCTCTTAATTAGGCTCTGGATTTTTCGGTTTTTTCTTTAACAACTTCCTCGGGTCAACTTTCTTTCCTTGCGCTTTAACTTGATCGAGCATCCGATCAGCCCAGGCAAATTCCAGGCCGAGGACAACAAGTCCCAGGATTAGAAAGGGCAAAGTAAATGGCCCAGGGAGCACAATCAGCAGCAAACCTAAAGTGATTAGGGTGAAGCCAATAACTGAAACAATTACTTTTCGCAGTTGCCTAGGAAGTGTTTTCCAGGTGGCGAAAAATTTACTCTTCCGGCTCATGTGCCGATATTACTAGCCCGGCATGGGCAGATGCGCCAGGGTCGGCAAAGGGCGCCTGAAAAAAGAAAGCAGGTGACTGTCTTCTCGGTGAGCACCCATAGGATGCTCTTTGTGAAAATATTTGGTCATGAGCTAAGTAAGGATGCTTCATGACAACTTCTCTCATCATCACCATGATGGCAATCGGTTTACTTGTGGGAGTATCTAAAACCGCGATTGGTGGGGTTGGGCTCCTTTCTGCAGCCCTAATTGCTCAAGTAATGCCGGCTAAAGAATCAACCGGAGTGCTTCTAATCCTCTTTTTGGTAGGTGATCTCTTTGCAATTGGAATATATAAAAAGCACGTAGAGTGGAAATTCCTTAAAACTCTTATTTTTCCAGTTTTGTGTGGTTTTGTGGTGGGAGCCTTCTACCTCTTCCATTCAACGGATAACTCCCTGAAAAGAACTATTGGAGTAGTGGTCGTCTTACTAGTCGTGCTATTTCCCGTCAGCCAATATTGGCAGAAACATAATGACGACATCACTATTCGTTATCCGCGTACTCTTCGGGTATTTCTCGGCTCAACAGCTGGCTTCATGAGCATGATTGCAAATTCGGGTGGTACTCCCATGAGTATCTATCTCTTGTTACGCAAAAACTCAGTATTAAACTTCCTAGGAAATACAGCCTGGTTCTTCTTTATCATCAACCTGGCAAAACTACCTTTCACTTTTGGGCTCGGCTTGCTCGATTTAAAATCACTTCAATACATCCTTCCTGCCGTTCCAATGGTTGCCATCGGCGCCCTTATTGGAAGAAGGTTTATCGCAAAAATTGATCTGCGGATGTTTCAAAACATTACCCTCGTTTCCGCGCTGGCGGTAGGTCTGAAATTAATCTTCTTCTAAAACTTCATTCGATTGAAGTTACCGTATCAAATCCGCGTAAATAGAGATAAGTTGCCTCAATGACCACACTTCCCAAGCCGCATCTGTTTAGACCAGAAGAATCTAAGCCACTGCGATGGGGGGTCTTCGGTGCTGGCTGGATCGCCGAGCAGATGATTAAGACCGCGCAGAAGAATTCTCAGCAGAATTTTGTCGCCGTGGCATCTAGAACACCAGGCAAAGCAGAGACTTTTGCAAAGACATTTGGCATCGCCGATTTCTATGCCTCATACGAAGAGTTAGCAGCCCGTTCAGATATTGATGCAATTTATATTGGCACTCTTCCCTCTAATCGACTTGAAGTTGCGCTCATCGCAATCAATGCTGGTAAGCATGTCTTAATTGAGAAACCAATCACTATGGATGTTAGTGAAGCGGCACAGATTTATGCCGCCGCCAAAGCACATAAGGTCTTGGCAGTTGAAGCTATGTGGACTCGCTTCCTGCCACATATGGATATCGCACGACAGCTGGTGGCAGATGGCGCCATTGGCGATGTTGAATTAGTTGTCTCTAGTTTCTGCCAAGCAAACTTAGGTGTCGCTCGTCTTTACACACTCGGTGGCGGTAATCCAATCATTGATATGGGCATCTACCCCATAGCCTTCTCGCAAGAATTCTTAGGTAATCCCAGTGAGATTCATGCATTTGGAAAGCTGCACCACAATGAAATAGATGAAGAGACGCATGCATTTATGAGATTTGAAAGTGGAGCCCGCTCTAACTTTGTGCTCTCAGCTCGAACCTCGATGCCCATTACCGCCGCTATCTCTGGCCCAAAGGGCAGCATCTCATTTGGTGCTCCCTGGTTAACATCAACATCGGTAACACTGCATGGAAACGGGCTACATGAGCCACTTGCAACCTGGAGTGATGAATCGGGCCTGATCGAACACCTTGGGCTGATCCATCAGGTCAATGCATTTGCGCAATATGTGGAAGCAGGACTTTCGGAGGCCCCGCTCTATACGCATCAGCAGTCACTTGCCAATATCAAGACTGCCCTCACTATTGGTTCAAAGATTGGTACGCGCTTTAAATAAGGGGGCCTGAGGTCTTCAATTTTTGGCGTGCACGCGGTAACTTAGCGCCAGAAAGTACGAGCGAAGCACCATTATTGAGAGGTCTCACATGAGCACACCTATTCCAATTATTGATACTCATATTCACCTTTGGGATTTCAAACATCCAGAGCTCAAGTGGGTTTGGCTGAGTCCAGATTTTGTTCACCCGATTATTGGAAATATCGATGCCATTAAGTCTGAAGCATTCGTACTTAATAATCTTTGGTCAGAGGCGCGCTTTGCTGGTATCGAAGCTTTCGTGCACGTGCAGGCAGCAATTGGTTCGCCAAATCCAGTCACTGAAACTGTATGGCTGACTGAAATGGCAAAAACTGGTCCAGTGCCGATGCGAATCGTTGCCGACTGCCCACTTGGAGCACCAGAGGCTGCCAAGCAACTAGATGAACATGCACAATCTCCGCTCTATGCCGGAATCCGAGATTTCAATGCTGAACCAATGTTGGCAAGTGGGCAGATTGATCCAGCATATGAGGCATCACTAAAGAAACTCACCAAGCAAAATGTTGTCTTTGATCTTGACTGTGGCTGGCCGAATATGGGTGCAGCGGTAGAGCTGGCACAGCGTCACCCTGATTTGAAGATTGTGCTTGAGCACATTGGATTCCCACGTGCGCGTGATGATGAATACTTTGCTAACTGGTCAAAGGCAGTGCGCGCACTAGCAAAAGCACCCAATGTGACAATGAAGATTTCAGGTATGCCGATGACCGACCCACGCTTTACCAAGGAATCACTGCGTAAATGGGCTGAAGTTTGCTTGGAAGCATTCGGTCCAAATCGTTGCGTGCTTGGATCTAATTGGCCGGTAGATCGTCTCTATAGCTCATACGACATCATTATGGGCTTTACCCGCGATTACATTTCAACCTTTAGTGCATCAGAGCAAGAGGCAATCTGTCGCACAAATGCAAAGCGCTTATATAACTTCTAATACTCTTACTTACGCGTTAGTCACCCATAATTGCAGTGGTTTACGCACGGCAAGTAGTTCCGGAAATGTTGGTTGTGGATCAAGGATTGAAATCTTGGGCATCCGCTCCAGTAATTGGCGCATCGCGATGCGGGCTTCAAGACGAGAAAGAGGGGCCCCAATACAGAAATGAATACCATGGCCAAAACTGATATTTCCCGCATCCGATCGCGTGATATCGAATACTTCAGGGTTGGCAAACCGGGCAGGATCATAATTTGCAGCGCCAATCATAAAATGAACATAATCACCAGCTTTAATGGTCTCTCCAAGAATTTCGATATCCTCACTTGCGACTCGAGATTGTTTTAAAATTGAAGATTCATAGCGCAGCGTTTCTTCAACTGCTGCATCCATAAGTTCAGGCTTACTGCGCAATAAAGCTAATTGCTCAGGGTGATTAACTAACGTCAGCACCATATTGCCAATTAATCCTTCAGTTGTTTCAAAACCTGCAAAGAATAGTTGGATTGTGAGACCGACAATTTCTTTATCCGTTAATCCATCTTCAGCACCTTGTGAATTAACAATTCTGCTTAATAGTCCCTCGTTAGGTGTTTTACGAACCTGCTCGAAGAAGCCCATGAGATATTCCTCGGCTTCTCGTGCTACCTCTTCGGCATATGCTGCTTGTTCATGAGTAATTCGAGCAGAGGCGGTAAATCCGGCAACGCCATCTGACCAGCGCTTTAGATCCCATTGTTTCTCAAGTGGGATTCCAAGTAGTTCGCATATAACCATTGCTGGGAGCTGGAAAGAGAATTCCTCAACTAAGTTAAAAGTCTCTTTCTTCAGCGCCTGATCAAGTAAATTGGAGACAATAGCCTCAATTTTGGGCTCAAGTGCGTTGATACTACGAGGGGTAAAGGATTTACTGATCAAGCGGCGTAAACGAGTGTGCTCTGGTGGGTCTTGAAATACCACCCAATTACTCAAATTGGTAAGTATATGCGGCATCTTCGCTAATTCATCTGCAGTGAAATGCGAACTCGCTTTGAGCATCCGCTGTTTTTGAGTGAATAGATCTAGATGAAGACCTTCTTCAACTTCATGAAAAGGACTCACAATCCATGCACGTGCTTTTTCACTCCAAAAAATTGGGTTGGACTCTAGGAGTTCTCGATATATGGGATATGGATTTTGGAAATATTCGGTTGACAAGAATTTCTCAACTCCATGGCTTTGCATTGTCTGCAAAATCAACCTCCCCGTCATGCCAAGTGAAAGCAGCAATTAATGTGCGAATAGTTAGACCCTATCTCTCTTTTCGTAAGAATGGAAGGGTATAGTCAATGTGTGAGCTTGCTTCTCGCCATTGCAGCAGCAATCGCCTTTGCAGTTGGAATCTTCCTAACCAAGGGCGTTGCTCTCAACATCTCGATTTATAAAGCAATAGGTCCTCTGTTTATTCTCAATGCAGTTTTCGTATTTCCATTAATCCCCTTTGGGCCACACTGGATTCTCTGGTCCGGATCAATTCCCTATCTACATATTGTGGGAGCAGTAGGCAGTGGCATAACGGCTGGAATTATTTTCAGAATGATGTCTCGGGGTTCGGCATCGGTCATGTCTGTCGGGCAAGCTCTCACGCCGGCGGTAGTGCTGCTTGCTGGACCAATCGCACTCGGAGCTAGCATTATTCCAATACAAGTGCTGGCGATAGTTCTACTCGTATTTGCAACAATATTTCCACTACGAAAGAGTTTGGCGGGCGTAGGTTCATTCACGGCCATTTTTCTCATGATTGTTATTGGCGTATTAAGTGGCCTTGTGACTGTAGCTGTTGTGCTTTTAGATAGGGCTGGTGTGGGCACATCTGAAACCTTTATTGTTCGCCAACTGCTGGCAGGCTTTGCTTTTATGGTGATTTTCCCGCCTACCGGCCTACATTGGCGAGATTTCATGCAGCTAGTAAGACGATCATTTTTTATGAGCATGGGGTGGCTTGCCTCTATTTATGCGATCCGCGAAGGTTCCCCCGTAGTTGCTCAGTCAGTGATGGCAACTATTCCACTGTGGGTAATTCTGATTGAAGTACTCGCCTATAGAAAGCGGCCTGCGGGCGCAGTGGTCTTTAGTGCAATTGCAATTGTCATAGGTATTTACGCACTTGCCCTTACTTCATAATTTTAATTCTAAAAAACCTATTGCCGCCAACGCTGGCCTTCCATATACTGTTTCGATTCTGCAGATCTACCGAACTTTGATTTTTGGTTAAGGGGAAAATAATGTCTCATAAAGGAAAACTTGCGGTAGTTACTGGCGCTGCTTCAGGAATTGGTCAGGCAACTGCAATGAGATTGCGTGATGAAGGAATGCGAGTCATTGCGGTAGATATGAATAAGGATGCCCTGTCCAAGCTCACTGGCGTTGAGCACCTTGTCGCTGACCTATCTAAGAGTGAGGACCGTGACAAAGTCGTTGCAGCCGCTCAAGGTGCACACGCTCTTGTCAATGCCGCTGGGCTCATTCGTTTGAAACCAATCCTTGAATTCACCGTCCAAGATATCCGCGATATCTATGCAGTTAACGTAGAGGCTGTCTGGGACCTTACAAGCCGCATAGGACGCACAATGACAGCAGGTGCCAGTGTTATTAACCTAAGCTCAGTATCTGCCAAGCTGGCGACAACTCAGGAAACCGCTGTTTATGCATCATCAAAGACGGCAGTGCTTTCAATTACTCGTTCATTTGCTTATGCATTTGGATCAAAGGGGGTGCGCGTCAATGCGATTTGCCCAGGCATTGTTGATACTCCGATGCAAGACAAGGTTCTGGAAAGACTTGCCGAAATTCGTGGAATCACCGTTGAAGACATAACCTCAAAGCGTTTAACTTCAGTTCCCCTAGGTCGAGCATCAGAGCCATATGAAACAGCTGGTTTTATCTTCTTTCTCATCTCGGATGAAGGCTCCTACTTCACAGGACAGGCCCTCAGCCAAGATGGCGGAATCGTCATGTAGTTACCCCACATCCACACAACCAAGCGAAAGGATTTAAAAAATGGGCGAAATATTAGGCTTTTTTCACGGCGGAATCACGGTAAAGGATCTACAGAAGTCCCTCGTTTTCTACCGTGACGGACTTGGCCTTAACGTAAAGTTTGAAAAGCTGCTCAACGGTCCTTACTTAAGGACTGTACTAGATCTCAAATTCGATGCAATCAAAGTTGCTTTTCTTGATGTTCCCGGTGGCGGATTTATCGAACTTTTGGATTATCAAGGTATTGAAAAACTATCGGCGGCATCTCGTCCCTGTGATTTCGGTGGTGGGCACTTCTGCTTCTATGTTTCAAAGATAGATGAAATAGCAGAGAAGATGTTCAAGATGGGATATATCGCACGTAGTCAAAGTTGTGTAGACATCACTGAAGGACCAAATGCTGGCGGGCGTTCTCTATATCTGCTAGATCCAGATGGTTACCCAATCGAATTGTTTATGCGTCCAGCGGATGCATAAAGTAGATTTGTAAAACATCCGAATCCTAAGCTTATTTTTAGTCTAGGTGCCAGACTTCTTTAAACTCAAGCAAGTTGCCCTTATTGTCAGTTAAATTGACGATGACATCTTTAAACCATTCAGCCCAACGAGCATTTGCCTCGCTCTTGCCAAGCTTTTCAAAAGCTGTCTTTGTATCAGGCTCAACTTCAAAATATCCAATAACATGAACTCCACGGCGGAATAGGCTGTAATTTTTAAAACCAGCATCCTTAATCGCCGTTACCAACTCTGGCCAGATTTCATCATGACGCTTCTTGTATTCGGCCTCTTGACCCTCGAAGATTTCGAACATAAAACACATTCTTGCCATAGTCGTACTCCTTAATGAGGTAGTAGTGAAAACTTAGGTGGGAGCTATTTAATTGTCCAGTTGTTAACCGTGCTTGATTCCCCAACGCTCGCGAAGCTGATCAAAAGAGACCGCGATAATTAAGAGTGTTCCACGAGCAACTTGCTGCCAGAATGTATCAACATTCAAGAGAACTAGTCCATTGTTGAGTACTCCGATGATGAGTAGACCCAGAATCGTTCCAGAGATTGTTCCGCGCCCACCGTTAAGGCTGGCGCCGCCAAGAACAATCGCAGTAATAACAGATAGCTCAAGTCCATTAGCCGCCATGGGTGATGCGGCTGTGAGTTGAGAGGTCAAAATCAAGCCTGCCAAGGCCGTTGAAACACCTGAGATAATAAAACAAATCAAGATGACTCGTGGAGTGCGGATACCTACCAAGCGAGCTGCTGCTGGGTTGGCGCCAATCACGTAAAGGCTTCTACCAAAAGTTGTGTACTTCATGACCAATACACCTGCAATACAAACTACCACGAAGACGATTACTGCAAGTGGCAAATTAAGAAATGGTCGAGCTAGGCCAAGATAGGAAAGATCAGGGACCATCACTGTTTGTCCGCCACCAATGATGTAACTTAAACCACGAAAAATTGCCAAAGTTCCAAGGGTGGTAATCAAAGAATTCACATGAAGTCGGGTGATCAACAGACCATTAAGCACTCCAACGATAATACCGATGATGATGCCAAAGAGAATTCCTAAAGGAACACCTGAGCTATTAATCCAAATACCAGCAATAGTTCCAGTAAAGGCAGCAGCTGATCCAACAGAGAGATCTACCTGGGCAGCAATCAAAAGCATTGTTCCTGGCACCGCAATAATTCCTGCGACAGAGACGGCAGAGAGGATATTAATCCAGTTCTCGACCCCCAAGAAGTACTCGCTCGCCCATGAGAAATAGACAATGAGTGCGACAAGAAAAAGACTCAGGGCTGCAAGTTCTGGAACTGAGCGGCCAGGTTTCTTCTCTAAATCCCCTGCCTTGACTTCAGTTGCTTTGGTTTTCATATTTGAGCCTTCCTCTATTCGCTAGCAGTTTGTATGATTTTTGAACTATCAATATTTTTACCTTCGTACTCCGCAACTTTCTTTCCTCGAGACATAACAACAACGCGATCTGCAACTTGAATTACCTCTTCATGGTCTGAAGTTGTTATCAGAATGCCAATCTTGTTTTTCTTTGCACTCTCGCGCAAAGTAGTATAAATATCGCGACGAGCACCGACATCAACACCTCGAGTCGGTTCGATTAAAACCAGAATCTTGGCATCGCATTCAAACCAGCGTGATAACAGAACCTTCTGCTGGTTTCCGCCTGAAAGTGTTGCAATTGGCTGTTCAGGATCATTTCTAGACTTGATTTTAAGCAACTCGCTCCAACGCATATAAGCATCATTCTCTTTTACCTTAGTAATGATTCCTCTAGCTGCGTAGCGAGGCCATGATGGAACGGCCAAGTTTTCGGCAACTGGACGAACCATGAAGGCACCCAAGCGCTGGCGGTCAGCTGGTAAAAATCCGATAAATGCACGGATAGCATCAATGGGGTTCTTAGGAGTAAATGCGCTCTGATTGAGCGTGAGCGTTCCAGTTCGTTCTGGATGAAGCCCAAAAATAGTCTCACCGACTTCTTCGGCACCCGAACCAACTTTTCCATAAAGTGCAAGAACTTCCCCAGCACGTAAATTGAATGAAATATCAGAAAAAATATTGCCTAGCGATAATTGCGAGACTTCAAGGAGAGTCTCTCCCGAATGCATACCGGCTTCAGGGTGTGCTTGGTTGGATATCTCATGGCCAATCATCGCTTTTACGAGCTCTAGCCTGGATGCCTTCTTCGCATCTGCAATCAGTGATTGGGATCCATCCCGAAGCACTTGCACTCTATCTGCAATGATTCCTACCTCGTCCAGGCGATGGGTTATATAAATCATTCCAACACCGCGAGTGCGAAGTGCATTAATAACTTCAAATAATTTATCTGTCTCAGCCGATGAGAGCGCCGCAGTTGGCTCATCTAAAATGAGAACTTGAGCGTTATCGCTAATAGCACGAGCGATTTCTACGAGTTGACGCTCCCCGATGCGCAGGGTGCCAACCAGGCGAGATGAATCAATCTCGATTCCGAGCATGGCAAGAGCTGAGTTTGCGCGCTCGTGCATTTTGCTCCAGGAGACAATGCCACCCTTACTGGCCCAACTGCCCATAGAAATATTCTCGGCAACGGTAAGAAGTGGGGCATCGCTAAGCTCTTGAAATATCATGCGAATTCCAAGTGCTCGAGATTGAATGGGATCGAGCGTTGAATACTCTTTATCGCCAGAACTCACAGAGCCTGAATCAGCTACGTAATCTCCAGCCAATATCTTTACCAGGGTTGATTTCCCAGCACCGTTCTCCCCGAGAAGTGCCAAAACTTCCCCTCTTGCGAGGTGGAGGTCCACACCATGGAGGACCTCCACTCCGCCGAAGGATTTACGGATTGCTGACGCTGTCAGCAATGCGGAATCAGTTGCGAGCATGCGTCCTTAGCACTCCGCTGCTTTTGGATAGTACTTAAGGATGTTCTTCTTGTCGATCCACACGTGATTAATAGCAAGAAGGGTAGGAATCTGAATCTTCTTAACTGCCTTAATTAGGTATGGGATACCGATTTCACCGTAGTGCTCTGGGAAATATGCAGTGTCGCCAGCCCAGTTAGGGTTGTTCATGATTTGGCACCATGAGGTTGGATCTGCACCTTGTCCTGCACCGTACATGTCCTTATCGCGACCCAATTGCTCTGCAGCCTTGAATGCCCCGAGAACGCTGTCATCGTTCATTGCGAAGATCAGAACTGTCTTTGCATCTGGAAGAGCAGTCAGAGCATCTTTTGTAGATGCCTGTGCTTGCTCAATGAATGAAGAGTCAATTGTGTATAGCTTCTTCAAATCAATTGCTCCACATACTGATGCGAAACCTTGCTTCACTCCACCAATACGTGCTTCGTTAACAGCACCTACTCCTGGTGACTCAAGTGCTAAGATTGCGTCATACTTGCAATCGAACTTCTTCTTGATCAAGTTACCAAGTCCGACACCAGTCACAACGCCGGCACGGTTGTTATTCGCACCCATGAAGGAAATTTGCTTTGGTGTCTGGTTGATATCGATAGCAATGACTGGAACCTGTGGACCAGCAGCATAAATAGCTGGACCAGCAGCAGCTCCTAAGTTGAAGTTCAAGTATCCCTGAACACCCTTAACTTTAAATGCTTGCACGCACTCAAGTGCCTTTGCGTCATCAATTTTGGAATCGCAGAACTCAAGCTTTACGCCAGCGATCTTCGCTTGCTTCTTGATTGAATCACTCACGAGCTTTACGAATGGAACAGCATCACCTAAAGATATGTAACCTAAGTGAAGACCTTTTCCACTACCTGGCTTTACCTTTTCAAACTCAACATATTCTTGGTTAATGAGTGGCTTTGGCTTCTTCGCAGCGGACGCATTGACAGTAATACCTAGCGGCACTACTAATGCGGCCAAAGCCACAGCTATGGTCGTATTTCGTTTAATCTTTTTGTTAAACTCCATGCGCTTCTCCCTACATAGGTGTTCCTAGAATCGTTTCCAGTAAACATCCCCTATGATGGACTTAGCGAAAAAAAAAATCAATAGGGATTAGCCAAGATTCGGGAAGAAATTGGGGAATTGTAAAAGAAGTTTGTCTAGTGTAGCGATCAAGGCGGAAGGTAGAGAGTTTGATTTATAACAAAAAGTTATGCAAGGTTGCCATAGGTGGTTTCTATTTGGAGTCCAACAGCTTTGTTGCGGGTGAAACGACTTTAACCGATTTTAAAAATCAAACTTTTGCAGAAGGATCGGCCATCTCCAGGACAAGTGCTGGAAGTTCAAGTGAATTTGCTGGCGCCTGGGATGTATTAACCGAGGCAGGCTGCGAACTTATACCAACTTTGATTGCATATTCGTCGCCTCGCCCACCGATCACCAAAGATGCCCTCGAGATGATTACCGAAACTATTCTCAACGCGATTCCGGCAGATATCGATGGCGTGTATCTGATGTTGCATGGATCCGCTTGGGCCCATCATGAGGATGATCCAGAAGGGTCCTTGCTCAGACAAATTCGTAAAAAGATTGGGCCAGATAAATACATTGCCATCAGCCTTGATCTCCACGCCTATTTCACAGAACAGATGTTAGCTGCCGTAGATATTGTCGCTGCCTATAAAACCTGTCCACATCTAGATTTATATGAAACAGGTGCCCGTTCGGCGCAAATACTTGTGCAGGCTTTGCGTGGTGAAGTAAAGCCAAAAACAGTTATGGCTGTAGCGCCAATGATTACTCCCCCGGAACATCACGATCACAATCGCGCTCCATTTAAAACACTTATGGATGCCACTCATAAAACACAGAACGGTAAGGTTTTGATTGCATCACTTCTTGCAACACAACCTTGGTTAAACGTTCCAGAGCTGACCTGGAAGGCAATCATCACCGTTGATGAAGATGTCGCATATGGGCAGGAGCAAGCTCAGAATTTGATTGATCAGGCTTGGGCGCTACGTAAAGAGTTTCTCTCACTGACTGCAAAGCCAGTTCGTGAGGCCTTTGAGGAAGCTCTTGCTATGCAAGCCCCAACGGTCATTGCAGATATGGGGGATGCCACAAATGGTGGTGCTTTAGGTGATAGCACTGAGGTATTAAGGGCAGCGATTGCATCAAATAGTTCAGGCTCTATTGCACTCTCAATTACCGACCCAGATGCGGTGCTTAAGTTTCAAGATGCTGTAGGCAAGCAGATTCCTATGACACTTGGTTCTGGCGAATCTGGCAGCTATAACGAAAAGGTTTCGGTTGTCGCACGGGTAATCGCAAGAGAAAATAGAAAAATCTCTTACACCCATCCCGCGGCGCTAGATGTCATAGACAATCCCGGCCTGTCATTGCTCATTGAGGTAGGGCACCCAACTATAAATATTTATATTGTTCTTCATTCACAACCAGTGCGCGTTATTGATCCAGTTATCTATGAACTTTTCGACCTCGAATTAAATAAAATCGGCGTGCTGCAAGGAAAGTCGCATGTCTCCTTTATCCCCGGATTTGCTCGACTTACACCACGATATGTCTTGGCAGATACATTGGGGCCAACTTCAGCAAATCTTCCTTCACTCTCTTTTACAAAGCGAATGAGGCCTTTGTTTCCCTTTGAGGATATTTAAGGCTTATTAAGAATATGCCTTAGCTCTTCCCCGATTTTCTTGCTCGCATCCCGGGCATCGATGAGGAATCCTTGCATCAACATAAATCCGTGAATCACTCCTTCATATCGATGAAGCACAACTGAATTTCCAGCGCTCTTTAGCCGCTTGGCAAACACTTCACCCTCATCTCGCAGCGGGTCGTATTCAGCCGTGATGATTATTGCTGGTGGTAGCCCGGAAAGATCGGCAGAAGCCATGGGGATCACATAAGGATTCTTATAATCTTCCGGAGAATTTACATACTGATCCCAGTACCAGCGCATCGCTTCAGCGGACAGTAGATAATTGGGTGAATTTTCGATCATGGATGGGTAATCAAAGTTGTGATCGGTGGCCGGATAAATAAGTATCTGAAAGGCTACTTTCGGCCCTTTCTCATCGCGAGCCCGCAGCGCCACAGCTGCAGCGAGATTACCTCCAGCGCTATCGCCAGCAACTCCAATCAGATCAGGGTTGATTCCCAACTCCTTCGTATGTGCACTCACCCACTCCAGGGTGGCATAACAATCATCAAGTGGGATTGGAAATTTGTGCTCGGGAGCCTTCTGGTAGTTCACCGATATAACTACAGCCCCTGTGTCCTTCGCCATCAGTTGGTGTTGGACTGCATTTAATTGCAGATTACCCGCAACCCATCCCCCGCCATGGAACATGACTATTGCCGGAAGTACTCCCGCGCCTTCTGGTCGGTAGATGGCAATGGGAAGATCAGCCGTTGGCCCAGAGAAATACTTATGCACAATACTCTTGAGTGGTTCTGCCTTACCCAAATACACCGGCGCCCATTTCTCCATGGCCGAAGTTCGAATGTCATATGGGGTTGTATCTGCTAGCGCCTTGGGATTTGCCACAGTGAGTTGTGCGATGAAATCTACAATCTCAGGTTTCAGCATGGTTACCTCATATCGTTTCAGTTGGAGTTGATTAGAACTTAACGTTTAGCTTCTTGGCAAAGCGTTCGCCCATTAGTCGATAACCCTCTGAGTTTGGGTGCAACTTATCAGGCATGAGATCAACGTCCTTCTCATTCATAAGCTCTAATCCGTTCATGTAATACAGATTCTTATCATTGCGCTTAGAGACTGCATCAATGAGAATCTCTCTGATCCTTTCAAGATACAACGCTCCAGCTGCTAATTCGGCAGGACGCTCTTTTGCAAAAAGTACAGCTCCATCAATCATGATTGGGCCCGGAGTTCTCTCATGGAAAGGACACCAAATAGGGGAAATAATGAGGATTGGAGTGGTTGGATGCTTTTCTCGAACTGTGTCTATGAAGCTGTGTACTGCTGGGATGAATGCTCGCTCCCGCATCGAATCTGAATTCACAATATTGATGCCTAGTTTGAGGGTAATTAAATCTGCCGGCATATCGGCAATTGATCGTGCTGCAAAACCATCGAGCTGACACTCACCGGCAAACCCAAAATTTGTCAGCTCTAGATTCATTAGTTGGGCTGCGCGCACTGGCCAAATATCCATCGGGCGTGCAGCTTCAATACAGTGACTGATCGAGCTTCCGTAATGGACCCATTTCTTCTTCGCACTCGGTGGGGCAGAGAAAATCTCTTTGGAAGCTGTTAGTTCCTTGAGTTCTACGATCGCCGAAGATGGCAACCAAATCTCTATCTCTTTTTCGCCATCACCAAGATGAGAGAAAGTTAGTAGATCTTGCGCTCCGGGTTCTATAGTTTCAATAAATACAGCTGTAAGGCCAGGAGTCAGACGCAGCACATTTCCATGATCTGCGGTGAGGCTTTGCACTTCTTTTCCATCAACAAGTAAGTCAAATGCAGCTGGTCTCTTATCTTCAGCCAGACCGGTAATAACCATTTTAGAAACTAGAACCTTCAAAGTAATCTGATCAGCAGAAGTTTTAAAGCGAAGACGCACCCCAGATGGAAATTTTAGAAACCTCTCTATGCCGGCATCTGCGAATTGATTTCGAGTCCAATCTGGCAATCTACGAGGAGTGACCCAACCGTCGGCGCCCTTATCAAAATCTAGCGCCCCAACAATCTCAATTCTTGAATCTAGTATCGGATAAGTAAACATCTAAGCGCTTCCTACTCTTTCTAATGCGCGCAGTGCTGCTGACACCGCTTCCTGTTCAGAATCAGGATGCCACAGTGCTGGCTGACAATAGACTTGTGGCAATAAATCAGGAAATGCATGGGTATTTGGGTATTTCCAACCGCCTGGTGGAAAATCTTCTTTTCTAGGTAAATACATAATGGTTCCGTTGGAGTAGCCCAGGACAAAAGTTTCTGGGATTGGTGATTTAGCGCGAATCTCTTCACCAGTTTCGAAGAATGCTTCGACACCAAGTCCTACCAGTGCCACATCGCCGATCCGTAGCGCGTGGGCGATGAAGTCATCTGTCGGATTTGGATCACTTATTCTCTTTAGCGTGGCAGTTATCCACGCGTAGGTCGTCTTGGCAGAGCGAATCTCCCATGACAGCGCGCGCCGCGCTATTCGATCTTCAATTTCTTTTCGCCAATGTTCTTCCTGACTGCGCAGGTACTTCTCATCAGGTAGCGGTGAATATCTAAACTTAACTATCTCTTCTGCTCCTGCCAGAGTTACCTCCGGATGATCAGTCCGCTCTTGCCATGGTTTAAAGAGAATATTTGGGACTCCATTGAGGGTGGTTCGCTCGCTTTGGAATCGATGGGTATTTAGGCCTAGTGCGATTCGTACAACCTCTGCACCGAGTGCGGTACCCACTCGATAGACCGATTCGCTGCAATCTTTCTCATAGCCAATGCCTACTTTAGGATTTAAGTTGCCGCCGCATCCTTGTAAGAAAATTGCTACTCCACCAACCTTCTCTTCTACCAATCTGCGCGCTGGTCCCGGAAAATCTGCAGATAATGTTGGCGATGCTGCCCCATTTACCACAGGGTGGCAGGAATACCTGAAGAGGGTAACAATCGCTTTTCCATTTAAGTCATCAAATCTAATGACACCGACGCTATCGTCAACCGGATGCCCAATAACCTCACCAAGAATATCTTGTCCGTTGCTCCACTCTCTACGATAGACATTGAGATCGGCGGCGCCCCAAGCAGTTGCCATCCGGGCATCTTTCATATTGGCAAGTGCTGCGCGAGTGCAATGCGCGATCTTGTCAATTAGCCCGATTTGATATTCATTTACTACAGCAAGCTCTTCTTCACTACTTGGGTTGCCGCTATGTCCTCTAAGAGCCCCAGCGCTGTGATTATGGCTGAGGTTTAAGAGGACCTTGTCACGCTCTATCTTTAATACTTCAGCTACGGTATCTCTAAATTTATTTGCCTCTTCTGTCGTTGTCAGGCAGAGATCGCAACCAATCAAGGCAATCATGACGCCCTTAGATTGAAGAACGGTAATGCCTAACTCAATATCATCATCGATTGAGGTGATTGGATCACCGAATAGCCTAAATCCAATTTTCCTTGCACCCATAGGTGGATTAATTATTGTTGAAGCTGCGCCGACTCTGAGAGCGGTCATTGGAAAACCCACTTTCGTTTTATCCCTATGACTAGTGAACCTATCAACGGTGAATCTTTAAGTCAAAGCTTTTTCTAACCTTTAATCAATTGTAAGTTTGTTTTCTGATACCTAGTTTTCATACCCAATAAATTAGCGAGAGGAATTCTTCTTGCCGCGAGCATATGCGGGCGCCATTTCGGCGACAGTTACCCAGCCTGGCTCTGCCTGAATAATGCGCTCAATAGAGTTAATGACCATATTCTGTGAGCCCACCTGTGCACCGATTCCCGGATTAAGCGAGATAGTTTGATGCACCTGTTGGTCAATACTGATTTCAATCTCATCTTGAGCCACTCTTCCAATTCCAGTGAGGTCAACGTGGCCAAAGAAGTGAGAAGTAAACCAGGGCTTTCCTTTGGCGATTGCGGTATAGGTCTGATTAACTCCAGCACTCTGTCCTGGATCGATGATAAATCTATCCGGCAGATCTATCGAGTCTTGAGTAATAACAGGAAGTAGTTCCTTATCGATCTGCTGGATTTCTATACCAAGTGCATCAGCAACGACGCTCATTGATTGTGGAAATCCTGCATGTCCAAGAATTTCACTACGGGCGACCTTCTGCTTAAATTCCTCCTCTGTCACACCCACACCGATCCGGCGCAGAACTTGGGCACCAAAACCAGCAATGTTTACCGTCCGGCGCACCACTACCGTCGTTCTAGGTGAACCATCGTGATTAAATCCAGAAGGAGTTGGACCCAGGAGAGTCACAACTAAGGCATCAAAAATCAAACCGGGATTTAAGCCGGCGCCAGCAATGCTCACTCGCTTCTTTTTTGCCAATTGATGGAGTTCATCTGCCAACTCTTTATCAACTGCCCACGGGTAGGCACACTCTTCGGCAGAGACCAATACATTAGAACCGGCATTAACAGCAGTCCTAATGTCATCAACGACATCTTTAAAGCGCGTTGTCGTGGCAATCAGAACAACATCGGCTCTGGAGTTCAGGGCTAATTCGCGATCTACTCGCGCATAAGGACCTGCAACGCTATGGCTTGCCCGCTCGCGAAGACCAGCCGCAACCGCACTGCCTAGTTGGCCAGCGCCATATATTGAAACGGTAGCCACATCTCCTCCTAGCGAGCTCATAAATAATGTTGGTGAGTTCTTATTGCTGTTCTGAAGAAGGGTATCCCTATAAGCCGGAGTCGTAAATAGAAAGAGCCCCGATCTCTCGAGGCCCTCTCATGCACAGCTATTGCAACTCTTTTGACCATTACCAATAGATCGAATTGCAGTAACTAAGACTGTGGTGGAGACGACGGGGCTCGAACCCGCACATCGGGTTTGGTAAACACGAATGCTGCCAATTACATCACGCCCCCATCACGAGAGCGAAGTTAGGACGTTACCCATTACCGAAACGGTGCGATGAAGAGGCCTGTGGATGAATGATGAATGTGGAAAAGCAAAAGGGACCTGGTGATTAACCAAGTCCCGATTACTACCAAACCCGAAGTGCACGAGAAGTATTGCACATAACTTAAGAGTTGGAATAGAAAGCAAAAGGGACCTGGTGATTAACCAAGTCCCGATTACTACCAAACCGTCGTGATGAAAGTATTACCTAGATGCACGGTTACTCGCAGTAACCAATAACTAACCAAGAGTCGCCCTATAAGCCGGATTAGGCAATCTGATTGAAGCTTTTTCCGGAATTGGTAGATGTATAGATATCTGCCCCCACAGTTACCAACATTAACTGATCACTAGCACTGAGAATCCCTGGTTCAGCTTTAAAGGTGCTCAGCTTTATCCAATTTTTCCCTGAATCTAATGACTTATAAAGCGTGTTGCCACTTAATGCGTATAGACCTGAATTGCGCCATTCGACCTGTGTAAATTTGAAATTGTTTTTCAATTCTTTTGTTGATTTAAAGGCATCCTCAGTGAGCAGCAATTTAGAGTCCTTGAGTGCTACAGCCATTTCTGGCATATCGGGTGAGACT
>Ga0209443_1000676_pt1 | contig 22853 bp, 22 predicted proteins | sample LauGreBMM110DCMD_2_FD_187571 | JGI IMG/M metagenome (GOLD analysis project Ga0209443, IMG submission 187571) | Freshwater lake microbial communities from Lake Michigan, USA - Su13.BD.MM110.DCMD (SPAdes) (version 2) | ecosystem: Environmental > Aquatic > Freshwater > Lake | place: Lake Michigan... | reverse complement strand
AAGTAGTAGTAGAAAAAAATCCATCAAATTCTAAAACTAATGCAGGGAAAACAGGGATAAAAGCAATGGATTTACCTCAGGCGATTTCAGTGATTTCTAAAGAAGAATTAAGAAACCAACAGGTAGCAACTGTTGCTGATATTTTAAAAAATGCCAATGGAGTTTATATCATGGGAGCTACTGGAGGCTATCAAGAAGAAATTGCATCAAGAGGTTTTTCATTATCTAGCAACAATACTTTTAAAAACGGGATTCGTTATTTTAATGGTATGATGCTTGAAACTAGCGGATTAGAAAAAGTTGAATTCCTAAAAGGGAGTGCGGCCATGCTGTATGGAAATGTTTCGCCGGGTGGAATATTAAATTTGGTTACCAAAAAACCCCTTTATGAATTTGGAGGCGAAATAAGTTTTACTAACGCTAGTTTTAATACATACAAACCAACTTTTGATATGTATGGAAGTTTGAACAAAATAAAATCAATTGGATTTCGATTGAATGGTGCTTATGAAAAGGCCGACAGTTATAGAAACAATGTAAACTCCGAACGTTATTATTTTAATCCGTCATTTGAATTTCAATTAGGAAAAAATACTGATTTATTAATTGAAACCGATTTTACTAACGACAGTAGAACTCCTGATTTTGGCGCTGGAATTATTGATTATCAAATAGTTTCAATACCTAGAAATCGTTTTTTAGGAGTAAGTTGGGGATATTATGATAGCGAACAATTAGCTAACACGATAACACTTTCACATACTATTAATTCTAATTGGAACCTAAAATTTGTCAATGGTGTTCGATTTTACTCTACTGATTTGTTTTCAAACACTCGACCAAATTCAGGAACAAACGGTGCCGTACAACCAAATGGAAATTGGAATAGAAGCATTCAACGCACTCAAGCAAAAGACAATTACATTATTCAGCAATTGGATTTAACAGGCGAATTTAAAACAGGTAAATTAGACCACAAAGTATTAGTTGGCGCTGATGTTGAAAATTTTAAAACACAAACAACGGTTTATAATTCCTTTGCGAATTATGACACAGTTAATATTTTTGCAAATTATAATGCTGCTGCCGAACCTGTTATTCCTACTTTAAGCAAAAACACCTTAACTACTGCTCCTATCAGCCGTTTTGGAATCTATGCCCAAGATTTAATTTCGTTTTCAGAAAAATGGAAAGCTTTAGCAGGAATTCGCTATAGTTATCAAGATACAGAAAGTAATGTATTTAAATATTCAGACCTTTCAAATGCTGCAACCGTTAATAATGATGGAGCTTTTTCTCCAAAACTTGGAATTATTTTCCAACCCACAACAAATCATACCTTATTTGCTTCTTACTCCAATTCTTTTGAATTAAACACAGGACAAAATGAGAGTGGCGCAAGTTTAGATCCTTCAATTGTGGATCAATTTGAAGTGGGCATAAAAAACATTTTACTCAAAAATAAATTGTTTGTAAACCTGACACTGTACCAAATTTCGAATGATACTTTTTACCAACAATCGCTTTCAAACGGCAATACTTATTCCTATATTAAAGTTTTAGCAGGTGAAGTAACCAGTAAAGGCCTTGAAATTGATATTACAGCAAATCCAATAAACGGATTATCTATTATTGCGGGCTATAGTTTTAATGAAACTAAATTTGGAACAAGCGATTACTATATTTCAGGAAGCCAATTGCGCTACAATCCTAAAAACACCGCAAACTTAAGTGCCAATTATCAATTTAAAAACGGTCTATTTAAAAATCTAAACATTGGTATTATTAACACCTATTTTGGAGAACGTTATTCCGGAAGATCAACCCGAGCACAAGTTGCAAACGACAGTAGAAAATTAATTTATTTATCCGATTTTTTTCAATCTGATCTTACACTAAGTTATTCCTTTAATAAATTTACTTTACGTACAAAATTGAGTAATGTATTTAACGAATTAAATTATAATGTTCATGATGACAATAGTTTGAATCCTATTGCGCCAAGAAATTATTCCATTGCATTAAACTATTCTTTTTAATGTGCTATGAAATCACGAAAATTAGTTAGGGATTTAGACCGCTATTTTGGCTGCTTTTACACCCCCAATAATGCAGAATTACAATCCGTGCCCTAATCATAAAAAAATCCCAATCTTTCAATTGGGATTTTTATTTCTATTTCAACTTCCTAAAAAACTCCAATAAAATAGCATCATTTACTTTTTCGGGTGTGAAAATTTCTAAAATACTTGGTTTTTCATTCTGAGCAAGAAATACAGAAAATTGTTGGTCTAATGAAGTTTCATCCGTTACTTTAAAATAATCCAAACCATACATCTTTGCTAAATGCGAGGCATTCAACTGGTGCGACGTTTCAAAATAAGTATTAAATGTTTCAGTTTCTTCATGCCCAGGCAAAATTCTAAAAATACCGCCGCCGCCATTATTAATTAGTATAATCTTAAAAGTATTTGGAAGATAATTATTCCATAAGGCATTACTGTCGTATAAAAAACCAATATCACCGGTAATTAAAACTGTGGGCAATGTACTTACTGCTGAAGCTCCAATTGCTGTAGACGTACTTCCATCGATGCCACTCGTTCCTCGATTGCAGAAAACAGGAATAGAACACGCCACATCAAACAACTGAATATAGCGAATCGCCGAACTATTACTAACTTGTAACTGGCAGTTTTCGGGTAAATTTTTACAAATAAAATCAAACACTTTAAAATCTGAAAATGGAATTTTCGAATTGTATTCTTGGTGTTTCGCTACTCTATCTTTCCAAATAGACAGAATACCCGATTTATAAGTACTTTCAAATGTATCTTCAGTCAATAACTGACTTAAAAACACATTAATTTTAGTTTCAAAATGATTCGTAAGCGCTCCAAAAGTGTCATACGCCCTTAATTCGTCTATATGCCAATGGAGTTCTGGTTTGTATTTTCGTAAAAACGCTTTGATTCGTTTAGAAACTACCATTCCTCCAAAAGTCAATAGAATTTCAGGCTGAAACGCTTTGAGTTCTGCTTCATCAAATGGCGTAATCAATGTATCAATTTGATCAATGAAAGTTGGATGATGTAAATTAGAAGTCTTTTCGGTTAAAACGACTACACTTGGATCATTTGCTAAAAGTTCTAAATAGTGTTGCTCCACCGAGTTTGGAAATAACTCCCCTATTAAAACCAATTTTTTAGAGACGCTTTTCCAAACAGCAAGCGTTGCAGGATCCATTACAAATGGTTTTTCTTCGTTAGTAAACTCAATGATTTTAGGATGTGCTTGTAATTCAGAAACCGTTTCATACAAAGGCTCTTCAAACGGAACGTTAATATGTACTGGACCTTTTTTTGCAACCGAAATATGCAATGCCATTTGCACGAGATGATCATTTTCTAGCGAATTATTTTCGGACAAATTAGCATTGAATAAACTATGATTTGCAAATACATTTTCTTGACGAATGGTTTGTCCGTCACCAATATCAATTTTATGTTGTGGTCGGTCTGCCGAAAGCACCACTAAAGGAATTTGGCTATAAAAAGCTTCGGCAAAAGCAGGATAATAATTCAATAACGCCGAACCCGAAGTACATACAACAATAACTGGTTGCTGAATTTGTTGTGCAATTCCTAATGCAAAAAAAGCCGCACAACGCTCATCTGCTATACTGTAGCATTTGAAAAACGGATTATTAGTAAATCCAATCGTCAAAGGCGCATTTCTTGAACCAGGAGAAATTACAATATGTTTCACTCCTTTTTGCTGACAAATTTCTAAAATGCTTTGCGCTAAAGGAATTTTCGGATACTTCATTGTATTTTAGTTGTAAGCTACAAAGTTACAAAGTTGCTGAGTATAATTATACTGTTTAAATCAAAAATACTACTTTTGAACTATGAAAATAAAAATCAGACCTTATCAAGTTGAAGATACTACTGGCATTTTAGACATCATTAACGATGCCATTCTAAATTCAACGGCTTTATACGATTACAATATTCGCACACTAGCAAATCAAAAGGCTATTTTTGAAGAGAAAATGTTGAAAGGTTATCCGGTACTTGTTGCCGAAATGAATGGCGAAGTAGTTGGTTTTGGCTATTATAGTGAATTTAGATTTAGAGAAGCTTATAAATTTACTGCTGAACATTCAGTATATGCTCATAAAAATCACCTTGGCAAAGGAATTGGCAAACTACTATTAACCGAATTAATTATTCTAGCCAAACAACAAAATTTGCACACGTTAATTGGTGTCATCGATTCTGAAAACACTTCTAGTATCAATTTTCATAAGAAATTTGGCTTTGAAGAAGTAGGTTTTATTAAAGAATCCGGTTATAAATTTGACCGCTGGTTGCATTCGGTTATTGTTCAGAAAATGCTTTAAAATTAGTCACAGTATTCAGTCACAGTAAACAAAATACTGAACACTGAGACTGCGACTATTGACTATATTATTTCCCTTCAATCCAATTAATGATTTCGGCATCTGTAGGTAACGTACTTGGAGCAACCACTTTTTCTAATTCTCCATTCGAATTAATAAGGTATTTTTGAAAATTCCATTGTACATTGCTGTCTTCCAATCCGTTTTTGGCTTTTTGGGTTAAAAATTGGTACACAGGATGCATTTCATTTCCTTTCACTGATATTTTAGCCATCATCGGAAACGTTACTCCATAATTTTTTTGACAAAACGAAGCAATTTGCGAATTACTTCCAGGTTCTTGTGATCCAAAATTATTAGCGGGAAAACCTACGATTACAAGATTTTGATCTTTATACTGATTATAAACCGCTTGTAATTGCTCATATTGAGGTGTTAATCCACATTCTGAAGCCGTATTTACAATGATTATTCTCTTTCCTTTTAAGGTTGCAAAATCGAATTCGTTACCTGCCAAGTCCTGAACTTTAAATTGGTATATTGTTTCTTTTGTCATAGATGTTGCTATTGTAGTTATTTCTTTTTTTTGTGCCTGATTTTGACAACTCCATAATGAAATTGCTAAAAACAGAAGTAATGATTTTTTCATGATCTTATTTTTATCAAATGTAATTAATTGTTAATGATATTGTTGCTAAACATTTCATAAAAAAAGGCTATCAAAAAGACATCCTTAATTTTATAATTAATTATTTTTTCAAATGCTTTTTATAAGGAATATAAGCAATTGCCGCAATTACTAATACAACTGCTAGTATGATGAAATAATAGGTAACATTCTGTTTTTCACCCGAAGCATAACTGTGTAAACCGCTCAAGTGGAAATTTACTCCAAAATACGTCATTAAAATCGATGCAAATGCTAAAACACTCATGACGCTATAAATCCATCTTCCGCGTAATGCGGGAACAAAACGCGCGTGAATTACAAATGCATACACCATAATACTAATTAATGCCCATGTTTCTTTTGGGTCCCAACCCCAATATCTTCCCCAACTTTCATTAGCCCATTGTCCACCAAGGAAATTTCCAATGGTTAACATCACCAAACCAACTGTTAACGCCATTTCATTGATGTAGGTGATTTCGTCAATGCTTAATTTGATTTTTTCTTTGTTTTTTGCATTGGTAAAAATCATTAAGAACAAAGCGACTAAACCTAACACCATGGCTAAGGTAAACGGACCGTAACTAGCTACAATAACCGCAACGTGAATCATTAACCAATAGGAATTTAAAACCGGTTGTAAATTTCCGATAGAAGGATCCATCCATTGCCAATGAGCTACCATTAAAATAATAGAAACTACAAATGTAGTAGAAGCTACGGTTAACTTTGATTTTCTTCCAAAAGCAAGACCAAAAAACATGGTTGCCCAAGCTACATATATCATACTTTCATAGGCATCACTCCAAGGCGCATGACCTGAAATATACCAACGAACGGCTAATCCCATTGTATGTAATACAAAAAACAGTGCAATTATACCATGAAAGACATTTATACTTAATCGAGTAAATTTATTATCCTTAAAAATTTGTACGATACAAAAAGCCAACATCAAAACCCCAGCCAACATATATAAATAGAATAGTCGTTTAAAAATATCGTACTTATTGTACATGATTTCAGAATTGATTTTGCTCTCTGAAAGCATTACTGCTTTTCCATATTTTTTTTGATAATCGGTTAATCCTTTTAATAAACTATTTGGCAGTTTATAATCATCATTTAAGGTCGATTTGTCAACTGCATTTAAATAAAACGGAACAATATTTTTAATGGAATCCAAAGCGGTTCCTGTAGGTTTATCGATTTCTAAATAAGATAACCATTTATTGGTTTTATCGCCTGGAACCGGGAATACTTTTAATATCTGACCACTTAATGCCGAATAAAATAAATTCACTTTTTTATCTGCTTCAATAAAGTCTTTTTGAAATTGATTAGGTATAGGTTCTTTGTAAGCTGCATCTAAATAATTAGCTAATTTATAACCGCCTTTTTCATCAAAAAAAGATACTAATGGTGCATATTTTGCCTCTTTTTCAACGCCAATTAATTTACGAATACTATCGTTCCCTCTTTTTAAATAAATGATGGGTAAATTATACCAATATTGAGGAAATTGAGTCATTGATAAAAATACTTGATCCGAATTCATTCCTTCATACGTATCACTTTTTGATACTTTTCGAAGTAATTCAGATGAAAACGTATTGATAGGTTTCATTCGACCCGCATCCTGTATGACTACTTTTCCAAATTCAGAAGCATGGTCTTCAGAAACTAAATGCTCTTTCAACAGTTTTAGTGTTTCCTCTTTACTTAGTTGTTTAGAATGTTGTGCAAAACCGATTGTTGAAAACAGCAATAATGCAATTCCTAGTAACTGATTTTTCTTTGCTTTTACTTTTTCTAATTTGTCTTTCAAACTAGCAAAACGCGTGTTTTTATTAAACAAAATAGCCATCATCCCAAAATACAATAAGAAATATCCAATATAAGTAATCCAAGTGCCCCAAAAATCATGACTTACCGATAATTGCGTTCCTTTTTCATCTGGATCAAAACCCGATTGAAACAATCTATAACCTCTGTAATCTAGGATATTATTCATAAAGATACTGTCTTTAAAGGTGTTCTTATTTTCAGTATCAATTACTTCGACTTTACTTTTAAAAGCAGAATAACTTTTATCTGTTCCTGGATATTTATCGGCTATAAAATCGTCTAATTTAATATTGAAAGGTGTGTTGTAAATTTTACTTCCAAAGAATAAGGTAAATTCTAATTTTCCAATTTTTACACTTTGTGGAACTCCCTGTTTTCCTTTTGAACCCACAAGTGTTACCGTTTCTTCTTTTCCTTGACTTTTTACTTTAACAATTAATGCATCATCTGTTTGTTTGTCTTTAAAATCATTATTAGATTCTAAGGTCATTTCGCCTTTAATAGCCGGTTCTGGAAATACAAATTGTGCGCCGCCCATGTTGTATAACGATCGTAATAATAAGGCTTGAGGTGTATTTTTTGTAACTTGACCTTGAAATTTATCGGCCATGCGCATAAAGTTTCCATCAAATGGCGACTGTATGGTGTAGGCTTCTCCTATTTTGGAAATATTAATAGCTCCTTCAGTAAATTTATTGAAGGTAAACAAAATATTGTGTAGGTTTTGCACTTCACCTTCCTTTAAATAATGCTCGTGGCGAGTTCCTCCACTCGATTCCACCATTTTAATCATTAATGTTCCGTTTTCAGAAGGTTTTATGGTTTCCTTTCCATTCAAAATAAAAGACTCATGAACTATTTCGAAAGGAATATCACTGAATTCGCCACCCATTGAAAAATCATTACTAGCAAAAAGATTTAAAAATGCATCGTCTTTAACTTCAGGCGCTAAAATCAAATCTTTTTCAAAGGTTTTTCGTTTCATTTCTCCTTTGTATTCGCCATCAACTAAAACCGTTAAATACGGTTTATCTGAATAAACAATATTTGCCGATTCACCTTCTCTAATAGGCATCATTCCTTCATAGCTAATATATCTTGTAACAAATGCTCCTACAATAATTAGTATAAATGATAGGTGTAATATTAGTGTTGCCCAATTTTCTTTTTTATGTAATTGATAGCGTTTCATATTACCTATGAAATTGATTACAAAAAATACCATTATGGCTTCAAACCACCACTTGTTATATACTACAACTCTTGCAGTATCAGTATTATAGGCATCTTCTATAAAAGTTCCAGCGGCCATTGCTACAGCAAAAAATATGAACAAAAAGGCCATTAAACGAGTCGAAAACAAAAAAGAGCTTATTTTTTTTTCCATGTGAAATGAGGAATGTATTTTTAAAAATTGACACAAATGTACTTAATTACAAAATACTATTTGTAAAGTTTAACAAAGGATTTACTATTTTTTAAGCATCGTTTAAGTTAAAACAGCATTTTAATTTCTTTAAGATCAAAAATTGATAGTACGTTGTTTTCTAATTCCAATTGTAATTTTCCTTCAAGGGTAACCGCAATAATTTTACCCACAAATCGATTACCATTAGCATCTTCGAAAGCTGAAACAACGCCTCGTTTATACAATAATTCATGATAGCGATCCCAATAAAAATTAGACCCTATTTTTTTTGCATTTTCCAGATTGAATTGCAGCTGTTTAGCTATTTTAATCATAATTTCCTCTTTATCAAAAGTTTTACTTTCTAAAATTGCCAATGAAGAAGCTTGGGGTAAATTCTCAAAATGTAGTTGATTCACATTAATACCAATTCCAATAATAGAAACTATTTCCGTTTGGTTCTTAAAACTGTTCTCAATCAAAACACCGCCAATCTTTTTATTTTCTGCCAAAATGTCGTTTGGCCACTTAATTTGAAATTTGATAAAACTTATCGATTGTAAAGCTTCCACAATGCTCAATGATACAATGCAATTTAATTCAAATAAATTAATCGAAGATTCTTGCAAATTATGATATAGTAAGCTAAAAGTCAATCCTTTATCACTTTCTGAAATCCAAGAAGCGCCACGTTGACCTTTCCCATCAGTTTGTTGATTGGTCACTACAATCGTATAATTTTCAGCAATTGCTTCTTGTGCCAATTCCTTCAAAAAACGATTGGTTGAATCTATGGCATTGAGTTTGATTATCTTCATTTACTACGAATAAGTTTTAATCTTATGTTAAGGTTCAAAAATAATGACAAAATTTGATACCTTTGCATAAATTCAAAAATAATAAATGGCGAAGAAGCAGATTAATAATGATGATCTATTAGCAAACATCATCAAAGGGATTGAAGACGTAAAAGGAGAAAACATTGATATTCTAGATTTAAGAGCAATTGACAATACCGTTTGTGATTATTTTGTAATTTGCAATGGAAACTCAAACACACAAGTCAATGCAATTGTAGGTTCTATTCAAAAATTAGTTTCAAAAGAGTTGAAAGACAAACCATGGCATGTGGAAGGTACAGAAAATGGCGAATGGGTTTTAATGGATTATGTAAACATTGTAGTTCATGTTTTTCAAAAACATATTCGCGAATATTACCGAATTGAAAGCTTATGGGGTGATGCAAATATTACAACAATTGAAACAAAATACTAAAAATTTTTATGGCACAAAACACTGATAATAATTCTGGCTTTAAATTTAGTCCATGGATGAGTATTTTACTTGTTCTTGCTGTATTTTTTACAATCAGTCTCTTTACAAACGGATTAAGCTTAAGTAATCCTGGAAAAACCAGTTTATCAAAATTCAACGATTTTATTGAAGCAGGCCAAGTTCAAAAAGTTACTTTTAACAATACAAATGCAACTATTTATTTAAAAAAAGCGGCATTATCTGACAAAGTGCATGCCGACGTACAAAAAGATGTTACTGGTAAATTAAATGTAAAAGGTCCACACTACGTAACTGAAATTGGAGATGCAAAAGCATTTCAAGACAATCTTTCCAAAGCAAAAGCCGCAGGTAAAATTTCTGAATATGAAAAAGAACCTGAAAGCATGTGGGGCGACATTATTTCATTATTATTACCTGTAATTATATTAGGTGCCTTGTGGATTTTCATGATGCGAAGAATGTCAGGCGGTTCAGGTGGTGGTGGACAAATTTTTAGCATTGGTAAATCAAAAGCAAAATTATTTGATGAAAAAAACGACACCCGAACAACATTTGAAAATGTTGCTGGTTTAGAAGGTGCTAAAGAAGAAATACAAGAAATTGTAGAGTTTCTTAAAAACCCTGAAAAATATACTTCCATTGGAGGAAAAATACCAAAAGGCGCCTTGCTAGTTGGTCCTCCTGGAACTGGAAAAACATTGTTAGCAAAAGCCGTTGCAGGTGAGGCAAAAGTACCTTTCTTTTCATTATCTGGTTCAGATTTTGTTGAAATGTTTGTAGGTGTTGGAGCTTCTCGTGTTAGAGATTTATTCAAACAAGCAAAAGAAAAATCACCTGCTATTATTTTTATTGACGAGATTGATGCTGTAGGAAGAGCGCGTGGAAAAAACAATATGACGGGTGCAAATGACGAAAGAGAAAACACATTAAATCAATTACTTACAGAAATGGATGGTTTTGGAACCAATTCAAATGTAATTGTATTAGCGGCTACTAATCGTGCCGATGTTTTAGACAAAGCGTTATTACGTGCCGGGCGTTTTGATCGACAAATTTATGTTGACTTACCAGACATTAGAGAGCGTGCAGCAATTTTTGAAGTGCATTTAAAACCTTTAAAAAAATCAGAGGAATTAGATACTGAATTTTTAGCCAAACAAACCCCAGGATTTTCTGGAGCTGATATTGCAAATGTTTGTAACGAAGCAGCTTTAATTGCAGCTCGTAAAGACAAAAAAGCAGTAGATAAACAAGATTTCTTAGATGCTGTTGATCGAATCGTTGGTGGATTAGAAAAGAAAAACAAAATTGTTACTCCCGATGAAAAAAGAGCAATTGCTATACATGAAGCAGGACACGCCACGGTTAGTTGGATGTTAGAACATGCAGCGCCGTTAGTAAAAGTTACTATTGTGCCTCGTGGTCAAAGTTTAGGCGCCGCATGGTATTTACCTGAAGAACGATTGATTGTTCGCCCAGATCAAATGCTTGATGAAATGTGCGCTACGATGGGCGGAAGAGCTGCAGAACGAGTTGTTTTTGATAAAATATCTACTGGAGCATTAAGTGATTTGGAAAAAGTCACCCGTCAGGCGCGAGCTATGGTTACTATTTATGGTTTGAATGAAAAACTAGGAAATATCACTTATTATGATTCTTCAGGTCAATCTGATTATAATTTTTCAAAACCTTATTCAGAAGATACTGCTCGCGTAATTGATACCGAAATTTCAAAATTAATTGAAGAGCAATACCAAAGAGCTATAGCTATTTTAGAAACCAATAAAGAAAAACTAACACAACTTGCAGATATATTAATCGAGAAAGAAGTAATCTTCAAAGATGATTTAGAAACTATATTTGGTAAAAGACCATTCGATAAGGAAATAACAATTCCTAAAGATGAAGACTTATCAACAAATTAAAATTAAAAAAAACTTAATTCCTGTTAAAAAGAATTAAGTTTTTTTTTATCTTTGAATTTTACTGACTAAAATACTCGACAAAGATAAATGAGTCTATTTAAAAAATTTTTTAAAACTTCTAGCGAGGAAACTGATTCTAAGGAAAAATTAGATGATAAAAACCCCTATGCTCCAGATGTTAATTTACCGATAGACGAACAATTTACTTTCAATTTTAAAGCAAATGGAGGTAAGTTTATCTATTGTGAAAGTTTATCAGAAATTTCTGAAAATTTTGAAAATATTTTAGCTGAAAATGATTGGTTTGAATCTGAAGCGCAATGCTTTGACTCCAGATTGTTTTATCTTTTAGATGAGAATAAGTTAAATTATACCGATACTAAAAACCCCAAATTTTTCTTTTCTTTCTGTGAAAATTTAATTGCTGATGAGGGTTCAATACTCTTTTCTTCATCTCAATTAAAACAATTTAAACCCAACGAATTACCTACCAACATGATTGTTTTTGCTACAACTAGTCAAATGGTGATTTCTAAAGGTGATGGATTGAGAGTTATTAAAAACAAACACGAAAAAGATTATCCTACAAACATAACTACTATAAAATACTTTGAAGAAGAAAAGGAGCAAGACTTTTTGCATTATGGAAGTTGCCATAAAAACCTATACCTACTTCTTTTAGAAGATTTATAAATATGAACGAAACGCTGAAAAGAGCATTATCTGGAGCCGTTTATGTTGTTTTATTGTTAGGCTGCATTTCTTATTCTAAAGAAAGTTTAGCAATACTATTTGGAATATTCTTGCTCATTGGTGTTTACGAATTTTGTAAAATTACCCAACTTAATTATTATTTTTCTATTTCTTTTGCTGCGGGTTCTTACTATTTTCTTTGGAATAAAAGTCAAGAAATTAACTTAAAAACAATTCTAGTTAGTATTGCTATAATCATATCTATAAAATTATTGTTTTATCTTTTTTCATTGCAAAAAACTACTTTTAAGATTGGTACCCGATACCTGTTATTAGTTGGTTACATTATCATTCCATTTATAATTACAAACTATGTTGCTTTAGGAAAAAATGGCTATAACCCTAAAATTTTAATTTCGATTTTCATTTTAATTTGGGCTAACGATACTTTTGCTTATCTTGTAGGGAAAAGCTTAGGACGTAACAAACTTTTTCCAAGTGTTTCTCCTAAAAAAACAATTGAAGGCTTCATCGGCGGGCTTATTTTTACGATTATAAGTAGTATCTTATTGTCTAAATTTTATATCGAATCAAAGATTTTATATATTTGGATTGTAATTGCTATTATTGTAAGTATTTTTAGCACTTTAGGCGATTTAATTCAATCTAAATTTAAACGTGTTGCGGGTGTAAAAGACAGCGGAAAAATAATGCCGGGACATGGAGGTGTTCTAGATCGTTTAGATAGTATTATATTTGTCATTCCATTTATTAATTTATTTTATTTAATTTTATATTATGTTTCATAAAGAAGGCTCAAAAATCATTTTCATCTCCTTACTAATTTCAGTCGGATTAATATTCTTGGCAGATGCATTTTTCAAAGATTCGATTTGGTTATTAAAAACAGTTCAAATTATAGTTCTGATATTCTTAATTTTGATTTTACAATTTTTCAGAAATCCAACACGTGTGGCAGACAATAGTGATAACCATATCCTAGCGCCTGTTGATGGTAAAGTAGTTGTAATTGAAGAAGTATATGAACCAGAGTATTTCAAAGATAAACGCTTGATGGTTTCTATTTTTATGTCACCAATTAATGTTCATGTTACTCGTTATGCACTAAATGGTGTGGTAAAATATAGTAAATACCATCCTGGTAAATATTTAGTTGCTTGGCATCCAAAAGCAAGTGAAGAAAACGAAAGAACAACAGTCGTGATTAATAATAATGTATATGGTGAAGTAATGTACCGTCAAATTGCAGGAGCATTAGCCCGTCGTATTGTAAATTATGCCAAAGAAGGTATGCGCGTAGTTCAAGGAAAAGATGCCGGATTTATTAAATTTGGTTCAAGAGTAGATTTATATTTACCATTAGGAACAGAAGTTATTGTGAAAATTGGTGATAAAGCAATAGGAAACAAAACAGTTATTTGTAAAACTGCATAAAATAAATGAGTACAAAGGACTTAAATACATTATTTGAAGAAGCATTCGCAAACGCACAACTCATTCCACAAGAATCAGTGCCGCAAGATATGCAACTCGTTTTGTATGGCTTGTATAAACAAGCAACTTCTGAACGTACCAATCAATCTCATTATCAAAATCCGCAAGATTTAATTAATGCTTTTAAATTGAATGCTTGGATGCAAGTCAAGCATTTAACAGCTGATGAAGCCAAAGTTAAATACATCGAAATAATCAATACATTACTTAAAGAGCGAAATTTATAACATGAAAAAAGTAATTATATTTTGTGTCTTCGTAATGCTATCCAGTTGCAGAGGAGGAAATGATTTAGAAGAAGTTCAAATACCCGATCCTGAAGTAGAAACTACACAATTAGCATATGGTAACCCAGGAGATGTAAAAGTGAACGAAGGCGGTACTTTTAAGATGAAGGGATTAAAGTATGCTTACGATGCATTAGAACCTCACATTGATGGACGCACTATGCAAATCCATTATGCAAAACATCATTTAAATTATGCAAACAAACTAAATAAAGAAATAGACACAACCGATTTAGCCACAAAATCAATTGAAGAAATTTTAACTAAATTAAATCCAAATAATAAAGCCCTACGAAATAACGCTGGTGGCTACTATAATCATAATTTATTTTTTGAAATTTTAGGACCAAAAGCCGGCGGAACACCTACTGGTCAACTTGCTACAGCTATTGATAGCGAACTAGGTTCATTTGATGATTTACAATCTCAATTAATTGATGCAGGTAACAATTTATTTGGAAGTGGCTGGGTATGGCTTGTGGTAACAAATGAAGGGAAATTAGCCGTTACAAGCACTACTAATCAAGATAATCCATTAATGCCAAATGCCGAAGTAAGAGGAACTCCTATTCTAGCAATAGACGTTTGGGAACACGCCTACTATTTGAAACATCAAAACAAACGAAACGATTATCTCACTGCATTATTCAATGTAATTGATTGGAAAGTCGTTAACGATAAATATGAATCAGCGTTAGCTCGTTTATAATTAAAAATCCCGCTATTGCGGGATTTTTAATGTATTTTAAATACTAGATTTATTTTTCAAACTCTTTTAATGTATTAATAATAATGGCAACACAATCTCTAAGTTGAGTTTCTGTCATTACTAATGGTGGCGCAAAACGAATGATGTTACCATGCGTGGGTTTAGCTAATAATCCGTTTTCTGCCAAACGCAAACAAATGTTCCATGCGGTATCACTTTCTTCTGTATCATTAATAACTACTGCATTCAATAACCCTTTACCTCTTACTAAAGTAGCTATAGAAGAAGTTTTAATAAACTGAGCCAATTCTTCTCGAAAGATGTTCCCTAATTTTCTAGCATTTTGAGCTAAATTTTCTTCGGAAATAACTTCTAATGCAGCCATTGCTACAGCTGCCGCCACAGGATTTCCTCCAAAGGTAGAACCGTGTTGTCCTGGTTTTATGACATTCATTATAGCATCGTTTGCCAAAACTGCCGAAACTGGATAAGCGCCGCCTGATAGTGCTTTTCCTAAAATTAGAATATCTGGTTGTGAGTAGGTTGCTTGCTTTTCACATTTTGATTCGCAGGTACAATTTCCACAAACAGCTAATAAAGATCCCGTTCTAGCAATTCCTGTTTGTACCTCATCGGCAATAAACAACACATTATTCGCTTTACAAATGGCTTTTGCTTTTTGAATAAAATCATCCGATGGAGTATAAACACCTGCTTCGCCTTGAATCGGTTCAACCAAGAAACCAGCAATATTTTTAGAGGAAGATATTGCTTTTTCAAGCGCCTCTATGTTATCATAAGGAATACTAATAAAACCAGCAGTGTATGGTCCAAAGTTTTTACGTGCATTTTCATCATTGGAAAACGAAATAATCGTGGTGGTTCTTCCGTGAAAATTGCCATCACAAACGATAATTTGAGCTTCATTTTCATGAATTCCTTTTTTCTCATAAGCCCATTTTCTGCACAATTTCAAAGCAGTTTCTACCGCTTCGGCTCCTGTGTTCATTGGTAATACCTTATCGAACCCAAAATAGTTGGTTACAAATTCTTCATAAACCCCTAATTTATCATTATAAAAAGCTCTAGAAGTAAGGGTTAAGGTTTGTGCTTGTTGCACCATTGCATCTACAATTTTAGGATGACAATGCCCTTGATTTACAGCAGAATAAGCAGATAAAAAATCATAATATTTTTTTCCATCTACATCCCAAACGCACACTCCTTCTCCTCTACTTAAAACCACTGGTAATGGATGATAATTGTGCGCTCCGTATTTTTCTTCTAATGTTATAGCTTCAGTAGCTCTTGATTTGTCTAAAACTGACATGCTTTAATTCGTTTTTGATTGTAATCGAGTAATTCCTTCTTTAGGGCGAGAAATCAACCATTTAGCAAAAGTAGTAATTTTTGTTGGAAGATAGATGCTGGAAGAAAAAACTCCAAACTTCCTGCTGCAAGCTCCCTACTCACTATTCAAACATTTCCAACAACGTAGTAACCGTATTCCAGTTCCGAATCGAAGCTACAACATTTAATTTCTTCTCAATATACTTTTGGTCTAACCTAGTTTTTCCAGCACCAACAGCATATTTAATATAAATTCTACTTTGATCTATCGCTGCTTCATCGGGTTTGAATTGACTTATTTTTAAATCATTTAAGGCGCCATTTGATAATTCCTTTGAAATAAAAGCAACATACAACTTTTTAGTATCGCACTCTTTTTCTTTGAGATAGGGATTGATTTTTAAACAAGCTTCCAAATCTTCTTTACTGATTACAACAACGGGAACTTCAAGTCCTAATTCTTTAAAAATTTCTTGTTTAATTTTAAAACCAACACTCGCACCGTGCATTTCATCTGAATCTACAAAAACATTACCCGATTGAATATAGGTTTGTACATTTTGAAATCCTGCCTTTTCTAAAAGGGTTTTCAAAACATCCATCTTAATCATGTTGTGTCCAGAAACATTAATTCCGCGCAATAAAGCTAAATGGGTTTTCATATACATTTGAAATTTGGCATAAATGTAAAAAAATGTATCAAATAACACCCAACAATTCTTATTTTTGCTTCATGGTAAAAAAGAGAACCGAAAAAATCGTATTCGAAAACGTAAAAATCCTTGATGCAGGTGCAAAAGGTGTTTCAGTCGCAAAAGCGCCTGATGGCAAAGTAATATTTCTTCCAAATGTTGTACCCGGTGATGTTGTTGATGTGCAAACCATGAAGAAAAGAAAAGCCTACTATGAAGGTAAAGCAATTAAAATTCATGAATTTTCTGAACATAGAATAGCGCCTGTTTGTGATCACTTTGGATCTTGTGGTGGTTGCAAATGGCAAAATATGAACTACAGTCAGCAGTTGTTCTACAAAAATCAGGAAGTATATAATAATTTAAAGCGTATAGGAAAAATTGAATTGCCTGAATTTGAGCCCATTTTAGGTTCGGAAAAACAATTTTTTTATAGAAATAAAATGGAATTTGGGTTTTCAAACGCGCGTTGGATGACCGATGCCGAAATTCAATCGGGAACCGAATTTGACAATAAAAACGCACTTGGTTTTCATATTCCGAGAATGTGGGATAAGATTTTAGACATCGAAAAATGCCATTTACAAGAAGATCCATCCAATGAAATTCGGAACGAAATAAAACGATTTGCCAATGAAAACAACTTGTCGTTCTTTAACGCTAGAGCGGTAGAAGGTTTGTTAAGAACGTTGATGATTAGAACGGCTTCTACTGGAGAACTTATGGTTTTGATTCAGTTTTTTGAAAACGATAAAAAAAGTATCGAATTGATGATGAACTTCTTAGCCGAACGTTTTCCACAAATTACTTCGTTACAATATGTGATCAATCAGAAATTGAACGATACGTTATATGACCAAGACATTATTTTATTTAAAGGGCGCGATTATATTTTGGAAGAAATGGAAGGTTTGCATTTTAGTATTAATGCGAAATCGTTCTATCAAACCAATTCAGATCAAGCCTATGAATTATACAAAATTACCAGAGAATTTGCTGGTTTAACGGGTAATGAAACCGTATATGATTTATATACAGGAACTGGAACTATTGCTCAATTCGTATCCAAAAAAGCCAAGAAAGTTATTGGTGTGGAAGCCGTTCCTGAAGCCATAATAGATGCGAAAGCAAATGCCGAGCGAAATAACATAACCAATTGTGAGTTTTATGTAGGAGACATGAAAAATGTGTTTAATAACGAATTCATCAACACACACGGTCAACCCGATGTTATCATTACTGATCCGCCAAGAGATGGAATGCACAAAGACGTTATAGCAATGCTATTAAAAACGGATGTTCCAAAAATTGTATATGTAAGTTGTAACTCCGCTACACAAGCACGCGACTTAGCCTTAATGGACGAAAAATACAAAGTAGTTCGTGTGCGCCCTGTGGATATGTTTCCGCAAACGCATCATGTAGAAAATGTTGTACTTTTGGAATTAAAAAATTAAAAATTATGAACTATAAACTATTTCTAATTATACTTTTTACTTTCACGTTATCAAGTTGCGAGAAAGATGATATTTGTCCCGAAGGAACATCTGTGACACCACAGTTAATCATTGAGTTTTACAATGCTGCTACCCCTACTGTTTTGAAGAATGTAACCAATCTTGGAATTATAGAACCCGCTGCCCTTGTAGGAATTGCATTTAATGAGGTTTCAAAAATTGAAGTGCCTTTAAAAACAACTACCGATATAACTACCTTACATTTTATACAAAATGGAAGTGACACTGTCACTACTAATGATAATATTGATGTGATTACCTTTAATTACCAAAGAGTTGATAAATATGTATCTCGTGCTTGCGGATTTAAAACGTTGTTTTATTTAAACGTAACCAATCCGGTGGTTTTAACTGCTGATGGAAGTAATTGGATTCAGAATATTGTAGTAACCCAACCTAATATTGAAAACGAAAATGAAGTACATGTTAAAATTTATTTTTAGTCTAGCCTTTATTGCGGTTTCAACGATTGGAAACGCTCAAATAAAAGACACTACACAAGTGGTTTATCCTGAACGTTATGGTTTGCGTGTGGGTGTAGATTTACATCGCTTGTCTAAAAATTTTTATGAGAAAGACTATAAAGGATTAGAAATTGTAGGAGATTATCGTTTGACCAGTCGTTTTTATTTGGCTGGCGAACTAGGAAACGAAGAAAAAACAGTTGATGATGATCGTTTGAACTTTACGACAAAAGGCACCTATTTTAAGGCAGGGTTTGATTACAACTCGTTTGAAAACTGGCTCGACATGGAAAATATGATTTATGTAGGTATGCGCTATGGTATTAGCAGCTTTAGTCATACCGTAAACAGTTACAAAATATATGATCCTACTAATTATTATGGTGAAAATACTGTGATTTCTGGAACAAACTATAATGGTTTAACAGCCAACTGGATTGAGATTATTGGTGGTGTAAAAGCTGAATTATTTAGTAATTTATATTTAGGCTTTTCCTTGCGTTTAAACTATTTAGTCTCCAACAAAAAACCTGACGGATTTGACAACCTATATATTCCTGGATTTAACCGCACCTATGAAGGAAAATTTGGCGCTGGTTTAAATTATACCTTGAGTTATTTCATACCGATTTATAAAAAAAATAAATTAGCTAATGAGAATAAGTAAAAAAAAAGGCGTTACGATAGTGGCGCTTTTTTTGTTTACCTCTATTTTATAAAAACTAAAACGTACTTTTGATATACTTCTAACATATCGTATCTATACTTCTAGCATACACTCCGCATACACTCCGCATACACTCGGCATACACTATTTATACTTTAACTAAGTATATCTATGGTTATGTATCCTGAATGTAGCTAGTATCTTCCTATTATCTATTTTTTCTACTCCTTATTTGCTTTGGATATTTTTATTTATTTTTTATATTTGTTCATATAAGCCACTACTTATGAACTGGAAAGCCAAAACCTTACTTCACAAAGGAACCCTTCGAATTGCTGTTTATTTTGAAAAAAATACCACATTAATTACTCGCATTAAAACTTTTGAAGATGCTCGATGGAGTGCATCCAACTGCTATTGGCATTTACCAGATACTGAAGCCAATCGTTTGCATTTTAAATTGCCATTAGCACATACTTTAGTTCCTAATGCGGAAGGAATGGCAAGTATTGAAACCTTTAAACGCTACATGTTATCAAAAAGGTATAGCCCAAATACAATAAATACCTATTGTGAAGCATTAAAATCGTTTTTACTCTTTTGCAATACCAAAGCAGTTAGAGATATTACAAATGTTGATGTCATTTTATATAATAACAACTATATTTTAAAGCATAATTTATCTTCGTCTTATCAAAACCAGATTGTAAATGCAATCAAACTGTATTTTAAAATTGTAAAAGAAACCGCAATAGAAATTGACAAAATTCATCGTCCTAGAAGAGAAAAAGCATTGCCTAATGTTTTGAGTAAAGAAGAGGTAAAACAAATTATTACTGCTCCTACTAATTTAAAACACAAAACAATGTTAAGTTTAATTTATTCATGCGGCTTACGATGTGGCGAATTATTAGCATTACAACCGCATCATATAGATTCTAAGCGAAATATAGTTTTATTAAAAAATTCAAAAGGCAAAAAGGATAGAATTGTTCCGCTAAGTCCTAAAATATTAGAAATATTACGAGAATATTATAAAGTTTACAAACCAAAAACGTATTTATTTGAAGGGCAAAAAGAAGGCGCACCATATGATGCCAGAAGTATACAACTAGTATTGAAACAAGCGCTACATAAAACAGATATTAAAAAACCTGTTACTTTACATTGGTTGCGACACAGTTATGCTACTCATTTGCTTGAAAGTGGAACCGATTTAAGATACATACAAGAATTATTAGGACATAATAGCAGTAAAACAACTGAAATTTACACGCACGTTAGCACAAAAAACATTCAACAAATTAAAAGTCCCTTTGATGATTTGTAAGGAAAAATTATTATATTTGATTTAGATAAAAAGCGAAACAAAACTTCGCATAGCTACCCAAATATGGGTGTATATACGAAGTTTTATATCGCATATAAATGAGTTAGCTGAAAGGCAAAAAGACACGAAGGCAAATGAAACATTGCATAAATAATATGGTATGTTACATTTGCAAGATACTAGTCAAGATCGAGTTAGAATTACATGGACTTAATACTTTGACTAGGGAACATAAAATAAAACGCATGATTCATCAACAATTTAAAATCGATAAAAATGAGTAATTCGAAAATGGTAATAGCCCTAACGCTATTCTTGGCAATATTTACAACCACAACTGTAAATGCCCAAAGTAAAAAGAAACAAACCGAAACATTTAAAGTTTGGGGCAATTGTGGTATGTGTGAAAAAACAATAGAAAAGTCCTTAAAAGTGAACGGCATTTCAAGTGCGGAATGGAATAAAGACTCAAAAATTATAACTGTAGTTTTTAATCCTAAAATAATTACCTTGATAAACATTCACAAAAAAATTGCAAGTGTAGGTTACGACACAGAATTAGAAACTGCAAATGATGAAGTATATAAGAATCTCCATGGTTGTTGTCAATACGAAAGAAAAAATAAGTAAAATGAAAAAAATAATCATTTTGTTTTTTAGCATTGTGTCCTTAGCAAATGTAAATGCGCAAATATCAAAAGCCGAACTTATTGCTAACGGATTAACTTGTTCAATGTGCAGTAAGGCGACTTATAATCAGTTGAAAACTATTCCATTTTTAGATAGTATATATACCGATGTAGAACACACGAAATTTATACTTTATTTTAATACTGAAACGACTTTCGATTTGAAATTGATAAAAACAAAAGTAGAAGATGCGGGTTTTTCGGTCGGGTCATTGGTGCTTTTTATGAAGTTTGATAATGTCGCAGTAGAAAATGATTTTCATTATAATGTTGGCGACATTACTTATCATTTTATGGATACAAAAAAACAAACACTTAACAATATTCATCAAGTTAAATTAATTGACAAGGGATTTGTAAGCGACAAGGAGTATAAAAAATATTTAAAACTTGCTTCGAAGTATCCTTGTTACAAAGCAGGAAAAATGGAAAACATAAAGGTTCTTTATCATTTGAAGGTAATCTAAAAATATGAAAAGAAATTTCATACTATTTGTTTTATCTTTTTGGCTATTTCAAGCAAAAGCACAGGAGTTATTTTTATTGACATATCCAGCAAGCAATGTTCCGAAAAATACAATGATCGTAAGAGGTATGAATTCGTTTTTTCAGCGTTCTGCTGATAATTCAATTAGCTATCATTTTATGCCGGAAGTAATGTTTGGTATAAATAAAAATTTTATGCTAGTAACAAATGGATTCATAAGTAACGAAAACAATAAAGTAAATTTTGAAGGGGCAAGTGTTTTAGGTCAATACCGTTTCTATTCAAACGATGAAACAAAAAGACATTTTAGAATGGCTGTTTGGAGTCGAATAGCAGTAAATAATGCCGATATACACCAAGAAGAAATAGAATTAAATGGACATAATTCCGGCTTACGATTAGGGCTTACAGGGACTCAACTTTTGCATAAAACAGCATTAAGTAGTACAGTATCTTATCAAAAAGTACTTAATAATATTAGCAATGAATTTCCAAAAAATTATTCAACTGATGCAGTAGATTATACATTTTCTATTGGTCAATTAGTATTGCCTAAACAATACAAGAATTTTAATCAAACAAATGTAAACTTAATGGTAGAAATGTTAGGTCAGACTCATTTGGAAAATGGAGAATCATTTTTAGACATTACTCCCGTATTACAATTCATTATTAAAAGCAAAGCAAGACTAGACATTGCATACAGACGGCAATTATATAGCACAATGTATAGAACTCAACCAAACGGAATAATTATCAATTTTCAATACAATATATTTAATGTTGTAAAACAAAAGTAAAATAAAAACGATGAAATATGCCCTACAGCTAACAGCGTGCAAGCGCCATAACCCTGCCGCAGGCGCAACACAGGGTTACGATCGCCTGCACGCAAACCGTT
>Ga0209443_1000675_pt1 | contig 22870 bp, 23 predicted proteins | sample LauGreBMM110DCMD_2_FD_187571 | JGI IMG/M metagenome (GOLD analysis project Ga0209443, IMG submission 187571) | Freshwater lake microbial communities from Lake Michigan, USA - Su13.BD.MM110.DCMD (SPAdes) (version 2) | ecosystem: Environmental > Aquatic > Freshwater > Lake | place: Lake Michigan... | reverse complement strand
GCGCACCGTCGTTACGTCGCAGGACTCTATTGCGCCTATTACTTTTGGAATCTGCTGCAGACAGATGTTGGAATCCAGGACGAGTTCGTGGTGAATGGAGTTTATGTGCTGTGAAACAATTCGTGCATGCAGCAGGTCTTCCGAGCCCTCCATTCCCACGGAAAAGGTGTGAAGCCGCTCCGGAAATATAAGCCTGGAAGCAATCGCCGCAACAAGGGAGCTATCGAGTCCGCCCGAAAGACACGCACCAATCGATCGGTTCCGACCAACCGCAAGCCGTTTTTTTACGGCTTCGGTTAGCGAGCTGCGTACAAGGGCCGCTGCCGTTTCTACGGAGAGTGTCTCCGGGATGGCTTTGAGCCACGGTGTTTGGTGCCAAATTTCGATGAAAACAGTTGTTCCGTCCAAGTAGAGTTGGTGAACCGATCCGGGGATTATCGTATCGACGCGCAACGCACCCTGTGGCAAGCCCTTGAGTTCGCTAGAAACTCCCCATTGCCCGGGCCCGTAGTACGCAAAAAAAAGCGGCCTTACCCCATAGGGATCCCGCATCAGGGTTATTGTTCCCTCGTCGATGTCCAGGTCTACGATAGCAAAATCCCCGTCCAGCAATCGACAGACGTTGCGATGGCCATAGCCTTTTTTTAGCAGCTCGGGCACGATACTGCAGTCACTAAGTCTTTCGTCATCCTGGATGTTTTCCTGAAGAAAAAGTTCCTTGGAGTTGTATATTTCCCCGTTGCACATTACCAGGCGCCTTCTCTCACTGCCAATGGCATAGGGCTGTTCCTGCGCCGGACGCTGGTTATATTCGGCGCCCTGTACGGCAAGCAGCGTGAACCCAATAATAACTGGAAATCCGTTGCCTCCATAGTACGGGACCACTTCTAATGCAGTGTCGTCCGGGCCCCTTGCTGCCAGATTCTCTAGCATTGTAACAGAAGTTTCCTCGGAAAAGCCACAGAGTACAGAAATTCCGCACATCGTTTTTCTAGGAAATTTTATTTAAAAAAACTGATGTGTAAACACAGGTCAATTGCTTTTTTTCAGGAAACCCCGCCTAGCAAGAAGCGCCAATAGTAGAACGACGAGAGCCGGAATCACCAGGTAAATGAAAAAATTTTCGACGAATGATTCTTTGCGTTTCGGTAAATCCATTGCCTTTTCCCTTTGCTCGGAAACATCCCCGGAAACATCCCCGGAAACATCCCCGGAAACATCCCCATTTTCTTTTTTTGCATCAACAGCCGGCACAACGTCCGGGGGCTCGCACTCCAAAAGACAGTCGCCCACCGAAGAGTAGAGACGCTGGCCCTTTATAAATGAAAACCGCGTCACCGAAATACAGTTATCGATACCGGCTATCCGGGAAGTACATTGCCACCCAATTGGAGTGTGTGCTCCAATGTCGTCTTGGTATTGACGGCACTCGCCAACAGTACTGAAAAATGCATTGCCTTTGTCGTCGATACAGTACTCTTTTGGAGGCGCCATGGGCCGCAGAAATTTTGTGGGTTCCGTGGCATTACACAGTTCGCCGCCAAACATTTGTTTCGGCACCAGGATCCATTGGAATTCGTTGTCTGTGAAATCGCCCGTTTCCTGGCTCGCTATATCTGGAATAGCTAAATTATTCAAGTCCAACGGAAATTCGAGGATTGTTTTGGTAATCGAATTGCCGAGAGCCAGCGGCAAAAACGCCCGGATTGGCCCGGCGTCGCGGTGATAAGCATTAAACAAGTCCGTGGCAAATGGGGTGAGGTTTTTGGACAAGAAAAAAACGGTCGATGGTTTCATAACGATGCCATCCTCAACCTCGTCCTGGTACCCCTGGCTGTTTGAAAATGGAGTTCCGGTTACATAAAGATGAGTGTGCAGTAAATCAGTTGTACCGGTTAACGCGGTACTCTCATAATTTAAAATAAAAGCCTCTTTTGCGAGGAGAGGTTTTGGCACGTTGTTTGATTTAACTCCGATCAGGCGGTTTTTTGAGTAGCGTTTGGACATCCACGTTTCCGTATAAAAATCTCCTTTTCCCAATGGCTTGCGTAATGTAAACACAATTGCGTTGTCGTACGACGTGCCGTAACTTGGAAACTTTTTCCGGTCGCCAGAGAAGCGCTCAACACTGTCAATCAATGGTTTTGAAAGAAACTTTTTTTGGAAAATGTTGAAGAGATAGTATTGGGATTCCGTCATAACGTTCATGTTTTAATTAAATTGAATTAAATGAATTATCCAACTATTATACTATAGTTGAGATATAACTATAACTTCACATATCATAGAAATTAATTTGCATTATAAAAATGCGAAAAAGCGAATGGGGACCGAAACTTTGGGCGTTCCTTCACGCCCTCAGCTTTGCTTTTCCGAAAAACCCGACACAGGAGGAAAAAATTGCATTCAATAGTCTTTTAGAAAGCCTAAAAATCCTCATCCCATGCCCGCAGTGCCGGAACCACTACTGCAGCTACCTGGGCGAAAGCCCGGCTCCGATCACCTGTGGCGATGATTTGCGCAGCTGGCTAGTGGACTTCCACAATGACGTTAACCACCGCACCGGAAAACCCAAAGTATCCTACGCCGATGCCGAAAAAATGTACACAGATAGCAAGGAAATAAACCCAGCTCCTCAAAAAGCAGCAGCCGCTGAGCCATTGGATTCAAGCGTAATGTTCATTATTATTGCTGTGTTTCTTTTTATTTTTCTGGTTTGCGCGTGTTTTCTTCTCTTTAACCTTAGAAACTAAACGCAATGAGCCAGTCGAGGAATGTAACGTTTTCCATTGCCGACCCGGACCATGTCCGCGCCCTTTCGGTCGTTGAAATTACTTCCACTCGTCTTTCCAAGCCAAAATCCAAACTCCCCGACAACAACGGTGTCCTGAGCTTGCTGATGGGTTCGTTGGACCGGCGTCTCCGTTGCACCACCTGTGAAAACGACACACTCTCCTGTCCCGGCCACTTTGGCCACATCGAATTTGCGGCGCCAATATACCACTTTGGGTTTGTGAAGCGCATCGCCAAGACTCTTCGGAAAATATGCTATTGGTGCGCCCATCCTTTTGCCACTTCGGCTCTCTCCGACGATACTGCTCGGCTCCAACGCACCGAATCCTGCAAAGACACACCCGTGCTCGTTGAAAAACGCCCCGGTCAGCCAAATCGGCGCCGCGAAATGAGCCGCGATTCGTCTTCTACTAACGACACGGTTTCGCGAAGTTGCAGCGAAACCCGCATTCGCTGTGCCTTTTGCACCGGGTACATTGCGCGGTACACTGCCGAGGGTCACCGGGTTCGCGTGTCTTGGCCAGAGGCGCTTCACAAAAAATCACGATTTCTCCCGGCATCAAAAGCTCTTTCTATTTTTGACCGCGCTCTGCTTCTCCCCGGCACCGATTCTATCTTCCCAGACTCGGAACCCCAGTTAAAAAAACTTAAAAATGCAATCCTCACTGTACTAATTGTGCCGCCGCCTTGTATTCGGCCGTCGGTTATCCAGGAAAAAAGCTCCAAAGTTCGAGGCCAAGACGACCTGACGCGCCTACTCGTTAACATTGTGACGGTGAACAACAAATTGCGTGCCTCAATGAACGACAACCCCTCGGGAAAGCCCAACCCCCAGATTTTGGCCGAGCTCCAGTGGACCGTTTCCAGCTACATGCACAACGACGTCCGGGGAGAGCGCAAGGCGACCAACCGTACCGGTGGCACTACACGGGATCTTCGCACTCGCCTCGTTGGAAAAAGCGGCCGGGTGCGCAACACCCTGATGGGAAAAAGGGTTAATTTTAGTGCGCGCGACGTCATTACTCCGTCGGTGGCAATTGATGTGGACCAGGTTGGCGTGCCGCTCATTATCGCCGAAACGCTGCTCAAGCCGGTGCTTGTTACCTCGTTGAACCACAGCCTCATGACCAAGTACCTTGCCAGTGGCATTATCAAGTACGTGCATGTTGTCGAGGAGTGGGGAAAGGTCCGCCGCGTCTTTGTGAACGAAGAGTCTCTTGTAACCATTCCGGAACTCAAAGTCGGCTGGAAAGTCGAGCGCCGTATGCTCGACGAAGACTACGTCTGTATGAACCGCCACCCGAGTCTTCACCGGGTTTCTATGATGGGCCACCGGGCAAAAATTTTGCCCAAAGGTAATTTGACTTTGCAGATGAATCCTGCTATTTGCCCGCCGTACAATTGCGACTTTGACGGCGATGAAATGAATCTCCACCTGGCCACCACGGTGGAAGCCGACGCCGAGCTCCAGGAGCTTCTCTCCGTCAACAAAAACGTCATTTCGCCCCAAAATTCCCGGTTGTGTATCGGCGCGGTGCAAGACTGCGCACTGGGCATTTACATGCTTTCGGACGAAAACATCGTTCTGGCCCGCGAAGACGTCTTCCAGCTCATGTACAGCGGCGGCACCGAAGATTTCCGGATTGACGTGCCCCATACTGGCCGTGGCGTCATTTCTTCATTTTTGCCGGAATCATTTTTTTACAAAGTGTCTAATGGCTCGGGACTGTGCTTCGAAGGCGGTGTCTTGGTTTCGGGCCGCATGAACCGCGCAGCCATTCACGCAACCGTCGTCACAATTGCGCTGGACTACAATCCCGAAACGGCGTCCCGCCTGCTTGGTCACTGGCAACGTGTGGCGTGTTACTATGTGACGATGCGCGGTTTCAGCATTTCAATGGACGACTGTCTCATCGACGAAGACTCGCGCGAAGCCGTTAAATCGTACCTTGATGTGTCGATAGCGCGCATTGAAGAGAGTTCGGCGGACGACGCGGCAAAAAACGCGGCCCTCGGTAGTCTACTGGGAAACCTGGGGTCTCTCGCAGCGCGCCACACCACGGAAACAAACGCCATTGTGGCCATGTCGGCGAGCGGAGCCAAGGGCAATTCAATCAATTTGACCCAGATTCGCTGTGCCGTTGGCCAGCAGAATGTAAATGGCACCCGGACTCTCGGCTGTTTACCGGGATTCAAAAAATCCGATCAGTCTTGCGAACGCTTCGGCTTTGTTCGCTCGTGCTACTCCACCGGGCTAAGTCCTACTGAATTTTTTCACCACGCAATGTCCGGCCGGGAAGGCATTGTCGATACCGCTGTAAAGACCGCGGAAACAGGCTACCTGGGTCGGCGGCTCGCCAAAGGCTTTGAAAGCGTCCGGACTCTTGTCGATCGTTCGGTGCGAAACGCTTTCAACGAAATTATCCAGTTTGAGTACGGTAACGACGGCTACGACCCAAGCTGGCTTGAAATTGTTTCCTTCCAGGGCTTTTACGACACTAAGCCCCTTCGGCTCTCTTTGCTTTTTGCCCAGTACTATGTGTTGGTCGTAAACTACTTTGTGCTGCGCGCCCCCTGTCCAAAAACCGTCTATCTGCCCTGTGATCCCACCCGAGTACTGCAACAGGCGCTTCACCGGTTCCCCAATTCAACGGAAAATTACGAAATTAATGCCGACGTAAAAAAACTTTTGCAAGAACTTGGTGGCCCTTCTAATTTTTCGACCGTAATGCTCCAGGCTGCGATCGTTTTCTCCGTCTGCTGTTTTTCGGCTGACTTAAGCGCAGCCGCGGTCCGCTGGGCATTTACCGAAATCCGACGGCGGCATAACCGCGCTTTTGTGTCGTCTGGCGAAATGGTTGGAATTGTCGCGGCACAGTCTATTGCCCAACCGGCCACCCAGCTCACCCTCAACACTTTTCACTATGCCGGCGTCGTTGCTTTCAACGTCACCCTTGGCCTTCCAAGACTTAAAGAGCTTACCGATGCTACCACCGAGTCACTGAGTCCTTCTATGGTGGTGCCATTGCTTGCCAATGCCGACGAAACCCAGGCACTGCGCAGCATCCAGTACTTGCTTTTGGGAAAATTCATTATTTTGCTTGAATTTTTGAAAAATAAGCCTTTTGCCGAAAATTTGCTCATCGACTATCTCGAACTGGACATGGAACTGTGCATTGCAAACGGAATTTCGCCGCGCTTTGTGCTTGACCGGGTGCAAGAGAGATTACAAACCGGACCGAGAGTGGGCGGATGCTCGTTGCCGTCGCACGATACCTGGTATGTCTGGCTTCCATCCTCTCCTGAGAAACCGAGAAGTCTATCCACGTTCAACCGGATTCGCCTCACCGGCACCAGTGCCCTGGGCAAAATAAGCGCATCGCGCTTTTACCCTACCAACGAGCTATCGCGATGCACGCCGTACCCGCTTGACAGCACATTGACCCCCCGCACACTCCTTACCACCGGAAGTTCATTTGAGGCGTTCTTTGGGAATGCTCCCGAGTTTTTTGACGTATATGGCGCATACACTAACAATCTGCACGAAGTCTACGCGTATCTCGGTGTCGAAGCGGCGTCGGCTATGCTGTTTTTTGAGTTGCGTCAAGTTCTTTCGTTCGAAGGTACGTTTGTGCACGACCGTCATTTTCGGTTGATTGTCGACGTCATGACGCATTCGGGCGCCATCGTTCCGTTGAGCCGTCACGGCCTTAATAAGAACATGAATACCGGAATTTTGGCCCGAGCTTCGTTTGAAGCCACTGTGGACCAGCTGTTGGACGGCGCTCTGCGTGGCGAAGTCGATCATTTGCGGGGGGTTTCCGAAAACATTTTCCTCGGTCTTTTTCCGCCAATGGGAACCGGCACATTCGATGTTATCTCCGAGGTGCGACGTCCCAAGGGTGCAATTGTTTCACTTATTCCAAAGATTTTGCCATCGGGAACACACGTTTTCAAACGGGCTTCGCCACTCTGTGAAATCGACCGGATTTTTGACCTGGCCAATATCTTGGTGCCATACTCACCACCCGGCTTTTCCCTCGGAAACCACAGCAAGGTCGCCCACGAACAAGACAGCGTACCGGATGCCACGACGTGTCCCCAGATTTGTTCGCAGATGAATGAATTTATGGCGGCCCGAAACACTTCGTACCGCCCCAGCACGCCCATTCCCTTTCAGCAAACTGAGTCGTTTGACTCCTTCGCGTTTCCGACAATTGACGTCATTGCGCTCTGCGCTGAACTCGAAGCTGCGGCCCCGAAACCTGCGATTGACATAATGGGTCTTTATTCGGACATCTATGGACCTATTGACGTAATGTCGTTGTACGCGGACATTTGTCAAAATTCCAATGGATTGCAAAATTAATTTTGAATTATTTTTAAAAGTTTTCAAATAAAATGAAATTGTGGATTTTAGGAATTATTCTGGGCTTTTTCGTCGGTGGTATAGCTTTCGTTGTTTATTTGTGTTGCAAAAAAAATTTTGTGGAGCTAAAAGATTTAATTCAGATGGAAAATGGCGTTACCTTGGAAAGCTTTAAGGAAATGCAAAAAAATAAAAGTAAAAATGCGCCTAACCAGATATCCAAATTTTTGTTTCAAACCATAGATAATTCAACTAACAATTTGCCAGTAATTATGGATACTCTTAAGAATAACATAGATTTATCCCAAAACTATTTGTTTGTCTATATAAACAATCGCGACATAGACTCTTTTGTAAAAAATGAGTATCCAGAGTACTATGTTATTTTTAGATCAATCATAAACAGCGAATTGCGCAACAACCTAATTGGGGTACTTCTACTGTACCGTTACGGGGGAGTGTACTTGAAACTAGGGTACAAGTTGCTCCGGCCATTGCACGAAATTATAAAAGAAACCGACGAATTTTTAAGTACGCGCAACATTGACAAAAAATTAGATATTTCCTTTTTCGCGGCTTATCCAAAACACCCGGTTCTTTTACGGTATCTGGAAATTACAATGGAAATGTTAATAAAAATAATGGATAATCACACGGAAAATAACGGGTTGTTCGAAGTCGGCAGCGGCAGCGTGCCTTTTACAAAAGCTTTTTCCTCTGTACTACTGAATAGCGATGCGACGGAGATTGAAATAGGCACGTACCAAACTAAAGGAATGACGGTAAAAATACTAAGCAATGAAAAAAAATTGGTGAAATCAATGGATAATCAAATGTCACCACTTCTGACGCTTGCCTACAGCCCTGTGGAACCCACAGAGCCGTCCGAAATATTTAGAAGGTTTAACAGGACAGTTGACTACCGAGCCTTTAAAAGGAATTTGCCCGACGAGCCCTACCTCCAGAAAATCCCAAATTTTGTGTTCAAGACTGGAATTTTTGAACTGTATGAAATTCCAATTGAGCTTTATCGAGTTTTTAAAGAAACCGAGACCAACAATCCGTCTTACACCTTTGTTTACTTTTCCGACCGCGATTTAAATCAATTTGTCAAGGAAAAATTTCCACAGCACTGTAGTCTTTTTAAATCGTTGATTCCCGGGGCCTATCGGGCAGATCTTTTCCGGGTAATGGTTCTGTTGTACTACGGGGGTATTTACCTTGACCTTGGAAATCAATTTTTAAGGCCCATTTCCGAAATTGTTGATACTTCGGATGAGTTTGTCTCAGCAAGAGATCGAGGTCTTTTTGACATTCAGTTTGCTTTTCTTGCGGCTTACAGGGGTCACCCCATTTTAAACCATTACTTACAACGTGTAATGAGAAACATAAAACTAAAAAAAAAGGGAAAGACTAGCCTCAGTATCACGGGACCAACTGCATTTGGAAAAGCCTTCAATAGTTATTTATTTGGTGTTAGGAAACAAAAAATTGCGCTCGGAAATTATTTCATCAAAAATTGTAAAATTAAAATGTTTTCATTTGGCGGACTGTCCTTCAATGATAAACATGCGTTAAAAAATGGCACACAAAATGGATACTTTAATGAATTCAACCAGTACATTATTCGCGACAAATTTCCAACGTATCAGGAAGTAGTGTACAGTAGTATTGGCAAGTTAAACTACGTTAATCTTTGGAAAATGAACAAGGTATTTAAAAAAACGGAACAAAGTTGCTAAACTTAATTAGTTCCACGGGTAGTCGGCGTACCTGGTTTTGATTATGGGCCTTCCGTCCGGCGATTTTATCCAAATACACAGGCCATATCGATCTAATCCATCGGCACACTCTTCTTTTTTACAGGAAAATTCTTCAAAAAAATAGTAATCGTTGTCGACACCGCTAACAAAGCCTTTGGCTTCAACTTTGCCTTTAAAATCCTTTAAGACTTCGTTGTACATATTTTTTACAAAAACATGATAATCCATTTTCGGAACAATTGAATTTGTTTGCACAATAAAATTAATTAAATTTAAAAAAAGCTTTTTTCCGGGTGGCGTAGCAATGAAGCCATTGTAGATGCTATTGGGTGTATGCTTTGAATTAATCAAAAACAATGGAACTTTTTCCGAAAAAAAAGTTTTGACTGGAGCAACAAGAGTTTTTGACAGTGGCTCGACTAGTTCCGTTTTGATGTCCATGTAAACACCGCCGTCGATATACATAATACAGTAGCGAAGCAAATCAGCTTTGTGGGCTCCAATCAATTCGGTAAACTTTTTAGCAACATCGTCGGTAAAATATTTATTAATAAAGTCATAGCCTTTTTCATCGTCAAAAATAGTGTATTTGTAGTCCGAGGCATACGTTTCTAAATTTCGGTAAACTTTACTCGGAATTTTGTCTATTTTGTGGTACGTCATGCTTATTTTTTTTGGAATTTCGGCTTGTATGTTGGCTTTATCAGGGAGACTGCGCAAAATATTTTTGGAGTAATCCACTGGAATGCAAAAAAAAAGCAAGTAGCCCAGAAAAACCAAAAAGCAGACTATTCCAAAAATAAACAAAAATACTTGCATCATTTTTAATAATTATTTTTAAAAAAAAGATTTGTTAAAAATCCAGAAATCAAAGCCAGCGCAACAATCATTGTTCCGCTTACAAAATCCAATTCCCGGAAAAAAAGGACGATGCAGGTTATTAGGATAACTTCAAAAACCCATAAATAGAAATTTATCGGTGATTTTAAAAATTTTTTGCGACACTCGTTTGTGTATTTGTAAACCTTGGTTTCATTTTCAAATATTTTTTTAAAAGACGGAATGAAATGTCGATTTACACCGGGAATTGTTGGAATCATTTGAAGGTGACTAAAAAACTTAAAAACAAGAGGTAGTTCCCGTGCTGGGGCAAATGGAGGATTCATAGCAACCCCCGGTGTTTGACAGTACAAGTAAGCCGCGTAGCACATAAAGTAGTTTTTTTTTTCTATATTAGTAGCTAAGGAATCGGGAAAAGTATACACTATGCTTTTGGAAAAATCAGGATGGAAAGACATCATTCCTAATAAAACTGCTAGCCAATTGGCCATACTCGGATTTCCTGGTTGACTACTGTAAAGAAAATGATTTTCGGGATGTTCTTTAGCCCAAAAAAATCCATAGTATTGATCGAGGCCGTTTTCCGGCAGGTTGACAAAATCTTCGAGCCATTTTAGATTACTCGCAAATTCAGAAGTAGCGTCAACCCAAAGACCGCCGTATTTAATTAAAAGAGCCAGACGGATTAAATCAGACTGGGTGGTCGGAGTCAATTCATCAAAATTGCTGGGAAAATCTTTTTTCTCGAGCCATTTAAAAACTGTGAATTCGTCAAGAAACCTAATTGTCCAGTCGGGGCAAAACTTTTTCCAAGAAATTTGGCACTCGGCTACAAGGTTGGTCTCGTCTTCCCCGGTCCAAAAACTCCAAATTGTTTTGTTCATTTATTATACGTTTCCTTTTTTTTAATAAAAGAATCACAATTTACTGCAACATGTACCCCCTTTTTTTTTTACTTGCAAAAAAACTTGACGCTGCCCATTGAAAAAAGTTTAAAAAAAATTTTTTAAAAAAACTTATTAGTTAAAAAACAATGTACGAACTCCAAATTATAATTGTAGTTATTGTGGCCTTGGTCATAGGTGCAGGCGCATTTTATTTCTTTTCACGTTCCTCAAAAGACTCTGTACAATGCCCCGATAAGTGCAGTAACAACGGCTTGTGTTCGCAAGACGGAACGTGTAAGTGTGACAAGGGTTATACTGGATTCAATTGCTCTAAAGAGGATAAGCCCGTTACGTGTCCCAATAACTGCTCGAGTCACGGGCTCTGTAACAATGGGACGTGCACATGCAACCAGGGTTTTGGTGGACCCGACTGTTCGACAAACACTTGCCCGCCAGGCTACGCCGGACCAGGGTGTTTAAATTGCGACGTGGCAGCAGGATATACCTTTGATCCGGTTAAAGGAAAGTGTATTGTTAACCGCTGTAGTCCCCAGTGTACGGGGTCAAATGGCAGCTGTGTTGATGCGTCTTCAGGAATATGTAAATGCAATCCGGGATATTTTGGCCAAACGTGTCAAATATCCTGTAAAAATGGTGCAACTTTTGACAATGTTAATCAAAAATGCATATGTGCATCTGGATTTGGCGGATCTGACTGTAGCATGGAATGCAAAATGGGTACGTTTGATATCCACTCCGGAAAAACGACTATTCCATTGCCACTAAGTTATTGCAACAGTACACTGGGAGGAGGTTCGTGTATGTCGGATACTGGAACTTGCAAATGTATTAACGATACTGCCTTTGACGCAAACAAAGGCTGTGGATTCGCCTCTATTACACAAACTGCAGTAGATTTAGCAGCCGGTGTTTTAATTGGTATGTTAAATGGACAATGTCCTAATTTTGAAAAAAAAGGAGAAACAGCAGCAATAAGTGAGTTTATAAAAAGGTGGTCGGCAGATGGTTTCAAAACTGAGGATGCCGCTCAAATTTTTAAAGATGTTTGCAATTGTCCCGAAAATGAGGTCGGTTGGAATCCAGATACTAAACAATGTCGCCTGAGTACTTAAAAAAATTTTTAAATAAAATTATTATCTTAAATAAAAAAAAATTTTTTTTTTCTGCATTCTTGATAATAAAAAAATTTTATCTCACAAATATAAATTAATTTTTTATATTTATTATAAAATAATTTATACAAATTATAATAAATGCTAACATTCAACTGGAGCGTGCCGCCATTTCGCACAGAGCCAGGCGCCCTGTGGAAAACCCAGTGCTGGGGCCCAACGTCGAAAACCGCCCAGTGCGACCAGCGGAGCCAGGACAATCTTACCTGCTGGGGTGAATTTGTAACGAAAGACTGCAACAACATCGACTCGGTCAGCCTATACAATCCAAACAACATTTCCGGGCCCGCGGCGCCGCCAACCTATCTCAACCTTACTAAAAGTCCGTACAGCGACTCGGCAATTTCGCGCTTTGCGATGGCAAATAGACCCGGTTTGGAAAGCGACCTGTGCTGGAAAGACATATTTGCATCGATCGGGGACGGCGTTGTCGCCGGCGCCGGCTTTCCGGCGTCGCCAAATAATTTTCTGTAGCAGCTCTTTTCCGGAAGAGAACCTGTGCCTTTCCTAAACAAAGTGCAGTGCGCGCATCGAGACTGTCGCTTTCCTAAATAAATTATTATAAATAAAGGGGATGCACTACTGCTCTTCCTACAATATCGCCAAGAAAACCCCATTCACGGCTTACCAGTACGCAATTTTGGCCGATGCGCGTGAACGCAAAGTAATACCGCATTTTCCCGCACAGACGATCAATGTCCGACAGATAGAGTGCGGCGATTTTCAGATCTGGTGCCGAAATTCCCAGGCGGACGACGCAGCCGAAGTACCAGTGGCAGTCATCGAGCGCAAAACCTGGAAGGACCTTGCCGCCTCAATCATAGACGGCCGCGCAGACTCACAACACAACCGGATGATTGATTTTTCTCGCAAAAATTCATCGCTTGTTTACTACATGATCGAAGGTCCGGTTTTCCAGCCGCGGGACAAACACTTCCCACGCTCAAATCTAACTTTTTCTAGTCTAGTGAAACGACTCGACCACTGGTCCAGTGCCGGAAACGTAATTGTAAAGCATTCGCGGGACCATGCGGACACAGCCCAGCGCATCATTGATTTGGTTAAAAATTTTTCGGACGACTACGAGGCCCTTGTAAAGTTTCCAACCCTTGTCGGACTTGTCCCGGAATCCGTTTTGGGAATTTCCCTAGCCCCTTTAGGAACTAAGGTGCATTGTGACGTCAAGTTACCCGCCCTGTGGACGGCACTGCCGGGCATTTCGGCAAAAACCGCTGCTATTCTGGCGAAAAAGTTTAAATTATCACAGCTTTTGGCAATGGCGCCGACTGATGCAAATATTGGCATCGTGATTGAGCATTTACGTAGCGAAGGTGCTCGCTGCGGTAAAAAAACTGCCTACAAAATATTGACCCCGGACCCAGTGCGACTTTTGAGCTCTATCAAAGGTGTGTCGCGCAATCGTGCCATGCTTATTAGCCAGAGCTTACCGGACTTTGTGGAAACCGTGGCGGGCGGGAATACCGAAATCCTGGGGCAAATTGGCACACTGAGCGGTATGAAGCCGGACCGGACGGTCGGTGAAAAAATACGTAGTGCTTTTTTTCAATAAAATTGTGTTTTAAAAAATTGTGTTTGTGTGTTTGCAATAAAGTTTGCAAAAAATAAAAGATCGGTCTTAATTTTCAAATGGCGAGAACCAAACAAGCCGCGCGAAAATTACTCCGTGCCAAACGCAGTGCCTCAGATAATGAAGAAGTTCCTGTTAGCCACTTGCGAAAAATAAATCTGGTTTTAAAAAAGCCTTTCAACGAAGAACAATCTTTGATTGCGACGCGCCGATCCAAGCGACGCCTAATTGTTGCCGACGACTCTGACTCTGAAGTTTTACCAACACCCAATTCCACCGGTCGGTCCAAGCGCCGAAACATTGTACACGACGACTCGGAACCGGAAGAGTCTGTGCCAATTTTCCCTGAAATTTTGGCATCATCAAATACTATTGCTTACCAAAATCCGAAACGACGCCTTGTGTATTCCGAGCCTGATACATTTTCAAAAAATAACTTGAAGAAAATATCGGCAAAGTACTTTTGTTTGGACATGGACGGCAATTTTAAGTCGATTTCCGGCGTAGATGAAATTCCAATTGGTGAAAACGACGTTTTAAAGGTTAAATGTGAGAATACAATTGAAAATACCCACTGTCCTGGAAATATGATTAAGGATAGCGCCGACGCTTCCGTTGAAGATAGCGCTGAAAGTTCAGAGGATACTTTCAAGAATGACGTGGAAAGCTCTCAGTATACTTTTGATAATGCTTTTGATGATAGCGCCGACAGTTCCGATGAAAGCGCCGATAGTTCCGATGATAACGTTGACATTGCTGAAAAATCTTTTAATAATAGTGATGTGGATCAATCGGAAAATTCGGAGGCAGGGCAAGACGATTTTGAAGAAGAGGAAAGCGAAAATTCCGAAGCGCAGCCTGAAGATAAAAAAACAAAAATAAAAAATTCTGGATTTGTGCTTTACGAGGTGGATAGTGAAAGCGACAAAGATGAAGATTCTGATAATGGAGACGACGAGCCCGAGGATGGAATAGATTTATTTCAATCTGGAAACGACGAGCTGGAATTGTCTGCTTCGGATAAAAATACAAAGCTTTTAAAAATTAATTTAAAAATTCAAAAGCACTATCGTGCGATTAATCAATTGCAGCGTCAAGCTAAAAACTTGGAAAAAATACCTTTGTCTCTAATGTCAAAATTTAATTGTTTATTGCAATAAAAAATTTGTTTTTCAAATTGTTTTTATGTATTTATTCATCATATATTTCTTTTATATTTAAAAAACTTTATAAAGGCAAAAAAAAAGAAAAAATGCGGTTTTTTTTAATTAGTCATCTACTATTTTTGACAGAATTATTGCGTCCGAACTGAATTTTTTTGTTGCGTGGCAGCTTGTTGGCAAAATATTTTTTGTAATCACATTTTCAAGTTCTTGTTTTTCGGACAGTTTTCCATCAATCGCTTGACCGCTTTGACCACAAACAGTTGCTTGGCAACCAGCACCAACGCCTTCTTTTTCGGAAAGTTTTTCATTAATCGCTTGGCCGCCTGCATCCGCACCAAATTTGCTAATTTTTTTTTGTAAAATTTTTTTACCCGATCCAGGCGCAGTCTCAACACCCGCGCCAATCTTGCGCAAAAATTCGCCATATTGGCGACGAAGACGCGATCGCGAATTAGTTCGCCCAAAGACCATCGGAAATTCAGCCGAAACGCTTCGCAAAAACACCTCGGGAATGTCTGGGCGCTTGGCCCACACTGCCATTAGAAATTGGCCTGCGTCAATCTCTTCCTTGTCTTTATTTTCCAGGGATAGCCCAGTGTCGATTATCCGCCACACACGGGTATTCACACAACAGCACAGTAACATCCGGTCGGAATTGAGCAGTAGAATTTGCCCCAATTGGTTAAGAGTCCGAAGCGTTTTTAGACAAAGAACAATGTCCTCTTGAAGCCGGGCCAGTGGCTTTTGGGCAACAGTTTCGCAAAACATTTCACCACGACACTGCAATACGTCGACGTGAAAGTCCTCCTCGTTGCCGTACACAATGCCGGTGGTAAGCAGCGGCACAGTGCATTCTGGAAAATGGCTAGCAAACCGCGACTGTATACTTGCGAGAGAGATGCAGTGCACTGGCTCGATGTGTGACATACAAACGACACGGGCTACAACATCTTGGCCGCGGTAGCTTCCCCGGTAGTGTGTATCTGGAGAGGACTCGGCTTCCTTGTTACACAGCTCAATTACTTTGACCAATTGGAGCGTCTCCGGGTCGTTGTACAGCCGAATTGTTGTCGGAATTTGCAGTTGTTTTGAACAAATTGGCACATGCGAGCCCATTATGTAATTGCCGTGCTTCGCAATGACCTCCGCCACGATCGCGTCATTACAGTGCTTCGTCTCAGTGTAGTGGTCGCTTAGTTTATTTAAAATCAATTGAATTTCCTGGGGCGGAACCGTGCCCGAAGCGTAGAAAAGCTCCACTTGGCCTACGTAGAGATCATTTATTTCTTGGATTCTTTTGAGACGGTTTTCGTTTGACTCATTGCGCTGGATAAATGCCTCGACGTAAGCGTTGTTTTCGACGTCGGCCGGGTCCGAGGGATCTGACAGGGTTGCGACGACATCTAGAAAAGCCCGACGAAAGGACATTTTATAGTTGGTTGCTTATTAAAATTCGGCCAAGTGGTACACACAGTATATTAAAAAAAGAAATAAAAAAATTTAAAAAATGTGTATTGTTTTTTCTTGAAAATAAAAAATAAAACACTCTTTTCCGCGCTTACTAAAACCGTTGTTCCGATGATTACCTGCAGCTTTCGCTCGACCACTGACAACGTCCTCCAAATCGAAATTTCGGGAACCCAATGGACCGGTGAAACCGAGGTCATTTGTGAATGCTGGGCGTCCGTTTCGACCCGGATTCACCGAAAGTGTCTTGCCGGGCGCTTTGAAACCGAAATTATGAGCCAGGGCACTCTAGACTCTTCTGGCTTTCGGAAACCATTTATGTCTTTTACCAAATTTATTTCCGGAGTCTCGACACTGGAAGCCCGGAAATCGATTGACGGAGCGCCGTTGTCGGACAACGACCTTGTCTTTGACGGAGACAATCTCATTCTTTTCCGAAAACCAATCGACGAGCCGACTCGCAGACTCTACCACAACTGCTACCAGGATGCTCTTGCGCGACTCAATCCCCCGAGCGATGCTAGTGTTGAAACTCTGCGTCGGCAAATCGACGCCCGGATGCCCCCTCTGCCGGACCCGGCAATTTGCCCGCCCTGGCACCACGGTGTTCGGCATTTCTGTCTAGAAGAAGCAACCTACTACCTCTCCCGGCTACCGGCGCCTTTGACTCGACGGCGACTTCCCGGGCCAGATCCCTGCCCAGTGGAACCTCAGCTGTCGCCAAGTGGGATGCCGAAAAAGTTTTTGCGTCGCGACGCTTCTATTTCCTTGTAACAAATTTTAAAATGCGTCAAAAATTTTTATTTCAGTATTTTTTTGAAAATAAACATCTAGAATTATTAAATAATTTTAAAATTAAAAGAATGCGCGCCATCGCTGTATTCCATCCAAACGATTTCGGCAACTCAAGCCAAATCAACGGAACTGTGGTTTTTGACCAGGCTTATCCCGGCGCAAATACCGTCGTCACCTTTAACCTGGAAGGAGTCGTCCTCCCGGGTCTCCATGGCTGCCACATCCACGAGTACGGCGACATCACTGAAGGTTGCGCAAGTGCCTGTGCGCACTACAATCCCCACGGAACCCGTCACGGAAGTGTCGCTTTTTTCGGCTCTGACCGACACGTCGGCGACCTGTGCAACAACATAAATTTCAAACCAATCGCCGGACAATTTTACTACGACGAAAACCGGCCCCAGCGCTGTGTCGTCCGCCAGCCAGCCCACATCGATGACCTCGTTCAGCTCTCCGGCCCGGAAACCGTCGTCGGTCGGATGCTTGTGATCCACAGCCAGCCGGACGACGGCGGAATTCACCGGGACGACGACTGTCCGCTGGCCAAAGAGTCTGGAATCACGGGCAACGCCGGGTCCCGGATCGCCTGTGCCGTGATTGGGTTTGCCCGGTCAGTGCCCAAACGTAGCTTCGGATGATATCATACAGTAGAGGAATCCGTCCGAGTCCTTAAAACTATCGTACAACTCAACTAGCCGCACCGTGGTCGGCGGCGCCGTGTTATTTATAAAAAGAAAAAGGGCATGTGACGAACGCATGGTCGGCAGCGAGCAGCGGATAGTGTAGAGCAGCTGCCCAATTGTGGTATTGGGCGCCAGGATGTATTTGCTCTTGGTGAGTGCGGGCAATGTTTTGTCTCCGGAAAATTTATCGATTATTACCGGAATTTTGTCGGGATACTTTTCTAGCAGACGCGCTCTCTCTCCCAATCTCTTTTCTAGACTATTGATTTGCTTAAAAGTGTACGCCATTTAATTTTATTCTAATATTTTTTACAACAACTTTTAAAATAAAGCGCCTACTCCCGCCACCGGTTCCCACAGGTCGGGTTTTTGCACAGGTAAAACACCGTCATGCTCTCATCGGCACTCCGGGTTTGTCGCTGCCAAATCATCGGGTTCGGCACACCGCACTTTCGGCAAGACACATTCGACCCCACTGCATTCATCTGCGAAACCAGAGTACTGGCGATGGCTTCGCGTCGCATCACTGCCGCAAGCCGCGAATCGGGGTACTGTTCGGCCCAGGCGCGCAAATTGTCTTCCTCCATCCGGAATTTGTGTAATATTATAATTGTCTATAAAATTTAAAAAAAACACGCTTTTTTTTGTAAAAATTTAAGCGATTTGTACTGCGTTTCGGCCACAAATCGGCTTTTTTTAATCACTAAAGAAAAAGATGGATTTTCTTTTATATCCAGCCTACTTAATTTCAAACCATCCCATTGCATTTGGTCTTCTCGCAACGTTCCTCTTCTACTCGGCGCGCTTCTGCTACACAAAGGCCCACAAGTACGCACACCTCGTAAAAACAATTTCGGTGCTTTACTTTTTCGCACGGAAATCTAGCCGCGTCAACACCGACTGCGCCGAAATGGATTTTCCGATGCCTTTTGAACGCTGCAGCTCCAAAAAGTCCCGTAAACTTACTGTCCCGAAGCAACCTGTTCCCGACATCGTGGCCGATGATTGCTACAGCCACACGCGCGATCTCATTCCAATATCAGTGGTTGGTGTTGCCAACGTCTTGAAACCAAACCAGAGAGAAATGTTGCTTTTCCAAACCGCTCTCGGCTGCTTTTCCACCACACCGGACATTTTTTCAAAAGCCGAAACTTCCCATCTCTTAACCAGTCCAGAAGTGGATATCGAGGCGCACGTGACCCTTTTGCTGTACACCGACGCAGTCCAGCGATCCGCAATTAACTTTTACACTCGATTTTTAGATCCAAATGTAGCGTTTCTGCCAAACCGCAAAGAAGAAATACTGTCGCGTCGCCCGGGCTGTATCGCGTCGCTTTGCTTTGCCGAAACAATTGTCAATGCCGCCGACATTCTTGTGACATTGCTCACGTTCACCGACAAGTCTCCGGAAATAATGTCGACTTTTACCAGAATTTTTGAAAACAAGCGCCGCACTTGGTTCCTTTCTAAAATTCTTTTGGAGCGGCAGTTTAACTTTACGCCGGGCGACGGAAGCGCCATCGATTGCATTCTGGAAGACTTTCTTGCCAGCGAGCTCTGTCACCTGGACGTGGTCTATACAAACCTAATCGACGAACAATCGCTTCTCGAACTCGCCGCTTACATTCGGGTTTGTTTTACCAGTGGCCCTTTTTCAAAAAATATAAGCTTTGTTGAATAAAATAGTTTTTTGTGCTTTTTTTTTATTAAAAATACCATTACCAAATGGACGCCACTTGTCGTTTTTCCAAACAATTTTGCACCATCTTTGGCGCCCAGAGTCTCGAGTCGCCACAAAGGACCGAATTGGCAATTCGCGAGTTTATGATCGCAGCCGCATTGAATAGCGGTTTGCCGTGGAACGACGCAAAGCTGGCGGCCGACGCAACGCTTGCGGCGGAAAATAACAAAATCTCCGCGGCATCGGCGCGCTGTGCGCGACTTGTAGAGCGGCTGCTTTCTATTCAAACGTTTGCTTGACTTTTTTAAAAAATTAAAAAATACAGGCTTTTATTTTTTTTCATTATAAAAAATGGATAAACATCCAATAGGAAACCCCAACCAGCCTAATTTTAGTTATATCCCAGTGACCGCGACTAGCGGAAACGACAAACTTGGCCCGGGATACGGCCAGAAAAGCGACAGACTCGGCGCTTTTTCCAAATTTCCCCGCTTCTCCGAAGTGCCGCGCTTTAGCTCTCCTTTAAAAAAAAAGCGCGTCGTTTCTCCAACTCAGTCTTATATTAAAAAGTTTAACGACTGGAGCGAAAACGCTGTTCACTTTAGTCGCCGCTCGCCTAAAAAAAATTGCTTTCGTTCAAAAGATTCTTAAAATAATTCGGAAATATAAAAAATAATTTCATTAGAAAGTTTTATATTAAAAAACACACTATTCATTTTTAATTTCTAAGTATAAAACAATTTACATGGATTCGGACAGCGACCCGGAAATTCCAAGCGACTACGACGAGGAAACCAAGGAAGCCATTCGCAATTCGTACGACCTATATCGCTTGGAAAAGGCGAATGCTAAAGAAATGGACCTGGAAACCGACCTTGCGCTGCGCCGTTCCATGCTCAGTGAATTGGAGCACGAAGAGCAATTGGAAGAAGAGTTTTTAGAATCCAACCTGGAAACAGACTTGGCAGTGCATCGTTCTTTATTAAGTGAAATGGAAGCGGAGGAACTCCGTCAAATCCAGAGTCGCCGCGAAAGCGGCATCAGAATTTCCGTGAAGCGCGACATGGTACTGCGCCATTGCTCTCTTCCAAATAATACCGTTGTCATGTACGAAGAAATCAGAGGTAACCTTCTGTCCGTACGCGAGTTGGAATGCGGCGGCGGCGGCGACTGTTTTTACTACTCTCTTGCCTTTTTCCTCAATTCTATTAAGAGACCCGATGAGCCGCACCACGATGTTAGGTCAACCCGTAAGGCAATTGTCGAAAATATGCGACATTCACTAACCGAAATGCAGAATAGGAACCCAGACGACTTGCTGTCTTTTTTAACTGGCTTTGAAAGCGAATCGACAAAAGTCAACTATCTTGCCCGGAGTCTTGAAGACCGTATCAGAAGTGTCTGTGGAACCCACCTGCGCTGCGGCATTTACGCCATTGCGCCAGTCATAAATTACGCGCTCCCCATGCTGTTGCACCACCGAATCGCCGGCTTCAAGATTCTGGAGAAAACAAGAACAATCCCAAATATTTACACTATTGAGAGCAGCGACCACAATGCTGCCGCCGGAGATTTATTTGTTGTTTTTGTGAACACTCAGCGACCTATACAGCACTACAGACTCGCTTACTTTTATGACCAGCATGGAAACCGGTCATTTTTGTTCAAAAGAAGTGGAGTTTTCCACTGCCGGGAGGTTTTCTGTTAATAAATATTTTTTTTACAACTTTACAAAATCAATAATTATTTTATTGCCTTGTCACTCTTGGGTTAATTTTTTTCTTGTAAAATTTTTTAATGTGTTTACATATATGTACATATATGTTTATATCTTAAAAAAAAAAGTGTAAAAAATGAACAGTGCTACATTTTATGTTAAGGCGATTGTTGGATCAACCTACCCAATTAAACTCGACCCCTTGGAAAAGTCGCCTCAACTGGTATGCGACCAAATAAAAAACCAGCTTCCAGAATGGTACCATAATGATAATTTCAAAGTCATTTGCGAGGGAAAGGATTTGCGCTTTTTCGATCCTTTTTGTGCTGGAGTCGGTTCCTATTTTAACAAGCTCGCGGCAATCTACGTGGTGGGTAGCTCGCTGGGCTCTGATTCATCGCTGGGCTCTGATTCATCGCTGGGCTCCAATTCAAAAGCCCCGGCAATCGCGGACAAAAACAGAGTAAAATTGAAACTATTGGCAAGACTTGAAAAATTTAAGGACAAAGGCTTTATGCTCTCCCGGGTATTTTCCATGGATTCGCACATCAATGCTATTACTCACGAGCTTGCGCTATTGCACGTTCTCAAAGACATTCAAAATGCAGAGTCTCTTTCGCCGCGCCAGTGCATTGCTCATGGGTGTGGAAACTTTTTGAGTCCGGACGAGAATCTCCGCTGCAAAATCTGCGAATGACTAATCATTTTTTATGCTACAGGCTGCTCCATTTTTACAGTACCACTTGTTTACCCCGGTGACTTCGCAAATTATGTGGATTAAACACCCTGTAACAAAGTAGCTCAATACCACTTGCCACCAAAAGTGATATTTTTTGACGCTAAAGTTATTGGCAAAAATGTACATAAACAATGTTGAAACTATGAAACCCACAACAGCGGTCGCCAATCCAACCATTAAAATTTCGCCCAGTAGACCCATTTTTTATTCTTTTAAAATAAATTTTTAAAAAAAATTTTGTGTTTAAATTTGCATTTTTTTATAGATATTTTTTTACGCGATGGTAACAAGAGACATTGCCCAGGAATCTTGGATTTCACAGATACGACAGCTGCTTTCTGATGTTAACGATTGCGAAAACTCTACAATTCAAGAGCAACTCTGTGAGGAAATTTTTTCTGTCGTGGCAATGAATGTGGCCAGAATCAGAAAAATGGAAAGGTTTGCGACCGTTGTCCGGAAAAAACTTAAAGAATGGCGTTATTCTTCTATACCTTGTGAAAATCGAATTTTCGGGAAATTTCGTTTTTTATTAGACCAATTGCAGATCAAAAATAAAAAAAAATATAAAAATTAAAAATCAAACATATGGATTTACAGAATACGATTGACAAGCTAGAGCAACAAAATAGCGAGTGGCTTAATATGCGAAAAAATGTGCATCGAAATGCAAGACTTAAGCTTGATCGAGATTATATGCGCCGCCTAAAAGAAGTGCGCAGACTAGTAGTGCAACTAAAAAGTAAAATAAAAATAAAATAAACTTTTGAAATTACCTGTTATTAGACATCCTTCATAGTAAACCAAAATTTTAGCTTCATAATTTTATTATTTCATCAATTTTATTTAATTAATTCTTTAAGCTTTCGAACTTCTTCAGCCAAAACACGCATTTCTTCTAATAAAAAAACTGTAATGCAATTATAGTCGATGCCGACCGGAGCGCCCCCGGGCTCATTGTAGCCCGCAAAGCGCTGGTGAAGCACGGCTGCCTCTTCCGCAATGTAGCCCAGGTGTCTTCCGCTCGCGGGATCGCTGTTATACAGAAAACTCCGCGGCTGTAATCCATAGACAACACTGGTATCTTCTTCCAGCGGCAAAATAGTATTTTTCGTCGTAGCGCTACTTGTGTTGTAGCTAATTTCATTTGTAGTGGCATTGTAGTACAATGCATTTGAAGTAGCTGCCA